>Ga0335076_10000290_pt1 | contig 44648 bp, 40 predicted proteins | sample Lox_Sample_25_FD_206717 | JGI IMG/M metagenome (GOLD analysis project Ga0335076, IMG submission 206717) | Soil microbial communities from Loxahatchee National Wildlife Refuge, Florida, United States - Lox_Sample_2.5 | ecosystem: Environmental > Terrestrial > Soil > Wetlands | place: USA... | reverse complement strand
GTAAGCAGGCGATTGGAAAGCTGATCCTGATGGAAGTAGTAGGTGGTGCTGCCAGAGATGTCGGCAATCAATTGCGATCCTGAGTAGATGAATTCGACGTTGGGAGAAGAAGGAACGGCGCCGTTGACGTACTCGGCGATGTCCTGACCGCCCGAAAAGATGGTGACCGTGGTGGTGCTGCCGGAGACTTTCTCAACGCGGAGGTTGTTGCCATCATAGCTGTAGGTGCCGGAACTGCCGCCGTTGGTGGCGCTCACCACGCGGTTTTCGGCGTTCCTTCGAGTGCGCTCGGGGCAGGCTCCTGTCAGCGTGTTGGCTCGGTCGGAGATCATGGCGGGGAAATGGTAACGCTGGGGTGGAAAGCGGGGAAGAAGAATCTCCGCACGCGGGCCGAAGAGCGCGGCCCGGATGCGGAGGACGAAGGTAAGGTTAGCGCGGCGAGGTATTCGCTAAAGCTCAGAGCAGAATGATTGTTCATGGGGAGAGTGGTACCGTTCGAACGGATGACGTCGCCGGGAAATTGGGACGGTGAGTGACCCAAGGATTGCGGAGCAATGGCAACCTGCCGACGGCGCTTAGGGAGATTGCATCCGATCATCAACATCGCCGGGCTCCTCTTAAACTCGGCCGGGGATGAATCAATTGCATTGCAACCTTCGAGGAAAGTCGCGCATATAATGAGAGATATCCCCACAGATGACCCAGCCGGGAGGAAAACTTGCTCTCGGACACAGTTCTCAAGATCTATTCATTGTTTGCCGCGATTTCCAGCCTACAGGTGCTTGCCGTAGGGGCGCTGTTGCTGTGCGTGGCAGCGTTGCTGCTGGTGTTGGTGCAGAAGAAAAGGAAGGTTGTGCTGGCCCGCTCTGGCGTAACTGAGGAGTTGTGCCTGCAACTGGCGAGAATCGCGGATGCGCTGGAGCGGCCAGGAAATCAGCGGGCTGACAGGCTGATCGCGGCCGCTTCGCAGGCGGCGATTCAACCCCCCGCGGAGCGATTGACGGAACAGGCGCACAGCAGGCCGTATTCGATCCTCGGCCAGTAACAGAATATCCAAAATCTGGGTGGGGACGACTCCGCCGCTTGACTGTGCGGTGCGGACGAAGATTTGTGCGCGATTGCAGTGCGCGAGAATGGGTTTGGAACGAGTGTAGAATGAGGGGATGGCGACGAAAGAAAAGTGGGATGCGGAGCTGTATGACGGGAAGCACGCTTTTGTTTGGGAACTGGCGAAGGATCTGGTGCCGCTGCTGGGGCCAAAGGCAGGAGAGCGGATTCTGGATATCGGATGCGGGACGGGGCACCTGACAGCGGAGATCGCGGCGACGGGGGCAGAAGTCATTGGATTAGACAGGTCGGATGAGATGGTGAGGGAGGCAAGGAAGAAATTTCCCGGGATTCGGTTTGAAGTGATGGACGGGCGGGAATTGCCTTTCGCGGAAGAGTTCGACGGAGTGTTTTCGAATGCGACGCTGCACTGGATTAAAGAGCCGGAGCGGGTGATTGCGGGAATTGCGCGGGCATTGAGACCGGGTGGGAGATTTGTGGCGGAGTTTGGGGGAAAAGGGAATATTGCAGGTCTAATGGCGGCGGTGAAGGAAGCGTGCGGGAAATTGGAATTGAAGTTTGGCAAGGAGATGCAGCCGTGGTATTTCCCGAGCGTGGGGGAGTATGCAAGATTGCTCGAAAAACATGGATTGGAAGTGAGGGAAGCGGCGCTGTTTGACCGGCCGACGCCACTGGAAGATGAAGAACGAGGTTTGCGAACGTGGATGGAGATGTTTGGAGGAGCGATTCTCAAGCAGGTGCCCGAGGAGAAGAGGGCGGCGCTGCTTGAAGGAACAAAGCGAGCGGCAAGGGAGGAGCTGTTCCGTGAAGGAAGGTGGGTGCTGGATTACCGGAGACTGAGAATCGTCGCTCAAAGGGCCTGAGAACAGGGCCGCGTGTACCTCGGTGTTGGCTGTCGGAGGTTTCGGCCAAGTCAAAGAATGCAGGAGGGCATTCGATGGGGAAGGAATTCAGGGAAGTTTTTGCGGATTTGAAAAAAATATTGGGCAAGCACAAAAAACGCCTGCAGGTGAAGGCGGATAGGCCGAAGGAGTACACCCTGCACACGAAAAAGCCTTCGCCATTCCCCCAGCACAAAGGGCAACCGATGTTTTTTGGGTCGGTCCGGATGGGTAAGGCGTATGTGAGCTTTCACCTGTTGCCACTCTATATGAATCCAACGCTAACCAAGACGATCTCTCCGGCGCTGAAGAAGCGAATGCAAGGGAAAGCCTGCTTCAACTTCAAGGAACAGCCGGACGCGGCGCTTGTGGCGGAGCTGGAGCAGTTGACCAAAGCGGGGATCGAGCTATGGAGCAAGCAGAATTGGGCGTGACCGGAACGCCCGGGCGTCGAATTGACTTGGCTGTCCACGAGACGTAACATGCCCGTACAAGCGGCTGGTGCGCCGCATCATTTCTAACCTTCCCTAGAAGTGAATGATTCCCGAGGTACAGACTGTGCCAGCCCAGGTCGTATCTCACTATCGGCTCCTCGGTCCTCTCGGCAGCGGGGGAATGGGAGTGGTGTATCGAGCGGAGGACACGACCCTGCGGCGGACCGTGGCTCTGAAATTTCTAGCAGAGCAAACCCCGACCAACCGAAAAGAAGGCGAGCGATTGCGGCACGAGGCGCGGGCCGCCTCGGCGCTGAACCATCCAAACATCTGCACGATCTATGAAGTGGGCGAGGAAGCGGGCGAGACATTCATTGCCATGGAGTATGTGGAGGGGCGGACGCTCTCGGAGGTGTTGCGGCAGGGAGCGCTGCCCCTCGAGAACGTGTTGCACTATGGGCGGCAACTGGCTTCGGCGCTCGCACATGCCCACGAGCGCGGCGTGATTCACGGCGATTTGAAGCCGCTGAACGCTATTGTGACGCCAAGCGGAGACGCCAAGATTCTTGATTTTGGCCTGGCGCGGCGGAGCAATCCGACGGAGATGGACCGAAAGACGCTTGAAACGGCTACGGCAGAGCCGGCCACGGGCTTGCCGGGCACATTTCCGTATATGGCCCCGGAGCAAATCGAGGGCGGGGACGCCTCCCCGCGCACGGACATCTGGTCGCTGGGGATCATTCTTTACGAAATGGCGGCGGGGAAGAGGCCGTTCCAAGGCGAAAATCTTTATCTGCTTTGCAACTCGATCGTTCGAGATGCGCCCCGTCCCCTGCCCGCGCGAGTTCCGCATGGTCTGGCGACCATCATTTCGCGATGCTTGGAGAAGGAGCCGGCGCGCCGGTATCAGCGAGCCAGCGAGGCGCGAGCGGCTTTGGAAGCGCTTAGCCCTTCGCTGGAAGACAGGAGCACCGTGGCGCAAGTGCCCCTGCCAAGGCAGCGAAGACGCGCCATTCTGGCGGCGGTTGTGGCTGCAGTGGCCCTCGGCGTAGGATTTGCGGGCTTCCGGGATGGAGGCTTCTGGAGGCGCGGAAAGCCGGCGGTGCCCTCGAGGGTTTTGTTGTGCGTGCTACCTTCGTCGAGCGGCGGAGATAGTTCGCAATCGGCCTTCGAAAACGGATTGGCGGATACGCTGAGTGCTCGGCTGGGGGAGCTTGGCACGCGTCACCCGCTTGCAGTGATCCCGATGAGCGTGACGCAGGAAAGACACGTGACGACGGTGGATGCCGCGAGGAAAGAGTTCGGGGTCAACTTAGCGCTGGTCTTGAGCGCGCAAAGGGCGTCAGACGAAGTGCGAGTGAACTACACGCTGGTGGATGCCCGATCGCACCAACAATTGCGCAGCGGGACGATTACAAGACCGGCGAGCGATCTCTTTGGGCTGCAAGATCACGTGGCGGAAAGCGTTGCAGCTGCGATGGAGCTGCAGCTCGCTCCGCAGGAAAAGCAGACACTGACTTCACATGGAACGAGCGGACCGGCGGCATACGATTATTATGTCGAGGGACGCGGATACCTGCAGGACTACACGGTCGCGCGAAACGTGGAAGACGCGATCACGCTGTTTCAGCGGGCGTTGGAGAAGGATCCTGCTTATGCGGCCGCGACGGCAGCCCTTGGCGAGGCTTTCTGGCGGAAGTACCAGCTCACGCACGACAATCACTGGGCTGAGGCAGCCACCGAAAATTGCCTGAAAGCCGCCGAACTTGGGCCGAACGTCAGCGCTGCGCATGCATGCCTCGGCAAGGTTTACAGCGCGAGAGGCGACTACGAGAAAGCGGCAAAGGAATACCGCCAGGCGTTGGAGCTGGAGCCGACAAGCGATGACGCGTATGGCGGGCTGGCCACGGCGTACGAGCAGCTCGGCCGCCTGGGAGAGGCCGAGCAGTTGTATAAGAATGCGATCTCGGCGCGTCCCAGCTACTGGGCGACCTACAACTGGCTCGGACTGTTCTACGAGAAGCACGCGCGGTACGAAGAAGCCGCGACGATGTTTTCGCACGTGATCTCGCTGGCTCCGGACAGCTTTACTGGCTACTACAATCTGGGCGGGGTTCGGGTTTGGCAGGGGAAATACGCGGAGGCCATTCCACTTCTGGAGCAGTCCCTCAGCATTTTACCCACGGGCAACGCGCGGTCCAACCTTGGGACGGCTTATTTCCAGATGAGAAGGTATGCCGAATCCGCGACAAATTTTGAAGAGGCGGTAAAGCTTGACGAGAAGAGCTACGTGGTCTGGGGCAATCTGGGGGACGCATATTACTGGACACCGGGAAGACGCCCGGAGGCTGCCGCAGCCTACGGAACGGCCATTAAGCTGGGCGAGGAGGCACTCCGGGTGAACCCGCGTGATGCGCAGTTGCTGAGCAGCCTGGCGATGTATCACGCGATGAGAGGGGAGCGCAAGGCGGCCTTGGAGTATCTGGGCGCTTCACTGCGGCTGCAGCCGAGGAATCCGGGGCTGCTCTTTAACGCTGGCCTAACCTATCAACAACTGGGCGAAACCAAGCAAGCACTCGAGGCGCTTGAGAAGGCAGTCTCCATGGGGATAGCGCCGGGGATGTTGCGCGACACACCAAATTTCGACGGGCTCAGGGACAATCCACGGTTTGCCAGGCTGATGGAGACCAAAATCAAAGAGTAATGGAGGATTTATGCGTGTTATTCGAGTAGCGTTTGTTCGAGCCGCTTTCTGTGCGGCTGCGCTGGGGGCGATTTTGCTTGTGCCATTCAAATTCGGGTCCGGCCAAGAAGTACACTCAAAGCAGACTTCAGGACAGTCTGTACGGCTCTCATGTGGGGATCAAACCGTCGCAGTGGATCCGACCGACGGGACAAATCCGAAGGCGGTCTTTCTGTGCGCGGGGAATAAGCTGACGTGGGACGCCAACGGCCACCAGTTCATCGCGATCTTCAAGAAGTCGCCGTTCGTTGATGGACAGAAATACTTCGACGAGCAGCACAATCAATCGGCGGCGGCAAAGAACGACGTGCAGGTGACCGTTTACACCTATTTCATGATCGTTGACCACGAGATCGTGGACGATCCACAGGTCATCGGGGGGGGTGGCCACTCAAACTGAGGGATGAAGCCATTGCAGGAGGCCGCCGCGAGGAACGAATAGTGGCGGCGACGGATTCGCCACAAGGGGTAGCGGAGGGCTTTACAGCGGGAAAAACAGGTGCTAGGCTTAGCTCCCGTACCGCCATCCGTAGTTAACTCCCACCGAAAGGTGGAAGCGCCAGGCGGCTGGGCCTCTGACAGAGAACCTGCCAAACGTGTGTCCGGTCAATCGCAGGGAGATTGACCTGTCGCGAGAGAAAACCTCCAATTGGGGAATACTGAGGCGTCTCTTGGTGCGTGAAGTCGGCGCCGCGGACGGCGACTTTTGTTCGGTGTGAACAAGGGGCAGGCCGAAAGCGCAAAGCTGATTGCGCATCAAAGCTATAGAGGGATACAGAGGGGAAACCTTGCTGAAACTGAGAAAAGTGGAGATTACCGGGTTCAAGTCGTTCTGCGAACGGACGGTGGTGACGTTCAGCGGACTCGGAACGACGTGCATCGTGGGACCGAACGGGTGCGGGAAATCGAACGTGGTGGACGCGATTTCCTGGGTGCTGGGTGAGCAGAGCCACAAGAGCCTGCGCGCAGAACGCATGGCGGATTGCATCTTCAACGGAACGACGAAGCGGCCGCCCATGGGGCTGGCGGAAGTGACGATTACCATGGAAGATCCGGAACTGGCAGAGGCTGCGCGGTTTGTCCTGGAGAGCGCGGGGGAAGAAGAAGCTAACGCAGAGACGCAGCGTACGCAGAGCGGGACAGAGGAAATAACGCCGCTTCAAGGTCTTGCGCCGGGTACGGCAGCTGACGATCCCCTGGCAGACGCGACTGACCTCGCTCAGATTTCTACTGAAGCCGGCGATTCGCAAGGAAAGTCGGACCCTTTCAAGGGGAAGCGAAAGAAGAGAGCGGAGAAGCCCGAAATTGTGATGAAGCCGGGAGAAGTAGTAGTGAGCCGGAGGCTGTACCGGAGCGGGCAAAGCGAGTATTTGATTAACGGAAAAGTGGGCCGGCTGCGGGACATTCAAGAAATGTTCATGGGAGTGGGGCTGGGGCCGGATTCCTACGCAATTATCGAGCAGGGGCGCATCGGGCAGATCCTGTCGTCGAAGCCGATGGAGCGGCGGGCAATCATCGAAGAAGCGGCGGGAGTGACAAAGTTTAAGACGAAAAAGAGGCTGGCAGAAGCGAAGCTGGAATCGTCGAAGGTGAACCTAGCGCGGGTGAATGACATTGTGGTGGAAGTGGAGAAGCAGCTGGGTTCGCTGAAGAGGCAGGCGTCCAGAGCGCGGCGGTACGCGGAGATTCGCGAGCAGATGCGCGGGATCGTGCGGCAGATGCTGGCTGGAAGAGCGCGGGAACTGGAAGCGGAAGCGGAGCAAATCGCAGGCCGGTTGACGGAATTGACCGCGTCGGAATTCAAGCATGCGGAAGAGATTCAGCACCGGGAAGGCGAGCAGGACCGGCTGAAGCAGAGAATTTACGAGCTGGATACGGAAATCCGGCAGAACCAAAACCAATTGAATTTGACGGCGCTGGAAGCGGACCGCGCGGAGAACAAGATCGCGTTCAACCGGCAACGAGAGGAGGAGCTTGCGGCGAGGCGGGGGCAGATTGGCGCAGAGTCGAACCAAGTGAGTGCGCAGACGTCGGAGTGGGAGACGCGCAACGCATCGCAAATGCAGGCCACGAGCGTACTGCGGGAAGAGGCCGCGAGTCTGGCGGCGATGGTGGAGGAACTGGCGGCGAGAGCGCAGCGGCGCTCAGCACAGATCGCGGATTCAGAGAGGCGGATCGAAACGCTGCGGCGGACGGCGTCAATGGCGGGCGAGAGTCTGCTGCAATTGCACGGCGAGCAGAAGCAGGCGGAAGAAGCTCTGGTGCACCAGGGCGAGGCTCTGAGGAAACGAGAGGCCAGCGAGCACGATCTGCTGGAGACTTCCATCCAGGCGCGCGGCGAAGCAGAAGAGGCGGCGTACGCTCTGGAAAGAGCGAACGGACATTTTGCGGCGTTGAAAGCGGAGACGGAAGAACTCCAAGGAAAGATCGCACGGTTGCGCGGGGAGCGCGAGGAGACGGCCAAGCTTGCGGAAGGATTGCGGGATTCATTGGCCAGCACGCGCGCACGGCAGGCGACGCTGACGCGAATTTTGAACGACCGGTCGTACACGGCGGAAGCGGTGCAAAAACTGTTCGCAGCGAACGAGCGCGGAGGAGGGCGGGACTTTCGCGCCGTGGGCGTGCTGGCGGATTATGCCGAAGTGCCAGAGGAGCATGAAGGAGCGATCGAACAGTATTTGCGGGATGAACTGGAGTACGTGGTGGTGGAGACGTTCGATCACGCGAAAGCGGGCATTTCCCTGTTGAGAAACGAAGTGGGAGGACGCGCGACATTTTTTGTGGATTCGACGAGGAATTTGCGGGTGGAGGAGTACGAGCCGATTATTCCCTTTCGGGCGGACCAGGGCGTGCTCGGGCGGATGGACAAGCTGGTGGAGTTTCGCGATCCACTGGGAGCGGCGGCGAAACAGTTTTTGCCGAGGTTGAGGTCGGCATATCTCACGGACAGTGCAGCGGCAGCGGAGATGCTGGCGAAGGAGAATCCGCAGTACGCGTTCGTAACGCCAGAAGGGACTTGTTACCAGGGACGCATGGTGACCGGCGGGCGGCCGGATGAAGCGGGACCACTGGGGATGAAGCGGGAGCTGCGCGCGCTGGACGCGGAACTGCTGCATCTCGAAGCGCGCATGCAGGAAATACAGGCGGAGATCGAGCGAAACGCCGCAGAAATGCAGGAGGCGGAGCGCGCTTTGGAAGAGGCGAGCGCGAAACAGCGGGAGGCGGAGCGCGAAACGATCCGGGCAGCGCACAAGCGTGAACAGACGCAGAGCGAACTGGCGCGGCTGGGGCTGGAATTGACGATTTGCCAAAATGAACTGACACAACTGCGGAGGGACGCGGAAAGCGCGCGCCAGCGAGCGGAGCGGGCAAAGCACCAACATGCGACGGCGGCGGCAAGCCGAGCGGAGGCGGAAGCAGAAAGCGCACGGCTGAGCGAAGAGCTGACACAATTACGCGGGTCGGTGCAATCCGAACAGGATGAACTAGCGGATGGGCGCGCGGAACTGGCAGCGAGGCAGGAACGGTTGGCGGCGGCGGAGGCTTTGGCGAAGCGATTGGGGGAAGAGCGGGCGGAATTGGAGCGGCGCGAGACGGCGCTGCGAGAACAGGAAAAATCGGTTGCGGACGAGACGGAAGCCCTGACCAAACAAAGCGGAGAGTTGTCGCAGCAGCTCGAGGCCCTGCTAACGGAAAAGGCAAGGCTGGAGGCGCGGCAAAAGGAATTGGAACTGGAGTGGGAGTCGAACCGGACGCGGCTGACGCAAATGGAAGATCATCTGCGGATGGGTCGGCAGTCGCTGCAGGAGCTGCGCGAACAAAGAGGCCACGCGGAAGTGGAGCGGGCGAAGAACGACAGCGACCGGGAGCACCTGCGGGAGACTTGCATGTCGGAAGTGAATGCGCAGCCGGAAGACTTGATCGCGAGCGAGACTGCGTTCATGAGCGGAGAAGAGCTGGCCGCTGCCGAGACGAATTATCGCGAGATGAAGCAGCGGATCGAATCCATGGGCCCGGTGAACATGATGGCGCTCGAGGAGTTCAACGAGTGCGAGCAGCGGTTCAATTTTTTGACGCGAGAGCGGGATGATTTGTTGCAATCCATTGCGGACACGCAACAAGCGATCGCGGAGCTGGACCAGATCACGAAGGAAAAGTTCGAACAGGCATTCGCGGCGGTGAATGCAAACTTCTCGGCGGCGTTCCACACGATTTTCGGCGGTGGCATGGCCGAGATGCGGCTGACGGAGCCGGACAGCTCCGGCGACGCGGGAATTGACATCGTGGCTTCGCCGCCAGGGAAGCGGCTGCAGAATGTTCTGCTGCTCTCGGGCGGCGAGAAAGCGATGACAGCGCTGGCGCTACTGATCGCGATTTTCCGCTACCAGCCGAGCCCATTCTGCATCCTCGACGAGGTGGACGCGCCACTGGATGAAGCGAACGTGGGGCGGTTCACAAAGCTAATTGGGGAGATGAGCGCGCAAACGCAATTCATCGTGGTGACGCACAACCGGAAGACAATGGAGACGGGCAGCGTACTCTACGGCGTAACCATGCAGGAGCCGGGAGTATCGAAAATCGTGAGCGTGCGCTGGGAGGGAGACGAAGCACCGGCGCGGAAGAAGCAGGCGGCAGCGGCGTCAGCAGCGTAGAGATTTCAGAAGATACTATTTAGCTTCTCGAGGAGCGTCCAGAAACACGGACGCTCTTTTTTTGATCCGACGCAAAAAAGTTTTGCAGAGAAATCCACCGACGGCAACTTGGAGTTGAGGGAGGGGTGCGCTAGAATGACTTCCACTCAGTCGGGGGAAATTTTCCGGTGTCTTCGTCTCCTGCCATGAAAGTATTAAGGGAAACTCAATTCGCCGGCTTGCAGCCGAGCGCGCGCGGCAAGGTGCGCGACATCTACGATCTGGGCGACAAGCTGCTGATCGTGGCAACGGACCGGCTTTCAGCGTTCGACGTGGTGATGGCCACGCCGATTCCGGATAAGGGGAAAGTGCTGACGCAGCTTTCGCTCTTCTGGTTCGAACTCCTTAAGGATGTAATTCCGAACCATGTACTCAGCGGCACGGAGTTTCCCACGCCGTTCGATGCGTACCACGAGGAGCTGGCGGGACGGGCGATGGTAGTAAAAAAGACGAAGCCGCTGCCGATCGAGTGTGTGGTGCGCGGCTACGTAAGCGGATCCGGATGGAAGGATTACAAAGCGACGGGAAAGATTTGCGGGATCGCGCTGCCAGCGGGCTTGCAAGAGTCGGCGAAGTTGCCGGAGCCGATCTTCACACCGGCGACAAAAGCGACGAGCGGACACGACGAGAATATATCGTTCGACCACGCCACCGCATTGGTCGGCTCAGTCTTGGCGCAAAGAGTTCGCGAGGCGAGCCTCGAAATCTACAGGCGCGCCGCGGCCTACGCGGAGCCGCGAGGGATCCTGATCGCGGATACGAAATTTGAATTTGGGATGCTGGGAGATGAGTTGATCTGGATTGACGAAGCGCTGACGCCGGATTCCTCGCGCTTCTGGCCTGCCGCAGAATACAAGCCGGGCGGACCCCAGTCGTCCTTCGACAAACAGTTTGTGCGCGACTACCTCGAGCGGACCCAGTGGCCGAAGACGCCGCCGGGCCCAACCCTGCCCCCCGACGTGGTTGCGGCGACGCGGGCCAAATACCGGGAAGCGTACCGAATCCTGGCGGGACACGATCTCGACTAGCAAGAGGATTGCCGGCCCAGAGCAAAATGGAGAAGGGCGGAGCGTGCCATCGTGAAAGATCAATTGGAAGGACTTGTAGCACAAATGGTGGACAAGGGAATCTTGTTCGATGAAGCGGTGGGGGAATTTGAGAAACGGCTGATCAAGCGGGCGCTGGACCGGACCAACGGGAATCAGTGCCAGGCGGCTAAGATGCTGGGAATCCACCGGAACACGCTAAGCAGAAAAATCGGAGAGTACAAGCTGGATCACAACGGGCACAAGAAGCGCCGCTAGAGGCGCGACAGCAACTGAAGGCGTTTTTTACCAGGAGAGACTGCAAAAACTCATTCTTCAAGGAAAAAACGGCCCTCTAAGTGGTTCTGAGGGCCGTCGCGATTTTCGGAAGAATGGAGTCCGGTCAGTGACCCGGCTTGCGAGTACGGTGTGGTGCAGTCTTCTTTTCCTTCGGGATGTCGTCCGGATTCACTTTTGCCTTGTCCCAGTGAACCATAAAGCTCGGAGCAGGATCGTAGGACTCGAGCGTGCCGGTAAAGCGCACCGGGTTGTCCTTCTCGAGGCGAGCAGCATCCGGCTGGCCGGCAACCTTCACGTCCATATCCGGAGCGGTCGCGGCCTGAAATTCGGCATCACTGGTGACGAAGGCGACCTTAAGGTCTATGGGATCATCGGGTGTCGCGCCGGGAGTAACTTCGAATAGCTTGCTAGGAACATCCGGAAATTCCAGACCACACGCAGCAAGCCAGGTCATTTTTGCCTTGTCACCGCCGGTTTTAAGGTCAGCGACGACCGAGGCAATGGTCATATTGGTGCGCGCAGCCGTCAGATCCGCAGCGCTGGCCATCTTGTAGGTTTCCGGACGGACGGCGGAGCTGCCCGCAAGCTGCAGGAGTTCGTTCAGCTCGGCGTCGGTGAGCGAATCACAGACCGTGCCTCCCTGATAGGCGATGATCAGCTTGCGGAGATACTTTTTAATTTCGGTGGATTGTTGTTGCGTGGCGTTCTTGGCGGTCACAGCGCGAGCGATATACCAGAAGCCATCCATTTGTTGAGGAGGCGACATGGCCATATAAGCCTGACCGAGGCGGTAGCTGGTGATGGCCTCGTCGGGATCGAGCGCCAGGACGGCCTTGTAGTACGTCTCGGCGTCCGCGTAGTCCTTCTGAACCATCGCGGCTTGGGCGCAGGTACCATTGAGATAGATCGAGGCCACCTTCTTCTGCTTGTCGAAATCAGCATCCGAGAGCTGTTCAGGCTTCTTCAGTTCGGGAATGAGCTTTAAGCCCTCGTCGCAAGCAGCCATTTCCGCTTTTGCTATGGCCGGATCCTGGGTATTCATGGCGTTGAAGGCGTAGGCGCGGGCGTAGAGAGCGCCATACTTTTCGTTGGGCCCGACTTTGTCTCCGAGGCCGACGAGCTTATCGGCAAATTCAATGACTTTGGGCCAATTCTTGAGCTGATAATAGGCCTGGTAGTCGAGAGGATAGGCGTAGATCAGAAGAGCGGAGTTCGGATACTTGGCGAAGAAATCATCGAAGCATTTTACCTGCGACGCGGGGGCTTTGTCGGTCGCACAGGCCTGATAAGCGTTATACTCGGGCAGAGTATAAGGCTGCTTCGTACCCGCACCTTCCTGCGCCGCGGCCGGCAGCGCCCAAACGTTCAGGGCGGCGACCAGAGTGAAGCATAAGGCCGCAAGAAGTGAGAACTCCGCCACTCGTTGTTTTCCCATCATTCCCATTCTCCTCAAAGAGAGAGTCCAAGCCTGGATAAAAGTTGATTCCGGTACACCCCGGAATGAATCAGCCGGGAAAGCCTCTGAGCGCCTCGCGGATCAGTCGTGCCCAAGTCACCTCGCGACGCCACTGCAACTGCGCAGGAAATCTTTGGGATTATAGGAAAAGGTGAAGGGAAATCGCAAGCCAATCGGAGGAGGGAAAAGTAACAGGGTGTGACACCGGTGTTTCGGAAAGCGCTTGGCTGAAGCATAACTGCTTGGGCGAGTTCTCCGCGGTTATGATCCCTGAGCATGTGGAAAACGTGAGTGGACCGAAATGGCGACCCCATATCTGTAATACTTGAGATGAGTTTAAGCGCAAAATGGTGGCTCGGAAGAGGAAATAACAAATGGCAAGCATGGACAAAACCATTCACGGAGATCTCGGGACCAGGTTAAAAGGAGCCGTGGCACTGGTCACGGGAGGCAGCAGAGGAATTGGGAAGGCCATCGCGCGGAAGCTGGCGTCGCTGGGAGCAGCAGTGGCAATCTGCGGAAGGAATGAAGCTTCGCTCAGAACCACCGCCGATGAGATCTCCAGTGCAGGGGCAAGAGTCCTGCAGCAAAAAGCGGACGTCACAAGAAGTGGCGAGGTCGAGGCACTCGTAAAGAAGACGGAAACAGAATTGGGTGCGATCAGCATCCTGGTGAATAACGCAGGGATCGGACTTTTCGGTCCGGCGCACGAGAAAAACGAAGAAGAGTGGGACCGGGTGTTGGCCACGAATCTGAAGAGCGTGTTTCTGGTTTCGCGTGCAGTGGCGCCTTCCATGATCCGGGAAGGCAGAGGAGATATCATCAACATCAGTTCGTTGGCAGGGAAAAATACGTTCGCAGGCGGGGGAATCTACTGCGCTGCGAAATGGGGCTTGCAAGGGTTGAGCGGCTGCATGGCGGAAGACCTGCGGGGCTACGGCATCCGTGTGAGCGTGATTTGCCCCGGAAGCGTGGCGACGGAGTTTTCCGGGCGCGGGCCGAAGGATGCGACGAAAGTGCTGACCGCGGAGGACGTCGCACATGCGGTAGCCATGGTGGCAACCCAGGGAGCGCAAAGCTTCATCAGCGAAGTGCAGATGCGCCCGGTGAAGAAGCCTTAGCGGGGACATAGCCTCTTGACAATAGTCGTTACAACGAATAAAGTGCTTCCATGAGTTCCCGCGCGAAGGAGAAAGCAACGGGCCAGCCCGTGGAGGCCCGGATCTATGTGTCGCTGCTCAAAGCAGCGGACGCATTGAGCCAGGAAGCGGAGCAATTGGTTCGGTCGCAGGGCTTGACGGGGGCACAGTACAACGTACTGCGCATTCTGCGTGGAGCGGAGCCGGATGGGTTACCCTGCCGGGGCATCAGCGAGCGAATGATTTCTCACGACCCGGACATGACCCGACTGCTCGACCGAATGGAAAAGCGCGGGATGATCACAAGGGAAAGGCAGAGAGAGGACAGGCGGGTGGTCAAGACGCGGATTACTGAGAAGGGATTGGAAATCTTGGCGAAGCTGGACTCGCCGGTGAGGGAGTTGCACCGGGAGCAATTGAGGCACGTTTCCCAGGCGAGATTGAAGGAACTGGAGCGATTGCTGGAAGAGGTGGCTGCACGCGCACCGAAATGAGCTCCGGGAGCATCGGAAAGTATGTTCCGAAAGAGCGCTAGCTACCAGGGAGAGGCAACCATGCATCGTCCGGCGCCAACCGAGTTTGAGGTGCATGAACTAATCCGCAGGCGCTGGAGCCCGAGAGCGTTTAGCGACAAGGCCATTCCAGCCGATGCACTGGCAAGTCTCTTTGAAGCGGCGCGGTGGGCGCCATCGAGCAGCAACGAACAGCCCTGGGCATTCCTGGTAGCAACGCGAGACGATAAGCTAAATTTTGAGAAGTCACTGGAGACGTTGGTGGAGTTCAACGCAAACTGGGTGAAGCACGCGTACGTGGCAGGATTTGCCTTGTCGGAACTGAATTTCGCAAAGTCCGGCAATCCCAACCGGAATGCGTTCTACGACACCGGGGCGGCAATGGCTTTGCTTTCGGTGGAAGCGACCGCGCGTGGAATTTACGTGCACCAGATGGCCGGCTTCGATCCGGAGAAATTGCGCAGGAACTTTGGGGTTCCGGCCGGATGGGAAGCCATCGCCGCTTTTGCCATCGGGTATCCCGGGGATCCCAATTCCCTTCCCGAGCCTCACCGGAGCAGAGAAACGGCGCCGCGAACGCGCAAGCCCCTCCGGGAATTCGTGATGACTGGCCACTGGGGGCATACCGCGCCTTTCCTCAAGTAGGATAGTGGACGACGGAGCGCTAATCACAAGCAATGCACGAAACAATCGAATTTGTTTTCCGCCACGGCTACGTGCTTCTTCTGGGATGGGTTTTCCTGGAACAGATGGGCTTGCCAATACCTTCGATTCCCTTGTTACTTGCCGCTGGAGCGTTGGCCGGAGCGGGACGCATGAACTTGCTAGGAGCCTTCGGCATGACGGTGGCTGGAGCGATGGCCGCTGATTTTCTGTGGTTCGAGTTGGGCCGGCGAAAGGGCATACGAATTCTGCAACTGCTTTGCAAGATTTCTCTGGCCCCCGATTCGTGCGTGAGGCGGACTGAGGGGATTTATGCGAAACAAGGAGCGCGATCGCTGATTGTGGCGAAATTCCTGCCGGGATTGAGCACAGTGGCGCCACCTCTGGCCGGGATTTTTCACATGAGGCCGCGAAGGTTCCTTCTTTATGACGCGTTGGGCGCCTCGCTCTGGGCAGGAAGCGTTCTGGGGCTGGGATACGTGTTCAGCAATCAAATCGAGAGCATTGCAAAATACGCCGAGCGGCTCGGAACAGGCGCGGCCGTCCTGTTCGGCGGCGCGTTCGCAGCCTACATTGTGTGGAAATTCATCGCGCGGCGGAGGTTCCTGAAGGAGCTTCGAATTGCACGGATCTCGCCAGCGGAATTGAAACGAAAAATGGATTCGGGCGAGGAAATTACAATCGTGGATCTGAGGCATGCTCTCGATTTTGAAGCTGATCCGGAAACCATTCCCGGAGCGTTCCGCATGGACGCGGATGAACTACAGGAGAAGAACGAACGGCTTCCTCGCGATCGCGAGGTAATCCTCTACTGTACTTGACCCAATGAAGCCACCAGCGCCCGTGTGGCGCTACTGCTGAGAAAACAGGGCATTCGGACTATCAGGCCGCTATTGGGCGGGCTGGATGGATGGAGAGAGTTAGGCTACCCGATGCAGAACGCACAGCTTCCCAAGCAAGGTCCGGATCAAAATCGTGATAATCCGGAACCCGTTCTCTAGAATTGCTACGCCTATGGCGGGGTTCCTTGTGCCGCCGCAGGAAGATCGATGTGAATCGGGAGAAGCGTCATAGGCGCGGGAGAACAATGCCACCCTGGGCTTGATATTTCCCTTTTTTGTCCTTGTAGCTGACCTCGCAATCTTCATCGGATTGGAAAAAGAGGACCTGACAGAGACCTTCGTTGGCGTAAATTTTTGCGGGAAGAGGCGTGGTGTTGCTGATTTCGAGGGTAACGAACCCTTCCCATTCTGGTTCAAAGGGCGTCACGTTCACGATGATGCCGCAGCGGGCATAGGTGGATTTGCCGAGACAAATGGTGAGGACGTTGCGGGGAATGCGGAAATATTCCACGGAGCGCGCCAAAGCGAAGGAATTCGGCGGAATGATGCAAACGTCACCTTTATAGTCTACGAGGGAGCGCGGATCGAAGTGCTTGGGATCCACGATGGTGGAGTTGACGTTCGTGAAAATGCGGAATTCGTCGGCGACGCGGATGTCGTAACCGTAAGAGGAGACGCCGTAACTGATGACGCCTTCGCGGACCTGGCGGTCAGTGAAGGGCTCGATCATTTTGTGCTCGAGCGACATGCGGCGAATCCAGCGATCTGGCTTGACGGACATCCACGCCTCCTTGGGCGAATTGAATGAACAGAAGCAAAAAATGTGTGCGACAAAGATGTTCAGTGTAGATTACCCCTCACGTCTTGACAACCCGAGGCGCAGCCTCTAGCATCGGGCCACGTAGCTGCGGAGGCTTGTGTGATCAAGCTGGATATTGTGAACGCCGTATTGAAGAAGCTGGAAGGGGCCGGGGTAAGCCGCGTGAAGGCCGAGCAGGCCGTGGAGACGGTGTTCGAGTCCTTGAAGAACGCGATGGGCCGCGGGCAGAGAATCGAGTTGCGTAAATTCGGCGTCTTCAGCGTGAAGCCGCGCAAGACGGGTATCGGCCGGAATCCGCGCACCGGGGAGGAAGTAAACATTCCACCGGGGAAGGCCGTACGATTCAAGCCGGGAAAAGAATTGCAGGGGCTTGCAGACGAAAATCACAGTTAGGCAAGAAACCTGGAAAGCTCGGGCCGATGCAGCCTGGAACCCGCCACAAACAAATCCCACGTGAATACTCCAAGTACACCAAGCACAGAAACGGTCGAGATGTCGCAAGAGGGCTGGCGCGCGCTGAGCAGCCGCGAATTTGATGCGAAGCGAGCGCTCAGGCCGCCGAAGAAGACGCTGGTGCTGGCTTGCGTGCTTTTCGGCTTGACCCTCCTCACGTGCCTGGCGGCGGGCAGGCAGTTCGCGGTTTCCTACGCGAACAATCAGGCAGCGTCATTCGATGAGTTCGGCCGTTCCATGGTGCTCTTGTACAAGGACCCGATGGCACTGCTGGCGGGACTTCCGTTTGCGCTGACGCTGATGACGATCCTGCTGGCGCACGAACTGGGACATTTTTTTGCGTGCCGCCATCACCACATCCATTCGAGCTATCCCTTCTTTTTGCCCGCGCCGACGCTGATCGGCACGATGGGCGCGTTCATTTTGATTCGGTCGCCGATTCGCAGCCGGAGGGCGCTCTTTGACGTGGGAGCCTCCGGACCGCTTGTCGGGTTCGTGCTTGCCGTGCCGGCGCTGATCTATGGAGTGATGCACGCGAAGGTGGTGCCGGGACTGACGAATCAGGCCGAAATTGCCTTCGGAGCGCCGCTGCTCCTGCAATGGCTTGGGCATTTTTTCTATCCTGGAGTGGCTCCGAGGACGCTGCTAATGGACCCGGTAGGGCGAGCCGCATGGGTGGGGCTATTTGCCACATCGCTCAATTTGCTACCAGCGGCACAATTGGATGGCGGACATATTCTGCGTTCACTGAGCCCGCGAGTGCATCGCGTGCTCACGCGGTCGCTGCCCATCGGGCTCATCGTGTTGGGGTATTTCGGATCGGGGGTCTGGTATTTCTGGGCGGCACTGCTCTTGCTGATTGGATTTCTGCGCGTCGCGCCCGTCTACGATGACACGCCATTGGACACAGGAAGAAAAATCGGAGCGCTGGTGACCCTGGCCGTTTTTCTGGTCTGTTTCATGCCGGTCCCGATCCTGAATTTCTAGGAAAGTGTTGACGATCCGGGAAAAACTTTGAGATGTCCAGCGATCGAGACACTATTTCAAGCATCCTATAGCTGAATGGCACAACTCGTCCGCACCCTCCGCCTGCGCGACCTGCTTCTGCTTTTTGTCGGCTCGGTGATCGGTTCGGGTATTTTTCTCACTCCAGGAATCATCCTGCGACAAGTGGACGGTTCGGTGGGGCTGTCGCTGCTGGTATGGCTAGCGGGCGGAATCCTCTCGTTGCTGGGCGCTCTGACCTATGCGGAGCTTGCTGCTGCAAATCCGGAAGCAGGCGGACTGTATTGCTACATCCGGGATGGATTCGGGCGGCTTCCTGCGTTCCTCTACGGATGGTGCCTCTTTTTGGTGATCGCGGCGGCGACGATCGCGGCGCTGGCTCGGGCATTTGTGGAATATCTGGCGGAGATCGTTCCGCTCCGGTCGTGGGAACAAACAATTCTTGCATTGGTGATGATCGGTGCGGTGACGGTGGTGAACATCCGTGGCACACGGGAAAGCTCGGATCTGCAAAATTGGACGACGCTCATCAAAGCGGGTTTGGTGGTGCTGCTGAGCGCCGTGCTGCTTTCGATGGGACATCATGCTGGCGATGTAGGTGCGAGCATGGGAACGGAACTGCGAGGTACGGCTTTATTTTCGCGCTTCGGGCTGGCAATGATTACAGTGCTCTGGGCGTATGAAGGCTGGCAGTTTGGAACGTACAGCGCAGGAGAAGTCGTCGAGCCGCAAAGGGTGTTTCCACGCGCATTTCTTTTCGGATCGCTAATTCTAATCGGGCTGTACATGATCGCCGTTGTCGCTTACCTGCTGGCGCTTGGGCCGGCAGGCGCCACGGCCAGCGATACGATTGCCGCGACCGCGGCAAAAGCAGTGCTGGGCTCCTGGGCGGGCAAATTTGTCGCGGCGACGATCCTGATTTCGGTCTTCAGCGCGACCAACAGCGTATTTCTGACGGCGCCGCGGGTCTTTTATGCCATGGCGAAAGACGATCTGTTTTTCAAGGGCCTCGCGAAGGTTCACCCGCGTTTCCGGACGCCGGCCGCGGCGATTCTTGCGCTGGGCGTATGGGCCGCTGTGCTGACGAGCGCGGGGAAGTTTTATGAGTTGATTGAAGGAGTGATTTTTATCGGCTGGATCTTTTATGGGCTGGCCGCGACGGCGATTTTCCCTCTGCGAAAGGCATCCGGAGGAAGGGCGCTACCCTATCGAGTTCCCGGCTATCCATGGACACCGTTGGTGTTTGTACTGGTGGCGGCCGCGATTGTGGGGAACGCGGTGTTCCTTGCTTTTCGCAATCCGGCGCAGTTTCGGGATCTGGTCGTGGCAATCGTTTTGTTGGCTCTAGGACTGCCTGCGTACGCGTTCTGGCGGCGAAAGACGGCATCAACTTAGAGCAGTCTACAGAAGACTGAGGGGATCCATATCAACGAGAATGGCGGTTTGCGGGATTTCATTCTTATCGCAAAGAGCGAGAGCGCCGGCGAGAAGTTTTGCAAGCAACGAACGTTTCGGAGACTTAAGAAGAAACTGAAAGCGATGCTCGCGCTTGAGCCGCGCCAGGGGAGCGGCGGCGGGGCCGAGAATTCGCACGCCGCGATCGTCAAAGGGACGAAAATATTCGGAAAGCTCGCGCGACCATCGAATGGCGTTTTCGAGACGCGTGTCGCGCACGATGATATTGGCGAGCGAAGTGAACGGAGGGTACGCCATCATGCGCCGGAAGTGCAGCTCGCGCTCGTAAAACGCGGGATAATCCTGACGGACGGCATCCTGAATGGCGTAGTGCTCGGGATAGAAAGTCTGGATAAGCACGCGGCCGGGCAGTTCGCCGCGACCGGCGCGCCCGGCGACTTGAGTGAGCAACTGAAAAGTGCGCTCGGCAGCGCGGAAATCCGGCAGGTTCAGGGAAGAATCGGCGCTTACGACTCCGACGAGCGTGACGCGATGGAAGTCGTGGCCTTTGGCCAGCATTTGCGTGCCCACCAGAATGTCGAGCGCTCCGGAGGCGAAAGCGCCAAGCATTTCTTGAAACTGGCGTTTGGTGCGGGCGGTGTCGCGGTCGAGGCGCGCGATGCGAGCGCCTGGAAATTCTTCCCGCAACCTTTCCTCGAGATGTTCGGACCCTTCGCCGAAAAAGTAGACATATTTCGACTGGCACTTGGGACATTGCGTGGGAACAGGCTGAAGCGAGCCGCAGTAGTGGCACTCGAGGCGGTTGCGGCTTTTGTGGTAGGTCATGGAAATACTGCAGTTGACGCACTGCACGGAAGTTCCACAACTGCGGCAAAGAACCGACCATGAATAGCCGCGGCGATTGATGAGAATCAAAGCCTGTGTGCCGGCAGCGAGACATTCTCTCAAACATTCGCGGAGCGGCGTCGAGATCGGGCTGCTTTGGTTGGTCTGCTGGAATTCGGCGCGTAGATCCACAATTTCGACGGAAGCAAGCGGCCGATCCGCAACGCGCGCGGACATGGCAAGAAGATCGTATTTGCCTTCGCGCGCGTGATGATAGGTTTCGAGAGAGGGAGTGGCAGAGCCTAAAAGCGCGAGCGCATTCTCCAATTTGGCGCGAATGATAGCGACATCTCGACCGTGGTAGCGGGGCGTTTCCTCCTGCTTGTAGCTCGATTCCTGTTCCTCATCCACGATGATGAGGCCGAGATTTTCGAGAGGAGCAAAAACGGCGGACCGTGTGCCGACGACAACACGAGCTTCTCCGCTTCGGACTCGCCACCATTCGCGGGCGCGCTCGACATCGCTTAGGCCGGAGTGAAGCACGGCGACGCCTTCAAAACGTGCGCCAAACCAGGCGCGGCATTGGCGGCCGACCCAGAGCGTAAGAGCAATCTCCGGAACGAGGACAATCGCCGTCTTGCCGCGCGCCAGCGTTTCCTGAACGGCGCGAAGATAGATTTCGGTTTTGCCGCTGCCGGTGACTCCGTGGATCAGCTGGACGCCAAAATCGCCGAGTTCGAAGCGCAAGCGAATTGCCGCGAAAACGCGTTCCTGGTCCGGATTCAGCTTGTGAGCGGGTGGACAATAGCCGACATCGAAAGGTTCTTCAGCAGGGTCAAGCGGTTCTTCCCAGCTTTCCAGGATGCCTTCGCGCAGGAGTCGATCAATCAGCGCACGGGAAACGTGAGCCAGCCTCAAGAGTTGAGGCAAAGGCAAGGGACCACGTTCGGTTTCGAGGAGAGCGCGGAGCCGCTCCTTTTTTTCGTCGAGATCCGCCGATCCCCCAGCGGATTTCCACGCGATGATGCACTGCGTTCTTTGTTTTCTTCCCCTTATGCTTTCTCGAATTTCGATCAGTCCCCGACGCTGCAGCTTCTGAAGCGAAGCGGGATGAATGCCTGCCTTGAGAAGGTCGGAAAGCGACAGCGTTACGGATTTCCTTGCCAGCCGGCAAAGCAAAGCGAGTTCTTCAGAAGAGAGCTGTGACGTTGGGACGCCAGGAAGCGATTCTTTCAACACCTGGCTGCCCGCAGGAGCAAGGACGATTTCACGGCGAACCTGAAGTTCAACTGCCGGAGGCAGCATGGCACGAAAGACTTCGCCCGGAGGGGCGACATAGTAGGAAGCGATCCACTGGCCGAGTTCCAGGAGCTTCGAGGAAAGTGCGGGGGCGTAATCCAGGACTTTGGCGACTTCGCGGACCCTCGCGTTCTTTGGCGCCTCGCTTGTCCATTCGACCATGACTCCAACGATGGACTTCTTGCGAAAAGGGACGAGGACGCGGCAACCTGGCTGCAGCGCATCGCGCAAGGGCTCCGGCACGGTGTAGGTGAACGTCGTGCGGAGAGGAACCGGCAAAGCTACGTTGCAAAAGCGCGAAGGCATCAGCGAAGTAGTGTAGCAGCAGGCCGCGGCGGTAAAGAGCGTGTCAGCGAGAAAGGAAGAAAATCCCGCCAAAAATAAGCGCAATGCCGCACCACTGGAGACGGCCGACGCGCTCGCGGAGGAAGAGTGCGGCGAGCCCAACCGTCACCGCACCATAGAGCGAGCCAAGAACGCTGACCACGGAGACTTGTTCGAGCTGCATACCGAGATTGCTGAAGAGGAAGGCCCCCGTATCGAGAAAACCCGTTCCGACAGTCTGCAGGGCCGTCGTTTTGCCGACCAGCCGAGCAGGAATGCGACGCACTAGAAGGATAGTCAGGGCAATGACCGTGCCCGATACGCGGATCAGCCAGACCGCCGCGAACGGACCCGTCGCAGGAATAATGCGGATGCCAAGCAGCCAGAAGAGAACGCCGAAGCCGAAAGCGGCTGCCAACGCCCACAAGAGACCTTGATGGGAAATGGGAAGTGGATCGTCCTTTGGCTGAGCAGAGCCGCCCTCGCCTCGCGCGACAAATACGACACCTAGAATCGTCACCGCAATTCCGATGTAGCGCAGGAGCGTGAGGTTTTCCCCGGAGAGAAAGGACAGCAGAACTGTAAGCGCCGGATAACTGGCGGAAACCGGCGCGACGATCGTAAGTTTGCCAACCGCGAAGGCTTGATAAAGAGCGAGCATCGCAAAAGTGTTGATCGTGCCCGCGAGAATTCCCCAGGCCCAGGGCCGCCACCCGGAGCCATCGAAGAGATGATTTTGGCCGGGAAGGAAGATGAGGGCCGCAGACAGCAGAAGAAAGCCCCAGACCTGCATGTAGAAAACTGCGCGGAGCGCGCCGAGCTTGCGCGAAACAAAGCGCGAAATGAAATCGGAGCTTCCCCAAGAAAGAGCCGTCACAAGGCCCAGAAATATTCCCATGGGGAATCAGCTGCGGCGGGCGCGCCGGACTTCGAGGCCAAGTTCGGCCATCACTTTTTGCAAATCTTTCCAGACTTCGCTCTTCGCGCTGGGATTGCGCAGCAAATAGGCGGGGTGATACGTGGCGAGCAGCTTCTTGCCGCGAAATTCGAGCCATTCTCCGCGAAAATGCGAGATGCCGCGATTCGTTTGCAACAAAGTTTGCGCGGCAACACTGCCGAGGCAAACGATGGCTTTGGGGTGGATCACATCCAGCTGGCGTAACAAGTACGGAGAGCAGGTGGAGACCTCGTCTTTTTCAGGAGTGCGATTTTCGGGCGGACGGCATTTCACCACGTTGCAGATGTAGACGTCGCGACGCTGGAGGCCCATGGCCTCGATCATTTGCGTCAACAGTTTCCCGGCGCGTCCGACGAATGGCAGGCCCTGGGCATCTTCGTCGGCACCGGGGCCCTCCCCAACAAAAACGAGCTCCGCCTTCGGATTACCGTCGCCGAAGACAATGGTGTGGCGCGCCTTATGAAGCTTGCAGCGCGTGCAATCGCCAAGATCCTCGCGGATTTTGAGCAGCGTATCTCCTGCAATTTTGTCCACGGATTCAAAGAGAGACGGACCCGCTGGCGCCGGTAACGGAACATGTTTCTGCGCGGGCGCTTGGAGAGTGAGCTTTGGAGGAGGCGCAGGTTTCTGGATGGGTTTGGGCAATGCGATATCCTCCGAGGCCTGACCGGAAGCGGGTCTTGACATTGTTGAGGGATGAATGGATGCACGATCGCGGTAGAAAAGTCGCAGGCCGATGTCTTCATAAAAGGCCAGGCGCCCAATAAGTTTTTGGCGAACATCCTCTGGTATTCGCCCCAACAAAGGAGGCATCAAGCCACCGGCTCGCGCTGGGATTTGCGCATGGCGGAGTGCAGGCGAAGCACTTCGTCGAGGATTCGTCCGGCAACTTCCTGCTTGGACATTTTAGGAAGAGGCAGGTCGCGGCCATCGCGCGAAAGAAGAGTTACGATGTTGGTGTCCACGTCAAAGCCGGCACCCTCCGCGGTAACGTCATTGGCGACGATGAGATCCGCGTTCTTGGCGGCTAGCTTTGTACGCGCGTTTTCCGCCACCTGCTCCGTCTCGGCGGCGAATCCGACCACGAGGCGATCTCCTTTTTCGCGGGCAAATTCGGCAAGGATATCCGGATTCGGTTCCAGGCGAAGGGTAAGGGATTCGCCCGTGCGTTTCAGCTTTCGCGGCATCGGCTCGGCAGGACGATAGTCCGCCACAGCCGCCGCGAAAATCGCAATCGTGCAAGCCGCAAAACGCTCCTTCACGGCCCGCTGCATTTCCAGCGCGTTGCGGACGTTCACGCGCTCGACTCCCTGCGGTGTTTCAAGCGAAGTGGGACCGCTGATGAGTGTGACGCGAGCGCCTCGGCGCGCGGCTGCCGAGGCGACTGCGTAACCCATCTTGCCGGACGAACGATTGGTCAAGTAGCGGACGGGATCGAGATCCTCATAGGTCGGTCCTGAAGTGATGAGGAGCGATTCCCCTTCGAGATCGCGAAGCAGTTTGAGCGCATCGCGCACAGCAGCAAGAATCTCGTGTTGGCCGGCGAGCCGGCCTGCGCCGGTCATGCCGCAGGCGAGGTAACCTTCATCTGGATTGACGACGTTTACGCCGCGAGCGCGCAGTGTGGCGACGTTTTCCTTCGTTGCCTTATGGTTCCACATGTTCACATTCATCGCCGGAGCAACCACAACAGGCGCCGTGGAAGCCAAATACAGTGTGCTCAGGAAGTCGTCGGCAATTCCACGCGCGAACTTGGCAAGGATGTCCGCGGTTGCGGGCGCAACCAGAAGAAGATCGGTACCCTGGGCCACGGCGATATGTTCGATGGCGCTTTCGAGATTGGCTTCTCCGCCCGGCTCTGCAAAGAGATCGGTGATCACTTTCCGGCCGCTGAGCGCAGCGAAAGTAAGTGGAGTGACGAACTCGCGCGCGGAACGCGTCATCACCACCTGGACGGTGTGGCCTTCCTGCTGAAGCAGACGCACCAGCTCCGCCGCCTTATAGGCAGCCACGCCGCCGGTCACACCGAGGGTAATGCGCATGCTGGTCTCCGTGCGGGGCTACTTCTTGCGCTTTCCGTCGTCCTTGGACTCCTCAAGATGAAACGGCTCTTCAAAATCGTATTCCAATAAGCCCATGTCAACCTCCTCGCAGGCAATGCGCGTGGGCTTGGTTGTGCGCACGGTATCCGTAAGTGGCGGTGCGCCGGCCATCAGCTGGCGGGCACGGCGCGCCGCCAAAACGACGTAAGCAAACTGGCTCACCGGGGGTTTGGTCTGCACGGTCATGTCAGTCATTATCCTCCAAACGATGCCAGAAGTTCTTCAACGCGCGGACGCCGCCTGGGGCTCGCACAGCGCAATGCGGTGACGATGGCGACAACTTCGTTGCCGGCGCGTTCCACGTCGTCGTTGACGACACAATAATCGTATTGTCCGAAAGCCGCAATTTCATCGCGAGCCCGCGACAGGCGCCGCGCGATTTCTTCAGCCGAATCCTGGCCCCGCCCGCGGAGCCTTCGCTCCAGCTCTTCCCGCGACGGTGGCAGGATAAAGATCGCCACAGACTCAGGCAGCTTTTGCTTGACTTGAACCGCTCCCTGCACATCAATTTCAAGAACGAGGTCGAGCCCCCTAGCCCTCGATTCCTCGAGCCACTTTTTGGGCGTGCCATAGGAATGCCTTCCGAAGACACGCGCATACTCGAGAAATTCGCCGCGCAAGACCATGGCCTCGAATTCGGCTTCAGTGACGAAATCATAGCACTTCCCGGTGGACTCCGTCTCCCGCCGGGGCCGGGTAGTACATGAGATCGAAGGCATCGTCCCGGGCAGCTGCAAGATTCTTTGCACGAGTGTGGATTTGCCCGATCCGGAAGGGCCGGACACGATCAGGACAAGCGGTGCGATCCGTATCGGCGCGCTCATTCGATGTTTTGCACCTGCTCCCTGAGCTTTTCGATTTCCGCTTTGATTTCGAGACCCAGCCCGGTAATGGCCAGAGCCTCGCTTTCGACTCCGGGAGTTTTTGAAAGCATGGTGTTGGCTTCGCGGTGCATCTCCTGCAACAGAAAATCGAGCTTTTTGCCGAGCTCTCCGGCGCCATCAAGCAACTTGGCAAATTGTTGGAGATGGCTGCGCAGCCTGTCTAATTCTTCAATGATGTCGCTGCGCTCGGCAAGGAGTGCGGCTTCTTGTGCAAGTCGCGCGGGATCAATGGCCGAGTTGCCGAGCAAATCCTTCAAGCGGGCTTCCAGTCGTCGGGCGAATGCCGGACGCAAGGACACTGCCAGGACGCGGACTTTTTCCGATTGCTGGCTGATCGTGGCTAAACGCGTGCGGAGTTCCTCCGCGATATGCCGCCCCTCGGCCCGGCGCATTTCGTCGAGTTTCGTAAGCGCCTCCCGCAGGCACGCGTCGAACGCCTTCCCGAGATGCTCCTGCTCTTCCTCATCCTCCGGAACCGCGGGGGCGAACCCGCCGATTACGCCGGGCAGGCGAAGAAGGGAAACGATATTCAGTTCAGAAGAGCTTCCAGTTTGGTGTTTCAACTCATCTGCGGCGTGCAAGTATGCGCTAAGGAGTTCGCGATTCATCTGCACGGGAACTGCGGTTCCCGGTTCGACGTTGACGTAGACGTCCACATGGCCGCGATGAATGCGTTCGCGGACGATCTGGCGCAGGCGCAGTTCGTAAAGGTCAAAACCCTCGGGGAGGCGCAGCTTCAAATCCAGAAACCTGTGATTCACGCTCTTGATGCTGACGCGGACAACCCAGCCGCCGCTTTCTCCGCGGGCCTGCGCGTAGCCGGTCATGGACAGACATTCGGATTTGCGGGCGGTTGCTGCGCTGTTTTCACTCATGAAGGATTGTTCCCCGAGGGAAGATGAATTGCCGCGGTCTGCGCCGGACTAACGAGGTCGTCGTCGGCAAACTGCAGCTCGTGAAGACGCGCATAAATCCCGCCGCGCGCGAGCAGTTCCGTGTGGGTCCCGCTTTCGCGAATCTGGCCGTCTTCCAGGACCAGGATTTTGTCGGCTCGCCGAATGGTGGAAAGACGGTGTGCGATCACGAACGTCGTGCGCCCGACCATGAGATTGGCAAGGGCCTTTTGCACGAACAGTTCGGACTCAGCGTCGAGTTCGGAGGTCGCTTCGTCGAGGATGAGAATCGGCGAATCTTTCAGAATAGCCCGGGCGATCGCAATGCGCTGCCGCTGGCCCCCGCTGAGCCGGGTGCCTCGTTCTCCGATCACCGTATCGTAGCCCTGCGGCAGCTCCTGGATGAAATCATGAGCTAAAGCGGCCTGGGCAGCCGCAATTACGTGGTCCTTGGAGACGTTCGTCATTCCGTAAGAAATGTTATTCCAGACCGTGTCGTGAAACAGAATGTTCTCCTGTGTGACCATGGCAATTTGCGCTCGCAAAGAGCGGATCGAGAGGTTTCTTACGTCGGACCCGTCTATGCGGATCGAACCCCCGCTGGATTCGTAGAACCGAGGAATCAAGTTGACCAGCGTCGTTTTCCCCGCTCCGCTGGACCCGACGATGGCAATGACCTCGCCTTTCCTGGCGGATAGATCAATGTCGCGCAGCACCGCAGTGGATTCATCATCATAGGCAAAAGATACTTTGTCGAAGATGACCTCCCGCGAGAACGGCGGCAATCTCTCCGCGCCGGGCTGCTCCAGCATCTCTTCCTTCTGGTCGAGGTATGCAAACACCTGCGTGCTCGCTCCCTGCGCGAACTCGAATTGCTGATAGACCTGGCCGATGCGCTTGAGCGGCATATAGGCATTGAACATGGCGTACAAGAAAGCCATGAAGATTCCTTGGGTCATCAGGTGCAGTTTGATCTGATTGCGGGCATACAAGAGAAGCAGTGGAATGATGATCGCGCCTAACAAATCCATGAGGGGAGCAGTGGCCACTGCCGCGCGCACCCAACGCATGTTCTCCCGAAGCAGACGCCGCGCGGTCGCGCGAAACTTCTGGGTCTCGAACTCTTCCATCCCGAACGCTTTCACGACGCGATTGCCGCTAACCGTCTCCTGAAGAATCTGGCTCAGCTCTCCCAGGCGCAGTTGGCTGCTCTCCGAGGATCGGCGGATTTTCCGGCCGAACTTTCCCACGGGAATGACAACAAGAGGAAGCACAATCGCGCAGGCGATGGCCATCTTCCAGCTGAAGTACAGCATCACGGCGATGAACACGATCAGCGTGAAGCTCTTTTGGAACAGATCGGCAAGATATTCAGAGAGAGCGATGCGGGTTTTCTCCACATCGTTGATGGTGGAGGAGAGCAGGCGTCCCGTAGGGTTATGCTGAAAAAATCCAATCGGCTGGCGAAGGATCTTGGCATAAACCTGGTTGCGCAGTTCGGTAATCGCCGCATGTCCGACGTACTGGATTTGCGTGACTCCCAGATACTCCGCGACGCCCTTGGACACAAACAAGACCAACAACGATATGCTGAAAATCGTCCAGACATTGTGGAAGTGGGCTGGAAAAAACTGATTCAGATAAATGGTGTGGCCTCCAGGAAGAGTCAATAATGGAAGCTCCGAACTCGGGGCGGCCGGGTTCAATACATAGTCGAACGCGAGCCGCGCCATGAAGGCGACCAGGCCTTCTGCTAGCGCGACGAAGGCCACCAACACGATCCCAATGATCAGGCGGAAGCCGTAAGGCCGCACATAAGCGAGCAACCGCTTCAATTGAGGTGATACCAATGAGGCCACGCCTCAGACTCCCCTGTATTCAGACAAAGGATTCAGACTTTGCTACGCTATTCGCCCGCAGCGCAAGGTGTCAAGCATCCGCCGGACGGCCAATCACTTATCAATATCCCGGTGGATCACCTTGGTTAAATGCCCCCGTTTCTCGAGCGCTTTCGCCACAGACTCGGCAAGCATGACTGACCGGTGCTTGCCGCCGGTGCAGCCGAAGGCGATGGTCAAATAGCTCTTTCCTTCTTCGATGTAATGAGGAATGAGATAAATCAACAAGCCCTGAATGCGGCGCAGAAATTCTCCGGTTTGAGGAAACGACCGAATGTAGCGCCGGACGGCCGGGTCTCTTCCGGTAAACCGGCGTAGGCGCAGCACGAAGTGAGGGTTTGGCAGAAAGCGCACGTCGAAGACCAGGTCCGCATCGGTCGGCACTCCGAACTTGTACCCGAAGCTCACCAGCGAAACCAGCATGGGTCGCTTATCGGCGGTCTTGAATCGCTCCGTGACGAAATGGCGGAGTTCGTGGACGTTGAACTTCGTGGAATCTATGACCACGTCCGCCAGCTTTCGGATCGGCTCCATCAGCTTTCGCTCGCTGCGCAAACTCTCGCGGACGGAATGCTCCTTCCCCAGGGGATGTGGCCGCCGCGTTTCGCTGTACCGGCGTAAAAGCGATTCATCGTTTGCTTCGATAAAAACCAACGTGATCGGATGATCCTTTCGAAGGTGTTTCAGAAGTCCCGGCAGTTTTTCCAGTTGCTGCCCTTCGCGCGCATCCACAAGCAGGGCAGCCCTCGCAAAATCCCCTTCGCCCGCGGCGTGCAGTTCGGCAAAGATGGGAATCAACTCGACCGGAAGATTGTCCACGCAGTAAAAACCCATGTCCTCGAAGGCTTTGAGAACTGTGCTTTTGCCGGAACCGGAAAGACCGGTCAGGATGACGAGTTGCCGTGACTCCGAACTGGATCGCGGCTTCACGTCCGGGCGCCGCTCAGGCTTTTACCCTGCGCTGGTGCGTGCTGGGGATCCGCATGTCTTCCCGATACTTGGCCACCGTGCGGCGCGTGACATGAATACCGGCATCGTCGAGCTTCTTGGCAATCTGCTCATCCGTGAGCGGCTTGGCGCCGTCTTCTTCTTCGATCATCTTCTTCACAACGCGTTTCAACGTCAGCAGGGACATCCCGCCGCCTTCGGGTCCGTTCACCGCCTCGCTGAAGAAAGAGCGCAGCTCGATCACCCCCTGCGGCGTGTGCGCATACTTGCTGGCTACCGCCCGGCTCACCGTCGAGGGATGAACGCCCACCTCTTCGGCGACCTCCTTGATCATCATGGGCTTGAGCGCATCGGGCCCCTGATCAAGAAAATCGCCTTGCCTCGCGATGATGGACTGGCAAACGCGCAGGATGGTGTGCTTGCGCTGCTCGATATTCTTCAGCAGCTGAATCGCTGCGGTAAAGCGTTCCTTGACGTAATTGCGCACGTCCTTGTCCGCAGCGTCACGCGCCAGAAGCCGGCGATAGGTAGGGCTCAGCCTCAACTGCGGCATGTCATCCTCGTTCAAAAAAACCTGCCACAAACCATCCACCTTGCGGAAGTAGACATCGGGCTCGACCAACCGCGGTTCGGTCTTGTTGTAGCGAAGGCCCGGCCGCGGATCGAGCTTTCGGATCACGTCCAGCGCGCGCTTGACCACCTCAACGGGGCGGTTCAGCGCCCGCGCAACTTCCTTCAATTGATTGGACTGCACCTGCTTCAAATGATCCGAAACAATCTGCTGCGCGAGCGTATTCTGGGGATCAAACGCTTTCAACTGGCGCAAGAGACACTCGCGAAGGTCCCTCGTACCGACGCCGATCGGATCGAAATCCTGCACGACTGCCAGCGCATCTTCCAAATCATCTTGTGAGTACTTGCCATCTTGTGCCAGCTCTTCCGTGGTGGCTGTCAGATAGCCGTTCTCATCGAGGTTGCCGATGATGCTTTCCGCGATTTCTCGCACCGGATCGGAACAGATGGTCACGCTCAATTGCCACATCAGGTGATCAGTGAGTCCTGCCGGAGAAGAAAGGAATTTTTCAAAGGAAGGACGCTCGGAAATTTCGCGTTCCTGCGACTGGCCGCCGTCACCGCCGGTGTCCAGGTACTGGTTAAAGAAGGAACCGACATCGAATTCGTCGAAGGGATTGGCGGCCTCGGTCTCTGGAACCTTCTCCGTTTCGTTCTTGAGAAATGTTTCGTCGCTGTAATTGTCGGTAACCGTGGGCTCTTCGTTGAGTTCCTCGAGAACCGGGTTGGCAACCATCTCCTGGTTGATCATCTCGCGCAGTTCGAGCCGGTTCAACGCCAGCACGCTGACCATCTGTACCAGGCCTGGCGTCAGAATCTGCTTCTGCGCCACCCGTAGATTAAGTTTGAGTCCCTGCCAGGCCATGGCTTTTTGCCGATTGCCTCTCCGAACCCTAGTTTAGGCGAAAATGATCGCCGAGGTAGACGCGGCGAACTTCCGCATCACTGCTCAACTCACCCGGATTCCCCTTCCGAAAGATTTTCCCACTTTTCAAGATATATGCACGGTCCGTCACGCTCAGGGTTTCCCGAACGTTATGATCGGTGATCAGTACGCCTATACCGGAGTTGGCGAGATCCCGAATAATCTCCTGAAGATCTTTCACCGTCAGCGGGTCGATTCCCGAAAAAGGCTCATCCAGAAGAATAAAGGATGGTTGCAACGTGAGCGAACGCGCGATCTCTAGCCGCCGTCTTTCCCCACCGGAAAGCGTGTACGCCTTGCTGGTTCGCACGGTCTCCAAACCCATTTGCACGAGCAATTCCTCCACGCGATCTCGCTGCTGCTCGGGCGTCAGCGGAAGGGTCTCCAGAACCGCAAGCAGATTTTCTTCACAAGTAAGCTGGCGAAATACCGAGGGTTCCTGGGGAAGATAGCTGATGCCACTGCGGGCCCGAAGGTACATCGGAAGATCAGTTATTTCGTCGCCGTTCAGGAGTACACGGCCGGAATCAGGGCGGGCCAGACCGACGATGATATAAAAAGTGGTGGTCTTTCCTGCGCCATTGGGTCCCAGTAACCCGACCACTTCACCTTGACCGATCTCCAGCTCGACGCCGTCAACAACCTTGCGACCCCGATAAGACTTGGTCAACTCGACGGCCTGAAGCTTCAGCATACCTTGTCACAAAAGACCACAAACCATGCATGTCAATTCTCGACTCGGTGCTTCGTCAACGTCCGAGAACCTTTTTCAGAATCGACGATGATCGTATCATCCGCCAAAAAGAAGGTCAATTGACGCCCCGTAGTCGTGCCCGAACTCGCGTCAAAAATTGTGGGATTTCCGCCGCTCATGACGAATTTTCCGTCCGCGGCGGTGTATTCCCCATGCTCAGCAGAAGCTCGCCGGGTTCCCTGCTCCACGACGACGTTGCCGTTTCCGACCGCACGGTAGATTTGCTGGGCGCCCGTGGGTGCATGTTCTCCGGCCGCTCCAGACCTCGTGAAGTATAAATCCAGTTGATCGCTGCGCATTCGCTCCCCGGACGACTGCAGCAACACGTTCTTTTCCAAGTGCGCGCGGTTTTCCTTGTCCCAGTAAGTCAGTTTTCCCGCGGACACATGCCAGACCGCAATGCTCTTTTTCGCAGGAGCGCTTTCCTGAGGCTCGGATTGGTTCTGCAGGAACACCGCACCTACCTTGTCCGTTGCGGTCAACATGCGCTCATCGCGCTGCAACAGGATCGTTCCGGCTTCGAGCACCGAATCTCCTTGCCAGAACCGTGCGTGACCGCTGTACAAGGCACGTCCATTCTTCGTGTTCGCCTGGAGCCGATCCGAGGTGATACTGGCCGGAGCCGGAGCGAGATTCACTCCGCTTGATTTGTTGGAAAAATCTACGGAGTGCACGCCGCCCTCGGCCAACATATCTCCCGTATTCTGCATAAAGTCAATCTTGTCGGCGGTTGTGGCCGTTGCGGGGTCTCGTACGGAGGCGTGACCTGAAAGCGTGGCTGTTTCCGTCGCCTGCACGAACAGAGCGTGGTCTGCCTGCGCCGCGCGATCTCCTTCCTTCAGTCGAACATTTTCGTCAAGGCTCATCTGTGACCATCCTCCAGATGGAAGCAAATCCACCCAACCGGTTTGCCCAGTTGCGGTCTGCAATGGCTTTCCTCGTGCGCTGCGTTCCGTTTGGACATTGCCCTTGGCGGTGAGTCGCCGCGCCCTCCCCAGTGGACCAAAATCGAGGGCCAGCTTTTCCGCCTGAATCCTTGTCTCCACCGTTTCCGCAGATGAGGCCAACGTAGGATGTTCCTTCCAGGTCAAGCTGCCAGGAGCAAGCGTCTCCGCGAGCAGAGCATGGCTCGGTTCGCGCTCTTTCGGTTCCGAGAACGAGACCTTGAGTGCCTCGGTCTTGAGCTCTCGCGATCCTCTCTGTTGCGCGGTTTCCGTCCGCAAGTCCACTGCCCCGTGCAATTCAAGTTCTTTGGGAAGATTGTCGCGCGGCCATAACTCCATTTTCCCCTGCGTTGCAGTAAGAGTGCCGCTTTGTGCCGCGGTTTTCAGCTGTCCGTGCAGATTGCCTGCGGCCTCGACGCTTTCCACCCACCCAAGAGGCGAAAACTCGGCATGGAACGAATCCGCCCTGAGAGTCTCTTGGCCGCCATGCCCGTTGAAGATGAGTTCTGGCTGGCCGCTCGCACCTTCCGGCAGCGCCTCCAGGGCTTTTGTTCTAAAGTTGTCGTCCAGTTCAACGCGGAAAAGGCCCGCCGTAAGACGCTCCTCTTGAGCTTCCGCCACCGCCGGGCCCTTCAGTAACAACAGCCGCGAATCCCTTCCAAAATCGAGCCGTGACCCCGTGATTGTGATCTCCTGCCCCGCTTGCAGCGACTTTCCCGGAGTAGAGGAGATCTCCTGGAGTTTTATTTTCACGTTGCGATCCAGCCGCACCGTTCCTTCTTCCGAGTTGTACTCGATCCCCACGGCTTGACCGTCGCCATCGGGAAAACGAAATGCGACCGGTTGATCGGTCGCCGCCAGGCCGCTGGACCGGTCAAACGTTACGCCTCGAGTCTCAACGTGCATTGTGCGTTCCGCGACTTGCTCGGGATGTTTCTTCAGAAACTCGGCATCGGCGGAGCTCATCAGATCCATCTGCACTTCACCTGCGCACGCGATGTCCCCTTTTTCCTTGGAATATCGGCAGCTCTTGGTATGCAGTACATCGTGCCGCTGGCTTTCCTTGCCGAAGATCGTGATCTTGACATCCTCCAATAGCGTCGCATTTTCCCCCTTGAAGTCGGTGGACTTCGAGGCCTCTACGGTGAAAACAGCTTGATTTCCCTCCATTTTAGAAAAGTTGATGCTTGTCGAGAGCCTCTCTACGTCCTGGGGAGCGGGTGGCGGCGCGTTCCTGCGTTCCATGCGGCGCACCCAGGCCCGGTGCGCAAAAGCGGCCAGGGTCAGGACGGCGAGAAAGAGTGCGACTCCTGCGGACCAGCGCGAGTACTTTGCCGCTTCACTTCGCTTCATGGGTTCAGTTAATCAGAATTCGTAACTGGTGTATAGCAGGGGACCAATCCGAATCAGGCGATCCGGCGCTACCCGGCGCTCTCCGCACTCGCTGCCGGTAATACGGGGAGGATTCCAATATTCGCCGCCGCCACGTTGTCGCGGTCGGTATTTTTCACCAGGTACATGGCTTCGTCAGCGAGATGCAATAAGCCTTCCTTGGTGCGTGAATCAACGGGGTAGCTCGCAACGCCCATGCTCCCTGTCACATGGATGTTCAACCCTTCCGCGGCGAGCCAGGACGTCTCGCGGATCAACTTATGCAATCGCCGAGCAACATTCAGCGCATTTTCCTTGGAGGTCTGCGGCAGGAGCAATACGAATTCGTCGCCTCCGTACCGGAACGCAAAATCAATTAGCCGGCAGTGCGCCTTCAACGCATCCCCGATTTCATGAAGAAGCCGCGATCCCACCAGATGGCCCTGTGTGTCATTCACCTGCTTGAAATGGTCCAGGTCCAGAAAAACTAGCGAAAACTCATAGTTGTAGCGCTGCGACCGGTAAATCTCCGTTTCCAGAATGAATCCCATGTGCCGCGCGTTATAGAGCGACGTGCAGTCGTCCGTGATGGTTAACTCGTGGATGCGTTTCACGTGCCGCGCGTTTTCCAGGGCGATCGCGGCAAAATCCGAAAGCGCTTCCAGCAACTTCAGGTCGCGAGGATCGAATCCCTCGGGCCCGATACAATTGATCAGCTCGATGACCCCCAGGCAGGTATCGCGGAATTTCACCGGCACGGCGACAATGGACTGCGTTTCTGTTTTCGTTTTCTCGTCCACCTTGGAGAAAAATCGCGTGTCTTTCGTCGTGTCGGGCACCACCACCGTTTCGCCACGCTGCGCTACCCACCCTGCTATTCCCTGCCCGACCTTAATGCGCACATCCTTGAGCGCCTGGGACGCCTTGCCCACGGCCAGCTCGAAATACAATTCCTGAGTCGTTTCGTCCAGCAACAGCAGGGACCAGTTATCCGGCCGGAGAAACTCATCAATTTTTTCCATGATGGTTCGCAGAACTTGGTCCAACTGCAGGGAGGAAGTCAGAGCTTTTCCCAGCTCTTGGAACACAGCAATTTCTCCCGCCTCGCGGCGGTCATTGGGGACGCCGACGTTGCGGCGCCGTTCTATAGCCGGAAACTGGTTGACTTCTTCCACGCGCCTTGGCCCTAGAAAGCTGGGAATTTGCAGGCCGCCCGCAGCTCGGAGACACACAAACGCAGCGGCTCGCCCTCGCCTGCGAATCTTGGCCAGTATAGGCGCCAGCTAAAATGGAGCGCAACCCGCGTGTAGTACAGGCGTTCTCATCTCGCCATCGTCTAGTACTTCCCAGCTGAGGTTCTCAAACTCCGCAGATTTGCCCCCGGTTTGACACCGCCTCTCCACCCCGCCTATAGTTCGGCAAGGGATCCCACGCCTCATCTGGCGCATGCCCTGCGTCGCCGGCTGCCAAGCGTTGGGCTGAGGGCGCAGCCGGTCGTCCCCTTCACCTGCGCGTTACGCGACTCTTGAGGAACGGTTTCGTTTGATGGCCAGAGGAACGTTTGGCGAGCGCCTGAAGCGCGAGCGCGAACTGCGCGAAGTCACTCTCGAAGAAGTCTCCAAAGCCACGCGAATCAGCCAGCGTTTTCTGCAAGCACTGGAAAACGAAGATTGGCAAAAACTGCCGGGAGGCGTATTCGGCCGTGGCTTTGTGCGCACTACCGCGCGGTACCTTGGCCTCGACGAGGAAAACCTTCTCGCGGAATACGATCTCGTCCGCGGCGACCAGCTCTCCTCCACCCCTTCAAGGCCTGAAGAACGCATCCCTTCCCCACCGAAATGGATCCCCGTTGCTCTTGCCCTCGCGCTGATTCTCATCGTGGCCGGCCTGATCTTTGGCGGCATTTATGGTTGGCGCCTCTACCAGGCTCATCGAAATTCCAAAAAGTCCGCCATCCTGCCCAAGCTCACTCCCAATCCGCAATCTTCCACGGATGCGAAGCGCGCGGAGATTCAGCGGCCTGGCGCAGCGAATGTCGCGGCCCTCCAAGACTCTCCGCTGGATCTTTCCGTCTCGGCCTCTTCGCCCGTGCATCTCAATGTTCAAGCGGATGGCGCTATGGTATTCGACGGTCAATTCTCTGCGGACGAAACCCGCCATTTCAGGGCCCAGGACAGATTTACGGTCACGGCCTCGGACTCATCCGCAGTGTTGCTGGAATTGAACGGCCAGGCCATGCCGCCCCTGGGAGAACCCGGCGCCTCCGGTACAATAACCTTGAGTCGAAGGGACTTGAAGCAGGAGCCCGGTGGAAACTCTCAGCCCTGAAGTAATCGAAGATCTGCGCCATGACCGCGCGACTCGCGAGCGCAAGCTTGCCGTTTGTTCGGGCGCTGCCCATGTGCACGCCGCCGACCGCGCCGAAATTCTTGCAGTTCTGAGTCACGACCCGGACGAGTTGGTCGCCTCCCGGGCGCAAGACGCCCTTCTCTCAGTTCCTGCCGAAGCGTTTCTTGAGGCGCTCGGCAGGGAAAACGTTCTTCCCGCACTTTTCTCCTATGCTTCCAGAAATCTGGCTGGCCAGCCCGGAATCTGCGACGCCTTGGTTCACAATAGGAATTGCCCCGCGGAATTCCTGGTGCCTGTCGTCCAGCATCTGTCCGCCATCGGTACTCAGATGCTCTTCGAGGAGCTCGACCGCGTCAGTCAATCTCGGGCATTGGCGGCGGCATTGGAGCACTCTGAACAACTCTCTCAGGAGCAGAAAGCGCAGTTGCACGAACTCCTGGGCTCCACCATTGACGAAGCTGCCTTGGCCGAAGCTGCCAGCGAAGCCGAGCCCGACGCTCTCCGTCGCCAAACGCTGCTCCAACAGATCGCTAAGATGAACGTTTCTCAGCGTGTGCAATTCGCCTTCAAAGGCGGTGCTGAGGCCCGACGCACTTTAATTCGCGATTCGAACAAAGTGGTCCAGCGCGCCGTTCTCCAATCCCCCCGCCTCACGGACCAGGAAGTGGAAGCCTTCGCGGCGATGGCGAATCTCACCGATGAAATCTTGCGGCTCATTGCGGCAAACCGCGTCTTTCGAAAAAATTACGTCGTTGTGAAAAACCTGCTCAACAACGCGAAAACCCCTCTCGATGTTTCTCTAAAACTCTTGCCGATGATCAACGCTGTGGATCTCAAGCGTCTGACCACCAACAAGAATATTCCTGAGACCTTGCGCACCACGGCGTTGAAGCTTCAGCGCACTCGCACCGAAACCAGGAAGTAATTGCGCAAATGACCGGTTCCTACGCTTGTCCAGTTGCTTTCTCCGCCGTTTGAGCATCAAATGAATGCGCGACCATTTCGTGCCTTGCGGCCAACTCTGTGACCTTGGGGGAACTTCCGATGTTGCGTAAGGCGTTTTCGAGCCGGACCAGGCTGCGGCCTTTCCTTCCCTATTTGCTCGTGCTTCTCCTCATTCCCATCGCAATCGCTCTCCCGGGGCACGGCACCTCGCACCGGCAAAACTCCCGTGCCAATCCTTGGATTCCGGCGCAAACGGTATCACCTGACGCTTTCGCCGCCGAGATTGCACAGAAAAAGGAGCACCAGCCGATTGTGGTCAATGTGGGAGTTCGCATACTTTTTGACGGCGCGCATATTCCCGGCGCCGTCTATCACGGCCCCGCTTCCTCGGAGCAAGGCCTTTCCGATCTGAAGAACTACGCCGAAAACCTCCCCAAGGATTCAGAAATCGTAATTTATTGCGCCTGCTGTCCCATGGAAAAGTGCCCTAATATCCGGCCTGCTTTCCTCGCAATGCAGGAATTGGGCTTCAAAAATTTTCGCGTCTTGATTCTTCCGACCAGCTTTGCCGCAGACTGGGTGGAAAAGGGCTATCCAATTCAGAAGGGAAGTTAGTCCCGGGCATTCTTGCGGCCTCTCTACAGTTTCGGGTGTTGCAGCTGAAATTTCGTCGCATCCTGATACGCCTTGGCAAACGCCAGTAACTTCGCCTCGCCGTAAAGATTCCCAAGGAACGTCAGGCTCACGGGTGTGCCCGGTCCTCCAGCGTTGTCGTATCCTCCTGGCGTGGTGTCGAACGATTTGGGGGCGTCCACGCCACGAAATCCGTTCGGAAGAATCAAAGCGGGATGCCCGGTGAGGTTCGTAATCACCAGTTGTTCGCTGAACGTCGGCGCCACGATGATGTCGAACCCCACCAGCGCCTTCGCCACCGCTTCCATTGCCTGCATTCGGGCTCGGCTCGCTTGGATATATTCCACGGCAGGTATGAAACGTGACGTTCGGAAAATGTTCGGCCAATCATGCGGTCCTTGCTCGGTCAGCAGCTTGTCTCGGCCGGTCCGCGTAAGTTCGTCGAACGCCGCCGCGGCCTCCGCATCCAGCATCGTCACCATCGCGTCGTAAGGGAATTTGGGAAGCTCCAAGGGAATCAGATTCACTCCCATCGCCCTCAATTTCTCCAAAGCTGCGTCGTTGAATCTCCGGTCGTACGCCGCTCGAGCGATATTCCCTTCTCTGCGCTTTCGCGCGAGTTCCTGTTGCTTCTGCTCATCCGGTGTCGCCGCAGGTTTCTCCGCCGCCTCCGGCTGGCTCGCGCTGGGTCGTTCCTCAAAATCGCTTTTCAAATAACCCACTCGCAGCTTCTTCCAATCCAGGTTCGCGTCCCAGTTGAACGCCGCATCCTTCACGCTGCGATCTGCGACGTCGGGTCCATAGATCGCATTCAACACGAGCGCGCAGTCTTCCACGCTCCGGCAGATCGGCCCCAATTTGTCCATGCTCCAGGAAAGCGCCATCGCTCCCGTCCGCGGCACCCGTCCGAACGTCGGTCGCAGTCCCGTGCATCCGCATCGCGTCGAAGGTGAGGAAATGGATCCCAGCGTTTCCGACCCGACGCTGAATGCAACGCATCCCGCAGAGGTTGCCGAACCGGGCCCGGCAGAAGAGCCGCTGGATCCCTGCTCGGGATTCCACGGATTTCTCGTGATTCCGCCAAACCAGTGATCACCCATAGCCAGCGCGCCTAGCGTTAGCTTCGCAATAAGCACTGCGCCTGCTTCGTCTAGCCGCTTCACCACCGCGGCATCCTCGTCAATCATCTGCTTCTCGAATCCGCCCGCGCCCCAAGTCGTGGGATACCCTTTTACCGCGAGCAGATCTTTCGCTCCCCATGGCAGTCCATGCAGCGGCCCGCGATATTTCCCCGCCGCAATCTCCCGGTCCGCCTCCTTTGCCTTTTCCCGCGCTCGATCTTCCGTCAGCGTGACCACAAATTTCAGCTTCGGGTCATATCGTTTCAGTCTCTCCAGATACATTTCCGTCAGCGCCATGGACGAAACCTTCTTCGTTCTGACCATTTCCGCCAGCTCTCGCGCGCTGGCAAACGCAAGGTCTTCGATGTTTTTCGGCGCGGTATTCGCCGCAGAGCTCGAGATTCTCGAGATGCGCATCGGCCGGCGTTCCGTCTCTAACTTCAATCCAGCTGGAACGGGATCGAAGATGAGGCATGGCGCCTGTGAATTCGGAAGATGCAGTGCGTAAATTGCTTCGTAATCCTTCGTATGTCCATTCAACGCGTCCAGCATCATCTGTTTGTCGTCTGCGGGGATGGAAACATCCGCAACTTCCGCCGCATCGTCAATCATTTCCAGAGTAATCTTCGCCTTCCCTTGCGTCTGCGCCCACAAAACGCCGGGAAAAAGTGTTCCGCCCAGTCCGAGAGCTGAAAAAATCCTCATGAATTCACGACGATCCGGCATTTGTCGCTCCTCTTCCCCAAATCTTACGAGCGCTCGTAACATACCACAAGGATCATCCGGCAAAACTCTCTCCGACTTTTCCTCTTCTCAAAGCTCTGCAACTCGATGAGCTTTTCGCGGGTGGTTGGTGTAGCATCGGTTTGGCCCAGGAGGAGAAATCATGGTTCGTGTAGCGGTTCTTCGGTTCCTAACGACATTTGCTCTAGGATTACTGGTTTTCAGCGGGAAGTTTCCGTCTGATGCGGCGGCCAAAAATCCTGCGGGGAAAGACGTGGTCCTAAAGGCCGCCGACATCACTGCAAAGATTTTCCCGGATAAAGTCTTCTATCACGGCCAGGTCGCCCCCGTGCAAATGCGCAACACCGGTGGAGTTCATTTCGCGGACGATGCGTATGTCCTCGCAGGACTCGTGGATAACTCCGGCTATTCCTCGGGTGTTCGGCAAAAATACCAGGGTTATCTCTTCACCGAAGTTCCCATCGAGATCAACGGCCAGTCCCTCAGACCCGGAGCGTATGGAATCGGCTTCGTTGAAGGCAGCAAATTTATCGTTACGGACATTGGTTCGAACAATCTGCTCGAAATAGCCGGCAAGCATGACGCGGAAATCAAGCGTCCCGTGCCTCTGCAATTTCTTGCTGCTCCCGAGGCCGGCAGTTACCTTCTTTATCTAGGGCGCGACTTCTTCGAATTTCATCGTGTCCAATAGCATTTCGCCTGGTTGAAGCGCTGCCGGAGTTGGCTCGTGTGGGTCGCTGGAGTTTCCAGATCATCTCCTTGTCCGGTCGTCGTTTTGCGGCTGATGGTGCCGAACTAGCACCTGATCAGCCTCTTTGCGGTGTCTGGTGCGATCATCTTTGATATGCTTCGGTTCCAGACCTCGCGGAGGATTCTCTGATGCGGCGTTGGGCAGCTCTGATCGCGCTCGCGGCCCTCTTCACCGCTGGTTACGCGAAGCCGAAGCGCAAGATCCACTTTGACGGCAAATCCTGGTGGGACCATGTCCTCGTCCTTGCCGATGATTCCATGGAGGGACGAGAAACCGGTGGCCTGGGGCTTCGCAAAGCCGAAGCCTATACCGTCGAGCGCCTCAAAGAGTACGGCCTTCAGCCTGCCGGCACGGACGGCTTCTATCAGCCGATAAAATTTCTCCAGCGTCAAATCGACGAGAAAAACTCTTACGCCAGCATCTTGGCCAACGACAAGGAAGAATCCCTCATCCTCGGCAAGGACGCCTACTTCAGTACCTTCGTAGATCTCCCTTCTTCGGAAGTTTCCGCACCGCTCGTTTTCATCGGTTATGGGTTGCAGGTCCCGGAAAGGAATTACGATGATTACGCGGGTTTCGACCTCAAGGGCAAAGTCGTCGTCTATTTGAGCGGCTCGCCCGAGGACATTCCCAATGCTCTTGCCGCCCACTCGCAAACTTTGGCGGAACGCGCCAAGGCCTTGCGCGCCGCCGGCGCAATCGGAGTGATTCGGATTCTCAACCCTTCCTCGATGGACGTTCCTTGGACGCGCATCGCCCTCAACCGTACGCATCCCGCCATGATGTTGGCTGATCCTAATTTACAGGACTCCGCGGGCCTCAAAGTGGCATTGATTTTTAATCCAGCAAATGCCGGTAAGCTCTTTGCCGGTTCTGCGCATTCCTTCTCGGAATTGGCCAAACTTGCCGGCGAGCGCAAGCCGCTTCCTCGATTCCCGCTGGCTGTCTCGCTCAAGGCCCGTGCAGCCATCCAGCAATCCCAACTGGAATCCTCCAACATCGTCGCGAAATTCCCCGGCACGGACCCCAAGCTCAAAAACGAGTATGTCGTCCTTTCCGCGCACATTGATCACATCGGAATAGGCCAGCCCATCAATGGCGACAGCATTTACAACGGCGCCATGGACAACGGCTCCGGCAGCGCGCTGCTCATTGAGATGGCCGAATCTCTTTTGCACGGTGACCAAACCAGGGCCGGCCAGCCGCGCGCGGAGAAGCTGCGCCGTTCTGTTCTTTTTGTCTTTTTCACCGCCGAAGAGAAAGGCCTGCTGGGATCCAAATATTTCACCGCCCATCCCACCGTTGATCTCAACTCAATCGTCGCCGATATCAACGTGGACATGTTTCTGCCCATTATCCCGCTCAAGGTGCTGAGGATTCAGGGCCTGGAGGAGTCCACCCTGGGCGCGAACGCAGCCGACATTGCACGCTCCCTTGGCGTAAAGCCCGTCCCCGATCCGGAGCCGTTGCGTAACCTCTTCATTCGCAGCGATCAATACAATTTCATCCTGCATGGCATCCCCTCCGTCATCATGGATGACTTCGCGGAACCCGGCACACCCGAAGCGCAGGTTCTCAAGGATTGGCTCACCAATCGCTACCACGCTCCCAGCGATGACATTCATCAGCCCGTGGATCTCAAGGCCGCAGCTTTATATGAAGAAATTGTCCGCCGCCTGGTTGTGGAAACGGCCGTCGCCAATTCGCGTCCTTCGTGGCGTCGCGACTCCTTTTTTCGCCGTTATGCCCAGGACCGGTAACCTCTGCCCATCCTCACTGGGAGAAACCGCCTATCGCCATGGATATTGATTCGTTTCGCAAACTCTGTCTTTCTTTCCCGCATGCGACCGAGCAGGTGCAATGGGGCAGCGATCTGCTGTTCAAGGTCGGCGGAAAGATGTTCGCTCTCGCCCCTCTTGAGCCCGCGCCCGTCTGCGCCACCTTCAAGTGCACCCCGGAAGGCTTTGCGGACTTGGTCGAGCGTCAGGGCATCATTCCCGCGCCGTATCTTGCCCGCGCCCAGTGGGTCGCTCTCGAAAAATGGGACGCTCTTCAGCCCAACGAACTGGCGGAGTTCCTGCGCACTTCTTACGAACTCGTCTTTGCCAAGCTCCCTGCTGGAATTCGCGCAGAGTTGGTTTCGCAAGGCCCTTCGAGCCGGAAAAAGCTCTCTTCTTCGTCGAAACGAAAGAAATCCTCACCGAAAAAGAAAAATCGGGCGCCTCACTGAACGAGGCGCCCGCCGTTCCACTCATTCTTCTCCAGCACTATCCGGACTGCCTGTCCCCATCAATTGGCTCTTTCGCGGTGGCCCGTTGCTTCTAGCCCTTGCCCGAATTCGGAATCATTTCCCAGAACCACACCACGAGAATTCCGTAGTACACGATGACGATTCCGAAACTAACCGCAAACGTGCTCAATGACTTCCCCAACCCCGCGTATTCCTTGTACCAATGCCTCCCGCAGGAAATGATCATCAGCACGGCCAGAAGTGCCGTCACCGCCGCCAACAAGGTGACAGCATTCCTCGGAAGTTCCCCGCGCAACAGATACAGCACTTCCCGCCAGGCCCCTCCAAGCAATCCCGTTGAAAACGCCAGGCCCAGCCATACAACCGGCGCCAGCATGCCGATCATGTAGGCCCACCGATCCTCCATGTAAAACAGCATGATCAGAATTGCGATGTACAGAATCGACTGGTAAAAATGAAGCAGAAAAAACTCCGGTTCGTAGCGCGTAAGAAGAAGGAAACAGACCACTTGTGCGCCGGCAAGGGTCGCAATGTCTCGATAAGGTCTCATGGGCACCCTCTCTATTTTCTGTGGGGGCGCCGTCACCCTGGCAATTTGTATTGTCTATGCCCGGCAGAGTGGAACCGGCGCACCCCAAATCCTTGGCCCCTAAATTGAAGCGCACCTGCCCTGCCACACCTGATCTGCTCAAATCATAGTGTTTTCAATGGATTAGAATATCCAAAGGCTCTCTCTTTGCGGCTTCCATGCGCCAATTTCCGATCCGCAGTGTCGAATTCCCCACCCCAGGCCTGCGCCCAGTCCGATTTGATTTCGTCCGTGCAGTTGCTCTCCTTCAACGCGCAAGCACGCGTGCGTCACAGCGCTCCAAATTTCAATTTTCTTGGGAAATGATTCTTACGCGATTACTTTTGTCGGGACAGTACGCCGCAATGGCTTCGCGCCCGGCATGGGAAATGTCATGTGCCAGAAGTTGCATTCCGTGGCGTTGAATTCCACGCCGATATAAACCTTGCCGTCGCGTCTCCGGTGGATATTTACCACGTGGCATTCCACTTTCCGGCTGCTGTTTTCGTTCACCAATTGTAGGACTTGGCCCGCGACCACAACCTGGGCCATTTCGAACGATGCTCCGTGCTGGCTGACCGAGATCGAGTTCGTGTGTACGCAGAAGCGCTCCCCGTCATCTGTTTGCCCGTGCACGGATAGTGGTACCGTGAGGGAAACCCGTTGCGTCCGTCGCCGCTCCTTGCAGCGAAAGTGTAAGAGGGACATAAGCCGCGTGGCTCTCCTGCGTTTCAGAAAATTGTGGTGTCTTCCCGGCTCAACTCGCTCCGAGGAATCTACAGGCCACCCGTCATCGGGAGGAAGTTCGTGAACACCGCACGCTCTGCCCTAGATCAGCGATCACTGACCAGGATCAGTCTCGCTGTCATTTCCGTCCCGCGCAATAGCGGCAAGGTACCAAACCCGCCCACCCAATGGAACAGTACGCTAGTACCTTGCTAATCCGGAGTCAACTCCATTCTCAATTCCGCCATTAAAAATCCTTTTACCTTAAAGGGCATCTGGGAACTGCCTCCCGAAACAGGCTCGCGTTTTGCCCCACGTTGTCCCGCCCAGCAGGTGCCCGCGGCCTCAAAAGTGCCCTGAGGGTAAACCCGCCTGTTTGCCTTTTCTTCGGCAAAGGGTTCCCGTCCCCGTTCT
>Ga0335076_10000289_pt1 | contig 44671 bp, 48 predicted proteins | sample Lox_Sample_25_FD_206717 | JGI IMG/M metagenome (GOLD analysis project Ga0335076, IMG submission 206717) | Soil microbial communities from Loxahatchee National Wildlife Refuge, Florida, United States - Lox_Sample_2.5 | ecosystem: Environmental > Terrestrial > Soil > Wetlands | place: USA... | reverse complement strand
TTCCCCGCGATCGACGTGGATGCCTCCGGCACCCGCAAGGAGGAGATCCTGATGACGCCGGAGGAGCTGCGCATCGTCTGGCAGCTACGCCGGGTGCTGCACGCGCTGGAGCCACAGCAGGCCCTCGAAGTGCTCATGGAGCGGATGAAGGAGACCAAGAGCAACGCCGAGTTCCTGCTGCACGTGCAGAAGACCACAGTGGGGCAGGACCGCAGCTGATCGGGGGGTTCGGGGGGCCGTCCCCCGGAGTCAGCAGGGAATCTCCAGGCCCCGCAGCACGTTGCACGGTCTGGCACACTGATAGCACCAACAGCGCGGTACCGGTTCACGCCCGGCGGCAGCGCCCGCCCGCGGCGACCCGGCGACCGCCAGAGCTAGGAGTAGCAAAGTGAAGCCAGGTATTCACCCTGACTATGTGGTGACCGAGGTGACCTGCACCTGCGGGAGCACGTTCACCACCCGGAGCACGGCCAAGAGCGGCGTGATCCACGCCGACATCTGCTCCAACTGCCACCCGTTCTACACCGGCAAGCAGAAGATCCTCGACACCGGCGGCCGGGTGGCCCGGTTCGAGCGCCGGTTCGGCAAGAAGGCAGCGGGCTCCAAGTAGCTTCAACCCGGTCACCGTGCTGGGGCGGCGTGGCACAGCCATGCGGTCGCGGCACGGTGATCGTCCGTTTAGGGCACGATCAGCTGCCTGGGGCACGATCAATCCAGAGGAGGACGACGGTGTTCGACCGGCTCGGTGAGCTGGCGGCGGAGCACGCGGACCTGGAGCGCACGCTCGCGGACGCTGCGGTGCATGCCGATCCCGAGCGCGCCCGGGCACTGTCCCGGCGCTACGGCGAGCTCTCGCCGATCGTCGAGACCTACCGCGAGTGGCAGCAGACGTCCGCCGACGAGGCCACTGCGCGTGAGCTGGCCAGCGAAGACCCGTCGTTCGCGGCCGAGGCGGAGCAGCTGGACCAGCACCGGGCCGAGCTCGAGGACCGGCTGAACGAGTTCCTCGCCCCCCGGGATCCCAGCGACGGCAAGGACGTGATCCTCGAAGTCAAGGCGGGCGAGGGCGGGGAGGAGTCCGCCCTGTTCGCCGGGGACCTGCTGCGCATGTACCTGCGCTACGCCGAGCGCCAGGGCTGGAAGACCGAGGTGCTCGACTCGACCATGACTGGCCTGGGCGGTTACAAGGACGTCACGGTCGCGGTCAAGTCCGGCGGCAAGAGCGGGCCCGGCGGGGTCTGGTCCCGGCTCAAGTACGAGGGCGGCGTGCACCGGGTGCAGCGTGTCCCGGTCACCGAATCGCAGGGCCGGATCCACACCTCGGCCGCGGGCGTGCTGGTCATGCCGGAGGCCGACCCGGTCGAGGTCACCATCGACCCGAACGACCTGCGGGTGGACGTGTACCGGTCGTCCGGCCCGGGCGGGCAGAGCGTGAACACCACCGACTCGGCGGTGCGCATCACGCACAAGCCGACCGGCATCGTGGTGTCCTGCCAGAACGAGAAGAGCCAGCTGCAGAACAAGGAGCAGGCGATGCGCATCATGCGCGCCCGGCTGCTGGCTCAGGCGCAGGCCGACGCCGACGCCCATGCCTCGGCCGAGCGGCGCAGCCAGGTCAAGGAGGTGGACCGGTCGCAGCGGGTACGTACGTACAACTTCCCGGAGAACCGCATCTCCGACCACCGGGTCGGCTACAAGGCGTACAACCTGGACCATGTCATCGACGGCGACCTGGACGCGGTCATCTCCGCGCTGATTGACGCGGACCGCTCCGAGCGGGCGGCAGCGTCGGATGCCAGCTGAGCTGGTCCCGCCGCACCGGCTGGCGCGGGGTGCCGGATGACCTTGCTTTTGAACGAAATTGCGGTCGCTTCGTCCAGGCTGGCTGAAGCCGGTGTGGACTCGCCGCGGTCAGACGCGGAGCAGATAGCGGCGCACGTGCACGGCGTGCCGCGGACCGAGCTGCACCGGGTCAAAGATGCCGAGTTCAACCCCAAGTTCTGGGATGAGATAGCCCGCCGCGAGGCGCGCGAGCCGCTGCAGCACATCACCGGGCATGCCTATTTCCGGTACCTGGACCTCGAGGTCGGACCGGGCGTGTTCGTGCCCCGGCCGGAGACTGAGGTGATGGCCGGCTGGGTGATCGACCGGCTGCGCGAAATGGACGTGACCGAGCCGCTGGTCGCCGACCTGGGCACCGGGTCCGGCGCGATTGCGCTGGCCATCGCGCAGGAGGTACCGCGGTCCCGGGTGCACGCGGTCGAGGTGGACCCGCTGGCCCGGAGCTGGGCGGAGCGCAACATCGAGCGGTGCGCGGACGCCGCGCCGCATACCGCGGGCCGGGTGACGCTGCATGCCGAGGACTTCGGCAGCGCGCTGCGCGACCTGGACGGCGCGGTGGATCTAGTGGTCAGCAACCCGCCATATATTCCGTGGGGAGCGGCGGTCCCGCCGGAGGTCGGCGAGTATGACCCGGCCACCGCGCTGTGGGGTGGTACCGATGGGATGGACGCGGTCAAGGTCGTGGAGCAGGCCGCGCGGCGGCTGCTGCGCGGCGGCGGCATCGTCGCGGTGGAACACGGCGCCCCGCAGGGCGCGGCGGTGTACTGGGTCTTCGCCGAGGAACGGGGCTGGCGGGACACCCGCAACCACCGTGACCTGGCCGGCCGGGACCGGTTTGTCACCGCGGTCTGGCCGGGCCCGCAGAGGTGGGAGGATGAACGCCCATGAGCCAACGGTTTGACTGCAGCGACCCGGCCCAGCTGGCCGAGGGGCTGCAGGAGGCGCAAGCCGCGCTGCGCCGCGGCCAGCTGGTGGTCATGCCGACCGACACGCTGTACGGGATCGCGGCGGAGGCGTTCGACCCGGTCGCGGTGGACCGGCTGCTGGCCGCCAAGGGGCAGGGCCGGGATATGCCGCCCCCGGTCATGGTGGGCACGGTCCGCGCGGCCATCGCGCTGGTCCAGGAGCTCACCGAGATGGGCAAGGACCTGATCGACGAGTTCTGGCCCGGGCCGCTGACGCTGATCTTCAGGTCCAGCCCGACCCTGGTCTGGGACATCGGCGAGACCCAGGGCACCGTCGGGGTCCGGATGCCGCTGCACCACGTCGCGCTCGGCCTGCTCAAGAAGACCGGCCCGCTGGTGGTGACCAGCGCGCGGTATGCCGCCGCGGAGGCCGCGCCGACCAGCGTCGAAGCGGCGGAGGAGCAACTTGGCGAGAGCGTGGCCGTCTACCTGGACGGCGGCCCCTGCACCGGCGATGTGCCGTCCACCATCGTGGACCTGACTGGCTCGGTGCCGAGGCTGCTCCGGCCCGGCGTCATCCCTCCCGACCGGCTCCGCGAGGTCGTCCCGCTGGTGGACGGCGACGCGTACGCGCCCGATCCCGGCGAGCGCCCAGATCCGGTCATTACCGACGAGCCGGGCACCCCGGACAGCGCCGCGGATTCTCCGGACAGCGCCGCGGATTCTCCGGACAGCGCCGCGGATTCTCCGGAGAGCGAAACGGGTAGGGTGGCAGGCGTACCGGGCGAGGCGGGCGAATCGGACGGCGAGTTAACGGACGGCCAGAACGGCGCTGCTCCTGAACCCCCCGGTCAAGTGCTCTAGAGTTAATTGCTGATGGACAGCCAATCAGGCAAGCCAGGTGAGCCGGGATGAAGGAGTACGGCCTCACGGTACTGGTCGCGGCGGCCGTGACCTACCTGCTCACCCCGCTGGTCCGTAAGTTCGCTATCTGGTTCGGGGCCTGGCATGAGCCCCGGGCACGGGATGTGCACACCGAGCCGGTGCCGGAAATGGGCGGGCTGGCCATCTTCTGCGGCGTCGCCGCCGCTCTGCTGGTCGCATCCCGGATGTTCCCGCTCAGCGGCGTGTTCGCCGGCACCCGGGTGGGCAGCGGGCTGCTGCTGGCCGGCGCCGTCGTGGTGCTGATGGGCGTGGTGGACGACCGCTGGGGGCTGAGCGCGCTGACCAAGCTGGTCGGCCAGATCGGGGCGGGCGCGATCCTGGTCTGGAGCGGCGCGGTGGTCGGCTGGCTGCCGCTGCCCGGCGGCGGCACGCTGGGGCTGACTCCGGACCAGCAGACCGCACTGACCATCCTGATCGTCGTGCTGACCATCAACGCGGTCAACTTCATCGACGGGCTCGATGGGCTGGCCACCGGGATCGTCGGGATCGGCGCGGCCGCCTTCTATGTGTACTACTACACGCTGGCCAAGCGGCTGGGGCTGAGCGAGCAGACCGACCCGGCGCTGGCCTCGGCCGTGCTGGCCGGGGTCTGCCTGGGCTTCCTGCCGCACAACTTCCACCCGGCCCGGATCTTCCTCGGCGACACCGGAGCCATGCTGCTCGGCCTGCTGCTGGCCTACGTGCCCATCTCCAGCCTGGCCTCGCTGGACCCGAACACGCTGACCACGCCGGCCGCGTACGGCGGGGGTACGGTCAACCGGTTCCCGGAGATCCTGCCGCTGCTGCTGCCCGCGACGATCCTGCTCATCCCGTACGTCGACCTGCTGCTGGCCGTGGTCCGTCGGACCCGGGCCGGGCAGTCGCCGTGGCAGGCGGACAAGAAGCACCTGCACCACCGGCTGCTGGATATCGGGCACTCGCACCGGACCAGCGTGCTGATCATGTACCTGTGGGCGACCCTGTTCGCCGGCACCGTCGTGCTGCTGTCGATCATCCGCACCAAGCTGCCGGTGCTCGGCGTCGTCACGCTGGCCGGGATCCTGGTCCTGCTCTGGCTGACCATGCCGCGGCTGCGGCCGTGGGGCCGCAGCCGCGCATCGCGGCCGGTGCCGGCCGCGGCCAGCCCGGTGCCCGGCGGCCGCCCGTCCGGCCCGGTACCGGTCAACCCGGTGCCGGCCAACCCGGTGCAGGCCGACCGCGGGCCGGCCAGTCCAGTGCCGTCCAATGGGGGGCCCGCCAGCGCAGTGCCGGCCAACCGGGGGCCGGTCAACCCGGCGCTGGCCCACCCAGCAGCGGCCCGCCCCATACAGACCAACTCAGTGCCGTCAAACCCGGTGCCGTCAAACTCCGGGGCGGCCAACCCGGCGCCCGGACGTCCAGGGCCTGGGCAGCCCGGGCCAGCCCGGCCGGCCACCGACGCTGCCCGCACCGGCCCGGCTGGTTACGACACCCGGGCTGGCTACGGCACCTCGGCTGGTAACGGCACCCCTGCTGGCTACGACACCCCGGCTGGTTACGACACCCCGGCTGGTTACGACAGCTCGGCTGGTTACGACAGCCCGGCTGGATACGACACCTCGGCCGGGTACCAGGCGCCCGATCCCTACCGTGCGCCGTCCCGGTATGACTCGGCTGCCTCCTACGCCACTCCTGACTCGCACACTGCGGTGGCGGCCGGCCTGGGCGGGCTGAGTGGGCGGGACGGGCGGTCGAATCCTGACTCGCACACCGCGGCGGCCGCGAGCCTGGGCGGGCTGAGTGGGCGGGACGGGCGTTCAGGAGAAGGATTGTCTGGCGCGGCGCCGGGGCAGGCCGGTCACGGCGGGAACGGGGCAGCCAGCCCAGTCCGGCCACCCTGGGACGGGCCGGCCAGGTCACGCTGGGACGCGCCCCCGGCCGGGCCAGCGGAGAGCGAGGCGGCGGACCCGCAGCAGCAGCCCGAGGCCGGCCGCCCGGCCTGGCCAGGCGACTACCCCGAGGCGAAGGAGCCGCTGCTGCCGTGGCGGTTCGGCTGACCGCGGAGGTTTGCCGGGTTCGGCCGGACATGCGCCGCAATGAGAAGTCACGTAACGTTCATCACAGGGGGGACCCTGGTAAAGCCCGGGCCAAGGAGCTTGTGATATCTTTCACGAGCAGTCACTCGAGGGTGAGTGAGGGGCCTCGTGATAGGTTTCGCTAACCCGGCGGGGCATTTGTTCCGCCGCGGCGGCAACGTGGTCCCTGGCTGGTGCCGTGCAGGAGGCGGGCCAGCGGAACCCCGAGTTAAGAGACCTCCTGTCGAGCCCTTCGGAGCCACCTAAGATGCTGGCGAGCTACGGCCCGATCGCGCGGCGTTCTGCCGCGATCACGGCCGGGGCTGCGCTGATCATGGTAGTGCTCAGCACGATTCTCGGCGGGACCAAGGGCCTGACCGGCAGCCTACTCGGTGTCGCCCTGGTCGCCGTGTTCTTCGCGATCAGCATCACCGCCGTGTGGCGGGCGGCCAAGATCAGCCCGCAGGCCATGATGATCGCGGCGATAACCAGCTTCACGGTCAAGATCCTGGTGCTCATCTTCCTGTCGGCCAAGTTCAGCAGCACGACCGCGTTCAACGGGAAGCTGTTCGGCCTGACCGCCATCGTGTGCGTGCTGGTCTGGACCTTCGCCCAGGTGATCGTGTCGATGAAGCTCAAGGTGCTGTACGTGGAACCGGACGGGGAACGGTGACGCGTGGCGCACATCTCGCTCCCGGACGGCGGATCGCGGCCCGTAGCTCAGGCCACCCTCCGCAGCCGCCGCGATGAAGTGGGCCAAGTCGGGCGCGCGCCCGACCGGGCCGCCGCCGGACAACGCCGGCTGGACCATTTTCAGCTACCTCATCTCCGGGATGCTGGTGTACGGGCTGCTCGGCTGGCTGCTGGCCACGCTGACGCACATCAGCCTGCTCATCCCGCTGGGCGCCCTGGCCGGCCTGCTGGTGGCCATCGGGGGCATCGTGTACAAGTACGGGAGATCCTGAGCGGCAACCCGCGGGCCGACGACCGGTGTCACACGGTCGCCTGCGGTGATGTTTCGGTGGCCGCCGCCAGGTCAGAAGCGAGGAATACATCAATGCACCTAGTGCTAGCGGGCGTTGCAGGAGGCCAGCGTGGCCGGTGACATCGTGGCGCTCGCCGCGGTCAAGTGCACGGAGATCAACAGCCACGTTTTCTCCTCAACGCACTGCGGGTACCCGGCGCCCGGGTACGGGCCAGGCACCAACACCTACGAGTTCATCCCGTTCTTCCGGATCGGCGGCTTCGCGTTCACCAAGCCGATGCTGCTGACTCTGCTCGCCACCGTGGTCGTGGTCTCGTTCTTCTGGGCCGCGTTCGCCAAGCCCAAGCTGGTGCCGCGCGGCGTGCAGAACATCGGCGAGCTGGGCATCACGTTCGTCCGGGACCAGATCTTGCGGCCGATGATGGGCAAGCGCGGCGACGGCTACCTGCCGTTTCTGGTCTCGCTGTTCTTCTTCATCTGGGTGATGAACCTGTGGGAGATCATCCCAGTCGCGCAGTACCCGCCGATGTCGCAGATCGCGTTCCCGGCCGCGCTGATGCTGATGGTCTACGGCACGTACACCTACCTCGGCATCAAGCACCAGGGCCTGGGCGGCTACTTCAGCAACATGATCCCGAAGGGCGTGCCCGTGGGGATCCTGCTCATCCTGGCGCCGGTGGAGATCCTGCAGTACGTCCTGGTCCGGCCGTTCACGCTGGCCGTCCGGCTGTTCGCGAACATGTTCGCCGGGCACCTGCTGCTGCTCATCTTCACCCTGGCCACCTGGTACCTGCTCAGCCTGAGCATCGGCCTGCTGTTCAGTGTGACCTCGTTCGTCCTCACGATCGTGATCACCGCGTTCGAGCTGCTGATCCAGGCGCTGCAGGCCTTCATCTTCACCATCCTGACCGCCCAGTACATCGGCGGTTCGCTGGAAGCGGGGCACTGAGATGACCCACCCCGGCGCAGGACGGCGGCGCACGCCACAGGGCGCGCGCCCCACGAGCCCACAACCGCCGGCTCAGACGGCCGGCCTGATGGAAAAGGAATGCGTACATGCTTGACGTCGCACATCACGTGCTGGCCGCCTCGAGCAGCCCTCAGCAGTTCATCATCAACTTCGGCGCGGTGGCCTACGGCCTCGCCGCCATCGGCCCCGGTATCGGCATCGGCCTGATCTTCGGCCACGGCGTCGAGGCGATGGCCCGGCAGCCCGAGGCGCGCGGCCTGATCCAGTCCAACATGTACATCGGCTTCGCGCTGACCGAAGCCCTCGCGCTGATCGGCATCGTGGTGCCGTTCATCTTCCATGCCGCAGGCTGACCTGCGCCGTGAGCACGTGATGTCGTCCAGACAGGAGGGCGGGCAGTGATTCCCCTCGCCGCGACACCGGTCGAGCCGCCGTCGAACCCGCTTGTGCCGGAGCTGCCGGAGCTGATCATTGGGGCGGTTGCGTTCCTGATCGTCTTCGGCGTGCTGTACCGGGTGCTGATGCCGCGGATCCAGCAGACCCTGACCGCCCGTACCGAGGCGATCGAGGGCGGGATCCAGAAGGCCGAGGACATGCAGGCCGAGGCGGACCGGACGCTGGAGGAGTACCGGCAGCAGCTGGCCGAGGCCCGGCAGGAGGCCGGGCGGCTCCGGGAGAAGGCCCGTGAGGAAGGCGCCCAGATCATCGCGGAAATGCGCGAGCAGGGTGAGGCGGAACGCCGCCGCCTGGTCGAGGCAGCGCACACGCAGATCGAGGCGGACCGCCAGCAGGCCATCAACTCGCTGCGCAACGAAGTCGGCGCGATGGCCGTCGAGCTGGCCAGCCGGGTGGTCGGCGAGTCGCTGGAGAACGAGGCCCGGCAGCGGCGCATCGTCGAGCGGTTCCTTGACGACCTGGAGCGGGAAAGCGCCGGGGGCGAGCATGCGCGGAGCTAGCCGGGCGTCGCTCAGCGAGGCCCGGGACTGGCTGGTCGCCGCGGTGCACGAGCCGGGCACGGCAGCCGGGCTCAGCGATGAGCTGTTCGCGGTCGTGACGCTGCTCGACGCGCAGCCCCCGCTGCGCCGGGCGCTGACCGACCCGACCCGGCCGCCCGCCGCCCGGACCAGGCTGGCCGAGAGCCTGCTGCAGGGCAAGGTCAGCCCGGCCGCGGTCGACCTGGTGGGCAAGCTGGCCGGGGCGCGCTGGTCCTCGCCGGCCGACCTGGCCACCGCCACCGAGCAGCTTGCCGTGCTGGCCGCGGCGGCCGCGGCCAGTGAAGCGCGCCAGCTCGACGACGTGGAAGACGAGCTGTTCCGGTTCGGCCAGCTGGTGGCGGGCAACCCGCAGCTGCGGTCCGCGCTGTCCAGCCCGGTGGCTCCGGCTGAGCTCAAGCGCCAGCTGCTGGACACCCTGCTGGCCGGCAAGGTGACTGACACCACGATGCGCCTGGCCACCCAGGCCGCCGTGCACCCGCGAGGACGTAGCCTGGACGCGAGCCTGACCGAGTACTCCCGGCTGGTGGCCGAGTGGCGGCAGCGGCTGATCGCGGTGGTCCGGGTCGCGGTGCAACTCAGCGAGAGCGAGCGGGACCGGCTGGCCAGCGCGCTGGCCGCGGCGTTCGGCCATGACATCCACCTTGACGTCCTGGTTGATCCTGGTGTGCTAGGTGGCATATCCGTCCGTATCGGGGATGAATTCATCGACGGCAGCGTGGCGAGCCGGCTCGCAGCGCTGCGGCGGAAGCTGGCCGCCTGACCGGCCGCGCCGTGCGGAGCCAGCCAGCCGGCACCCAACAGACCTGAAGTACCGAACTACAGAGAGACACGAGGACCATGGCGGAGCTGACAATCCGGCCCGAAGAGATCCGGGACGCGCTGGCGAGCTTCGTCCAGGCGTACGAGCCGGACGGGGCGTCCAGGGAAGAGATCGGCATCGTCGCCGAGGCCGGCGATGGCATCGCGCGCGTCGAGGGGCTGCCCTCCGCGATGGCGAGCGAACTGCTCGAGTTCCCGGGCGGGATCCGCGGCCTGGCGCTGAACCTTGACGAGCGCGAGATCGGCGTCGTCATCCTGGGCGACTTCACCAAGATCGACGAGGGCATGCAGGTCCGGCGGACCGGCGAGGTGCTGTCCGTCCCGGTCGGCGACAACTTCCTCGGCCGGGTGGTGGACCCGCTGGGCAACCCGCTGGACGGCAAGGGCGACATTACCGACACCACGCTCCGCGAACTGGAGCTGCAGGCGCCCTCGGTGGTGCAGCGGAGCAAGGTGAACCAGCCGCTGCAGACCGGGATCAAGGCGATCGATGCGATCACCCCGATCGGCCGCGGCCAGCGTGAGCTGATCATCGGTGACCGGCAGACCGGCAAGACCGCGATCGCCATCGACTCGATCATCAACCAGCGGGAGAACTGGGCATCCGGCGACCCGGACCGCCAGGTCAAGTGCATCTACGTGGCGGTCGGCCAGAAGGGCTCGACCACCGCCCAGGTGCGCCAGTCGCTCGAGGACAACGGCGCGATGGAGTACACCACGATCGTGGTCGCGCCCGCCTCCGACCCGGCCGGGCAGAAGTACCTCGCCCCGTACACCGGCTCGGCCCTTGGCCAGCACTGGATGTACCAGGGCCAGCACGTGCTGATCGTGTTCGACGACCTGTCCAAGCAGGCCGAGGCGTACCGGACGATCTCGCTGCTGCTGCGCCGGCCGCCGGGCCGCGAGGCCTACCCGGGCGACGTGTTCTACCTGCACTCGCGGCTGCTGGAGCGGTGCGCCAAGCTGTCCAAGGAGATGGGCGGCGGCTCGCTGACCGGGCTGCCCATCGTGGAGACCAAGGCCAACGACATCTCCGCGTACATCCCGACCAACGTCATCTCGATCACCGACGGGCAGATCTTCCTGGAGACCGACCTGTTCAACTCCGGTGTCCGGCCGGCCATCAACGTCGGCCGGTCGGTATCCCGGGTCGGCGGTGACGCGCAGATCAAGGCGATGAAGAAGGTGGCCGGCGGCATCAAGCTGGCGCTGTCCCAGTACCGGGACCTGGAGGCGTTCGCGTCGTTCGCGTCCGACCTGGACGCGGTCTCCCGGGCCCAGCTGGACCGTGGCGCGCGGCTGACCGAACTGCTCAAGCAGCCGCAGTACAGCCCGTTCCCGGTGGAACGGCAGGTGGCGTCCATCTGGATGGGCACCTCCGGCTACCTGGACGACGTGCCGCTGGAGGACGTCGGCCGGTTCGAGAGCGAGTTCCTCGACTACGTGCAGCGCAACCAGCCCGGGATCTACCAGTCGATCCGGGAGACCCAGCAGCTGTCCGACGACACCGCCGCCGCGCTCAAGGAGGCGGTCGAGGAGTTCCGGCAGACGTTCGAGACCACCGACGGCGGGCTGCTGTCGGCGGAGGACGAGGACGAGGGCAAGCCGATGACCGGCGGGGAGGTCGGCCAGGAGACGGTGGCCCGGCGCAGGCAGCCGGAGAAACAGGACGACGGCGCCGCCGCTGGCGAGCCAGGCTAGGCGGAAGGCTAAACCATGGCAGGACAGCTTCGCGCCATCAGGCAACGGATCCGGGGTATCCAGTCCATTGCCCAGATCACCCGCGCCCAGGAGCTGATCGCGGCGTCCCGGATCATCAAGGCACAGGCCCGGGTCCGCGCCGCCGGGCCGTATGCCCGCGAGGTGACCCAGGCGGTCGAGGCGGTGGTCAGCCGGTCGCCGCAGATCGACCACCCGCTGATCCGTGAGCCGGAGCACCCGGAGCGCGCCGCGATCCTGATTCTGACCAGCGACCGCGGCTTCGCCGGCGGCTACAACGCGAACGTGCTGCGCGAGGCGCAGCGGCTGCGCACGCTGCTCCGGGACCAGGGCGTCGAGCCGGTCACTTACGTGTCCGGGACCAAGGGCATCGCCTGGCACCGGTTCCGCGGTATCGAGGTCGCGGGGGAGTGGCACGGCTTCTCCGAGGTGCCAGGGAACGTGAACGCCACCGAGATCACCAACACGCTGTTCGAGGCGTTCAACAAGCCAGCCAGCGAGGGTGGGGTGGACGAGATCCACCTCGTCTACACCGAGTTCGTCTCGATGCTGACCCAGAACGCGGTGGTCCGCCGGATCATCCCGCTGGTCATCGAGGACACCACCGAGCAGCCGGCCGAAGGCCCGCTGCCGCTGTACGAGTTCGAGCCGTCGCCGCAAGTGGTGCTGGACGCGCTGCTGCCGTGGTACGTGGAGAGCCGGATCTACCAGGCGCTGCTGGAATCGGCGGCGGCGGAGATCGCGGCCCGCCGCCGGGCCATGAAGTCGGCCACGGATAACGCGAACGAACTTGTCGAGCAGTTCACCCTGGAGGCCAACAAGGCCCGCCAGGCTGAGATCACCCAGGAAATCAGCGAAATCGTCGGCGGTGCCAACGCGCTGGCCGAGAGCGTCGCAGGGAAAGAGTGAGTGCCATCATGACCGCAACCGTCGAAAACCCCGCCGCGGGTGGCGAGGCCCAGGCCGCCGAGACCGGCCGGGTGGCGCGCATCATCGGGCCCGTGGTGGACGTCGAGTTCGCTTCTGAAGAGATGCCCAACATCTACAACGCGCTGCAGGTGGACGTCACGCTGGGCGGCGAGACCAGGACGCTGACCATGGAGGTCGAGCAGCACCTGGGTGACAACACGCTGCGTGCCATTTCCATGCAGCCGACTGACGGCCTGGTCCGCGGGGCCGAGGTGACCGACACTGGCGGCCCACTCGAGGTGCCGGTCGGCGACGTCGTCAAGGGGCACGTGTGGAACGTGCTCGGCCAGGCCCTGGACGTGGATACGGGGTCGCTAAAGATCACCGAGCGCTGGGGGATCCACCGCGATCCGCCGCCGTTCGACCAGCTGGAGCCGCGAACCCAGATCCTGGAGACCGGCATCAAGGTGCTCGACCTGCTCACCCCGTACGTGCAGGGCGGCAAGATCGGCCTGTTCGGCGGCGCGGGCGTGGGCAAGACGGTGCTCATCCAGGAGATGATCACCCGGGTGGCCAAGAACTTCGGCGGCGTCTCCGTGTTCGCCGGGGTGGGCGAGCGGACCCGTGAGGGCAACGACCTGTTCGTGGAGATGACCGAATCCGGCGTCATCAACGACACCGCGCTGGTGTTCGGCCAGATGGACGAGCCGCCGGGCACCCGGCTCCGGGTCGGCCTGGCCGCGCTGACCATGGCCGAGTACTTCCGCGATGTGCAGGGCCAGGACGTGCTGCTGTTCATCGACAACATCTTCCGGTTCACCCAGGCCGGCTCGGAGGTGTCCACGCTGCTCGGCCGGATGCCGTCGGCGGTGGGCTACCAGCCCACGCTGGCCGACGAGATGGGCCAGCTGCAGGAGCGGATCACCTCGACCCGTGGTCACTCGATCACCTCGATGCAGGCGATCTACGTGCCCGCGGACGACTACACCGACCCGGCCCCGGCCACCACGTTCGCCCACCTGGACGCGACCACGGCGCTGTCCCGGGCCATCACCGAGAAGGGCATCTTCCCGGCGGTGGACCCGCTCGCCTCCACCTCCCGCATCCTGGACGCCAAGTACATCGGCCAGGAGCACTACGACGTGGCCCGCGAGGTGCTCCGGATTCTGCAGCGGTACCAGGAGCTGCAGGACATCATCGCGCTGCTCGGCATCGACGAGCTGTCTGAGGAGGACCAGGTCACGGTGCGCCGGGCGCGGCGCATCGAGCGGTTCCTGTCGCACCCGATGTTCGTGGCCGAGCAGTTCACCGGGCAGCCGGGCGTGTTCGTGCCGCTCAGCGAGACCGTCGCCTCGTTCAAGGCGCTCACCGAGGGCAAGTACGACAACCTGCCCGAGCAGGCGTTCTTCATGGTCGGCGGGGTCGACGACCTGGAGAAGAAGGCAGCGGAACTGGAGAAGCAGTGAGCTTGCGCGTTGAGCTGGTCGTGCCGGACGGCGAGATCTGGTCCGGCCATGCCCGCATGGTCATCGCCAAGACGCTGGAAGGCGACGTCGGCATCCTGACCTCGCACCCCGACGTGCTCGGCATCCTGGTCGAGGGCAGCGTGGTGCGGGTCCTCGACCCGGAGCAGGGCTCAGCCGACTCGGCCGGGTCGGGTGAGGTGCGGGCTGCGGTGAGCAGCGGCTTCCTGTCGGTGCACGACGACCGGGTGTCGATCCTGGCCCGGCAGGCGGAACTGGGCAGCCAGGTGGACCAGGCGGCGGTGCGGGCCGAGCTCGACGCGTCGGCCAGCGAGGCCGGCCCGGGCGAGGAAGAGACAGCAGAGGTGAAGTACTCCCGGGCCCTGTTGCGCGCCGCCGGCGACGGCTCCTGACGCGGGCCACACGGGGGCCCCGGGATGAGCGGAGACCTGGCCTTCGATGCGGCCTGGATCTTCGCTGTCTTCCTGGTCGTCGTGGTGCTGCTGGCCATCGGCATCACGCTGCGCAGGTACCTGCTGGAACGGGGCGGCGGCACAGTGGAGTGCGCGCTGCGGATGCCGGGCGGCCCCTGGCGCCTGGGCGTGGCCGGCTACCAGCCGGATGAGCTGAGCTGGTTCCAGGTGTTCGGCTTCCTGCTCCGGCCCAACAAAATGTTCAGCCGCCGGACGCTGGTGGTGCTGGACCGGCGGGCGGCCGAGCCGGCCGAGGTGGCCAGCCTGGGCGAGGGGACGGTAGTGGTGCGCTGCCAGATCGCCGAGCGCCCGGGCACGGTGGAGCTGGCCATGGGTGAAGCGGCGCTCACCGGCTTCCTGGCCTGGCTTGAAGCGGCACCACCGGGCTCTTACCTGGGCCGGGCGAGTTAACCCCGCTACGGCGCGCTCAGCGTTCCCCGCCGGGCTTCCACAGCACGTCCCCATGCTCCTCGTTGGCCCGCCGGGCCAAGATGAACAGCAGGTCGGACAGCCGGTTCAGGTACGTCGCGGTGAGCGGGTTCATCGAGTCGCCGCTGGCTTCGAGCGCGGCCCAGGCGGTCCGCTCGGCCCGCCGGGTGACGGTCCGGGCCATGTGCAGCAATGCGGCCCCGGGTGTACCGCCGGGCAGGATGAAGCTGCGCAGCACGGGCAGGCCCTCGTTGCTGGCGTCGCAGTCCCGCTCCAGCCGTTCGATGTAGTCCTGGGTGACCCGCAGCGGGGGGTAGGCCGGATTCTCGGTCACCGGGTTGCACAGGTCGGCGCCCAGGTCGAACAGTTCGTTCTGCACCCGGGACAGCAGCGCGGTGGTGTCGGCCGGCAGGTCACCCATCGTGATGGCCAGCCCGATGGCGCAGTTGGCCTCGTCCACGTCGGCGTACGCGGCCAGCCTGGGGTCGGTCTTGGGCACCCGGCTCATGTCGCCGAGCGCGGTGCTGCCGTCGTCCCCGGTCCGGGTGTAGATACGGGAGAGCACGACGGGCTGGTCACTGCGGTGAGCTGGCATGGATCCACGGTAGCGGCCCGGCCCGGTGCGGGCGCCAGGCGGCCGGGCTGGGCGCCTGGCACCGCTGCGCGGGATGATCAACGTCCTGACCTCGGGGTATTCACATTCTGACCACAATGTGGCATCGTATAAGAGCGAAGAGTAACCAAGCGGCGGGCTGACCGCCGCACCGGACACGAGGCCACTGCCTCTGGTGCCTGGCGGATCTCGGGGGCCCGCCAGAGCCCGCGGTGGCCCTGGGAGAGCGCGCTCCCGGCCAATCCGGCCGGGAGCGCGCTCAGCATGCCCCGTCAGTCGTTCCGGCACGAGTAGGGTGTCCGCTAAGTCCTGTCCCGCCGATCTTGGGACACGGCTCCGGTCCCCGAACTGTGCTCGCGAGGTCCCCTGTGTACGACTACGTCATCGTGGGCGCCGGCAGCGCCGGATGCGTGCTGGCCGCCCGGCTGACCGAGAATCCCAGCACCCGGGTGCTGCTGCTGGAAGCCGGCCCGCCGGATGACGCGGACGAGATCCATCTCCCGGCCGGGATGAACATGCTGTTCCAGAGCCAGTACGACTGGAACTTCCAGACCGTGCCACAAGAGCGCGCGGCGGCCCGGTCCATCTACTGGCCGCGCGGCCGCACGCTGGGCGGGTCGTCGTCGCTGAACGCGATGATCTACATGCGGGGCAACCGGCTGGACTACGACACCTGGCGCGACGACTACGGCTGCGCCGGATGGGGCTACCCGGACATCGTGCCCTACTTCCTGCGGGCCGAGGACAATTCCCGCGGCCCGTCCGCCTATCACGCCGTGGGCGGCCCGCTCAGCGTGCAGGACCTCAAGCACAAGTCCGTGCTGACCCGGGCCTTCGTGACCGCCACCCGGGAGTGCGGGCTGCCGGCCAACGAGGACTTCAACGGGGCGACTCAGGACGGCACCGGCTTCTACCAGGTCACCCAGCGGGACGGGCGGCGCTGGTCGGCGGCCGACGCGTACCTCCGCCCGGCGCTGGGGCGGCCCAACCTCACCGTGCACACCGACGCGCTGGCCACCGAAGTCCTGGTCGAGGCGGGCCGGGCCGCTGGCCTGCGCTACCTGCGCCGCGGCGCCGAGGAGGAGGCCCGGGCCGACGCGGAGGTCATCCTGTCGGCCGGCGCGATCGGCAGCCCGCACCTGCTGCTGCTGTCCGGCATCGGCCCGGCGGAGCAGCTGATCGAGCACGGCATCCGGGTGGTGGCAGACAGCCCAGGGGTGGGCGCCAACCTGTCCGACCACCCGATCGTCACCGCGATGTGGCACACCCCCAAGGACACTGGGCTATGGGAGCAGGCGGGCCCGGTCAACCTGGCTCGCTGGCGGTACCTGCACTCCGGCCCGCTGACCTCCAACATTGCCGAGGCGGGCGGGTTCACCCGGACGATGCCCTCGCTGCCCGCGCCGGACCTGCAGTGGCACGTGCTGCCCGCACCGTACCAGCGGCAGGGCCTGGCCGACCCGGCCATCCGGGCCGTGTCCATCCTGATTGGCCTGGTCAGCGTGGCCAGCCGGGGCGCGGTCCGGCTGCGCAGCGCCGACCCACGGCACAAGCCGGCCATCGACCCTGGCTATCTGTACGCCACCGAGGACATCGAGCCGCTGGTCAGCGGGCTGCGGATGGCCCGGGAGTTCGCCGCGGCCGGGCCGCTGGCCAAGCACTGCACGGTGGAGCTGGCGCCCGGCCCCGACGTGCGCACCGATGCCGAGCTGCGCGAGTTCGTCCGCCGCGACCTGGCCACGCTGTACCACCCGGTCGGCACGTGCGCCATGGGCGGCGACTCACGGCTCGCGTTCAGCAGGCTGACCAGCGTGGTCGACCCGGAACTGCGGGTCAGGGGAGTGGACGGGCTGCGGGTGGTAGACGCGTCGGTGATGCCGGTGGTGCCGCGCGGCAACACCAACGCCCCGGTCATCGCGATCGCCGAGCGCGCCGCCGACCTCATCTGCGGCCGCGCCCCGCTGGCCCCGGTCGACCCGGTCCTCATCCCCGACCCGGCCCCCGCTGGCGGCTCTCGCTAGCGGTCGCCAGCATCACCAGGTCAGCGGTAGCGCCTGCCGTGCAGCAGGGTGACCATGCGGAGGACGCGGTTCATATCCTTGTCCGAGCGGTTGAGCGTGGTCAGGTCGGCGACCGGGCGCATCCGCTGCCTGGTGATGGCCTTGGCCCGGGAGAACTCGCGCAGCCCGTCCGCGCCGTGGATCCGGCCGAACCCGGAATCGCCGCTGCCGCCGAACGGCAGCGCGGGCACGCTGGCGAACGTGATGACCCCGTTGACCGAGGTCATGCCGCTGCGCAGGGCCCGGGCCACGCCGAGTGCCCGCTTCGCGTTCCTGCTGAACACGGCCGAGCCCAGCGCGTACCGGCTGGCGTTGGCCAGCCGTACCGCCTCGTCCAGGTCGGCGACCCGGGTCACGGTCAGCGTGGGCCCGAACGTCTCCTCGGACACCGCCCGGCTCTCCTCCGGCACGTCGGCCAGGATGACCGGGCCGACGTAGGGCCGCTGGATGCTGCTCAGCCCGCCGACCACCGGGTGGGCGCCGCGGGCCAGCGCGTCCGCGACGTGTTCCTCGATGACCTCGGCCTGGCCGGGCAGGGTCATCGGGCCGTAGTCCGCCTCCCGGTCGTCGCCGGGCCGGACCGCCGCAGCCCGCTCGGCCACCTTCTCCAGGAACGTGTGGTACACCTCGTCGGCGACGTACGCCCGCTCGATGCCCACGCAGGTCTGCCCGGCGTTGGACATCGCGCCCCAGGCGGCCGCGTCGGCCGCGGCGTCCAGGTCGGCGTCCGCCCCGACCAGCATGGCGTCCTTGCCGCCGCACTCGGCGACCAGCGGGGTCAGGTTCTCCGCACAGGCCGCCATGACCTTCTTCGCGGTGGATGCCGACCCGGTGAAAGCGATCTTGTTAACCGCGCTCCGCGCCAGCGCCTGGCCGGTCTCGCCGCTGCCAGTGATCAGTTGCAGCACCGGCTGCTCGGGCACCACCTCACCGAACGAGCTGACCAGCCAGCCACCAACGGCCGGGGTAAGCTCGCTCGGCTTGAACACCACCGCGTTGCCGGCCGCCAGCGCATAGGCAATCGAGCCCAGCGGGGTGAACACCGGGTAGTTCCACGGGCCGATCACGCCGACCACGCCCAGCGGCTGGTATTCCAGCAGCGACGTCTGGTTGATCGCGATCAGCCCGCTGCGCACCCGGCGCGGGCCGAGCACCTTCCGGGCATTCTTCGCGGCCCAGTCGATGTGCACAATGGCCAGCAGAATTTCCAGCTGGGCATCGGCCAGTGGCTTTCCTGTCTCGGTGTGCACGAGCTCGGCCAGCCGGGGCAAATAGCGGGTGAGGTGCGATTTCCAGGCCAGCAACCGGGTCCGCCGCTGGGCGTAGCCGAGCCCGGCCCACCACGACGCGGCCTGGCCGGCCCGCTCGACGGCCGCGTCCACCTCGCTCTGCCCCTGCACCGGGAAGGTCCCGATGACCTCGGAGGTTGCCGGATTGACCGAGTCGAAATTCGACGCGACCCAGGACTGGCCCTGCTCCCATACCGACGTGCCCATGACCCTCACCCACGCGTTGCGGCCACTGCCCGCGATCGGTGCAATTCCGCCCGGCTCGCGTGCTTTGCCGCACAGTAAATCATCGCGTGCCACCGCCAGGTAGCGTGGGATCAGCATTGGCGGCACACTGGCCGCCCAACCGGAGCACATTCATGACCGAACGCCCGTACGTCGTGCTCAGCTGCGCCATCTCACTGGACGGCTGCCTCGACTCGACCGGGCCGGATCGCCTGGTGCTGTCCGGGGCTGAGGATCTCGACCGGGTGGACGCGGAGCGGGCTGCCGCGGACGCGATCCTGGTCGGCGCGGGGACGGTCCGGCGGGACGACCCCCGGCTGCTGATCCGCGCACCGGCCCGCCGGGCGGCCCGGCTGGCGCAGGGCCGGCCCGAGCACCCGCTGGGCGTGACCATCACGGCCAGCGGTGACCTGGACCCACGGGCCCGGTTCTTCACCCGGGCCGGGGACGACGGGCCGGTGCCCGCGGCAGCCGCGCCGCGGCTGGTCTACGGCCCGGCCGCGGCGGTCAGCGTGCTGCGCGGCCGGCTGGATGGCCAGGCCGAGATGGTGCTGGCGGGCGACCCGCCGCGGCTCGGTGACGTGCTGGCCGACCTGGCCCGGCGCGGCGCCGGCCGGGTCATGGTGGAGGGCGGCGCCCGGCTGGGCACCGAGTTGCTGACTCAGGGCCTGGTGGATGAACTCCAGCTGGCGGTGGCCCCGTTCTTCGTAGGGGACCCGGCCGCGCCGCGGTTCGCCGGGCCCGGCCATTATCCAGCGGGGCCGGGCCACCCGCTGACCCTGGCCGAAACCCGCCCGGTGGGAGACGTAGTGTTGCTGCGCTACATATCTGGGAGCGGGGGAGATCGTGCCGGCTGACCTGATGCCGGGCCCGGACGGGCAGCTGAACACGGCCGACCGGCACTGGCTGGGCCAGGCGATCGAGCTGTCCCGGCAGTGCCCGCCGTCGGCATCCGCGTACTGCGTTGGCGCGGTGCTGGTGGGCAGCGACGGGGCGGTGCTGGCCACCGGCTTCTCCCGGGAACGTGATCCGCACGATCACGCCGAGGAAGCCGCGCTGGCCCTGGTCGACCCGGCCGACCCCCGGCTCGCCTCGGCCACCCTGTACAGCTCGCTCGAGCCGTGCCGGTTCCGCGCCTCGCGGCCGGAACCCTGCGCCGAGCTGATCATCGGGGCCGGGCTGCGCCGGGTGGTGCTGGCCTGGCGAGAGCCTCCGGTGCTGGCACCGGGTGGCGGCGCGGAACTGCTCCGCGACCGGGGGGTCACCGTGCTGGAAGTCCCGGACCTGGCCGCCGAGGCCCGGGCTGTGAACACCGCCGTCCTGGACGGCGCGGCGCGCGTCGAGGATTGAGCATGGGCTATCAGCTGCGGATGTCCGGCGAGATCCACGACTGGCTGGCGCAGTTGCGCACCGCCGACCCGGCCCGGGCGGGGCTGGTCGCGGAGGCGCTGGCCGCGCTGGCGGCCGGCGGGGCCAGCCTGGGCCCACCGCTGGTCCGGCCGGCCGACCCGGACCATCCTGGGCCAGCCGAGGCCGAGCTGGATCCGCGGGCCCAGCTCGATGAGGCCTACCAGGACCGGCTGGACCAGCTCGCGGTACTGCGCCGGCGGGTGGCGGACGCGGCCACGCTGGCCCGGCAGTTCAGCACCCAGCTCGGCGACCTGGGCTCGCTGCGGGTCCGGCTGGCCGAGCAGCGCCAGGAGGCGCTGGCGGCAGGCGATACCGGCCGGGCCGACACGGTGCGGCAGGCCATCGCGGACGTGGACCGCCAGCTAGCTCTGCTCCGCGAGCGGCTGCCCCGGGTGACCGCGGCCGAGCAGGCGCTGACCAGGCAGAGCTACCAGCAGCAGGTGCGCGCCGAGGAGTTGCGGACCAGGAAGGAAACGCTCAAGGCGCGATACACCGCCGCGGAGGCCGAGTACATGGTGGTCCAGGCGGCCGCGGCCCTGGACGCGGAGCCGGGTGGCGCACCGGGACCGGAACCCGCCGCAGGCCGGCCTGGGACGGCCGCCGAGGCACAGGCCAAGCTGGCGGCGATCATCGGCGAAATCGAGCGTGAACTGGGCCAGGCGGGCGCGCCGGCCAGCCCGGGCCGGGCCGGCGGAATACCAGCGCTGCTGGAACTGTGCCCCGAGGTGCCCACCGCAGAAGGGGCAGGCGGAGCCGGGACCAGCATCCTGTTCGCCGTTGAGCCGCCGGGCACTGCACTGCTGGTCGCCGTGCTGGATGGCACTCAGGCGATCCGGCAGCACCACGACGAGGCGGTCGCCGCGGCCCGGGACGCGCTACGCGAGGTGCGATCCGGCCAGGATCTGCTGCCTACTGAGCACAGCTATCCGGATGCGGCGTCGGTGCTGGCCGCCTTCCGGCCATAGGATGCGGCGGTGGCGAAATTCGAGTACGTGCAGCCCAATGACGCGACCAAGCTGATAAAAACAGCGGACCTGGCGGCGGTGGCCGACGGGCTGCGGCAGGGATCGCTGGCCATACTCCCCACCGAGACGGGGTACCTGCTGGCTGCACTAGCCACGTCCATACCAGCGGTCGAGCGGGCTTTCCGGGTGAAGCGGAGAGATTTCGCGAAGGTCATGCACGTGGCCTGCTCGTCGTTGAGCATGGCCGCCCGGGCCGGGCAGATCTCGCCGCCTGCCCGGCGGCTCCTTGGCCAGTTCACCCCGGGCCCGCTGTCGGTGATCGTCAATCAGACCGAATTGCTGCCGGATCGCCTGGTGACCCTCAATAACACCGTGGGCCTGCGGATCCCGGATCACCCGGCCACGCTCCAGGTGATCAGTGAGCTGGGCAGCCCGGTGACGGCGACCAGCCTCAACGAGAGCGGTTCGGCACCCGGGGCGCTCAGTTCGTTCGACCTGGACTCGCTCGACTGGTCCGCCGAGGAGGTCGTGTTCGTTGTTCCCGACGACGCGGCGATCAGGTACCCGGCCGCTTCCACCCTGGTCCGGGTGACCGGAGACGAGCCAGAGGTGCTGCGTGAGGGCCCGGTGACCCGCGCCGAGATCCGGCGGCTGGCCGACGGCGGGGACAGCTGACCGCTGCGCGCCGGACCCGGTACCAGGAGTCCCGGTGGATCAGCTGGGCAGGCCCGCCGCTAGCTGCGGGTCTTGCAGCGCGGCGCCGTAGCGCACCGCGGCCAGCTGGCCGATAGCGGTCTGCGCGCCGAGCGGCTGGGCCGTCTTCATCCCGGCCGCACTGGCCACCGCACTCAGGTCGAGATGTCCGATTTCCGGGCCGATCACGCACGGGGCCAGGGCCAGCCCGGCCACGCCCGCGTCCATCAGGCGGCCCGCGGCGTTGCGGATGCTGCTGGCGTCGCCGAACGAGGCGGCCGCCACCGGGACCGCGAGCCGCGCGGCCAGCAGCACCGCCACCGTGCCCGCGGCGGCCTGTGCTTCCTCGCCGTACGCGGCTATCAGGAGCCCTTCGGCGGCGGTGGTCACGATGCTGATCCGGCCGATCCGGTCACCACGGGCCAGGCCTGCCTCGGCCAGCCGGGCGTGCAGCGCCCCGGCCAGCAGCGGGTGCACACCGAGCGGCTCGGCCTGCAGCGCGGGCACCGGCGCGGCCGCGATAGTGGCGGCGATGGCCGCGGTGACGTCCGGCTGCGGACAGATGAGCAACGGCACCACGACCGCGGCGGGCAGGCCCTCCGGGACCTGGCAGTCGGCCAGCACCGCGCTCAGGCTTTCCTCGCGGCCCTCGGTGAATCCGGCCCGGACGGTGACCCCGCGGCAGGACTGAGTGGCCACTTCGATGACGCCGGCCGCTATCTCGATGCTGCTCTCGGTGACCGCGCCGGGCACGGCCAGCACGAGCGCGGGCGCTTCCGGCGGCACGGATAGCCGGTCCGGGCTGCGGTGCCGGCCCGGCGGCCGGGTGCGCGTGGTGCGCGTCGGCAGCGCTGACCCACGGGACGGCAGCCCGGAACCGCGGCTGGGCAGCGGCGTCTCGCGGGCGGGCAGCCCGGAGCCACGGCTGGGGAGCGGCGTCTCGCGGGCAGGCAGCGCAGAGCCACGGCTGGGCAGCGCAGTCTCCCGGGCGGGCAATCGCGCCTCGCGGGCAGGCAGCCCGGAAGTCTCACGGGACGGCGGCCCGGAACCGCGGGTAGGCAGCGGCATCTCGCGGGCGGGCAGCCCGGAAGTCTCACGGGACGGCAGCCCGGAACCCCGGGTGGGCGGCGGCGTCTCGTCGGCCGGCAGCCCGGGATCGCGCTTGGGCAGCCCGGGATCGCGCCGGGGAAGCCCTGGATCGCGCGCAGGCAGGCCCGGCTCGTCGCCGGGAAGGCCAGGTGCGGGGTCCTGATCAATACCCATAACCGGGCTATCGTAACCAGCCCGGAAACCTTTTGCCCGCAGTTGCGGCACATCTAGAGCCCAGTTCCGGGCTGTCCCCGGCTTCACCCAGTGTTCACCCGCGTCGTCGAATACCTGCCTGGGCTTGGGCAGCGGGACGGAAACCGGCCGCCCTGGGAACTGGCCGACCGGACGGACCCGCACGCAGGAGGGAACATGTCTAGCGCTACCAAGCGGGCCGTGGACCCCAATGAGAACGCCGCAGTCAGCCCTGGTCGCACCGCACGCGAGCCTGATCGGGGTCACTGGTTACACGCTGGCTATCTTCGCCGTGGCCGTGCTGCCCGGCTATCTCATCGCGGCCGCGACCATCGATCACATCGGGCGCAAACTGCTGCAGTGTCTCGGTTTCGGCGCCATGGCGGCCGCCCAGTGCCGATCAACCAGTGCCTGACCAACCACTGCCTGATCAACCAGTGCCTGACCAACCACTGCCTGACCGGGCGTGCTCCGGCTCAGAACAGCCGGAGCGCGCCGTCGTCGGTGCCGCGCATGGCCTCATAGTCGAGGATGAGGCAGCGGATGCCCCGGTCCTCGGCCAGCACCCGGGCCTGCGGCTTGATCTCCTGGGCGGCGAACACGCCCTGCACCGGGGAGAGCAGCGGATCCCGGTTCAGCAGGTCGAGATAGCGGGTGAGCTGCTCCACGCCGTCGATCTCACCACGCCGTTTGATCTCGACGGCCACCGAGCCGCCGGCCGCATCCCGGCACATCAGGTCCACCGGGCCGATCGCGGTCGGGTACTCCCGGCGGACCAGCCGCCAGCCGTCGCCGAGCAGGCTCACCTGGGCCGCCAGCAGTTGCTGCAGGTGGGCTTCCACGCCGTCCTTGACCAGGCCAGGGTCTACGCCCAGGTCAAAGCTCGTGTCGCTGAAGATCTCCTCGAGGGTGATGGTCAGCGTCTCGCCGGATTTACCCGTCACCACCCACCGGCCTGGTTCCTCGGCCAGCCGGCAGGGCGGCGACATCCAGTTCAGCGGCTTGTAGCTGCCGCCGTCCGAGTGCACCAGCACGGAGCCGTCCGCTTTGATCATGATCAGCCGGGTCGCGGGGGCCAGCCGGGCGGACAGCCGGCCGGCGTAGTCGACGCTGCACCGGGCGATGACGAGACGCACGGAAGCCAACTGTAGTGACTTCTCCGGGCGGGTACGGCCCGGCACGGGCGGCTGGCCCGGGCTGGGTAAGATCGCGCCGTGGCTAAGCGCAGTGCCGCCCTGCTCGTCTACCGGCTGAGCGGTACGGACGGGCTGGAGGTCCTGGTCGCGCACATGGGCGGCCCGTTCTGGGCGCGCCGCGACGCGGGTGGCTGGTCTATCCCCAAAGGGGAGTGCGAGGCGGGCGAGGACCCGCTGGCCACCGCCCGCCGCGAGTTCACCGAAGAGATGGGCGCACCGCCGCCAGGCGGGGAATTCGTGGCGCTGGGCGAGCGGCGGCAGCCGAGCGGGAAGATCATCGTTAGCTATGCCGTCGAGGGCGACTTTGACCTGTCCGGATTCCGGAGTAACACGTTTATCCTGGAATGGCCACGAGGATCCGGAAAGACTCAGGAGTTCCCGGAAATGGACCGGGCCGAGTGGATGACGCTGGACCGGGCCTCCGAAATGCTGGTGAAAGGACAGGTCCCGATTCTCGGCGACCTGCGGGACTACCTGATCGGCAGCGGACACGGTGCGGACGAGATCACGCCGGGCTAGCGCGGCGGCCGGGCGGTGCCGGTGAGCCCGCGCCGCGCCCGGCGGTTGCCGGACGAGGCGCCGCGCCGCACCCGCCGGGGTGCGGGCCCCACTGCCGCAGGCGCCGCCCGCGACCCCAGCGAGCCATCCTCGGTCGGCCCGGAGCAGACCGAGTCGTGGCCGGACGGGGACTGGGTGGTCCGCCTGGTACCGGGCGCCGCGTCGGCCAAGAGCTATCGTTGCCCCGGATGTGATCAGGAGATCCCGGCTGGCACGCCGCATCTGGTCGCCTGGCCCAGCCTGAGCCCGGGCCCTAGTGACCGGCGGCACTGGCACCGGCCGTGCTGGGACCGGCGGATGCAGCGCCGCCCCGGGCGCCGGGTCGGCCGGTAAGGACAAGGACAGAGGACCAGGATGAGCGAGATCAGGGCGGCCACCGTGCTGCCGGCCCGCCGGGAAACCGTCACGCTGCGCACCGCGGACGGCCTGGACCTGGTGGGCGAACTCGCTCTCCCGGCCGACCGGGACCCGGTGGCCACGCTGATCTTCCTGCACCCACTGCCCACGCACGGCGGGATGATGGACAGCCACCTGCTGCGCAAGGCGGCCAACCGGCTGCCCGCGCTGGCTGACCTGGCCGTGCTGCGGTTCAACACCCGGGGCAGCGTCTCCGAGGCCGGCCGCAGCCAGGGCGAGTTCGGCGACGGCCAGGCCGAGCGCCTCGATGTGGCCGCCGCCATCGCCTGGTGCCAGGCGGCCGGCCTGCCCAGGCTGTGGCTGGTCGGCTGGTCGTTCGGCACCGAACTGGCCCTGATGTGGGGCGCCGATCCGGCCGTCGAGGGAGCCATCCTGCTGTCCCCGGCGCTGCACCGGGCCAGTGACGCCGACTTGGACACATGGGCCGCGTCGGGGAAGCCGCTGCTGGTCCTGGTCCCGGAACTCGATGACTATCTGCGCCCGGACGAGGCGCGGCGCCGCTTCGCCCGGGTGCCGCAACTCGAGCTGATCGCGGTGGACCGGGCCAAGCATCTGTGGGTCGGCGAGCCCTACGTCCGTATCGTGCTGAACGAGATCGTGCGCCGGGTCAACCCTCCCGCTGCGCCACTGCCCACCGAGTGGAAGGACTGACCGTGCCGCTCTTCGACCTGACTGGCAAGAAGGCTTTCGTGACCGGCGCATCCCGGGGGATCGGCCAGGTGATCGCGGTGGCGCTGGCCGGCGCGGGCGCCGACCTGGCGCTGGTGGCCCGGAGTGAGGACGGGCTGGCCGACACGGCCGCGCAGATCAGCGCGCTGGGCCGGAAGGCTTTCATCATCCCGGCCGACGTGACCGAGCAGGAGTCGGTGGCCGCTGCGGTGGCGACCGCGATCGACCAGCTCGGCTGCCTGGACATCGTGGTGAACAACGCGGGCGGGTCCAGCTTCATGGTGCCGTTCCTGGATCTGCGGCTGACCGGCTGGGACAAGCTGCTCCGGCTGAACCTCGACTCGGCCATGTACGTCTGCCACGCAGCCGGCCCGCACCTGGTGGAGCGGGGTACCGGCTCAGTGATCAACGTGGCCTCGGTGGCCGGGGTGAGCGCGGCGCCGTTCCTGGCCCCGTACGGGGCGGCCAAGGCCGGGCTGGTGTCGCTGACCAAGTCGCTGGCGGTGGAGTGGGGGGCGCTCGGCGTCCGGGTCAACGCACTGTGCCCGGGCTGGACCGCGACCGAGCTGAACCGCAACCTGTGGGAAGACGAGACGGCCGGGCCGGCCACGGTGGCCACCGTGCCGATGCGCCGCTGGGCCCAGCCGGAAGAGATGGCCGGCGCGGCCGTGTTCCTGGCCAGCTCGGCGTCCTCGTACATGACCGGCCAGGTACTGGTCCTCGACGGCGGCCAGACGGCGATGGCCTAGCGGCATAACGGCAGAACGGGTGCCGGCGCAGTAGCGCCGGCACCCGTTCCGCCTGGAGCAGTGGTTATTCGGTCCACCACTCGTCGTCGTTGTTGTTGGCCTTGGCCTTGGCCGAGACCGGCTGCTTGGCCGGGGCCTGCTGGGTCGGCTGACCCTGCGCGGGCGGAGCCTGCCGGGGCTGCTGGGCAGCCTGGGTGGGCGGGGCAGCCTGGGCGGGCGCGCTGGCGCGCGGCGCCGGAGCAGCCTGGGTCGGGGCGCTCTGCGCCGGCCCGACCGCCTTCTGCGGGGCGCTGCCGCCCACGGCGGGCCGGCCCGCGCCCGCGGCGCCTGGCTTGAGCGCGTCGGCCAGGCCGCCCATCTGGGTGCCGAGCAGCTGGCTGATCTGGGCCAGGTGGCTGGAGATGCTCTCCTTCTGCTTGCTCAGGTCGTCGACCTCGCGCTGGGCGCTGGCCCGGTGCCGCTCGATCTCGGACTTGGTGTCGGCCAGCAACTGCTCGGCCTGGGCCTTGGCCTGGGCGACGATCTGGTCGGCGTTCTTCTTCGCGTTGGTGACCAGCTGCCGGGAGTGCTGGTCGGCCTCGCGCCGGGTCTGCTCGGCCTGTGCGCTGGCCTTGGTGGCCCGCTGCTCGGCCGTGGCGGCCCGCTGCTCGGCCTCGCTGACCAGCTTCTGCGTGGCGGACTGGGCCGCGGCCAGCCGCTCAGCCTCCTGCCGCTCGGCCTCCTCGCGGCGGGACGCCAGCTGGATCTCGAATTCGGCCTCGGCCTGGGCGCGCTGTGCCTCGCTCTCCTCCAGAATGCGCTGGGCCTGGCTGCGCATCTCGTCGGCCTGCCGCTTGGAGGTGGTGAGGATCTCGTCCCGCTCCCGCTTGGCGGACGCCTTGAGCTGTGCCACCTCGCGCTCGGTGGTGGTGCGCAGCTTGGCGATGTCCCGCTCGATCGCGGCCCGCTTCTCGGCCACCTCGTGATCGGCGGTGGCGCGCAGCTTGGCCACCTCGCGCTCGGTGGTTGAGGTCAGCTCGTCCGCCTCGCGCCGGGCGCCCGTCTTGATCGCGTCTGCCTCGCGCTCCGCCGATGCCCGCTGCTCGTCGGTCTCCCGCTTGGCGTTGGCACGCAGCTCCGCAGCCTCGTTCTCGGCCGCCGCGCGCACCTCCGCCGCGTCCACCTTGGCCGCGGCGTTCAGCTCGTTGGCCGCGGACCGGGCTTCCTGGGCGATCTCGGTGGCCTGCTCCTCGGCGAGCCGGAGCAGTTGCTCGATGCGGGAGCCGAGGCCGGCGTAGGTGGGCCGCTCCTGCTCCCGGATCTGCCGGTGGGCGTCGGACAGCTCCTGCTGCAGTGCCTGAACCTGCTCGCGGTGCTGGCGTACCTCACCGTCAAGCTGCTTGAAGTATTCGTCGACCTGATGCGGGTCGTAGCCCCGCATCACCCGGGCGAACTCGCGGGGCGTGGTTTCCTCGAAGAAGTTGCTGAGCTGAGCGTCAATTTCAGGCTGCATGTGGCTTGATCCTGGGTAGACGAGGGTGACATGCGGGGGCGAACAGGGCATAGCGATCCGCTCCACCGGCTGGGGCGCCAGCGCAGACCGCCCCGAAACCCGGCAGGCGCGGAGAGTGTGCCGCTAGCCCGGTGGTCGCAGCGTACTCCTAACACGCAGGCATTAGCGGCGGCTTCTCGTTTCCTCTTGGCACGGATCCGGGCTTTTTGGCGGTATTGGTGGCGGCCGGACCGGGGCGGGCCGGGCCGGGCGAACGTGCCGCACCGTTAATAGCGTACATATCGGCATATTCCTGGACGGCTGGCCCCCGAGGGGGCGGGCTCAGGTCCCGGCCCAATGGCCCGTCCAGGGCGGCCCGGCTCAGCCAGCGGCCGGCTCGACCAGTTCGGTCAGCACCCCACCCAGATCGGCCGGATGCAGGAAGGCTATCGCGGCGCCCATCGAGCCGTGCCGCGGCCGGTGGTCGATGAGCCGGAATGGTCTCGGCGCCAGTTCGGCCAGGGCCGCGCTGATGTCGGCTACCGCGTACCCGACGTGGTGCAGGCCCTCGCCCCGCCGGGCCAGGAACTTGCCGACCGGGGTGTCCGGGCCGAGCGGCTCCAGCAGCTGCACCCAGGATGTCCCGCCGTCCGGCTGGCCGACCCGGAGCATCGCCTCCCGGACCCCCTGCTCGGCGATCACCTCCCGGCTGACGACGGTCAGCCCGAACGCCTCCTGGTACCGGGCCACTGCCGCGTCGAGATCCCGGCAGGCGATCCCGACATGATCGATCCGGAGCAGCACGCACGCCTCCAGCCTGGGCAGGGTGTTTCCCTGGGTTATCGTGGCAGACATCCAGCCAGGGCGTCGCGGAGGGCAGGCATGCGGGAAGCAGTGATCACCGGGGGAGCCAGGACCGCCATTGGCCGCCTGCTCGGCTCGCTCAAGGACTTTCCGGCCGCCCAGCTCGGCGGCATCGTGATCAAGGCGGCGGTGGAACGCTCCGGCATCACCGCTGACCAGGCCGACTACGTGATCATGGGCCACGTGCTGCAGGCGGGGGCGGGCCAGAACCCGGCGCGGCAGGCCGCGGTGGCCGCCGGGCTGCCGATGTCGGTGCCGGCCATGACGATCAACAAGGTGTGCCTGTCCGGGCTGGAGTCCATCGCGCTGGCCGCCCAGCTGATCCGGGCGGGCGAGTTCGACATCGTGGTGGCGGGCGGCATGGAGTCCATGACCGGGGCCCCGCACCTGCTGCCCGGGGCGCGCGCCGGGTACAAGTACGGCTCGGTCGAGGTGCTGGACAGCATGGCCCGGGACGGGCTGACCGATGCGTTCGACCAGTCCGCGATGGGCGAGCTGACCGACCGGCACAACAGCCGGCTGGGCATCGGCCGGGCCGAGCAGGACGAGTTCGCCGCGCGCTCGCACCAGCGGGCCGCGGCCGCGGCCAAGGACGGCCTGCTGGCCGGCGAGATCGTCGGCGTGCCGGTCCCGCAGCGGCGCGGCGAGCCAGTCATCTTCGACGCGGACGAGGGCATCCGGCCGGAAACCACGGCCGAGGGGCTGAGCGGGCTGCGGCCGGCCTTCACCCCGGACGGCACGATCACCGCCGCGTCCGCCTCGCAGATCTCCGACGGAGCGTGCGCGGTCGTGCTGATGTCGGCCGAGGCGGCTGCCGCGCACGGCGCGCCGGTGCTGGCCACGGTGGGCGCGCACGGCACGGTGGCCGGGCCGGACACCTCGCTGCAGTCCCAGCCGTCGGCGGCCATCCAGCGGGCCCTGGCCAAGGACGGACGGAGCACCGCCGACCTGGACCTGGTGGAGATCAACGAGGCGTTCGCCGCCGTCGCCATCCAGTCCATGCGGGAGCTGGGTATCGGCCCGGACCAGGTCAACGTCAACGGCGGGGCCATAGCGCTGGGCCACCCGATCGGCGCGTCCGGCGCGCGGATCACCCTGCACCTGGCCTACGAGCTGAGCCGGCGCGGCGGCGGCCTCGGCGCGGCCGCGCTGTGCGGCGGCGGCGGGCAGGGCAGCGCGCTGCTGCTGGACGTGCCCGCGCCCAAGTGAGCGGGGCTGACCTGGGCCCGCGCGGCCAGGAACCCGGCCCGGGCCTGGTCAAGCGGGCCCGCGACGGTGACGTCCGGGCCCTCGGACGGCTCATTTCCCTGGTTGAGAACGGCGCCCCGGAGCTTCGCGCCGTGCTCCGCGAACTGGCCCCGCTGACCGGGCAGGCCCGGGTGCTCGGCCTGACCGGCGCGCCCGGCGTGGGCAAGTCCACGGTCACCGCCGCGCTGGTGGCCGCCTACCGGGAGCGCGGCCTGCGGGTCGCCGTGCTCGCGGTCGACCCGACCTCCCCGTTCACCGGCGGAGCGCTGCTCGGCGACCGGGTCCGGATGCAGCAGCACGCCACCGATCAGGGAGTGTTCATCAGGTCGATGGCCAGCCGCGGGCACCTGGGCGGGCTGGCCGGGGCGGTGCCGCAGGCGCTGCACGTGCTGGACGCGGCTGGCTTCGGGCTGATCCTGGTCGAGACGGTCGGGGTGGGCCAGGCCGAGGTGGAGATCGCCGCGCTGGCCGGCTCTACCCTGGTCATCGTCGCGCCCGGGCTGGGTGACGCCATCCAGGCGGCCAAGGCCGGCATCCTGGAGATCGGCGACGTGTTCGTGGTGAACAAGAGCGACAAGCTGGGCGCCCAGGAGACGGTCCGCGACCTGCGCGGCATGATCGCCATGGCGCAGCGCGGCCCGGAGGACTGGAAGCCCCCCATCGTGCGCACGGTCGCACTGGACGGCGAGGGCATCGCCGAGCTGGCCGCCAAGCTCGACGCACACCAGGCCTGGCTGGACTCCTCCGGCGAAGGGGAGCGCAGGCGGCTGGCCCGGGCCCGTGGCGAGATCACCACGCTGGCGCTGGCCGAACTGCGGCAGCGGATGGGCGCGCTGCCCGGGGACTCGGCCGTGGACGAGCTGGCCCGCCGGGTCGCGGCCGGTGAGCTCGACCCCTACAGCGCGGCCGACGAGCTCATCGCGGCGGCGGGCTAGGGCCTTAGCTGGCCCGGCCTCCGCCCGGGGCGGGGGCCGGGGTTGGGGCGGCGGCCGGGGCCGGACCTGAGTCGGCGGCCGGGGCCGGGTCGGCGGCCGGGGCCGGGGCGGTGTCCCCGTCGGCGGCCGGAGACGGCCCGGCGGGGGCCGCGTCGGCAGCGGCCGCGTCGATCGCCGCCTGCATGATCGATTCACTGCGCAGCCGGGCCTCGTACGCGGCCTTGCCGCCGCGCACCCCGAGCAGCCGCTTGGACAGCACCAGGTAGGCCAGCAGCGCTACGTTGATCAGGAACGCGGTCAGCCGGAGCGCGGTGACCTTGGCGGCCAGTTCGTAGAGCTCGTACGGGATGCCCGCCGAGGTGACCACGAACGCGAAGTACTCGCCCCAGCGATGCAGCCCCCACAGTGCGATCGCTTCCAGGAACTCCACCACCGTGTAGGCGGCCGCGCCGATCGCCAGCCAGGTCAGCGTGCGCTGGTCCAGGGTGAACGTGTGCCGGATCAGGCCGACCAGGCCGGACCGGTCGATGTTGTACCCGAGCTCGTGCAGCAGCGACCTGACCTCGGGGTACTCCCGGTTGAACGTGTGCTCGACGGACAGCCGCGAGTACTTGAACCGCCAGATCCCGTAGGCGATGAAGCCAAACAGGACCCCGCGCAGGAACCGCTCCACCGCGAAGGCCCGCAGGATCAGCGCGCTGCGTAGCTCGTCGTCCCGGCGCACCCGCGGCGCGTCGGCGGCCGGCCCGCTGGCGGCGGGCGGCCCGGGCACGAACGTGCCGCAGCGCAGGCACCGCCAGGCCTCGCCGGCCGGGGTCTCGGCGCGCAGCCGGGCGCGGACGGCCGGCTCGGTGGGCGCGTAGCTGACATGCGGCCGGACCGCGCACATCAGCAGGTTCCAGTTCACCTAGCTGAGCTTAGGGGAGCGCGTCTGTGCGCCCGCTGAGCTAACTCCCGGACGATGATCCCGTCGGCCAGGGTCAGCACCTCGTCGCAGGCCAGCGCCAGCGCCGCGGCGTCGCCGCCGATGGCGATGATGGCGGTATCCCGGCCCAGGTCGCGGATGCTGTCCGCGACGCTGGCGGCATCCCGCGGGCCGAGCCCGTCGAGCAGGCCGTCGAGCAGTAGCAGTTCCGGCTCGTGCACCGCGGCCGCGGCCAGCCTGGCCCGCCGGGCGATCACCGCGGGCGCGGCCCGGACCGGCACGTCGGCCCACGCGGTCAGCGCGAGCCGGTCCAGGATGGCCGCGGCCAGCACGTCGCGATCCCGGCCGGGCAGGTTGGCCAGCCGGGCGGCGTGCCCGACCAGGCCGCGCACCCGGCGCACCGGCTGCGGCCGGGCCGAGGCCCGGGCAATGCCGACGTAGCGGCGCACGGCGGCCCGGCCCTGCGCGGTGGTCAGGTCCTGGCCGAGCACCCGGAGTTCGCCATAGGCCGGCCGGGCCAGCCCGCCGAGCAGGTCGATCACGGCCGACCGGGCGGTGTCCCGCTGCACCGCGATGCCGACCGCGGGGCGGCCGGCGGCGGGCGGGTCGAGGCGGAAGCTGGCGGCGCGGAGCACCCAGGTCCAGCCGTGCCGGGCACCAACCCCGGCGGCTAGGACCGGGGCCATTCCGGTGGTGCCATAGCTAGACCGCACATCCACCCCCGTCGCTGCCCGGGAAGCGTCTCAGCAGGCAATATAACTCTCAGATACTCTATTGTCACGCTAGGTAACTAGGCATAATTAGCCAGCCACTGGGGAGCAGCCGGCCACCCGGGCCGGCTGCCGCTGGGCCGGCATCCCGGGTACCGTGACCCTGTGCCGAAGCCGCTGGAACTGCCGTTCGATCCGATCGCCCGGGCCGCCCAGACCTGGTCGGAGCGATTCGGCCCGTCCGGAGCGATGGCCGCGGTCACGTCGATCATGCGCGTGCAGCAGATCCTGCTGGCCCAGCTCGACGCGGTGCTCCGGCCCTACGAGCTGACCTTCGCCCGGTATGAGGCCCTGGTGCTGCTGACGTTCAGCAGCCGGGGCACGCTGCCGATGCGGGTGATCGGCGAGCGGCTGATGGTGCACCCGACCAGCGCGACCAACATCATCGACCGGCTGGAGGGCCAGGGCCTGGTCGTCCGGCGGCCCAACCCGCAGGACGGCCGGGGCAAGCTGGCTGAGATCACCGACCGGGGCCGGGAGGTGGTCGGCCGGGCCACCGCCTCGCTGATGGACGCTGAGTTCGGCCTGGCTGATTTCGGCCCGGCCCAGCGGGACCAGCTGTTCGACCTGCTCCGCGGCCTCCGGGTGGCGGCCGGCGACTTCGTCCCCGCCCCGGAGACGGCCGGTTCAGTTCGTGATCAACCGTCTGGTGTCGCTGGGGCAACAGCGATCGGTTGATCACAAGCCCCAGCTAGTTGATGGGCGATTCGTGCCAGGTCGCGCCGCCGTCGTAGGTCAGCCACACGGCGTGCGCCGAGGTGTCGGCCGGCACGGCGACCCCCTGGTCCGCGGTGGTCATGCCCACGTAGCTGAACCCGCCCGGCGGCAGCGCGCCGCGCGCGGCGGTCCAGGTCGCGCCGCCGTCCGTGGACACCTCGAGCCCCGCGGTGCTGGCCAGCACGATCGACCCGGTGCTGGTGCCCGCGACCGAGGTGGCCGTGCCCGCGGCGGGGGCGAGGCCGGCCCGCCGCCAGGTGTGGCCGTCGTCGGTTGAGGTGTAGACGACGCGGCCGGCCGCGGCGTCCGGGCAGACCAGGACCAGCCCGCTGGTGCCTGCCGCGGCCAGCAGCGCGCCGGACGGCTGGCCGTCGGCCTGGGCCGCGCCGGGCAGGCAGGGCACCGTGCTGCCGGTCACCGGCGCCCAGCCGCCCGCGTTGCTGACCGGCCCGGACTCCAGCACGCCGGACGGTGGCAGCAGGTAGCCGCGGCTGCTGGTGAGCATCAGCGCGGCCGCGCTGGCCGTCCCGTTCAGGTTCAGGCTGGCCGCCGCGCCCGGCACCGGCGCCCACCGGTTGCTGCCCGGGGCGGCCGAGTACAGCGTCTGCCCGGTGCAGCCCGCGGCCCAGTTCGCGCCGGCGCCCGAGCACTGCGCCCAGACCGCGAAGACCCGCTGGCCCGCCGTTTCCAGCGCGGTCACCCGCATTCCGCCGGTGCTGATCTGCCTCCACCTCTTCCCGCCGTTATGGGTGGCCCACAATTCCGGGCCGAACGCCCATCCGTCGCTGGTGTTGTAGAACCGGACCTGACTTACCCCGTCTGGCCCCTTGGCCGCGCCGGTCACCGGCGCACTGACGCCGTGCCAGGTCTGGCCGCCGTCGTCGGTGCCCGCCAGCGACGTGCAGATGTACGGCTTCGGCGGGCCGCAGTGCCCGGGGGTGCCGGCCTGGCCGAGCAGGTACCCGGTGGCCGTGCCGACGAAGGTGACCGAGGTGGCGGCGAAGTTCGGCGGTGCGGCCGGGGGAGCGGTGCCCGGCGAGCCGGTGTCCGGGGTGGGCTGCGGCGTCGCGGGCGCCGACTGCTGGTGGTGGTGCGTGCCTGCCGAGGAGGTCTGGCCGACCTGGGCGCCACTCGCGGCTGGCCCGGGGCCGACGTTCAGCTGGGTGATGACCAGCCGGGGCACGATGGCGATGACCGCGATCGCCGCGGCCGCCCCGGCCGCGGCGGCGGCCGCCCGGGTCATCTTGCGCCGCCGGGCGCGCTTCCTGATCAGCTCGAACGTGCCCGGCGGCGGTGGCAGCGGCTTGATCTGGGCCTGCATCCACGTGTCCAGGTCGTCGCGCGGATCAGTCATCTGATTCCCCCAGCGCGGCGCGCAGTCGCCTCCGGGCCTGGAACAGGTCAGCCTTGATGGTGCCCTCCGGCCGGCCGAGCAGCGCGGCCACGTCACGGACCGGGAAACCCGCATAGTAATGCAGCAGGAACGGGCTGCGCAGCCGGTCGGGCAGCGCCTGCAGCAGTTCGCGCACGTGCACGTCCTGAGCCGGGTGGTAGGCCGGGTCGGCCGCCGCGGTGACGCCGACGCTCTGCAGCGCCCGGCGCTCCCGGCCGGTCTTCCGCCAGTGGTCCCGGACCAGGTTGGTGGCGATCATGTACAGGTAGCTCTGCGGGTTGTCCAGCCGGGACCACCGGGCCAGCAGCCGGGTGAACGCCTCTGCCGCGATCTCGTGCGCGGTGTCGTCATCATCGACCAGCCGCCGGACCCAGCCGGCCAGCCGTGGATAGCACGCGTTGAACAGTTCCTCGGCGGCGGCACGGTCGCTCGTGCGCAGCCTGTCCACGGAACCCCCTTGGCTGGCGGTTCCCGCCGGTATGCTCCACGGCCTGGCCAGCGTCAGGGTGTCACCCGTCGCGCTGACCCCGGGTCCGTCCACGGCTAGGGATTGCACAGATCTACCACACCTTCGATCGGATGATGCGGATCCGGTCACAAGGGCGTGCCCCCGCAATGCCCCTGCGCCTCTGAGACGGCGCAGGACGGCATCCGGTTGTGCCGATATCGACCTGTTACCCATGCGTGATCCGGGCGCCATCTGCCGTGCTCACGGCCCGCCACTGCGGCCGCCCGGTCTGGGCGGGGTACAGTGGGGTAGATAGTTGGACGTCCTAGTATCTGGCTGGGCCGAGCCCAGCGGGGAGGACCGGCATGAGCGCGGAGCTGGACGACCTGGCCGCGGGACGCGAGCGCTGGCAGCGGCGGTTCGCTGACTCGCGGGTCCGGGCGGCCGACTTCAGCACGCTGTCCGGTCTCGACGTGGATCCGGTGTACGGGCCGCCGCCCGGTTCCGTGGTCCCGGGCTTCGAGCGGATCGGCTGGCCGGGTGAGTACCCGTTCACCCGCGGCCTGTATCCGGCCGGGTACCGCGGCCGGGCCTGGACCATCCGGCAGTTCTCCGGGTTCGGCAACGCGCGGCAGACCAACGAGCGGTACCGGATGCTGCTCGGCGCGGGGGGCACCGGGCTGTCCGTGGCCTTCGACATGCCGACGCTGATGGGCCGGGACTCGGACGACCCGCGGTCGCTCGGTGAGGTCGGCCACTGCGGCGTGGCCATCGACTCGGCGGCGGACATGGAAGTGCTGTTCGACGAGATCCCGCTGGCCGACGTGACCACCTCGATGACGATCAGCGGCCCGGCTGTCCCGGTGTTCTGCATGTACCTGGCCGCGGCCCAGCGGCAGGGCGCCGACCTGGCCACGCTGAACGGGACGCTGCAGACCGACATCTTCAAGGAGTACATCGCGCAGAAGGAGTGGCTGTTCCCGCCGCAGCCGCATCTGCGGCTGATCGGCGACCTGATGGAGTACTGCGCGGCCGAGATCCCGGACTACAAGCCGCTGTCGGTGTCCGGGTACCACATCAGGGAGGCCGGCTCCACGGCTGCCCAGGAACTCGCGTTCACCCTGGCCGACGGGTTCGGCTACGTGGAACTCGGGCTGTCCCGCGGGCTGGACATCGAGACGTTCGCGCCCGGCCTGTCCTTCTTCTTCGATGCGCACATCGACTTCTTCGAGGAGATCGCCAAGTTCCGGGCGGCCCGCCGGATCTGGTCCCGCTGGCTGCGCGACCGGTACGGCGCGGCCACGCCACGGGCCCAGTGGCTGCGCTTCCACACCCAGACCGCGGGGGTGTCGCTGACCGCCCAGCAGCCGGACAACAACGTGGTGCGCACGGCCATCGAGGCGCTGGCCGCGGTGCTCGGCGGGACCAACTCGCTGCACACCAACGCGCTGGACGAAGTGCTGGCGCTGCCCAGCGAGCGGGCGGCCGAGATCGCGCTGCGCACCCAGCAGGTGATCATGGAAGAGACCGGGGTGGCCAGCGTGGCCGACCCACTGGGCGGCTCGTGGTACCTGGAGGCCCTCACCGACCGGCTGGAGGCCGAGGCCGAGGAGGTCTTCGCCCGGATCCTGGCCATGAGCCCGGACCAGACGATGACCGGCGGGATCCTGCATGGCATCGAGACCGGCTGGTTCTCCGCCGAGATCGCCGAGGCCGCGTTCGCCTACCAGCAGAAGGTGGAGAAGGGCGACAAGAAGGTGGTCGGGGTGAACGTGCACGCCGGCACGGTCGGCTCCCCGGTCGAGATCCTCCGGGTCAGCCACCAGGTGGAGCGGGACCAGGCGGCCGAGCTGGACCGCCGCCGGGCGGCCCGGGATCAGGCGGCGGTGGCCGCGGCGCTGGCCAGCATGCTGGAGGCGGCGCGGTCCGGGGCCAACATGATCCCGCCGATGCTGGACGCGGCCCGGGCCGAGGCCACGCTGGGCGAGATCTGCGGCGCGCTGCGCGCCGAGTGGGGCAGCTACTCCGAGGCGCCCGCGTTCTAGGGGGTCAGAGATACGCCAGCTGTTCCCCGATCGTGCCCAGGACGGCCGGATCGCCGGGATCATCCAGCAACCGCAGCGCGTGCCGGAGGCGGAACGCCGTCTGCACCGGGCGGGAGTCGGGGTCCAGCCCGCGTACCGCGGCATAGCCGCGCCAGCCGCGGTCCCACAGATCACTGAACTCGCGGCGGTGCCGCCGCCACAGCCCGGTGCCCCACTCACCCAGGTCGAAGTCCCAGAACGGATGGTCCACCCGGGCCGTCTCCCAGTCCAGGATGCCGGTCAGCCGGCCATCCTCGGCCAGCAACTGGTCCTCGTGGATGTCGCCGTGGACCAGTACCGGCGGCAGCCGTGCGGCACGGGCCAGCAAGGCCGTCCAGGTCGCTTCGCGGTCGGGCCGGCCCAGCCTTCCGGCCGCCTCGGCAGCGGCCGCCGCGCTGCTGGCCGGGTCAAGGGCCCGGCGCAGCCAGCGATGATGCGCGGCTTGGTGGTGCTGCGGCGGCCGCGCACCGGCCAGAGAGAGGAGGGGAGGGGAGGTGGGTGGGGGGTCCAGCCGATGCCAGCCGGCGATGGCCCGGCCCACCTGGTCCACCAGTGCCTCGGGTTCGGCTGGCACCTGGCCGGGCAGGCGGGTGACGGCGGCGAACGGGAACGGGTAGATCTCCGGGTCCTGCCAGTAGCCCAGCAGCCGCGGCACGACGGCTAGCTCAGTCTGGGCCAGCGCGCGGTACGCGGCGATCTCGCGCTCGAACCACTCGACCCCGGCCGCCGAGCGCGGGAACAGGAACACCCGGTCCCGGTCGAGCAGGACCAGCTTGTTCCATCCAGCTACGTTCAGCACCAGCCGGCCGGTGTCCGCGCCAGTGAGCGCCGCGAACCGCGCGGCCTGCGGTGGCACCAGCACCGCGTTGACCGCCCGTCCCACCAGGTCGCCGCCCACCGGCACAGTATGGCCTGGGTGCGGGCTCAGGCCGGGCTGGCGGTCGGCAGCCCAGCGTCCTTGGCCGCTGCCAAGAGCCGCTTGTCATAAGCGACGAACGCGGTGAGATCCCGCCGGATACCCAGCGCGGAAGCCAGATGAATAGCGTCGGCGGCTCGAAGGGTCTGCGGCGGGATAGCTGCTGACGAGTCAAGGATCGCGGTGGTGACGTTCACCTTCTGCACACTCCGCATCTGGCGGAAGCTGCGTGGAAGCCCGCTGGGGTCTGACCGCCAGATGGCCCGTGGCACCTCGCTGCGGTGCAAGGCGCTTGACACCAGCGGGAGGTCAGCTCGTTCGGCGAGCCATTGCACAAGGGCCCCTGACTCCGGCTCGGTTATCACGAGCTTCACCAGGGCGGATGAATCGAGGTAGAGCACTACAACCGGTCCTCGCGCAGTTCCTGCAGAATCTCGCTTGCCGTGGGGTGACCCGGGGGGACGGGCGGACCGGGTTCGATATCCAGCGGGCTTCCCGGATCCTCGGCTCGTTCGATGATCCCGGCGGCGACCAGCCGTTCCAGCGCGCTCTCCGGCTCCCCAGCGGGAACCAGGCGGGCTACCAGGCGGCCCCGGTTGGTGATGTCCACGGTCTGTCCCTTCTCTACGAGGTCCACATAGACGCTGGCGTGCTGGCGAAGCTCACGGATCCCGATACGCTTCGCCGCTCGCTGTCCACCGCTTGTGTCACGCATATGTATACCGTAGCGCTTTTAGTGCTACATTCAAGTGGGCTGCTGCCGCCGGGTGGCGGTCAAGGCATAGCAAGGATGCGGCAGGATAGAGGCATGCAGCAGCCCCGGGACTTTTCTCTTTACGGCGCTGTTGACCTGGGTGCGCGGCAGGCCGCCGCGCAGCGCAGTCAGCAGGCCGCGGCGCGCGCCGGCGGGCAGGGTGGCTCGCCGGGCGGCCATGTCATGGACATAACCGAAGAGACCTTCAACGTCGACGTCGTTGAACGGTCCCGGTCGGTGCCGGTCATCCTGGACCTCTGGGCCGAATGGTGCGAGCCGTGCAAGCAGCTCAGCCCGGTGCTGGAGAAGCTGGCCGGCGAGGCCGACGGCGACTGGGTGCTGGCCAAGGTGGACGTCGATGCGAACCCGCAGCTGCGGGCCGCGCTCCAGGTGCAGAGCATCCCGATGGTGATGGCGGTGGCCGGCGGCCAGGTGGTGGACGGCTTCCTCGGTGCCATGCCGGAGGCCCAGGTACGGCAGTGGCTCGGCCAGGTCATGCAGGTGGCCGGCCAGCTCGGGCTGCCTGGTGCGGAGGGCGCAGCCGGTGCGGCCGACGAGCAGCCCGGTAACGGCCAGCCGGGCGGCGGGCCGGGCGGCCCTGGTGGCTACGGCCCCGGCATGGCGGCCGACCCGGCCTTCGAGGACGCCCAGCAGGCGATGGAGCGTGGCGACCTGGACGCCGCAGCAGCCGCGTTCGAGCGGGTGCTGGCGGCCACCCCGGGGCACCCGGTAGCCACCGTGGGCCTGGCCCAGGTAGACCTGATCCGCCGGGTCAGCTCCTACGACGAGCAGCAGGTCCGGCGGGACGCGGCTGAGCACCCCGGCGACGTGGACGCGCAGGCCCGGGTAGCCGATCTCGACGTGGCCACCGGCCGCACCGACGAGGGCTTCGATCGGCTGCTCGGCGCGATCCGGCGCACCTCGGGGGAGGACCGGGAACGGGCCCGGGTGCACCTGGTCAAGCTGTTCGACGTGTTCCCGCCAGGTGACCCGACGGTCAGCAAGGCCCGCGCCACCCTGTCCAGCCTGCTGTTCTGACGCCGAGGGTGATGAGCGGCCCGGTGCGGATTGTGCTCACGCCTTTTCCCGCCGGGCCCGGGCGTGGCCGGCCAGCGCGGTGGCGTGCCCGTGACCGAGGCCGGGTAAGCCGTGACCAGGTACTGGCGTTCTGCCGGATGGGCCTCAGCTGATGCGGCGGGAAGCTGGCCCGCGGCGGGTCAGCGGGCGCCGGGATCGGGCGGGGTGGCGTTGGCCAGCTGCTCCAGGGCGGGCAGCGCCGCGGTCAGCGCGGCCAGCTGATCCGGGCTGAGCGTGCGCAGGCTATCGGCCAGCAGGATGGTGCTCTCCTGCCGGATCCGTTCCAGGATCGCGTGCCCCTCGGCGGTCACCGACAGCGCGGCGGCCCGGGCGTCGCCGGGCACCGGCCCGCGCCGCACGTACCCCCGGTCCTCCAGCACGGTGACCAGGCGGGTCAGCGTGGATGGCGCGATCTTCTCCGCGGCGGCGAGATCACCGAGCCGGAGCGGCCCGGTCTTGTCCACCGTGGATAGCGCGGACAGCTGGGTTGGGGTGAGCCCGGCCAGCTCGTGCCGCCGCAGGCTGCGCGACACGCGGGCGATGGCCACCCGCAGCCGGGTCACGTCGATGGACGGCGGGCCAGCCTCGTCCGGGGCGGCCACGGTGGCCGCGCTGGCGGCCGTTCCTGCGTCGGACACACCTGAAGGGTACGTGGCGTTGGCCCGGCACGCGCACCGCCATACGGTGACCTGGGCACGGGCCAGGTCAGCCCGGCCCAGGTGGCACGATTGGGTGCGGCACAATGGGTGGGCCGGGAAGGCGGGAGTTACGTGTCGGTAGCGCCGAGCGTGTCCTATTCGATCACCGTGCGGCTGGAGGCCCCGTCCCGCGGGCGGGCCGTCAGCGAGCTGACCCACGTGGTAGAGCAGAACGGCGGCGCGGTCACCGCCCTGGACGTCACCCCGCTCGGGCACGAGCGGCTCCGGGTGGACCTGACCTGCGCCGCCCGGGACACCGAGCACGCCGAGGCGATCGTGCAGGCGCTGAGCACCATCGCCGGCGTGACGCTGAGCAAGGTCAGCGACCGGACCTTCCTGCTGCACCTGGGCGGGAAGATTGAGACTGCGGTCAAGGTGCCGCTGCGCAACCGGGACGACCTGTCCATGGCCTACACGCCCGGGGTGGCCCGGGTCTCGATGGCCATCGCAGGCAACCCCGAGGACGTGCGCAGGCTGACCATCAAGCGGAACAGCGTTGCGGTGGTCACCGACGGTTCGGCCGTGCTTGGCCTGGGCAACATCGGCCCGTACGCGGCGCTGCCGGTGATGGAGGGCAAGGCCGCCCTGTTCAAGCGGTTCGCCGGGATCGACGCCTGGCCGGTGTGCCTGGACACCCAGGACGCCGACGAGATCGTGCGCACGGTGCAGGTGATCGCGCCCGCGTTCGGCGGGATCAACCTGGAGGACATCAGCGCCCCGCGGTGCTTCGACGTGGAACGCCGGCTGCGCGACCTGCTGGACATCCCGGTCTTCCACGACGACCAGCACGGCACCGCGATCGTGGTGCTGGCCGCGCTGACCAACGCGCTGCGGGTAGTGGGCAAGAAGCTGGGCACGGTCCGGATCGCGATGTCCGGCGCGGGCGCGGCGGGTACCGCCGTGCTCCGGCTACTGATCGCGTCGGGCGCCTCGGAGGTGGTGGTCTGCGACGAGAAGGGCGCGGTCTACCCGGGGCGGCCGGGCCTGGACGACAGCCTGCGCTGGGTGGCCGAGCACACCAACGCAGCCGGCTACGACGGCGACCTGGCGGGCGCACTGCGCGGCGCGGACGTGTTCATCGGGCTGTCCGCGCCGCACATCCTGCGCGGCGCCGATGTGGCCGCGATGAACGCTGACGCGATCGTGTTCGCGCTGGCCAACCCGGACCCCGAGGTGGATCCAGACGAGGCGGCCGAACATGCCGCAGTGGTGGCCACCGGGCGCAGCGACTACCCGAACCAGATCAACAACGTGCTCGCGTTCCCGGGGGTGTTCCGCGGCCTGCTGGACGCGCAGAGCCGGACCGTCACCGACGACATGCTGGTGGCCGCGGCCCGGGCGCTGGCCGGCGTGGTGTCCACGGCCGAGCTTGGGCCGCACTACATCATCCCGTCGGTGTTCAACCCGAACGTCACCGCCGCGGTGGCGGCGGCGGTCCGGGACGCGGCCATCGCGGCGCGCGGTAGCGCGACGGCGGGAGACGCCGCGGCGCGCGGCTCGAATTGAGCCGCCTCGGAGTCTGCTCATCTCCGCTATGTCGGCCAGAATGGAGGCATGGAGGAGGACCTCTCAGGCCGGCTGCTGGTGGCCACGCCGTTGCTCGGTGACCCGAATTTCCGGCGCACCGTCGTTCTCGTGGTCGAGGACGAACCAGAGGAGGGCACGCTCGGCGTGGTGCTGAACCGGCCGACGGAGGTGCCGGTCGGGCAGGTGCTGGAATCCTGGACCGACCTGGTGACCGGGCCGTCGGTCGTGTTCCGGGGTGGTCCGGTCGCGCCGAACAGCGCGCTGGCCCTGGCCATCGTGCCGGGGGACACGGAGCCGGTCGGCTGGCGGGCGCTGGACGGTTCCGCGGTGATGTCCCGGGTCGGGCTGGTCGACCTGGACGCGCCGCCCCAGTTGCTGGCGGGCGGGATCGCCTCGCTGCGGGTGTTCGCCGGCTACGCGGGCTGGGGTCCTGGCCAGTTGCAGGCGGAGATCGACGAAGGGGCCTGGTACGTGCTGTCCGGCGAGCCGGCCGACGCGTTCATGGCCGAGCCGGAGCAGTTGTGGAAGGCAGTGCTGCGGCGGCAGGGGGGCAACCTGGCAATGGTAGCCAACTACCCGGAAGACCCGTCGCTCAACTAGGTCGGCTTGCCTGGTCAGGTAGCCCGGCTTGCCCGGTCAGGGGCGCGCAGTAGACTCCGCTCTCATGAGCGAGTCAACCGAGGTTCTTCCCGATACCGGCACCCGCGAAGACACCGGCACCACGCCGGATATCCGGCCCGGCGACGGCGACCACGAGCGGTTCGCGCACTACGTCGAGAAGGACAAGATCGTTGACAGCGCGGTGACGGGCACGCCGGTGATCGCGCTGTGCGGCAAGGTCTGGGTGCCGAGCAGAGATCCGAAGCGGTTCCCGGTGTGCCCGGACTGCAAGCGGATCTACGAGTCGCTGTCCGAGGACTGAGTGCTGTCCGGGAACTGACTGGACCAGTGCTCGATGGGCGTGCCGATGACGGTCACGCCTGCCTCACGCATGGCCCGCAGGGCTTCCTCGGTCGTGGTGGGGTCCACCCCGGCGGTGAGCCAGAGCAGCACCCGGGTGGTGAAGCCCTCCCGGGCGGCCGACAGCGCGGTGGACCCGACGCAGTAGTCGGTGGCGATGCCAGCCACCTCCACCTCGGTGATGCCGCGGGCGCGCAGCCAGTCGGCTAGCTGCGTGCCGTCGTCGGCGCTGCCCTCGAACGCGCTGTAGGCCGCCTCGTGGGCGCCCTTGCTGAACACCGCCTCGATCCGGCTGGTGTCCAGGTCCTGGTGGAAGTCCGCGCCTGGCGTGCCCACGACGCAGTGCGGCGGCCAGGAGTTCACGTAGTCCGGGCTGGCCGAGAAGTGGCTGCCCGGGTCGACGTGGTAGTCCCGGGACGCCACCACGTGCTGGTAGGCGCCATCCGCGATGAATCGGCTGATCGCCCGGGCCACCTCGCCGCCGCCGGCCACGGCCAGCGAACCGCCTTCGCAGAAGTCGTTCTGCACATCTACGATCACCAGCGCGCGCACAGCCTGAGCGTACGGCATCGCCTGCCCCGCCGGCATTATGCCCGGCCAGCCGCCGCCGGCCGGGCTGTGACCGGTGAGACTGCTGAGACATCGGAAGCCTGGTCAGGTAGACGGCCCGGTCATAGCGCGGCCGGTTATGGGCGGTCGCGGCCGGAGTGTAGCCACGGCGGCGGTCCAGCAGGCTGGTCATGATGGTGGTGGTGCGGGCCAGCGGCTTGGGTGTCAACTCGACCTCGATGGCCCACCGTTCGCCGGGGTAGGGGCTGACGGGGATCTCGGGCCAGGACACCTCGCCGTCAGGGATGTGGCCGTTGGGGACCCAGCCACCGATGGCGGCGCGGATGCGCCGCTCCGACCGCCACCACGGCTGCCCGGTCTGCCCGGCGTCGCTGGCTTCCAGGGCTAGGCGGGCGGCGAGGACGGCGCGCAGGTGCGCCAGCCGACCGAGCGAGGGTCGACCTGGCGCAAAGCGCAGGCCGACGGCGTCCAGGCCGGTGCGGGTCAGCCAGCACCACGCCGGGCCGGGGCCAAGCCGGCCGGTCTCGGCGTAGCCGGCGGCACGCCAGCGGGCGGCGATGCCGCGCAACCGGTCCGCCCGCACATCCAAGAACGAGGCGAGCAGGTCATAGGGTGCGCCGTACATCTCCCCGCACAGCATCAGTCCGGCGATGTCCCGCGCTCCGATGCGGACGGTCCCGGCGTCCGACCGGCGGGCAGGAT
>Ga0335076_10000288_pt1 | contig 44672 bp, 37 predicted proteins | sample Lox_Sample_25_FD_206717 | JGI IMG/M metagenome (GOLD analysis project Ga0335076, IMG submission 206717) | Soil microbial communities from Loxahatchee National Wildlife Refuge, Florida, United States - Lox_Sample_2.5 | ecosystem: Environmental > Terrestrial > Soil > Wetlands | place: USA... | reverse complement strand
CCGGCGGCAGCGGAACGCGTCCCGGGCTACCGGAGAGGATGTTGCGGGTGAGGTCGATGATGTCCGAGACCACCGCGCTCCCGGTGGGCATGGCTCCCGCTCCCTGGCCGAACAGCATGGAGGGCCCGAGGGCCTCCGAGCGGAGCAGGACGGCGTTCATGGCTCCGCGTACGCCCGCCAGCATGGACCCCGCCGGGATGAAGGTGGGGTGCACCCGCGCCTCGATGCGATCCCCGCCGGGGCCACCGTGCGGCCCGCAGCGCCGGGCCACCGCGAGCAGCTTGAGCGCGTAGCCCGACTCCCTGCCCCAGGCGAAGTCCTCAGGCAGCAGGCCGAGGATGCCCTCGGTGAGCACGTCCCCCGGCTTGATGCGGGCCCCGAAGGCGAGCTGGGCCAGGACGCACAACTTCTGGGCGGCGTCCCCGCCGGAGACGTCGAGGGTCGGATCGGCCTCCGCGTAGCCGAGCCGCTGCGCCTCCGCCAGGGCGACGTTGAGCGGCTCGCCGCGCTCGGCCATGGCGGAGAGGATGAAGTTGGTGGTGCCGTTCACGATGCCGTGCAGGGCCTGGATCCGGTCCGACGCCAGGGCCTCGCGCAGGGTGCGGATCACCGGCACCCCGCCGCACACCGCTCCCTCGTAGTAGACGTCGACCCCCTTCTCCTGGGCCAGCCGGAAGATCTCGTCGCCGCGAAAGGCGAGCAGGGCCTTGTTGGCGGTGACGACGTGCTTGCCGCGCTGCAGTGCGCCCGCCACCAGGTCGAAGGCCTCGGTGGTTCCGCCCACGAGCTCGACCACCACCGCCACCTCGGGGTCCTCGAGCAGGTCCTGGAAGCGGGTGGTGAGAACGGAGCGGTCCACGTTCACCATCCGCTCCTTGCCCGGGTCGCGGACCGCGACCTTCCGGACGAGGATGCGGGCGCCGAGCCGTGCCTCGATCTCCCTGGCGTGGCTCTTCAGGATGGAGAGGACTCCCCCTCCCACCGTCCCGAACCCGGCGATTCCGATCCCGACCTCGCGCATCACCTCTCCTCCGTGCGGTAGGACGACAGCTCGGCCTTCACCTGCAGCGTGGCCTTGCCGTCCAAGACGGCGTAGGTCTCGATCCGGACCGGGCCCACCCCGGGAGCATAGGAGATCTCGAGCACGTTCTCGGCCTCCGGCCCGGCGCGAGTGCGGGCCCGCACCCGGACGCACCCCTCGAAAGCGCCCGCGGCCACCTGGACGGTCTCCCCCACCCCCGCGATCTCGTAGTGCTCGGTGGAGGAGACGCTCACCACCGACGACCACTTCTTGCCGACCGCGAAGGGTGCGCACAGGATCCGCCGCTTCCTGTCCTCGAGGCACTCCCGCCCCACCCGCAGCGCTCCCTTCTCGCTGTCGTGGAAGTAACCATCCGCGTCGCGCGACAGGATCCGCACCGTCCGACGGGCGGTGGTCCCGGCCGGGAGCTGCGGCGAGTGGTCGAGGTAGGTCCACTCGTTTCCCACCGCGAGCGGGAAATAGGCGGCAGGGCCTTCGCCGACGCCGGCCGCGGGCGCCGGGCGGGAGCCGTGGGCACAGGCAGCGACCAGGGCGGCTACGACGAAGAGGGCTCTGTTCGGCACCGGCGCATCTTAACCCCAAAGCGCGGCGCGGGTGGGGCCCGTCACCGGCGCCCGGCGCTGCCTCCGGCCCCGGAGCGACGCCTCAGGTTCGAGAGGGCCTCACGCGCTGCCTTGCGAACGGAGGGATCGGGGTGCCCGGAGGCGAGCGTGTCGAGATACGCGATCGCCTCTGGGCCTCCGATGTCGCCGATGATGAGCACGAGCTGGGTGACGAACGGACCCTCCCGGCGCTGGGTGAGGGCGATGAGGGGCCCGACGGCGCGGGGGTCGCGGATCTGGGCGAGCGCGCCGACGGCCCGTTCGACCACCTCGGTGTCGGGGTCGGAGAGACGCTGCAGGAGCGCCGGGACGGCGGCTGAGTTCTTCCGGTCCGCGAGCACCCGCACCGCCAGGTCGCGCAAGCGCGTGTCCGCCGAGTCCAGGTCGCGCACCACGGCGGAGTCGGGCTTCGCGCTCTCCGCGAAGCCCAGGGCGAGCGCCGCCGCCGCGCGCGACGCCGCGCCCTCGATCGCCCTCTGCAAGGTCTCCCGGGAGCCCTCGCCGGCGCGCACCGTCTCGGCGTAGCGGGCCACCTCCCGCGCGCCCTCCCCCTCCTCCCCGACCGTGACGGACAGCCCCACGAGTGCCTCCACCTGCGAAGCTCCCCCGCCCTGCACGAGCGGCCGTGCGTCGAGCAGCGACACCGTCACCTGGCAGCGGGGCATCTTCCCGGAAGGCTCGGCGGGCGGCAGGCGGAAGCCGGCCGTCCGCCCGAGCGCCTCCGAGGCGGCGCGCCGCAGGTCGTCGCGGTCGAGGCCGCGCGCCTCCAGGCCCGGCTGGTCCGGGGCGTCGGCCACCGACACCCCGGTGATGAAGCAGGCGCTCGGGGCTTCGTGACAGGCGGCGACACCGAGGAGGACCAGGGAGGCGGCGAGCCCCCTCGTCGCCGGGCGGCGCGGGCCGGCGCCTCTCCCGGCCACGCCTTACCCCGACTCCCCGCCGTCGCTCGCCGCCGCGGGAGGGGGAGACGGCGGGGCGGGGCTCGCGGGCTCCGCCGGGGCTGGCACCGGAGCGCCCGCCTCCGCGGCGGGGGAAGCGGGCGCGCTCCCCTCGCCCTCGGGTCGCCGCTCGCCTCGGCCTCTACCTCCGCGGCGGCGGCGCCGGCGACGCCGGCGACGTCGCTCGTTCGTCTCGCGAGCGTCCGCTCGCGCCTCCGAACCGGGCTCGGCGTCCTCGCCCTCTCCCGCCTCGGAGTCGTCCTCCTCCCCCTCGTCCGCCTCGTTCGGCGCGGCGAGGTCAGGGGCCGCGGCGGGAACCTTCGGCTCCTCGCCCTCCGCGGGGGCGGGAGGTGCAACGGCTTCGGCGACCTCCGCCGGCGGGGGTTCCGCGGGCTCGCCGCGCTCCGGCCGCTCGCCCTCCGGGCGCTCCCGCCTGGGGCGCTCGTCGCCGCGCTCGCGGTCGCCCCGCCGCTCACGTTCTTCGCGCCGCGCCCGCCGGGCGGCCTCCTCCCGCTGGGCCGAGTCCGAGGCCTCCCTGAGGAAGGCCTCGTCGACCTCGGGGATGGCGATGAGCTTGCACGCGACGGCGTGTTCGGCGAAGGCCTCCGCGAATGCCTCCCCGGCGAGCAGCACGACCGGCATCTGCCCGGCGGCCGAGGCCTCTCCCCGCGCCTCGCGCCCGGCTTCCCCGGCGGTGACGAGGACACCGATCTGGGCGCCGTAGTGGCCGAGGTCCCTGCGGAGGTCGGCCACGTCGCGCCGTCCGGCGTCGGCGCCGGAGCGGACCACCCGGATGCAGTGGCGGATCTCGACGAGGCCCAAGCGGCGCCGGGCCGTGAACACCACGTGCTCCCGCCCCCGCTTCGCCACCTTGAGCTCGCGCATTCCCATCTTCTCGAGGAGGCGAGCCGCCAGCCACTCGGCGGTGGCGGCATCGCAGGCGCGCAGCCTGCGCCGGAGCGTCGCCAGCGCGGTGCCCCGCATCTCGTCGGGCCCGGCCACCGGCCGGGGGCCGGCGACCGGGGCGGGACGCTCCCCGGGCTCGGGCTGCGCCTCCAGGGTGACGAGGTCGCCCTCGATGGCGAACAGCGCCTTTCGCCCCGAAGAGGCGCGGCGGCGGTTGTCCTCCCGCAGGGCGGCCCCGAGGGACTCGACGTCGCGCAGGAAGGCGTCCGGCATGAGCGTCCGCTCTGCGCCGAGCGCCGCCAGCTCGCGAAGAGACAGCGGGTGCTCCGCGCCCGCCAGGATCTCGTACGCGACTTCGGCCGGGGGCGGGAAGCGCCGACGCTTCTCCTCCCCCTCTTCGCGGTACCGCCCTCGGCCGCCCTCGCGACCCATGCCGCGGCCGAGCTCGCGCGCCGGGATGGGGTGGCGCTCCTTCGGCCGGTAGGTCGGCTCGTCCGCCGGTGGCGGCTCGACCAGCTGCTCCAGTCCGGCCGGGTCCTCGGGCAGCCCCCACTCCTCGAGCGCGAAGGTGCCGTGCTGGACCACCACGATGCGTCGGTCGGCGCTCGGCAGCCGGCAGTGGGCCGTGAGCTGATCCGCCATCGTCTCCTCGGGGATCTTCCCCACGTGGTCGAGCAAGTTCTCGCGGATCGCAATCTCTGCGATCTTCCGGAAGTGAAGCGGCTTGCCTTCCCGTTTCAGCACCTCGACGGCTGCTTCGGTGAAGGTCATGAAGGTCTCGAAATCCTTGGGTTTTCGACGGCGCGGAGGGCGCTGCCGTGTCGAACGGCACATCTTGTGTCCTGCCCCCCGGCCTGTCAACGTTGAATTCTCCCAGCGGAGCGGGCAATTCCCGGGAGGAGGGGGCGAGCCGCCAGGGCCGCGAGCGCGATGATCAAGGTCCGCATCGGCGAGGGCTGGTCCTCCGAGCCGGCGCTGCGAAGGGCGCTCCAGAACGCCCGCGGGGCGCGAGCGCGCCTCTCGGCGGCGCGAACGATCGTGGACGTGATCGCCATCGAGGTGGACGGCGTGGACATCGCCGCCGGACGGACCGAAGGGCCGGTCTTGGACACCGCCGCTGCCCTCGTCCGGGCGGTCGACCGGCTCTCCGCCGGGCGGAGCCACGCATCGGTCACCTTCGAGGAGGGGGCGGTAGAGCTCGTGCTCCGGCGGCGCGGCCCGAGTGCCCTGCTCTCGCTCGTGACCCTTTCCCGTCCGGCCCGGGTGCTGGCGCACGAGGTCGATGTCGACCTCGAGTCGCTCGCCCTCGCCGCCCGCCGGGCCGCGATCGACTGGTGCGACAGCGTGGCCGCCATCGCCCCGGCCGTCGCCACCGCGCCGGCGATCGCCGCCCTGCGCCGCGCCGCCTCGCGCCCGACCCGCCTCTCCCCGGCGGCGGTCGCTCGGCCCGTGGCCCCGGCCGGCCCACCGCGGCCGCGGCGCCGGGATCCCCCCGCCTGCAGCTTCGAGCTCCACGACGAGGAGGGGCAGCTCGCCTCCTGGCGAGGCCCGGGCGCCGACCTGGCTTCGCTTCTCGTCCCAGGCCGAGTGACGCTGCGCGCTCCGGACGGGCGCGAGATCGTCTCCGTCGCCGGCCCCCCCTTCCTGGCCTTCCGGGAGCTCTGCGCCGCCGCCTCGCGCATGGCGGCCGCCGGCAGTCACGGGTCCGTCTCCTTCCAGCTGGCGCGTCCCGGACGGAGGCGACCCGCCACGGTGGAGGTCGACGCCCGGACCGGCGCCCTCTCGGTCGACGGCCGGTCGGCGGGGACGTGCGAGCCCCTGTCGCTCGCGCGCGCCTTCCTCGAGGGCGCCGCCGACTTCTGCGCCATCGTCGAGGCCCGGAGCTCGGCGCAGAGCGAGAACGCGCACCTAGCCGATTTGCGGGACGCCACCGCCTCCGCCCTGGCGCACGTCCGCGAGCTCGAGGCCGGCGACTTCACCCCCAGCCGGGGAAGACGGCTGCGGATGGGGCGCCCGCGCCGACCGCCGGCCGAGCCCATCGCCCCCGGCCGTTTGCGCCGGGTCTCCTTTCGAAAGGTACGGGTCGCCGACGTCGGGGTGCCGGCGACCCCGTCGCTGTTCCTTGCCGGTCGAGCTCTCGTCGCCTGCGGCCGCCAGGCCACCATCGGCATCGACGCCTCCGACGCCTCGGTGCGCTGGCGCGCCCCGGGCGCGGAGCGAGCCGCGCTCTGCGACCGCGCGCTCGTCCTCGCCACCGAGAACGGCCTCCGCTGCCTCGAGGCCGAGGACGGCAGGGCCCGCTGGAGCCGCCCTCTTCCCGCCGGTTGCAGGCTCCCCCAGGCGGTGGTCGCGGCCGCCGGCGGCCAGGTGGCGGTGCTCTCCGGAGGCCGGGCGAGCGCGGTCGAGATCGGCACCGGCCGGCCCGGATGGTCGTTCGAGTCGCCCGGCGCGCTCCGCCTCGGAGCCGCGCGTTTCGGGTCGCTCCTCGTCCTCGCCGCCGACACTGGCCTCGTCCACGGCCTCGACCCGTCCGGGCGCGTCGCCTGGCGACTGCGCGGCCCCGGGCCGCTGGCGGCTGCTCCGGTCCTCGGCGCGTCGAGCTGCCTCCTGCTCTTCCAGACCGAGCTCGGGGCGCTCCTCGCCGCGGTGGACGCGGCGACGGGGCGCAGGAGGGTCGAGGCACCCCTCGACCTCGCCCCCAGCGGCCCGCCGGCGGCGTTCGCCGGGCGCATCGCCGTGCCCGGCACCGTGGGCGGCGATCCCCTCGTCACCGCGCTCGAGTTCGGCGGGGCGGTCGCTTGGACGAGCGCGCCTTCCCTGGGGGCGGGGCCGCTCGCCCTCGCGCCGGCGCGCTCGACGCTCATCGTGAAGACCGCCGACGGATCCTGTGCCGCACTCGGCCGCGACGGCACCCTGCGCTGGAGCCGGAACCGCGAGACCGGCGCCGCGGCGGTGGGGAACCTCCCGCCGGTCGTGGCCCGCGGGCTCGCCTTCGTCCCCTCCGAGGAGGTCGAGGTGCTCGACATCGAGAGCGGCGAACGCCTCGGCCGGCTCCCGGTGCAGGCTCCGGCGTCGCTGCTCGTGAACGAGGAGCTCTCCTCCTGGGCGCTCGACGGCGAGGGGCTGCTCACCGCCTCGCGCCTGCGTGGGCACCTCTCGGTGCTGGCGTAAAGGGGGGCGAGGCTAGACGCCGAGGAAGAGGCGGCGCCCGAAGTTGAGCGCCAGCTCGGCGTCGAAGACCTTCTGGGCGGAGGCCTCGATGTCATAGGGGACGCGGACGAACTCCACCGTCCGCGTCTCGGTGTCGTAGACCACGAAGCAGGCCCGGTTGTCGTAGTCACGCGGTTGCCCGACCGACCCGACCGAGATGATGTACTTGTAGCCCTTGCGCAGGCCGAACCGCCGGGCCGCCACCTCGTGCACCTCGTTGCCCGTGTGCAGGGCGAACACCTTGCACAAGTGAGAGTGGCCGATGAACGTCACCTCGGGCAGGCCCGCCAGGTGGGGCACGAGCTCCTCGGCCTGCTCCCGGGCGAAGATGTAGTCGTAGTTCTCCGGGTGCAGCGGGGAGCCGTGGCTGAAGCCCACGTCGTCGATGCGGTGCTGGTAGGGCAGCCCGCGAAGCCACTCCAGGTGCGCGGCGTCGAGCTTCTCGGCAGTCCAGTCGAGGGCATGACGGGCGGCGTCGTAGTAGAAGCTGTAGTCCATGCGACCGGCGACGGCGGCATCGTGGTTGCCAAGCAGCGTCACCTCGGCCACCGACCGCACCGCCTCGCAGCACTCGTTGGGACTCGCGCCGTAGCCGACGACGTCGCCGAGGCAGATGACCCGGTCAAGCCCCTGGCCCTCCAGCGCCCGGAGGACCTCCCGCATGGCCTCGATGTTCGAGTGGACGTCGCTGATGATCCCGACTCTCATGGACCCGTTCGCAGGCGACGCCCCGCGGCCCCTTCGTTCCCAGCCGCGCGCAGACTAACGGCGCGTCGCTGAGAGGTCAACTCCGAGGGAATCGCCCTTCAGAGGATATCGCTCTCCAGGTCCTCGAAATGGGTGAGGCGACGGAACTCCGCGAAGCGCGAACGGATTTCGTCGCCATTGAGCACCCGGAGCCGCTCCAGGCTGAACTTCTCCACCGCGAAGCTCGCGAGGACGCCGCCGAGCACGATGGCCCGACGCATCGCAGCGTGGTCGAGGCTCCGGGCGCGTGCCAGGTACCCCATGAACCCGCCGGCGAAGCTGTCCCCGGCGCCGGTGGGGTCGAAGAGCTCCGGGAGCGGATAGGCGGAGGCGGCGAAGACCTCCGTTCCCGAGAAGAAGAGCGCCCCGTACTCCCCTCGCTTCACCACCACCGCCTTGGGGCCGAGCGAGAGGATGGCGCGGGCGGCCTTCACCACGTTGTGCTCCCCGGCGAGCTGGCGCGCCTCGGCGTCGTTGACGAAGAGCAGGTCCACCCGCTTCAGCGTCTCGACGAGGCTCGCTCGCTTCGACTCGATCCAGAAGTTCATGGTGTCTGCGGCCACGAAGCGCGGGCTGCGCACCTGCTCCACCACCCGCCGCTGCAGGTCGGGATCGATGTTGCCGAGGAAGATGTGGCTCGAGTCCCGGTAGGTCTCGGGCAGTTCCGGCCGGAAGTCGGCGAAGACGTTGAGCTGGGTGTCGAGGGTGTGGGCCTGGTTCAGGTCGAACTCGTAGCGACCCGACCAACGGAAGGTCCGGCCGGGGCGGCGGACCAGCCCGGCGAGATCCACCCCCCTCGACCTCAGGAAGGAGACGTGCTCGTCGGGGAAGTCCTCGCCCACCACCGCGACGAGGCGCACGGGCCCGAAGAAGCTCGCACAGGTCGAGAAGTAGGTGGCCGAGCCGCCCAGCACCTCGCGGCGGGTTCCGAAGGGGGTCTCGACCGAGTCCAGCGCCACCGAGCCGACCGCGAGCAGGGCCATGGGGTCGGTGGTCTACCCCGGCCGCGCTCACGGCGTCAACGCCCCGGGACCTCGGCGCCGGTGCTGCGCCCCGGCCCGCCCGCGGCGGCGAGCTGCCCGCAGGCGGCGGCGATGTCGCGCCCCCGATTCTTGCGCACCACCGCGGTGACGTCGTGGCGCAGGAGCAAGCCGAGGAAGGCCTCGACTCGTTCGGGAGCGGGGCTGCGGAACCCGAGCCCGGGGTTGTCGTTGTATGGGATGAGGTTCACCTTGGACGCGATGCCCCGCACCAGCCGGGCGAGCCGCACCGCGTCCTCGTCGCCGTCGTTCACACCCTCGAGGAGGACGTACTCGAAGGTGATGCGCCGCCCCCTCTTCATGGGGAAGGCCCGGCAAGCCTCGAGGAGCTCGGCGATCGGCCAGCGCCGGTTGATGGGCATGAGGGCGGAGCGGACCGGGTCGGTGGTGGCGTTGAGCGACACCGCCAGCTTCACCTCCGTCTCCTCGCCCAGGCGGCGGATCGCCGGCACCACGCCCGAGGTGGAGACGGTCACGTGCCGATGGGAGAAGTTGGGCCCGTCCTCGGAGAGCAGCACGTCGATGGCCGACTTGAGGGCGCGGTAGTTGTGGAGGGGCTCCCCCATGCCCATGAAGACCAGGTTGGTGAGCGGCCGCGGCGCCTCCCCCTCCCCCAGTTCCACGAGGCGGCGGTTCGCGCGCGCCACCTGGTCGAGGATCTCGCCTGTCGTCAAGTTCCGCGAGAGCCCCATGGTGCCGGTCATGCAGAAGGTACAGCCGACCGCGCACCCGGCCTGCGAGGACAGGCACAGGGTCCTGCGGTCGGGCTCCGGCATGTAGACCGACTCGACGAGCTTCCCGTCCGCGGTCCGCCAGGTCCACTTGATGGTGCCGTCCCTCGACCGCTGCTCCACGGCCCGCTCGAGGGCGGTGAGCCCCACCTCCTCGGCGAGGCGCCGTCGCAGCCCGGCCGGGAGCTCCGTCATCTCCTCCAGGGCCGCGGCCCCCTTCTGGTGGAGCCAGCGGTAGAGCTGGCGCGCCCGGAAGGGCTTTTCCCCCAGGGTCGCGAGGAGCGCCCCCAACTCGGCGCTCGACATGGACCGAAGGTCGGCTCGCGGGAGCGGCGCCATTCACGCCTCCTGCGGCACCGCCGAGGCCTCCGCCGGGCGGGGCGCCTCGCGGCGGACGATTTCCACCCGCGTCACCCGCCGCTCGTCCCCGGCGCGGACCGTGAAAGTGAGGCCGTCCCACTCCAGCACCGCGCCCACGTGCGGGACGCGCCCGGCGGTGGCGGTCACGAAGCCACCCAGCGTCTCGTAGTCCCCCTCGCTCGGGAAGCGAACCTCTCCGCCCAACTCGCCGGAGCCCTCTCCTTCCCGGTTCAGGAACTCCTCCAGCTCCCGCAGCGGGACGGTGGCGTCCGCGATCCAGGCGTTCGGTCCGAGCGCCTTCACCGGGGCCGCCTCGGCGTCGGCCTCGTCCTGGATCTCTCCCACGATCTCCTCGAGGACGTCCTCCAGGGTCACGACCCCGCTCGTGCCCCCGAACTCGTCTACCACCACCGCCAGGTGGGTCTTGCGGCGCTGCATCTCCTTCAGGAGCCGCGAGACCTTCATCTGCTCTGGGACGAAGAATGCCGGCTTGAGCAGCTTCTCGAAGGGGATGGCCTTGAGCGCCCCCCTCTTCAGCTCCCCGATGATGTCGCGCACCATGAGGATGCCGACGATGTTGTCGACCGAGCCCTCGTAGACCGGCATGCGGCTGTATGGGTTCTCGGTGACGACGCGCACGATCTCGTCCGGCGGCGCGTCCCGATCGATGGCGACCATCCGGGTCCTCGGGACCATGATCTCCTTCACCACGCGGTCCGCGAACTCGAGGACGCTGTTCAACAGCTCCTCCTTCACCTCGTCGAGGACACCCTCCCTCGTCCCCATCTCGATGAGGTACTCGATCTCCTCGCTCGTCACCGCCGGACCGGGGGCTCCCGGTCCGCCGCCGAAGAGGCGGACGAGCGCATGGGTGGCGCGCACGAGGCCGGAGGAGACCGGCCACAGGAGCCAGTAGAGGATGTGGACGAAGGGGATGGAGAAGACCGCGAGCCTCGCCGAGTGCCGCTTGGCGAGCGTCTTCGGGACCACCTCGCCGAAAAAGAGCACCAGCGTGGTGGCGATGCCGGTGGCGAGGCCCAGGGACTTCGCCGGCGAATAACCGTGGGCGGCGGCGATGCTCGAGGCCACGTCGCCCGCCAGCGCGCCCCCGCCGATGTTGAAGATGGTGTTGGCGACGAGGAGCGACGAGAGCACCCGCTCCGGGTGTTCCACCCACAGCCGCAGGAGCCGCGCTCGCCGGCCGCTCGAGTCGGCGAGCTGGCGGGCCCGCAGGTCCCCGAGCGCGGTGAGCGCGGTCTCGGTCCCCGAGGCGAACGAGGACCCGAGAAGGACCACGGCCCCGAGAAGCCATTGCCACGTCGCGACGCCCGACAACGTCGATCCTCCTCCTCCGCCCGCAGCGCACCGGAGCTCCCGGCTCCGCGTGCGAGGGGAATCATAGCGAACTGCCCCGCCCCGGGCCGGACCGGGGCGGGGCAGCCTAAAGTCCAGTGGCCAGAAAGAGTTAGCGCTTCCCCTTCCACTCGTAGGGAAGGATCTCCACCTCGGGGAAGAAGTAGGCGATCTCGGCCCGAGCGGTGTCCGCACCGTCCGACCCGTGCACGGTGTTCTTCTCGATGTCGGTGGCGAAGTCGGCGCGAATCGTCCCGGCGGCGGCCTTCTTCGGGTCGGTGGCGCCCATCACCTCGCGGTTCTTGGCGATGGCATCCTCTCCCTCGAGGACCATGAGGAGCACCGGCCCGCTCGTCATAAATTTCACGAGATCCCCGAAGAAGGGGCGCTGGCGATGAACTGCGTAGAAGCCCTCGGCCTCGGCCTGGGAGAGCCGCCTGAGCTTCATCGCCACGGGCTTCAGCCCGGCGACCTCGAAGCGGGAGATGACGCGGCCGAGGACTCCCTTCTCGACCCCGTCGGGCTTCACGATGGACAGCGTTCGTTCCACGGCCATGTCTTCTCCTCGTCACCCTTTCCTGGTGTTGGACCTTCTCGGCGCGCCCTTGGCGGCGCTCGCCTTCCCTGCCCGGGGCTTCTCCGGCGCGCTCCTCTTGGCGGCCACCCCGGCTTTCGCCAAAGCGGCGCGGCCCTCCTCGTGCGGCCGGGGCTTCTTCCCGGCGAGAAGGTCCTTCATCGCCTTCCCCAGGGTGGAGGGAGAGTCGCACACCACCATTCCGGCGTCGCGCATGGCGTCCATCTTCGCCTCGGCGGTGTCGGCCCCCCCGGAGATGACGGCTCCTGCGTGCCCCATCCGCTTGCCGGGGGGGGCGGTGCGGCCGGCGATGAACCCGACGACCGGCTTTGAGAGGTTCTTCTTCGCCCAAGTGGCGGCCCGGGTCTCCTCCGTCCCGCCGATCTCCCCGATCATGATGATGCCCTCGGTCTCCGGGTCCCCCTGCAGGAGCTCGAGGACATCGACGAAGTCCGTCCCGTGGACCGGGTCCCCTCCGATGCCGACTGCGGTGGACTGGCCCAGGCCGAGGTCGGTGAGCTGCAGCACCGCCTCGTAGGTGAGGGTGCCGGATCGGGAGACCACGCCGATGCGGCCGGGCCGGTGGATGTGGCCCGGCATGATGCCGATCTTGCACTGTCCGGGGGTGATGACGCCGGGACAGTTGGGCCCGATGAGGCGGACGCCGGGCAGGTCGCGCAGGAAGCGCCGCACCCGCACCATGTCGAGGATGGGGATGCCCTCGGTGATGGCCACGATGAGGGGCACGCGCGCGTCGGCCGACTCCAGGATGGCGTCGGCGGCGAAGGGAGGGGGGACGAACACCGCCGCGGCGTTGGCGCCGGTCTCGCGGACCGCCTGCTCCACCGTGTTGAAGATGGGAACCTGCCCCTGGAACTTGGTCCCTCCGCGCCCCGGGGTGACGCCCGCCACCACCTGGGTGCCGTAGGCCATCATCTGCTCGGAGTGAAAGCTGCCGGCGGACCCGGTGATGCCCTGCACCAGGACGCGGGTGTTCTTGTCGACGAGAATGCTCACGTCACGCCCTCCGCGTCCCTAGCTCGTGTGCGACTTCACCGCCGATACCACCTTGCGGGCAGCGTCGCCGAGGTCGGCGGCCGCGATCACGTCCAGACCGCTCTTCTTCAGGATCTGGTTGCCGAGCTCGACGTTCGTGCCCTGGAGCCGGACCACGAGCGGCACCTTGAGCCCCACCTGGCGGGCGGCGGCCACCACCCCGTTGGCGATCACGTCGCACTTCATGATGCCGCCGAAGATGTTCACCAGCACCGCCTTCACGTTCGGATCCTGAAGGATGATCTTGAAGGCGGCGGTGACCTTGGTCTCGTCGGCCCCGCCTCCCACGTCGAGGAAGTTGGCGGGGGCACCGCCGGCCAGCTTGATCACGTCCATGGTGGCCATGGCCAGGCCGGCGCCGTTCACCATGCATCCGATGTTACCGTCGAGCGCGATGTAGGAGAGGTCGAACTCCTTCGCCTGGGTCTCCTTCGGGTCCTCCTCCCCCGGGTCGCGCATCGCGGCCACCTCGGGGTGGCGGTAGAGGGCGTTGTCGTCGAAGTTCATCTTGGCGTCGAGGGCAACCACCAGTCCGGACGCCGTCACCACGAGAGGGTTCACCTCCGCCAAGGTGGCGTCGGTGGAGGCGTAGGCGGCGTAGAGGCCGGTCGCGAACCTCACGAAGGCGCCGACGCTGTCTCCCTGGAGGCCGAGCGCGAAGGCCAGCTGGCGCGCCTGAAAGGGCATGAACCCCACGAGCGGGTCCACCACCGACTTGAGGATCTTGGCGGGGTCCTCCCGGGCTACGTCCTCGATGTCGACCCCGCCCTCCCCCGAGGCCATCACCGTCACCTGACCGCGTTCCCGGTCGAGGGTGATGCCGAAGTAGAGCTCGCGGGAGATGCGGACGCCCTCCTCGATGTAGAGCTTGCGCACCTCTTGGCCTTGGGGACCGGTCTGGGGCGTGTGCAGCGTCATGCCCAGCATGGCCTCGGCGTGCAGGCGCGCCTCCTCTGGGGAGCGAGCCAGCTTGATGCCGCCGCCCTTCCCGCGGCCGCCGGCGTGGATCTGCGCCTTCACCGCGCACATCCCGCCTCCCAGCTGCCGGGCGGCGTTCTCCGCCTGCAGTGGCGTGGTGGCGAGGATCCCGCGCGGCGTCTTCACGCCGAACTTGCGCAGGATCTCCTTCGCTTGGTATTCGTGGATCTTCACCCTGGCCTCCTGGCGGGGGCCGGCCGTGCCGCCTCGCCCTGGACCCGATTTGTACGCCCAGGCAACTCGGGAAGCGAGAGAAAGAGGCGGGGGCCCGCCCCAGGGACGGGCCCCCACCGACGATCGGCGCGCCCTGCGGGCGCGGGCGGACTAGAGCTTGGTCTCGTCCACCGACTTCTTCACGCTCGCCACCGACTTCGCGAGCATGGCCTTCTCGGAGTCGTCGAGGTCCACCTCGACCACGCGCTCCACTCCGCCGGCGCCGATGACCACCGGGACGCCCACGAACATTCCCTTCACGCCGTACTGTCCCTCGAGCCAGGCCGAGCACGGCAGCACCCGCTTCTGGTCGCGCAGGAAGCTCTCCGCCATGGTGACGGCGCTCGCAGCGGGCGCGTAGAACGCCGAGCCGGTGCCGAGCAGCGCCACGATCTCGCCGCCGCCCTTGCGGGTGCGCTCGACGATGGCGTCGAGCTTCGCCTTGTCGAGCCACTTGGAGAGCGGCACGCCTCCGATGGAGGAGTAGCGGAGCAGCGGCACCATGTCGTCGCCGTGGCCGCCGAGGACCATCGCCACCACGTCCTGCGGCGCCACGCCGGCCGCCTCTCCCACGAAGTACTGGAAGCGGGCGGTGTCGAGCACTCCGGCCATGCCGACCACCCGGTTCTTCGGGAACCCGGTGATCTTGTACATCGCGTACACCATGGAATCGAGCGGGTTGGTGACCACGACGACGAAGGAGTTCGGGGCGTATTGCTTGATCCCCTGTGCCACCTTCGTGATGGCCTCCAGGTTGACCTTGAGGAGGTCGTCCCGGCTCATTCCCGGCTTGCGGGGAACGCCCGCCGTCACGATGCAGACGTCGGCGTCCTTGATGATCGAGTAGTCGGTGGTGCCACCGCCGGTCACATTGACGTCGAACTTTGAGACGCCACGGGTTTCCTGGAGGTCGAGGGCCTTGCCCTTCGCCACTCCTTCCATGATGTCCACCAAGACGACGTCGCCAAGTTGGCGCTGTCCGCAGAGCAGCGCCATGGTGCCGCCGATTTGGCCGGCGCCGATGAGTGCGATCTTCTTTCGTGCCATGTCAGGTCTCTCCCCGGTTCAGGCTGCCTACATGTGCTTGATGATCTCGTCACCGAACTCCGAGCACTTCACTTCCACCACATCCTTCACGCCCTCATTCTTCATCAGCCGGGCGAAGTCGTAGGTGACGCGGTGCGCGCCGATAGCCCCGTCCATGCCCTTGATGATGAGATCGGCCGCCTCGTTCCAGCCGAGGTGGCGGAACATCATCTCGCCGGACAGGATCACCGAGCCCGGGTTCACCTTGTCGAGGTCGGCGTACTTGGGCGCCGTCCCATGGGTCGCCTCGAAGATGGCGTGGCCGCTGACGTAGTTGGCGTTGCCGCCCGGAGCGATGCCGATGCCGCCCACCTGCGCGGCGAGCGCGTCCGAGAGGTAGTCGCCGTTCAGGTTGAGCGTGGCGATGACGTCGAACTCATCCGGCCGGGTGAGGACCTGCTGCAGGGTGATGTCGGCGATGGCGTCCTTGACGAGGAGCTTGCCGCCCGCCAGCGCCGCCTTCTGCTCGGCGTTGGCCGCTTCCTCGCCCTTGGCCGCCTTGGTCCGCTCCCACTGCTCCCAGGTGTAGACCTTGTCGCCGAACTCGCGCTCCGCCAGGCCGTATCCCCAGTTGCGGAAGGCCCCCTCGGTGAACTTCATGATGTTGCCCTTGTGCACCAGGGTGAGGCTCTTGCGCTTGTTGGTGATGGCGTAGTTGAGGGCGGCGCGCACGAGCCGCTCGGTGCCCTCCCGCGACACCGGCTTGATGCCGATGCCGGCGGAGCCCGGGAAGCGGATCTTCTTGAAGTCCTTCGGGAACTCCTTCTCGAGGAAGGCGATGACCTTCTTCGCGGCCTCGGTGCCCGACTCGAACTCGATGCCCGCGTAGATGTCCTCGGTGTTCTCGCGGAAGATCACCATGTCGACCTTCTGCGGGTTCTTCACCGGCGAGGGGACTCCCTTGAACCAGCGCACCGGGCGCAGGCACACGTAGAGGTCGAGCAACTGGCGCAGCGCGACGTTCAGCGACCGGATGCCGCCGCCGATGGGGGTGGTGAGCGGGCCCTTGATGCCGACGAGGTACTCCCGGTAGGCCTCCACCGTCTCGTCGGGGAGCCAGTTGTTGAACTTCTGGTAAGCCTTCTCGCCGGCGTAGACCTCGGCCCAGGCGATCTTCTTCGAGCCCTTGTAGGCCTTCTCGACGGCCGCATCGAGCACTCGCACGCTGGCGCGCCAGATGTCGCGGCCCGTGCCGTCCCCCTCGATGAACGGGAGGATGGGACGGTTCGGAACGTGAAGCTTTCCGTTGGTCAGCGTGATCTTCTGCCCGTCCTTGGGGACGATCGGTTTCGCGTCAGACATGCGGATGACCTCTTCTCGGCTGGAGGGGGAAACGAGGGTGAGCGCGGTCTTCTACCACCCTCCGATCTGGCCTGTAAAGCGGCCCGGAGCGCGGTCTCGCCAGGATTTGTTGCAGATCAAAACCGCCCCCCGGCGGCCCGGAGCGGCCTCGGCGCCGGCGGCGAAGCGCGGCGGACCTGCCCCCGTCAGAGCCTTCCGACGAGCGCCGTCCCCCTCGCCCCTAGGACCCGCCGGGCCTCGGGATCGCAGAGTGCCTCGAGCTCCACCTGCCGCTCTGCTCCGAAGGAGGTCTGCACGCGCGTCGGGGGGAAGCCAGGGTGGCACATGAGCTCCGCGTCGCCCGCCGGGAGCTCCGCCAGGGCGGCGAGGAGACGCTCCCTCGTCCAGCAGGGCCGGAGCAGGGCGTCGCCGAGGAAGTGCTCGAGCACCGGGGCGCCCGCCTGGCGGATTCTCTCGCGCATGGCGTCGGAGAGCGCCCGCACCCTCACCCCCGCGGCGGCCGCCCAGGGCAGGAGCGCCTCGAGGACCTCGGGCACGGCGTGGACGTGGCGGTGCCCGTCCACGTGGCTCGGCCGGCCGCGCAGCGCCTCGAAGCGTTCCACCTGGCGGGAGATCTCCTCCCCGGCACGGTCCCTTCCCGACCCGGTGGGGACGACGAGGTGCAGTCCGACCGCGAGCGTGTCGGGAGCCGACTGGAGCGCGGCGGCAGAGAAGGGCGTGTCGACCATGGCACTCGCCGCCGTCACGATGCCCTTCTCGTGGGCGAGCAGGATCCCCCGGTCGATTTCGGGGTCGTATCCGAGGTCGTCGGCGACGACGAGGAGCCTCGAGGCCAGGTGGGGCTCCTGCCCCGCGGCATCCCGTCCTCGGCCCGGGGCCGCCCGACCGCGAGCCGCGGCCCCCCCGGTCACGCGCCCGCGTCCGCGGCGCGCGCCGGCGGGGAGCGCGGCAGTTCCACGACGAAGGTCGACCCGGCACCCGCGGCGCCCTCGAGCTTGATGACCCCGCCGTGGGCCTCGGCGATCTGGCGGGCGATGTAGAGTCCGAGCCCGAGCCCGCCGAAGTGCTGGGCGGGAACGGCGCGCTCGAAGCGGCTGAAGATCCGCTCGCGGTCCTCCGCCGCCACCCCGATCCCCTGGTCGACGACCGCGATGCGCACCCAGTCGCCGGCGAGCTCGACCCGGACGGTGATGGGCTTCCCCTCCCCGAACTTCACCGCGTTCGCGAGCAGGTTGGTGAGGACCTGCTCGAGCCGCACGCGGTCGAACATCCCCACCGCCGGCTCCGGCGCCAGCACGGCGACCTTGGAGCCGCCGGCGGCCGTCGGGTCTTCGACATAGGGGGCGGCCACCTCGCGCGCCAGGTCGGCCACGTCCACGCGGTCGAGCCGCAGCTCGAGCCGGCCGAGGCGCATTCGGGAGAGGTCGAGCAGCTCCGACACGAGCAGCGCCACCCGCCGCGTCTGCCGCTCGAGCAGCTCGAGCCTCTCGCTCACCACCGACGGGACCGTCTCGTTGGAGCGCTGCGCCACGCGGCGCAGCAGCTGGAGCTGCAGCTGCAGCGCCGCCACCGGCGTCCGCAGCTCGTGCGAGGCGACCGAAATGAACTCGTCCCGGGCCCGGACCTCCTCCTTCGCCTTGCGGTAGAGGAGCGCCTTCTCCTCGAGACGCCGCCGCTCCGTCACGTCGCGGATGGCGGCCACCGAGTAGCTCCCGTCCTCGCGCCGCAGGGGGGCAAGGCTGATCTCGGCCGCGAACTCGTCGCCCCCCTTGCGCAGGGCCCACAGGCTCAGGCCGAGGCCCATGGGCCTCGGCGAGGCAGCGCTGTCGTAGTCCGCCCGGTGCGCCTCGTGCCCCTTGCGGAAGCGAGCCGGCAGCAGGACCTCCACCGCCTGGCCGAGGAACTCGGCCGGCTCGTAGCCAAACAGTTCCGAGGCCATGCGGTTCGCGAACACGATGCGCCCGCCGCGGTCGACGATGAGGATGGCATCTGGTACGAACTCCAAGAGCGAGAAATCACCCATCCGCCACCCGTGGCCTCTTTGGTCGCGCCCCTGGCGGGTATAACGCCACGCTTCCGCTGTCGCATGGCCCGCTTCGCCCGCCGCCTCTAGATTCTCCTCGCGGCGGCGGCGCCGCGCGAGGATTTTTGTCATGCGCCCTTCCCTATCCGTCGGGGCGGTGCTCATCGCCCTCACCCTCTCCCCCGAGCCGGCCAACGACACCGACATGCAGCGAGTGGAGGTCGCCGCCATCCTGCCCCTGGAGGGCGAGGGCGCGCTCCTCCTCCTCGAGGCGAAGGGAACCGGAGCGGTCCTCCCCCTCGTCATCGGTCTCCCGGAGGCGAGCGCCATCGAGGCGGGCCGCCTCAAGGCGGTGCCGCCGCGCCCGCTCACCCACGATCTCCTCGCCAGCGCCGTCCTCGCCCTGGGCGCGGCGGTGTCGCGGGTGGACATCGACTCCTTCCAGAACTCGGTCTTCCTCGCCAAGGTGCGGCTGGCCCAGTCGGGCAGGGACATCACCCTCGACGCGCGTCCTTCCGACTCGGTCGCACTCGCCCTGCGCACCGGGGCCGGAATCTTCGCAGCCACGCGCGTCCTGGAGGAGCACGGGCTCTCGCGGGCCGAGCTCGACAACCTGCGCCGGCGCCCCGGGGACCTGGAGCGGAGGCTGCGAGGCGCGGAGGCCGAGGGAACCCGCCTCTAGGCGCCCGAGCCCGGCCGAGGGGTGAGGGCCGGATCGGGCGCATCGAAGTCGTAGATCGACTCGACCCGGACGTTGCGGTAGCGCTCCTGCCGGAGCGCCATCCGCGACATGCGGGCGAGGAACCCCGCCACGTCCGGCGGCCCCCCGTCCTTGGCGGCGGCCTTGGTCTGCCGCTTCACCTCCCGGAGGATGCGCCGGCGCACCTCGCGGGGGTGGAAGAGGAAGGCGGAGGAGAAGTGCAGCCGCCCCTCGTGCGGCAAGAGCCGGGCCTCGATGAGGTCGCCCTTCTCGAGCCCCACCGCCATGCGCCGCTCCACCACGCTGTGCTCGGTCAAGGCGAAGGTGTCGCGGACGCGGATCTCTCCGGTCCGGACGCGCCGCACCTCGAAGAGCCCGCGCACGCCGCGCCCGAGCTCGCGCACCTGGGCGCGGTCGTCGGTGGTGAGCGCGTCGGCTCCTAACTTGAGGAAGAGCTCCAAGGTGGTGTCGACTTGGTTGGGGCGGAACTCGAAGAGGTAGTGGTCGAGGAGCCGGTTCATGCGGGCCTCGAAGCTCTTGTCCTCCTCGTGCGGCTCCCCCTCGCGGGCGAAGTGTTGCCGCCTGGCGGCGAGGAGCCACTCCTGGCGGGGCTCGGCGCTCGCCCAGGCGAGGACGCGCTCCTGGATCTCGGCGGGCGTCACCGCGCGCGCTCCATCATCCCGACGAAGCGGCCGAAGAGGTGGCGGGCGTCGTGGGGTCCCGGGGACGCTTCGGGGTGGTACTGCACGCTGAAGGCCGGAACGTCGCTCGCCTCGAGCCCTTCCACCGTGCCGTCGTTCAGGTTCACGTGCGTGACCCGCGCCCTCTTCCCGAGCGACTGGTCGTCGACCGCGAAGCCGTGGTTCTGGCAGGTGATGTCGACCTTGCCGGTCTTCAGGTCCTTCACCGGCTGGTTCGCGCCCCGGTGCCCGAACTTGAGCTTGTAGGTGGAGCCGCCGAGGGCCAGGGCCAGGATCTGGTGGCCGAGGCAGATGCCGAAGACCGGGACCTTGCCGAGCAGCGACGCGACCGCCTCGCGCGCCCCGCGAACCGCCGCCGGGTCGCCCGGCCCATTCGTGAGGAAGACCCCGTCCGGCCGGTAGGCGAGGGCCTGGGCGGCGCCGGTGGAGCCCGGAACCACCGTCACCCGGCACCCCGACTGGGCGAGGAGCCGGAGCATGGCGCGCTTGAGCCCCCAATCGTAGGCGACCACGTGGAAGCGGGGCTCGAGCTCCGGCTGCCTGTCCTGGTCCGTCCAGCAGTCAGCCCCTTTCTCCACCCACGGGTAGGCGACCGGGGTGGAGATCTGGCTCGCGAGGTCCTGGCCCTCCATCCCCGGCAGGCTGCGGGCGCGCGCGACCAGCGCCGCGTCGCTGCCCTCGGTCGAGATGACGCCCATCTGGGCGCCGGTCACGCGGATGTGCCGGGTGAGACGCCGGGTGTCGATCCCGTGGATGCCGACGATTCGGTGGCGCTTCAGGTAACCGTCGAGGGCGTCCTCGGCCCGAAAGCTGGAGGGCTCCTCCGAGTAGTGGCGCACGATGAAGCCGGTGGCGTGCGGCTGAGCCGACTCCTCGTCGGCCTGGTTCGTCCCGTAGTTGCCCTGTTCCGGGTAGGTCATGCAGATCATCTGGCCGACGTAGGAGGGGTCGGTGAGGATCTCCTGGTACCCTGTCATCGAGGTGTTGAACACCACCTCGCCCGCGGACTCCCCGGCGGCACCGAAGGACCAACCGTGAAACACGGTGCCATCAGCGAGAGCCAGCGTCGCAGCCTTCATCGCGAGCCCCCGAGCTCGTACACCAGCCTCCCGCCCACCAGGGTCTGGGTGCAGCGACCGACGAGCCGACGCCCCTTCCAGGGCGTGTTGCGGCTCTTGGAGAAGAGCTTCTCCGGCTCCACCACCCACTCGAGCTTCGGGTCGAGCACCGCGAGGTCGGCGGCCGCCCCCTTGGAGAGCGAGCCGCCGGGGAGGCCGTAGCAGCGCGCCGGGCCGCAGGTGAGCGCCTCGACGAGGCGCCGCTCGGGCACGAGTCCCCGGCGGCAGAGCTCGAGGACCACCGGGAAGGCCGTCTCGAGGCCCAGGATGCCGTTCTGGGCGGCGTCGAACTCGACCTTCTTGTCCTCTACCGCGTGGGGCGCGTGGTCGGTCGCGATGGCGTCGACGGTGCCGTCGACGAGCCCCTCCACCACCGCCTTCACGTCGGCGGCGGAGCGCAGCGGGGGATTCATCTTCATGTCGGTGTCATAGTCGCTCTGGGCCACGTCCTCCTCGGTCAGGGTGAGATGGTGCGGGGCGACCTCGGCCGTCACGGGGAGGCCGCGGCGCTTGCCCTCCCGCACCGCGCGCACTCCCCCCGCGGTGGAGAGATGACAGATGTGGAGCCGTCCGCCGGTGAGCTCGGCGAGCGCGACGTCCCTCAGCACCATGATCTCCTCGCCCTGGGCGGGGATCCCCTTCAGGCCGAGTCGGGTGGCGGTCGGCCCCTCGTTCATCACGCCCTTCCCGGCGAGCTGGAGATCCTCCTCGTGGACGGCGACGGCGAGGCCGAACGCCCGCGCGTACTCGAGCGCCCGCCGCATGAGCCCCGCGGACGAGACCGGGCTGCCGTCGTCGGTGACCGCCACGCAGCCCGCCGCCTTCAGCTCTCCGTACTCGGCGAGCTCCTCTCCCTTGCGCCCGCGGCTGATGCAGCCGACCGGGTACACCCGCGCCAGGCCGGCGGCCTTGGCCCGCGCCAGCACGAGCTCGGTCACGCCGGTGTTGTCGTTCGGCGGCTGGGTGTTGGGCATGGCGCAGACGGAGGTGAACCCTCCCGCCACCGCCGCCCGGCCTCCGGTCTCCACCGTCTCCTTGTACTCCTGGCCGGGCTCGCGCAGGTGGACGTGGAGGTCGACGAAACCGGGGGTGACCCAGCGCCCCCGCGCGTCGATCACCTGGGCGTCGCGCGGCACCTCCACCCGCTCCGCCACCTCCGCCACCCGGCCGTCGCGCACCACCACGCTGCGGATCCCGTCGACCCCGTTCGCCGGATCGATGACCCGGCCGCCCTGGACCACCAGCACTTCGCTCTGCATCGGGCTCATCGCTTAGGACCTTTCCGCGCGCGCGCCCTCGGGCGCCCCGCCGGCGAGCAGGTAGAGGATCGCCATCCGCACCGCCACCCCGTTCTGGACCTGGTCGAGGATGAGGCTGTGCGGGCCATCGGCCACGTCCGAGGAGAGCTCCACCCCGCGGTTGATCGGCCCCGGGTGGAGGATGACCGCGTTCGGCCGCAGCCACTCCGCCGCCTTGCGCGCGTTCAGGCCCCAGAACTTGGAGTACTCGCGGGTGTTGGGGATGAGCGGGTCGCCGATGCGTTCGTGCTGGATGCGGAGCATCACCACCGCATCCGCCCCCTCCACCGCGCTGCGGAGATCGTAGTGCACCGTGGCGCCGAGGGCCTCGGCGCCCTGCGGGATCATCGTGGGCGGCCCGCAAAGCCTCACCTTGGCGCCCAGCTTGGGCATGGAGTGCAGGTCCGAGCGAGCCACGCGCGAGTGGCTGATGTCGCCGACGATGGCCACCGTCCGGTTCTCCAGGCTCCCGAGCTTCTCCCGCAGGGTGAAGCAGTCGAGGAGACCCTGGCTGGGGTGCTCGTGCGCCCCGTCGCCGGCGCTCACCACCGCGCAGCCGAGGTGGCGGGCGAGGAAGTTCGGGGCGCCGCTGGCGGAGTGGCGCACCACGATCACGTCGGGCCGCATCGCCTCTAGGTTCCGGGCGGTGTCGAGCAAGGTCTCCCCCTTCGTCACCGAGGAGCCGCTCGCGGTCCAGTTGAGCGCGTCGGCGGAGAGCACCTTGGCAGCGATCTCGAAGGAGCTGCGGGTGCGGGTGGAGGTCTCGAAGAACAGGTTCACGACCGACTTGCCGCGGAGCGACGGGACCTTCTTGAGGGGGCGCGACAGCACCTCCTTCATCGACACCGCCAGGTCGAGGACCTGAAGGATCTCCTCCCGCGACAGCCGCTCCAGACCGATGAGATGCCGGTGGCGTCCGATCACGACCCCCTCCTTGCGCGAACCACGACCGCGTCCTCGGGCGCCCCGGCCTCCCGCCAGTGCACCTGGACGTCCTCGTCCTCGGGGACGGCCAGGCGGGCCCCCACGAAGTCGGCGGCGATGGGCAGCTCCCTGCCGCCCCGGTCCACCAGCACCGCCAGCCAGACGTGCCGGGGGCGGCCGAAGTCGACGAGCTCGTCGAGCGCCGCTCGCACCGTCCGGCCGGTGTAGAGCACGTCGTCAGCGAGGAGGATGGTGCGCCCTTCCAGGCCGAAGCGGATGTCGGTCGGCCCCACCACCGGAGCCGCCCCGCGCTCGCCCAGGTCGTCCCGGTAGAGCGCGATGTCGAGGGTCCCCATCGGCGGCGCCGAGCCGGTGGCCTTCGCCACCTCGTCGCGGAGCCTCTCGGCAAGGTGCACCCCTCCGCGCCGGATCCCCACCAGCGCCAGGCGCTCGAGGGCACCCACCGCCCGCGCCCGCTCGAGCACCTCGAGCGCCATCCTCCGCACCGCGCGCTGCACTGCGTCCGCGTTCATGTGGCGCCCCTCCCCCATTAGCGAGTTGGCCCCCAGTCCGGGAGCTGGAGGTCCATCGTCACGTCCACCCGGTAGATGCGATCCACGGTTCGAGCGAAGATGGGCAGCTCGAGGGTGCGCGGGTACTCGAACGCCACGTGCAAGGTGGGCGGCTCGGCGGTGCGCTCCCAGGTGACGTCCTGGACGCGCAGGTCGACGGTGGGCACCGACTTCGCCCGCCCGTCCTCGTCCACCACCGTGGTGCGGTCGAGCGATCGGATCTTCAGCACCATGTCCTCGACGAGCTCGGCGTCCCGCGGGTTCTTCACCGCCCGGTTGCCGTAGTCGCGGACCACCTGCTTCACCTCGTAGTTGAGGATGTAGGGGGGACCGAACACCACTGCCAGGTAGGCGCCCGTCGCCAGGCCGAGCACCAGCAGGAGTGTCACCCAGCTCACCGCGCCCCGCGCACCGGGGTGCCGCGCGAAGGGTCGGGGGTCCGCCATGGTCGGCACGCTTTCTAGCTCCATTCGCCCCGCTTGAGAAGCGCGCACTTCCGCCTCATTCCTCCACCTTCAGTACGGCCAGGAAGGCCTCCTGCGGGATCTCGACCTGCCCCACCTGCTTCATGCGCTTCTTGCCTTCCTTCTGCTTCTCGAGGAGCTTGCGCTTGCGACTGATGTCCCCCCCGTAGCACTTGGCCAGCACGTTCTTCCGGTAGGCCTTCACCGTCTCGCGGGCGATGACCTTGGAGCCGATGGCGGCCTGGATGGCCACCTCGTACATCTGCTTCGGGATCACCTCGCGGAGCTTCTGGCAAACCTCCCGTCCCCGCTGGTAGGCGCGCTCCCGGTGCACGATGACCGAGAGGGCGTCCACCGGATCCCCGTTGATGAGGATGTCGAGCTTGACGAGATCGGCCTCCTCGTAGCCCTTGAGCTCGTAGTCGAGCGAGGCGTAACCGCGCGAGACGCTCTTCAGCCGGTCGAAGAAGTCGAAGACCACCTCGGCGAGGGGGATGTCGTAGGTGATCTGGATCCGCTTGGTGCCGATGTACTTGAGGTCGCGCTGCACCCCGCGCCGGTCCTGGCAGAGCTTGAGGATGGCCCCGACGTCCTCCACCCGGCCGTGGATGTGGCAGGTGAGGTGCGGCTCCTCCAGCTTGGCGATCTTCTGCACCGGCGGGAGCTTCGCCGGGTTGTCGATCTCCTGGACGCCGCCCTGCGAGTCGGTCACCCGGTAGACCACCGAGGGCGCGGTGGTGATGAGCGAGAGCTGGTACTCCCGCTCCAGCCGCTCCTGCACGATCTCCATATGGAGCAGGCCCAGATACCCGCAGCGGAAGCCGAACCCGAGCGCCTGGCTCGTCTCGGGCTCGTAGGTGAAGGCGGAGTCGTTCAGCCGCAGCTTCTCGAGCGCGTCCCGGAGCTGGTCGTAGTCGGCGGCCTCGACCGGGAACACGCCGCTGAACACCATCGGCTTCACCACCTTGAACCCCGGGAAGGGGACCTCGGTGGGGCGCGCCGCCTCGGTGATGGTGTCGCCCACCTTGGCGTCGTGGACGTCCTTCACGTTGGCCACCACCACCCCGACGTCCCCGGCGATGAGCCGGTCCACCGGGCGCGAGAAGGGGGAGAAGACGCCCAGTTCCTGCACCTCGAACTCCTTGCGGTTCGAGAAGAGCAGGATGCGCTGCCTGGGCTGGAGGGTCCCGTCGAAGACCCGAACCAGCATCACCACTCCCCGGTAGGAGTCGTACCAGGAGTCGAAGATGATGGCCTTGAGGGGAGCGGCCGGGTCGCCTCGGGGCGGCGGGACCTTCCGCACCACCTCCTCCAGGATGTCCTCGATGCCGATGCCCTCCTTGGCGCTGGCCGAGACGGCGTCATGGGCGTCGAGCCCGATCACCTCCTCGATCTCCTTGCGAACGCCCTCGACGTCGGCGCTGGGGAGGTCGATCTTGTTGATCACCGGGATGATCTCGAGGTCGTGATCGAGGGCCTGGTAGACGTTGGCGAGCGTCTGCGCCTCGACCCCCTGCGTCGCGTCCACGACCAGGATCGCCCCCTCGCAGGCGGCGAGGGAGCGGGAGACCTCGTAGGCGAAGTCGACGTGACCGGGGGTGTCGATGAGGTTCAGGACGTAGTCCTCCCCGTCCCGAGCGCGGTAGGTCATCCTCACCGTCTGCGCCTTGATGGTGATCCCGCGCTCCCGCTCGAGTTCCATGTTGTCGAGGAACTGGGCCTGCGCCTCGCGTGCGCTCACCGTCCCGGTCTTCTCGAGCAGGCGGTCGGCCAGGGTCGACTTCCCGTGGTCGATGTGCGCGATGATCGAGAAGTTGCGGATGCGGTCGTTCAGGGCAGCCATGCGGCGGAGGGCCTTTTAGCACGCGATACCGTCAGGCGGCACGCTCGTCCACGCTCCCGGGCCGCCGCCGCTCCTCCCGGGAGAACGGGGTCGCCCCCTACGCCGGCCAGGGCCGCTATCCGGCCCCTCCCCGCGAGCGTCGGCGCACGCCATGGGGGACCCATTTGGGAATCGCACGTAAAATCCGCCATTTTGTGTCCGAAGTGACAACACACCACCATATATGGTGGTACGTGGCCTTGACTCAGGTTCCCGAGGCACTATCTTCGCAGGTCGCTTCACAGTCGTCGCGCCGCTCGGTCTCCGCGCGGCACCGGGTACACGGGGCGGCCCTCGTCGACGCCCTTGTCAGAGTGGTGGGGTAAAGCCTCCGGTCCACTTCGAGGGCTGGCCGGAGGCCCTGGGGTGGGTGGGAACAACGGGGCCGGGCGCGAACGCGCCTGCCCCACGCAACCGGTGCCTGAGCCGGTACGGAGGTCGGGAATGATCGAGCGGGAGAATGTGACTACGGGCAAGCGGTCGGTGGGCCGCGCGGCGAAGAAGGGAGCCCGCAAGGGCCTTACCATCCCCCGCTACTTCACGACCCCCGGGGTGGACCCAGCCGAGGAACTCGCCTGGGAACTCCGGACGGCCGCCATCACCGGAGAGTCGGGACAGGTGATCTTCGAGCAGAAGGACGTGGAGGTCCCGAAGAACTGGTCGATGCTCGCCACCAACGTGGTGGCGTCCAAGTACTTCCGCGGCACGATGGGCTCGCCGCAGCGAGAGCGGTCGGCGCGCCAGCTCGTCGGGCGCGTGGTGCGCAGCATCGGTGCCTGGGGGCGCAAGGACGGGTACTTCGCCTCCGAGGAGGACGCGCGCTCGTTCGAGGCAGAGCTCGCCCACCTCATCTATCGCCAGAAGATGAGCTTCAATTCACCGGTGTGGTTCAACGTGGGGGTCGAGCAGAAGCCCCAGTGTTCCGCCTGCTTCATCAATTCGGTCGACGACTCCATGGATTCCATCCTCCGGCTCGCCCACACCGAGGGGATGCTCTTCAAGTACGGCTCGGGGACCGGCTCGAACCTGTCGCGCATCCGCTCCTCGAAGGAGCACCTCTCCGGCGGCGGCGAGGCCTCGGGACCGGTCTCCTTCATGCGGGGGTTCGACGCCTTCGCCGGGGTGATCAAGTCCGGCGGGAAGACCCGCCGCGCCGCCAAGATGGTGATCCTGAACGCCGATCACCCCGACATCGTGGAGTTCGTGAACTGCAAGGCCGACGAGGAGAAGAAGGCCTGGGCCCTCATCGACGCCGGCTACGACGGCGGCTTCAACGTTCGCGGGGGAGCGTACGACTCGGTGTTCTTCCAGAACGCCAACCACTCCGTCCGCGTCACCGACGCCTTCATGCGCGCGGTGGTGGATGACGGCGAGTGGGCGCTCAACGCCCGCACCTCGGGGCAGCCGGTCGAGAAGATCCCCGCCCGCGAGCTCATGCGCCAGATCGCCGCGGCGGCCTGGAGCTGCGGCGATCCTGGCCTGCAGTTCGACTCCACCGTGAACGCCTGGCACACCTGCTCGAACACCGGGCGCATCAACGCGTCCAACCCGTGCTCGGAGTACATGTTCCTCGACGACAGCGCCTGCAACCTGGCGTCGCTGAACCTCATGCACTTCCGCTCCATCGACAGCGGGTTCGACGCCGAGTCGTTCCGCCACGCGGTCGACATCACCATCCTGGCCCAGGAGGTGCTGATCTCGAACGCCCGCTACCCCACCGAGTCCATCGGCCGCAACAGCGAGGACTACCGCCCGCTCGGACTCGGGTACGCCAACCTGGGGGCCTTCCTCATGGCCACCGGCCACGCCTACGACTCCGATGGCGGTCGCGCCACCGCAGCCGCCATCACCGCCATCATGACCGGCGAGGCCTACGCCATGAGCGCCCGCATCGCCGCCCATACCGGGCCTTTCGTCGGATACGAGCGCAACCGTGAGCCCTTCCTGGGCGTGATGCGCAAGCACGCCGCGAGCGTCGAGAGCATCGACGCCTCCCAGATCCCGCCCGAGTTCCTCGAGGCGGCCCGCTCGAGCTGGGCAGACGCGGTGCGGCTCGGCACCCTGCACGGGTACCGGAACGCCCAAGCGACGGTGCTCGCCCCCACCGGCACCATCGGCTTCATGATGGACTGCGACACGACCGGCATCGAGCCCGACATCGCCCTCATCAAGTACAAGAAGCTCGTGGGCGGCGGGGTGCTCAAGATCGTGAACAACACCGTTCCGCTCGCCCTGCAGCGGCTCGGCTACAACGGCACCGAGGTGGGCGCCATCCTGCAGTACGTCGACGAGATGGAGACGATCGAGGGCGCTCCGGGGCTCAGGGAGGAGCACCTCCCCGTCTTCGACTGCGCCTTCAAGCCGCAGAACGGGTCTCGCTCCATCCACTACATGGGGCACATCCGCATGATGGCGGCCACGCAGCCCTTCCTCTCGGGGGCGATCTCCAAGACCGTCAACATGCCACCCACCGCCACCGCCGGAGAGATCGAGACGGCCTACCTCGAGGCCTGGAAGCTCGGGCTCAAGGCCATCGCGGTCTACCGCGACGGCTGCAAGCGCAGCCAGCCGCTCAACGCCGGCAAGAAGAAGGAGGGAGCCGACGCGCCGGAGGTCGCCCGGGACGCGGCCCCGAGCCCGCAGCGGCGGCGCCTCCCCGACGAGCGCCGGTCCATCACCCACAAGTTCTCGATCGGCGGCCACGAAGGGTACATGACCGTGGGCATGTACGACGACGGCCCCCCGGGGGAGCTCTTCGTAACCATGGCGAAGGAGGGCTCGGTCGTCTCGGGGCTGATGGACAGCTTTGCCACTTCCATCTCCATGGCCCTCCAGTATGGCGTCCCGCTCAAGGTGCTCTGCGACAAGTTCAGCCACACCCGCTTCGAGCCCTCGGGATTCACGGGCAACCCCGACATCCCCATCGCCAAGTCGATCACCGACTACATCTTCCGCTGGCTGTCCCTGAAGTTCCTGCCGAGCGAGGAGACCTTGGCGACCGGCCAGGACCTGCCGCCCGGGGCCTCGCCGGCCGCTCCCCGCCTCAAGGCGGCGGAGCGCACCGTGCCGGCCGCCACCGTCGCCGCGCCGGTCGTCACGGCCCCGGAGAGCTCCCCCTATCTGGCGCAGGCGGACGCGCCGCCGTGCCCGAGCTGTGGCTGCATCACCGTCCGCAATGGCGCCTGCTACAAGTGCCTGAACTGCGGGACCACCACCGGCTGCAGCTAGGCCTCGACCGCGCGGGAGAGCCGAGAGGAGTAGGGCGCCGGTCTCCCGGCGCCCTGCTCGTTTCCTTGGCGGAGTCCCTTCTTCATTTCACCACGAGCTTTCCCCCGCCCATCCCCATCGCCGAGCACTGAAAGCTCTCCACCCCCGCCTTCTGCGGGGTGAAGGTAAGCGTCACCGATCGGTGGAGCGGGAGCTCGAGCTTCTTCACATTCTCGGCCGGGATGTCGATCGCGGTGATGCAGGTCCGGTCGGTGGTCCGCAAGAATACCAGGGTCACCGGCTCGCCCCTGCGGAGCCTGACCTCGCGCGGCTCGAACCCCGCTTCGGTCACCTTGATCTCGACCCGGTTCTCCGGGGCGGGCTCGATCGCGAAGGAGGGGGTGGCGAGGAGCAGCGCGAGGAGGGTTGCCTTGTGCATGGGTTCCTTTCCTAACGGAAGTCGCGCGAAGACGGCGGCACGTCGGGAGCCGGCGCCAGGGGAAGGAGTTCCCTCACCCGGAGGTTTACCACCTTCCCGGTGCGCTCCACGCGTCCGCGAGCGAGGAGAAAGGGGGCGCGGCGGACGAGCGGCCGATGACGCTCGTAGACGTCGGGCATCACCACCAGGTTGGCGATCCCGGTCTCGTCCTCGAGGGAGATGAAGGTGATCCCCTTGGCGGTCTCGGGCCGCTGACGCACGATGACCAGGCCCGCCACCTCCACCGCGGCCCGGTCCCTCAGCCTAGAGAGCTCGCGCGCCGTCCTCGCGCCCCGGGCCGCCAGAGCAGCCCTGAGGAAGCACATGGGATGGGCCTTCTCGGAGAGCCCGGTGGTCGCGTAATCCATCGCCACCTCGTCGACGGCACCCGCCTCCTCCAGGGCGAGCGGCGCTTCCGGCGGCAGTTGTCCGGCGAAGAGGTCGTCGGCGCTCCCGGGCGAGAGCGCCATGGCCTTCCACAGGGCCGCGCGCCGCCCCTCCTCCAGCGAGCGGAGCGCTCCGGCCTCGGCGAGCCGCGATAGCCAGGCGCGAGAGAGGCGGGCGCGGCGCGCCAGGTCCTCCACCGAGGCGAACGGGGCGGCCCGGCGGCTCGACAGCGCTGCCTCCCCCACCGCGCGCGGCAGCCCCCGCACCCGCGAGAGCCCGAGCCGCAGCACCGGCCGATCCCCCGGTGCAGCTGGAGACCCCTCCCGAGCCCCCTCCAAGGAGCATTCCCAGTCGCTGTGGACCACGTCGACCCCGCGCACCTCCACCCCGTGCCGCTTGGCGTCCTCCACCAGGGTGTGGGGTGCGTAGAAGCCCATGGGCTGGCTGTTGAGCAGCGCGCAGGCGAACACCGCCGGGTGATGGCACTTGATCCAAGCCGAGGCGTAGACCAGCAAGGCGAAGGAGGCGGCGTGCGACTCGGGGAAGCCGTAGCCGGCGAACCCGTGCAGCTGCTGCAGGATGGCCTCGGCGTCCGGGCGGGGGATCTCCCGCTCGGCCATGCCGGCCACCAACCGCTCCCTCATCTCCTCCAGCCGCTCGTGGGAACGCTTGTGCGTCATGGCGCGGCGCAGCTCGTCCGCCTCGCCAGGGGTGAAGCCAGCAGCCACCACCGCGAGGCGCATGGCTTGCTCCTGAAAGAGCGGGATGCCGAGGGTCCGCTCCAGCACCGGCCGCAGCGGCTCGTAGGCGTAGCGCACCTCCTCCAGGCCGTCTCGGCGCCGCAGGAAGGGGTGGACCATGCCTCCCTGGATGGGCCCGGGCCGAATGATCGCCACCGAGACGACCAGGTCGTAGAAGCAGCGGGGCCTGAGCCGCGGGAGCAGCGACATCTGCGCCCGCGACTCGATCTGGAAGACGCCGATGGTGTCCGCCCGGGAGGTCATCTCGTAGACGGCCGGCTCCTCGGCGGGGATCCGAGCCAGCGAGTCGGGATGCGGCTCGGCCGCGGGGAGCGCCGGCGCTGGCCGCTGTCGCTTCAGCATCGCCAGCGCGCGGGAGATGGCGGTGAGCATGCCCAGGGCGAGCAGGTCCACCTTGAGCAGGCCCAGCTCCGCCAAGTCGTCCTTGTCCCACTGCACCACGGTGCGGCCAGGCATGGCAGCGGGCTGCACGGGCACGGTCTCCACGAGCGGCCGGCGCGTGATGACGAACCCGCCGACGTGGATGGAGATGTGGCGGGGGAAGCCGGCGAGCTCCTGCGCCAGCCGGAGCGCGTGGCGCACCGCCGGCGAGGCCCGCGGATCGAGCCCCGCTTGCGCCAGGACCGCCGGCGGGACCTCGGCGGGATCGTCTCGGCTTCCCACGAGCTGGGAGAGCCGATCCACCTGGGCGAGCGAGAGACCGAGCGCCTTACCGACGTCGCGCAGGGCAGAGCGGGCGCGGAAGCTGATGACCTCGCACACCATGCCCGCCCGATCGCGGCCGTAGTGCTCGTAGACGTACTGCAGGACCTCCTCGCGCCGCTCGTGCTCGAAGTCCACGTCGATGTCGGGCGGCTCGCCCCGCTCCGCCGAGAGGAACCGCTCGAAGAGCAGACCCATGCGCACCGGGTCGATGGAGGTGATCCCGAGGACGAAGCAGACGGCGGAGTTGGCGGCACTGCCGCGCCCCTGGCAGAGGATCTCGCGGGAGCGGGCGAAGCGGACGATGTCCCACACGGTGAGGAAGTAGCTCGCGTAGTCGAGCTTCTCCACCAGGTCGAGCTCCTTCGCCAGCTGTCGCTCGACCTCCTCGGGCGCGGAGCCTCCGTACCGCCACCGCGTTCCATCCCGCACCAGCGCCCGCAAGAGCTCCATCCCTCCGATCCCCTTCCTCTCCCCCGGTGCCGGGGAAGGAGGCGACGACGCCGAGACCTCGGCCCGCACCGGAGGCAGCGGGTGCTCGCCGCGGATCTCCTCCAGCCGGAAAGAGCACTCCGCGGCGAGCGCCGCCGCCGCCTCCAGCCCCTCGGGAAAGTCGCGCCACAGCCGCGCCATCTCCTCCGGCCCCTTGAGGGTCCGCTCGGCGTTGGGAAAGAGGCGCCGCCCCACCTGCTCCACGGTGGTGCCGAGGCGCACGCAGGTGAGGACGTCCTGGAGCGGTTGTCGCCGGCGGAGGTGGGTGTGGACGTCGTTCACCACCGCCACCGGGACGCCCAGGCGCCGCCCCACGCTGCGCGCGGCGGCGATGCGGGTCTCCTCCCCGGCGGCGCGATGGCGGGACACCGCCAGGGAGAAGCGGCGTCCGAAGACCTCCCGCAGGCGCGCCACCGAGTCCGCATCGGCGCCGGGGTAAAGGGCCACGAGGCCGCGCGCCAGCTCGGCCACCCGGAGGAACGGGACGCGGGCCTCGGGGGGGCGCGCCACGGCGTCCACCGCTCCGGCCACCTCGATGGGATCCCCCCGGTGCGCCTCGGTGACGAGCCGGCAGAGATGGGCATATCCATCGCGATCGGCGGCGAGCAGGATCAGGGTCGCCGCCCCGCGGGGGCCGAGCCCGTCGCAGGTCATCTCCGCTCCCACGAGGAGCGGCAATCCCCGCTTCCGCGCCCGCGCATGGGCCCGCACCACTCCGTAGAGGCCGTTGCGATCGGTGAGCGCCAGTGCCTCGAGCCCCAGGCCGGCGGCGCGATCCACCAGTTCCTCGGGATGACTCGCCCCCTCGAGGAAGGAGAAGTTGGACTTGCAGCGAAGCTCGGCGTAGCGGAAGGTCAACCCGTCCCCTTCAGTCGAAGAAGCCGTGCAGGTAGAGCCGGCCGTCGCGGCCGTCGCGGTAGACCCACAGGTCTCCCATCTCCGCGAGCCGAACCCGGTAGTAGTCGCGCTCGAAGGGATGGCTCCACCACTCGCCTCCCAGGCGCTCCGGCCCTGCCAGCGCCACGACGGGGTGGGCGCGGCCGTCCACGCGCAGCACCGTGAGCCGCCCTCCCTCGCCCTCGGCGATGATCGGGCGCGGGGACTGGAGCAGCCGCGTGGGGCGGACGGCGGGTGGCGGCTCGCCGTTCGCGACGCCCGCGCCGGGGACGGCCCGGCGATGTCCCGCCGCCCCGTTTCTCCCCGCCTCCCGGGCGACCCCTCGGAGCGAGCCGGCATCGAAGGGCGCGAGCCGGTAGGCGGCCTCGGGCAGGTACCGGTCGGCGTCCTCGGCGGCGAAGAGGGAGGCCTCCCCCAGGCGGGCGGCCAACCGGGCCAGGACCACGTCCAGGGCGCGGGCCGCCTCGGGCCGATCCCCGACGGACAGCTGCTCGACCGGGACTCCGGCGGCCTCCACGACCGCGAGTTTGAGCGCGCGCACCGGCGCGGGCAGGCGCAGGGCGCCCACCCGTTCTCGCAGCGGAACCATCCACAGCGAGGCGTCGGCGCTGGGGCGCGCGAGCGGCAAGTCGAGCCGTTCCTCGCCGCGCGGATCGAGGAGCAGGGTCAGGCGCAGCTTCTCCGCCCCGAGCTCCCGGCCGGCGAGGCGCGTCGCCACCCGGTCCGCTAGCCTCTTCACCGCGAAGAGGAGCGGCTCGGCGCTCGAGAGGACGCCGACCTCCGTGCCCTCCAGATCCCAGGACTCCTCCGGGAAGGTCTCGGGCACGAACGGGACGAGCGGGCGCGGGTCTTCGCCTCGGGCGAGGCGCGCCGCGGCCGCGCCCGCCGGGCCGAAGCGGTGGGCGAGCGTCTCCGCGGGCAGGCGCGACAGCGCCCCGACGTCGGTCACCCCCACCGCGGCGAGCCGCTCCTCCATGTCCGCGGTCAACGCGAGCGCGGCGAGCGGTAGCCGGCCGAGCGCCCTCCCCGCCTCGAGCGGGGCCGCCCGCGTCATCTCCTGCGCCCCGTGGCGGGCCAGCGCCTGCGCGGGCCCCTTGCCGCCCGCCAGCGCGGCCCGGCCGCGCCAGCCGAGGGAGCGGCAGAGCGCCAGCGCTCGTTCCGCCAGCCGGAGCTCTGCCTCTTCCTCGCCTTCCCCGGCGAGGCGGACCGCGGCGGCGTCGAGGAGGAGGCCGTCCGGCGGCGCCACCTCGACCGTGGGCGAGAGCGCGAGCATCGCCTCGGCGAGGGCGCGGAGCGCCCCGCGGTCGCCGGCCCGGTCGAGGGGAACCGCGGCCAGCCCGGCACAGGCAGCGCGGGCCTGCACCAGCGTGTCACCGGGCCGGACGCCCGCGGCTCGCGCCGGGCCGGTGCAGTGGATCACCACCTCCTCTTCCACCACCGCGAGGGGACCGTGTGCCGACCGCGCCCGGAGCGCCCGTTGCAGGGGCAGCTCCGGCAGCACGACCGCCAGCACCCGCGGGCACCGTGCCGGGGATTCAGGCGGCATGCCCCTCTCCCGCGCTGCGCGCCACGGCTTCGCCACGGACGAGGCAGACGGTCGGCGAGCGCGCCGGACCCGTGAGTTCCAGCCGCAGCACCGCCGAAAGGCACGGTCCCCCGGGCGCTCCGAGCCAGAGCGCCACCGCGCCCCCCTTCTCGGCCGCGCTCCGCAGCCGGCGCAGCATGGCCTCGGCGCGAGCGGCCGGGACGGAGCGCACCGGCACGTCGACGGCCACCGCGGCGAAGGCGCCGCTGGCGAGCAGCGCCTCGGCGGCCCAGAGGCCCGTCGCCGCCTCCTGTCGGCCGCCCCCGTTCCCGTCCTTCCGGCGCACGATGAGCAGCCGCGCCGGGTCGATCCCCAGCGCCACCGCTGCCGGCGGGTAGAGCTCGCCCCGCCCGTCCACGAAGGCGGCGAGCGCCCCGCCCTCTTGCGCCATGCGCAGGGCGTCGAGGGCGAGCTGCGTCTTTCCGCTCGCCGGTCCCCCGACGATGCTCGTGATCGATCCGCAGGGGAAGCCGCCGCCCGGGAGAAGTGCATCCACCTCGGGCCGGCCGCTCGGGAGCGCCCCGGCGCGGCGGGCCGGCCTCCGCTCCAGGTGGCGGATCTGCCGGCGAAGCTCCTCCAGGACCTCTCGCTGTCGGGTGGCAGCGCCCATGGCTCACGAACCCGGAGGATACTGCTCATGCGTTCAGCTATCAAGCGCAGAGCTGCGAACTCCCCGCCCTGAAGGGCTCCGCTCGCGGCCGCGGGAAGGTCCCGCGGCAAGGCCCCTCCCCGCTCGAACTGTCCGGAATCCTTGGTCGAAGAGCCCGCGAGGTACAGGAGACTGCCCAGCCCGGGCTATCGAGCGAGCCTCTAGGCTCCTGCCCCGCCGGCGGCGGGCTTGCTCTCGGCCCGATCGAGGGCGATCTCTGCCCGGACCTGGTCCATGTCGAGGGCGAGCGCCTTCTCGACGAGTTCCTCTAGAGCGGCCTCGGGCAGCGCGCCCGGCTGGGAGTAGAGGAGCACCTGGTCGCGGAAGATCATCAGGGTCGGGATCGACAGGATGCCGAAGGAGACGGCGAGCGACTGCTCCTCCTCGGTGTTCACCTTGGCAAAGGTCGCGTCGGGGTGGCGGCCCGCGACCTTCTCGTAGGTGGGGCCGAACATCCGGCACGGCCCGCACCAGGGAGCCCACCAGTCGATGAGCACCAATCCATCCTTTTCCACCACCTCCCTGAAGTTCAGGGCTCCTACGTCCACGGTCGGCTTCATCGCTCGCTCCTCAGCGCGCCCAGGCACCCCGCCTCTCGCACACCTACGCGTGAGAGACCCCGCGCCGCGAAAGGGTTCAGCCTCTCCTTGACGCTCCTCCCGCCGCGCCCCTAGGTTTCGGGGGTGACCCGCGGAACGAGAGGGCGGCGCCGGATGCTCGCGAGCGTGCTCGCGGAATCGCTCGCCCCCCACGCCGGCGCGGGGAGAGCGGCGGCGGCGGCGGCCTTCGCGGAGGCCTGCGGCTGGCCGCTGGCGCGGGAGGCGACGGTGCGGGGCCTGGGCCCGGACGGTCACCTCTGGGTGGTGGCCACATCGCCCGAGTGGGCGCGCGAGTTGGAGAGCCACTCCGCCGCCATCGTCGAGCGCGTCAACGCCCGGCTCGGCCGGACCGCGGTGGTTGCCCTCGACGTGCGCGTCCGGCGCGATCGCTAGGGAGGCCGATGACCGGTCGGATGGCCCGCCTCTGCCGCCTGGCGTCCTTCCTCCCCTTCGCCCTCGCCGAGGCCGGAGCCGACCCCCCCGCGAGCGGCGGAAGGCCACCGGCGAACGAGCGGGCACCCGCCGACGAGGTCGAGAGGAGTGCCCTCTCGCTCCTCACGAAGGAAGGGACCCCCGCCGCTTCCGCCGCCCTCGCGCGCGCCGCGCGCGAGATCGCGCGTCGGGCGGCGGGCGGGCGGCCTCGCCCGCTCGCGGCCGAGTCCGTCCGCAGGGCGCTCTCTGACGCCGGAGCCTTCGAGCCGGAGTCCACCGCGGTCCTCGTGGTGGCACCGCCGGGTCGGGCGGCAGAAGCGCTGACCCGCACGGCCCACCTCGGGGGGGCCACCCATGTCGGGGTGGGGGTGGAGATGCGGGGCGGCGAGGCATGGGCGGTTCTCCTCGCCACCGTCCGCCGCGCCGAGATCGAGCCCCTCCCCCGCTCGGTCCCGCCGCGGAGCCGGGCCGCGCTCCGCGGCACGCTCCTCGGCCTCGCTCGCGCGCAGGTCTTCGTCACCACCCCCTCCGGCCGGGCCCTGGAGGTGCCGGCGCGGCGCTCTGGGCGCCGCTTCGAGGCCTGGATCGAGTTCCCCGAGCCCGGGCGCTACCGGGTCGAGGTCCTGGGCGAGGGCCCCTACGGCCCCACCGTGGCCGCGGTGTTCGACGTCGCCTGCGGCTCGCGAGCTTTCCCCGACGACCACGCCGGCCAGCCCGATCCGCCGGGCGACGCCGCTGCCGAGGAAGCGGTCCTGCGGGCCATCGACGCGCTCCGCGCCCGGCACGGGCTCACGCCGCTCCGGCACGACGCGCGCCTCTCCGAGCTCGCCCGGCGCCACAGCGTCGCGATGCGCGCCGCCGGGCTCGTCGCCCACAACCTTCCCGGCGGGGGGACCCTGGTGAGCCGGCTGCAGGGGAGCGCCGTCCCGTTCAGCCGCGCCTGGGAGAACGTGGCGCGGGGAGACGGGGCCCTCGACGCCCACGAGGCCACCGTCGGCAGTCCCGCTCACCTCGCGAACCTGCTCGCGCCGCCCGCCCAGGCGGCAGGAGTGGGGATCGCGCGCGGCGAGCTTCCCGGCGGGCAGCCGGTCACCTATCTCACCGAGGTCCTGGTCGCCGACGGCGGCGAGGAAGGCACGAGCGCCCTCAGCCCGGAGGGGCGCGTCAAGGAAGCCATCGCCCGCAGGCGCGCCAGCCTCGGGCTCCGGCCGCTCGAGCCGGACGCTCGGCTCGACGCGATGGCGCGGGACGCGGCGCGGGACATGCTGCGGAGGGCAGATCCCTCCCCCGGCGACCTCGCCACCCGGGCGCTCGGGCTCGGTCCCGCGGGCGGCAAGGGCCGGGAGAGCGCGGCCACCGCCGACGCTTTCGTGGCCTCCTCTCCCGCTCTCGCGGCGCAGAGCAACAACGCCGCCGACGCCCGCTTCCACAGGTTCGGCGTGGGCGCGGTGCGGGGAGACACCCAGCGGTTCGGCGCCGGCCGGTACTGGATCGCCGTCGTCTACGCAGAGTGAACGATGCCGCGCGCGGCGCAGCACCTTCTTCGAGCCGGCCGGGGCGGGACTAGCCTAGGCGGCGCTGCGTCGCGTAGCTCTCCAGGCTCGACTCGACCTGGGGCTGCACCGCGAACAGCGAGCAGCGCGTGCAGGTCCAGCTGTTCCAGGCCTTCTTCACGGCCTCGTCGAGGCAGGAATCGTAGTAGCCACAAAAGAGGTTTCGGTGTCCTTCGACGCCCCGGTCTGGATTGATGGGCGCAGTGAGTTCGGTCGGGCTGGGCTTGGTGAACAAGGCGGTCTCCTCACTGGAACGGCGACGTGCGGGCCCACTTGCGGCTCCTCCCTCAGCCCGCTCGTTCGACAGGGCGCGGAGGTTCTCTCGCGCCGACCAGGAATGGCAGAATCCCTTGGTGTGGCCCGTATATGCAGTGTCGTGCTGCGCCGTGTCAACCCCCCTATCCCGCAGGTTTTTCCGAAAACGGGCGAAACATTTTCACGAGGCGTGACGGATGTTTGTGGCATGATCCTCCTCCTTTTGCGCCACGCGTCCGCCGTCACTCTGGGGCTCGTGCTCTCGACCCACCCGGCCGGGGCAGCAGAGCCCCTCTCGGCCTGGCTCGACGCGATGGGCAGCGCTGCGCAGGCGCTCCAATCGGGGGACGCCCGCTCGGCGCGGGAGGCTGCCCTCTGCGCCGAGGCGGCCCTCCCCGCCGGAGAGGCGGGAGCGCGAGCGATCCTCGCGCGCGGCCTCGCCGCCGCGCGGGCGGGACGAGACGCCGAGGCGGTCGCGAGCCTGCGGCGAGCGCAGGCGCTCCTCCCTCTCCCCCTCCGCCCCTACGCCCTCCGGCACCTCTCCTCCGCCCTCTCGAGGTCGGGGCACCCCGGCCTCGCGGCCGCCGCGAGCGCCGAGGCCGGGCTCCTCGCTGCCCCGGGCCCGGACCGCGCCCGCCTCGCGCTCTCCGAGTCGCGGGCACTCCTCGCCGCCGGGCTCCCCGGGCCGGCGGCGCGCACCGTCGAGCCTGCCGCCGATGTGCCCGCCCTCCTCGCCTTCGCGAATGCCCTCCTCGCACTCCACGACGGCCGGGCCGGCCCGGCCTATCGCACCCTCTTCGTCGAGCACGCCGGAGAGCCGGAGGGAGAGGAGGCGGCACGGGTGCTTGCCGAAGGGCTCGCCGGCCCCCCGCCCTCCACCGAGGAGAGGCTCGCCCGGGTGGAGCACCTCCTCGCCTCGGCGCGAGCAGGCAAGGCGTGGGTGGAGCTCGAGCGGCTCCGCGCCGAGGGCGCAGAGCCGGTCCCACCTCGCGCGCTCCTCCTGCGGGGGGTGGCGCTCCTGCAGCTCGGGCGGCCCGCGGAGGCCGAGGCCGCCGCGCGCGAGCTCGCCGCCCGAGCGGACGCCGGGCCCGACGCAGGGGCGGTCGAGTGGGTGCTCGCCCAGGCCGCGGCCCGACTGGGCCGGCTGGAGGAGGCGGCTGGCCGCTACCGGCGCGTGGCGACCCTGCGGCCCACCGTGGCCGGGCTTCCCGCGGCGCAGCAGGCGGACCTCGCCGACGACGCGGCCTTCCTCGCCGCCTGGCTCTGGTACGACGCGGGCCGGTTCGAGAAGGCGGCCCCCCTCCTCGCCGATTTCGCCCGGCGGCACCCGCACGCCCGCCGGGAGCCGGACGCGCGATGGTTCGAGGCCTGGGCCATCGCTCGCCTCGGCCGCGCTGCGGCGGGACGGCGCGCGATGGCGATCCTGGCCCGGACGGCGACCGGCCAGCTGCGCGCCGCCGCACTCTACTGGGGGGGGCGCCTCGCCTCCTCCAGCGATCAGGCTGTGTCGCTCTACGCCGCAGCCGCCCGCGAGACTCCGGACGGCTGGTACGCGGTCCTCGCCACGGCGCGCCTCGCGGAGATGGGGCGCGCCGCGCCCCAGCCGGCGCCGCTCCCGGCGGGAGCACCCGTCGAGAAGCCTGCCGACCCCCGCCTGGCAGCGGCGCTGGCGCTCGCCGGGGACCTCCTCGGAGCCGGACTGCGCCACGACGGCCTCGCCCTGCTCGGGCGCCTCTCGTCCTCGGGTGCGGCGCGGGCCGCAGCGGCACCGCTCGCCGAGATGGCCGCGTTCGCCGGCGACGCCGAGATCCCCTTCCGCATGGCCCGGGATTACCTGCCCCCCACCCGGCGCAGCGATCGCTGGTACTACCCGGAGGCCCTCCCGGGGTCGGTGTTCCCGGCGGCTGCAGGGCTCGGGGTCGACCCGCTTCTCGCCTTGGCGGTGATGCGCCGCGAGTCCTCGTTCCGCGCCCGCGTCCGCAGCGCCGGCGCCGCCGAGGGGTTGATGCAGCTTAGGCCCGAGACGGCCGAGCGGCTGGCCGGGATCTTCGGGCTCGAGCCTCCCGGCCCCGACGACCTCGCCGACCCGACCGCCAACCTATGGCTCGGAATCGCCTACCTCGGACTCCTCGGGTCGCGCTTCGCACTCGTCCCCCCGGTGCTGGCGGCCTACAACGCCGGGCCCGCCCGGGCGCTGGCGTGGTCGTCGGCCCTTTCCGGCAGGCCCCTCGACGAGTGGGTGGAGGACATTCCCTACCGGGAGACGCGCCAGTACGTGCGCTCGGTGGTGGGGGACTGGGCGCACTACCGCCGCCTGCGCGGGGAGCGCTCCCCTCCGCTCGACCCCTCGGCCCTGGTGCTTCCCCCCGGGCCCGGGATCTCCTTCTAGGCTCGGGCGAGAAGCCCCCCGCGCAGCCGCGCTCCCTAGCGCAAGTCGAAGCTCGCGCGCCCCTGCTGACACTGGATGGAGAGCGAGCGGGGCTTGAAGTCGCGCGCCGCCGCCTCCCCGCTGCGCCGGAACTGGCTCATCGAGAGGACGATCTGATCATGCGGGCGCATGGTGCGCTGCTCGTGCCGCCACTCGCCGTCGAGCGTCAGCACGATGTCGGTCCAGATGGCCGAGGACTCGTTCCGGACGAGCAACTGCTGCCCGCCCACGAGCGAGTCTTTGAGGACGCGCACGTCCGCGCCGAGCGAGTTCGTCGGCCCCGAACCAGGGCAGGCCACCCACAGGGCCGTCACCGAGAGAAGCGCCCATCCGGCCACGATCCCGATTCGCATCCGCTGGTGTCTGCTGGCGCGACGGAACTCGCGGCCGATCCCGGCCACCCCCTCGCGGGCGTGATCGGCGAGCGTGCCGATCGAGGACCAAGTGTCCGGCCTCTCCGAAGCCATGGCCCGAGACTACCGTCCGTGGGGCCACCATGCCAGTACGCTCCCGCCCCGCGACGAGGGCCGCAGGGGCTGGCGGCGGCGAATGCGGCGGCGCCGTGCGATACTGCCGGCCCATGCGGCCAGAGCTCCGCCTCGCCGAGGAGGTTCGCGCGGCCCTGGAGGCGCGCCGCCCCGTCGTCGCCCTCGAGACGAGCGTGGTCGCGCACGGGCTCCCCTGGCCCGACAACCTGGAGGCGGCCCGCTGCGTGGCCGCCGCGGTGCGGTCGGAAGGAGCGGTGCCGGCGGCGGTGGCGATCCTCGGAGGCGTGCTGCAGGTGGGGGCCGGGGACCGGGAGCTCGCGCGCCTGGCCGAGCCCGGGCGGCGTCCGGCAAAGGCGAGCGTCCGGGACCTCGCCCCCCTCCTCGCCGCCGGGCGCGACGCCGGGACGACGGTGTCGGCCACGGCGGCGGTGGCGGCGCTCGCCGGCATCCGCCTCTTCGCCACCGGGGGGATCGGAGGGGTGCACCGGCGCCTTTCCGGCGACGGCTCGCCTTCCGACGTGTCCGCGGACCTGCCCGAGCTCGGGCGCGCGCCGGTGTGCGTCGTGTGCGCCGGCCCGAAGGCGGTGCTCGACGTCCCGGCCACGGCCGAGGCGCTCGAGACCCTCGGGATCCCGGTCCTGGGCTTCGGGGTGAGCGAGCTGCCGGCCTTCTTCACGGCGGAGAGCGGCGTCCCCGTCTCGCACCGGGTCGAGGGACCCGGCGAGGTGGCGCGCGTCCTGCGGACGCACTGGGGCCCGCTCGCCCGCCCCGGGGGAGTGCTGCTCGCCGTCCCGCCTCCGCATCCGCTCCCGCGGGCCGAGGTGGAAGGGGCGGTGTCCGAGGCACTCGTCGAATGCCGTCGAGCCGGGCTCTCCGGCCCGGCGGTCACCCCCTTCCTCCTCGAGGCGGTGGCGAGGCGTACCGGGGGGCGATCGCGCCAGGCAAACCTGGCGCTCCTCGAGGCGAACGCGCGGGTGGCGGCCCGAGTGGCTTCGGCCCTGGCGGAGGGCGGGGCGTGACCGCGGCCTCCCCAGAGCCGGTCCTGGTCGCCGACGGCGTCGCCTTCGCGGCCATGCTCGCGCGCGTGGCGGCCGAGCCCCGGGTGGCGCTCGACACCGAGTCGAACAGCTTCCACGCCTACTTCGAGAGGGTGTGCCTGCTGCAGCTGTCCTTGCCGGACGCGGATTACATCGTCGACCCGCTCTCGGTGGACGTGGCTCCGCTCGGCCCGCTCCTCGCCTCGGGGCGCGAGGTGGTACTGCACGGGGCCGACTACGACGTGCGCTGCCTCAAGCGGGAGTTCGGCTGGACCCTGGGGCGGATCTTCGACACCATGACGGCCTCGCGGCAGCTCGGGGCGAAGGAGCTCGGGCTCAAGGCCTTGGTGCGGATCCACTTCGGAGTGCACCTCTCGAAGGAGTACCAGCGAGCCGATTGGGGGAGGCGCCCGCTCCCCCGCGACCAGATGCGCTACGCCGCGCTCGACACCCATTTCCTCCTCCCGCTCGAGCGGATCCTCTCCGAGGACCTCAGAGCGCGTGGCCTGGAGGACCCGGCCCGTCGCGAGTTCGACCGGATCGCCGCCTCTCGCCCGCACACGCGCGTGTTCGATCCCGAGGGGTGGAGGAAGCTGCGCGGAGCGCGGGCCCTTGACGAGGTGTCGAAAGGTGCCCTGCGCGCCCTGTGGAATGCGCGCGAGGAGCGCGCCCGCCAACTCGACAAGCCCCCTTTCAAGGTGGTGGGCGAGGACGCCCTGGTCCAGATCGCGCTGCGCCGCCCGGCGACGCTCGCCGAGCTGGAGGGCATTCCGGGGGTCACCCTGCGAGTGCGCGAACGAGTGGGCGACGTCCTGCTCGAGGCGCTGCGGGGGGCCGGCTAGTCTAGGTGCCGTCGCCCTCGGAAGGGCCAAGGGCCCGCCCGGCAGCGTGCCGAGCGGGCCCGAAGAGTCTCTTTTCTAAGGTCGGGCTCGGCCGGGCTAGGCAGCGGCGTCGTGAGCGGGGTCGTAGCCCTCGCCGACGTCCACGGTCTCCACGGTCTCCAGGTAGCGGTGCAGGAACTGCTTCGTCTTCAGCTCCACCTGGCGCACGCGCTCGCGCGAGACTCCCCAGCGCTTGCCGATCTCCTCGAGCGTCTTCGGCGTGTCCTGCTGGAGCCGGTTGTGGATGATGTCCCAGCCGAGCTCGCCGATGCGCTTGCGCACCTTGCCGAGCGCGTCGCGCACCTCGATGTCGCCTTCCGAGGAGAGATAGGTGTCCTCGGGCCCCGGCCCCTCGTCCTCGATGCGCTCGAGGTGCGAGACGTCCCCGTCCTCGTCGATGTAGCTGTCGAGGGAGAGGTCCGGCTGCGCAACGGTGCCGCTCTGCGGCCGAACGGTGCTGCGAGCCTCCTTCAGATACTTGCCGATGTAGGCGCGGATCCACCACACCGCATAGGTGGAGAACCGGGTGCCGGCGTGCGGGTCGAACTTCTCCACCGCGCGCATCAGGCCCACGTTGCCCTCCTGGATGAGGTCGTCGAGCCGGACGGTACCGCGCCGCTGCTTGCGCGCGATGGCGACGACGAAGGCCAGGTTGTGGCGGACCAGCTTCTGCTTCGCGCGCACCTCTCCCTTGCGGGCGCGCAGCGCGAGGGCGTGCTCCTCGTCGCGGGTCAGCGGGGGGTACTCGCGGACGGCCTTGAGATAGGGCGCCAGTTCCTCGAACTCCCTGCTGCCACGCTGCATGCCGGAGCTGGTCATTCTCGCTTCCCTCTCTCCCGCTCCCGCTACCGGACCGTCCGGAACGCCGAGCAGGTTACGTAACGGCACTTTACGAAAGTGGACTCATGAAGTCAACCATAGCCCATAACATCTCGTGACGAATGGATGTCAGTGGCCAGAGACCGCACGTTTTTGGGTCCTTGGGTACCCTTGCGAAACCGGGATCGGAAGAGCCCTATTCCCGACGCACCGCATCAGGAAAAACCCCGAGGGATCGGGCGGTCGCGTCTCCTCACCCCCTGGCCTCGAACGCTAAGCACCGGCCTCGCCAGGCGCCAGCGGCACCGGGTCCGGCGACCGACGCCTGTACCCAAAAAAGACGGGCGCCGCCCCGGAGGCCGGCGCCCGCTAAACGCGTAGAGCTCGGTGCCGCTACTCCTCGGCGCCGGCGGCAGCGAGGCCGAGCGCCTCCTCGGCCTGCTCGACGGCGTCGACCGGGGTCTCCACCTCGATGTCGAGGTGCTTGTACGCCCCGAGGCCGGTGCCGGCCGGAACGAGCCGGCCCATGATGACGTTCTCCTTCAGGCCGCGCAGGTGGTCCACCTTGCCGCTGATGGCGGCCTCGGTGAGGACCTTCGTCGTCTCCTGGAAGGACGACGCCGAGATGAACGACTCGGTGGAGAGCGAGGCCTTGGTGATGCCGAGGAGCAACGGCTCTCCCTGCGCCGGGCGCCCGCCGTCCCGCATCACCTTCTCGTTCTCCTCCTCGAAGACCCACTTCTCGACCTGCTCGTCCACGAGGAAGCTCGTGTCGCCCACGTCGAGGATGCGGACCCGCCGGAGCATCTGGCGGACGATCACCTCGATGTGCTTGTCGTTGATCTTCACGCCCTGGAGCCGATAGACCTCCTGCACCTCGTCCACGAGCCAGCGCGCCAGTTCCTTCTCGCCCAGCACCCGGAGGATGTCGTGGGGGTTGGCGGCGCCGTCCATGAGGGCCTCGCCGGCGCGGACGCGGTCGCCGGTGTGCACGCTGATGTGCTTGCCCTTGCCGATGAGGTACTCCTTCAGCAGGTCGGGCCGGAGCTTCCCGTCGATCTCGGGGGTGACCACCACCTTGCGCTTGCCCTTCGTGTCCTTGCCGAAGGAGACGACTCCGTCGATCTCCGAGATGATGGCGTACTCCTTGGGCTTGCGCGCCTCGAAGAGCTCCGCCACGCGCGGGAGACCGCCGGTGATGT
>Ga0335076_10000287_pt1 | contig 44760 bp, 43 predicted proteins | sample Lox_Sample_25_FD_206717 | JGI IMG/M metagenome (GOLD analysis project Ga0335076, IMG submission 206717) | Soil microbial communities from Loxahatchee National Wildlife Refuge, Florida, United States - Lox_Sample_2.5 | ecosystem: Environmental > Terrestrial > Soil > Wetlands | place: USA... | reverse complement strand
CGTGACGAGCTGGTTGCCGGGCTGTCCTACCACTGCCCATTGAACTACCGGCCGGTGGTGCCGAAGGACCGCCGGATGATCATCACCGGCCTCGGCGACCGGATGGCTCCGCCGGATCAGGCCGTCACGCTGTGGGAGCACTGGAATCGCTGTGCGCTGCACTGGTTCCCCGGCAGTCACGTGCTGCATGTGAGCCAGCTGGACTATCTGCGCAGGATGACACAGTTCCTGCACCAAGTCATGTTCTAATGTCGTGAGTCGTTTTCCTTGGACGCCGAAATCGACAAAGACCCGCCGCAGCACAAAAGTGCTCCGCAACTAACGACTCACGACTCCAGCGGTTTCGGCCAGCGGCGCCCGGTGCGCGCCGGCCTCCGGCGTGGGCCAGGCCAGTCGCGCCAGCAGGCCGACGGGTTCATCGGTGTGTCCGTCAAGTCGTTGCGTGGACAACAGATCCAAGGCCGCCAGCGCCGGCCGGTGATTTCCGCGCTGCGGGGTCAGCCCACCCAGGGGCGCCGCGCCCGCGGGGGGCGTATCGGTCAAGAACGCGCACGCGGCCGCGATGGTGCGGTGGGTCCCGTCACCGACGATCTCGAGCGCCGTGCAGGTCTCGCGCGCTGGGTGCGCCCGGATCGCGTCCAGCGTTGCGGCCAACCCGTCGTCAATCCGGACTTGGTATACCGCGACGTAATCCGAGGCGCCCCGCTGCAATCCCCGCCAGGTTTCGCGGGCGTCGGCCGCCGGCAACTGCGGGACGTCTTCGGGGACAACGGCGCTTGCTTCCCATCCGATCTCGCGGAGGTGGTCGGCCAGCCGGCGCGCGGCCACCTCGGCGGTCTCGTGCAACGGGATCCGCGGTGAGCGCGCCCGCAGCGCCTCCAGATTGTCGGCCGCCGATACCGTGAGTCCGATCCAGGTCTCTCGCCTCGACGCGTCGGATGCGTTGTCGCGACTGGTGATTCGGATCTTGTCAACGCGGACGCCGTAGCGGTCCAGATACCGGGCGATCAGCGGAAGCGGCAGCACATCGGAAGCGCCGACCGGCGGCCCGATCCGCAGCAGCCCGGTTGCCTTGGTGACGGATCCGGATTCGGGCACGGCCCCACCGGTGCGGCGAACCATCGCCATCCGGCGGCGCAGGATCGTGGTGAAGTGCAAACCGCGCCACCAGCCCAGCAGCATGATCACGACGGCGACGGCGACGCCGAGCACCCACTGGTCGCGAGTCGATCGCCAGGGGTAGGCCATCACCGCCGGCACCACAGCCAGCAGTGCCAGCGTGATTCGGCCGGTGCCGCAAGGCGGTATCGAGCGAAGCGGGCTCACGGGGTGGTCTCCTTCTTTCGGGCGATCGCGGCGATCGCGGCCACGGCCGCGACGACGAAGGCCAGCACGGCGGTTCCGACGAACGCGACGGTCCGCGGGGTGGTGTCCTTGGGCGCCGGTGCCGGCGGAACGGCGACGGGCTTCGCCGGCGCCACACCGGGCTGGTTGCCGGCGGGCAGATCCCAGGTCAGCGCCGCCACCGGGTCCACGGTGCCGGCGCCGACGACGTTGGAGGGCGCCCGGGCACCGTTGTGCGCGGTCGCGGTGATGCGCCGCACCACCTGGGTGGCGGTCAACTGGGGGTACTTGCTGCGCACCAGCGCCGCGACGCCCGACACGTAGCCGGCCGCGTAGCTGGTGCCGCTCAGCGCGATCATCTGCTGGTGGTCGTCGGGGAGGCCGTTGGCGAGCCCGCCGCCGTCGCGGTTGCTTACCGACACGATGTTTTCACCGGGCGCCGCGATCCCCACCCACGGGCCGGCCATGGTGAATTTCGAGGGCTGCCCGTCCGGCGTCAGCGACGCCGCCGACAGCACATAGGGCTGCCACCACGACGGGATGGAAACCGAATTGACGCCGGCCCAGTTGCGCGGGTCGTCCGGGCGGCTGATGTCGGTGAGCGGGTTGGAGTCACAAGACGTCCCGCCGGCGACGGATCCGGTCGCTCCGGTGTTGCCCGCGGCGGCCACGATCACCGCGTCCTTGTCCACCGCCGCATACCGGATCGCCGCGCCCAGCGCGGCCTGGTCGATCGTCCGATCGGCGGGCAGGCAGGTGATCGCGGAAATGTTGATCACCCGGGCGCCGAGGTCGGCCGCGTGCACAATCGCGCGGCCCAGCGTCGCGACGTCGAGGGACGCCAGCGCCAGCAGCGGATCGCCGCCCGGCGTACGCGGCGAGAATTTCGCGGACGTCATCCTGATCGACAGCACCCGCGCCGCGGGCGCCACCCCCGAGAACCCGTCGTCACCGGGCTGGCCGGCGATGATTCCGGCGACCAGGGTGCCGTGCCCGTCGCAGTCGGTCAGGCCGTCGGTCGTCTCGACGAAGTCGCCGCCGGGGTCGACGTTGGGCAGGCGTGGGCCTGGCCGCACCCCGGTGTCGATGACCGCGACCAGTTGGCCATCGCCGCGGGAAAACCGCCACGCTGCAGGTAGATTCAGCAACGCTTGGCCGGGCGTCGCCACGGCCGGATCGCTGCCCGGGATGACACCGGAGGCGCTGCACGGACCGCGCTGCTCCATCGGCTGCCCGGGCCCCGGGGTTCCGCTCGGCGGTGGCACGCCCGGGTCGACCTTCGGCTGATCGATTGCGAATGCCGACGGACAGGTCCACATCACAGTCGCGAAAGCGGCTGTGATGCAGGCTAACCCGGTTCGAATCATCGATTGAGCACCCACGCGAAGAGACCGACCAGGTAGGCCAGGACGGGAATCAGCGAAGCGTCGAGTCCGGCCGCGACGAAGCCCAGCAAACGGCGCAGCGGCAGCGAATAGCTCTCCGGCGAGGCGATGCCCGGGTTCAACGCCACCACGACCCATGCCAACGCCAGCGCGACCAGCACCAGCGACGCACCCAGCGCGGCGGTGTAGCGCCCGGTCGCGGTGTAGAGCACCAACAGGACTCCCGCCGCCAGGTACGGCTGGGCCAGCAGCCAGGCCTTGCAGGCGGCCGAATCCCAGACCCGGGCGCGCAGGACGGACGTCGCCGTGGTCGCGCCGACCACGTACCAGCCGAAGCCCCCCAACGACTCTGGGCGCAACGCGATGGCCACCGAACCCAGGACGCTGAGCAACACCGCGGCGGCGATGAAGCCGCTTTGATGCGCGTCACCGATCCGCACCCGCCGCGGCAGGTCCTCGAGCACGCGTAGTGACGGCGCCGACGGAGTGGGATCCCCGGGCGCCGGAATGACCGGCAGCGGGAACCGTGCCCACAGCGCGGACAACTGAGCAGCCTCGATGGTGACCAGCAGGGCCGCCACGATCAGCCCGCAGCCGATGGTCAGTATCGGCAAATGCCAGAGCAATTCGGCGCCGGCGGCCAGCAGCACCGCGGCTCCCACGACCGCGGTCGCGGTGAAGAAGCCGACGATTCGCTCGCGCTCCGGGCCGGGAACCATCAGGGCGATCAGCGACCACGCGGTGACGCCAGCCGCGGCCAGCATCAGTTGCGACGGCCCGAACCCGCCGGGCACCGCCAACACGAGGGCGGCGCCGATGGGCACCAGGGCCGCGATCGACAGCGCCATCCCGGTGCGCGCGGAACGCGCCGTGATCAGCAGGCCCGCCACCGCGGTGAGCGCCGCGACCACGGCGACCGCGACCAGTCCGGACAGCGCGCCTGTGGCCACCCGGTAGGTGACGCCCAGACCGGTCGCCAGGAAGGCCACGGTGATCGCCGCGGCCAGCGCCCCACGCTGGATATGCGCTGTGCCCCACGGCTTTAGCCGAGAGGTCGAGAAGATCATCGCGGCGTCGGCGATGTCCTCGACAATGCCCGGCGCGGCCGGGCCGGCGGGCACCGGCTGCAGCGCCAGCAGGTCGCCGTCGACAACGCCCACGGTGTCCAGGCTGGCGTCGAGGCTGAACGGCGCCCCGCCGATCGGTGACAGGCTGAGGCGGGTCGCCGCACCGTCAGGGGCGCCCCCGTCACCATTCGACTCGGAGGGAACCACCAAACGCCGCACTGCGGGAAGGATTTCGCGCAGCGGCAACTCGGTGGGCAGGGCCATCTCCGTCAGCCTGCTCTCCGCGAGGATGGCGACGCGGACGATCGGCATCACCGCGCCGGACGTCACTTGGCGGACCTCGAAAGACGCTGCGGCCATTGGCACATGGTTCTCTCTTCTCTATCTGGTTGCTGTTTGGTGTTGCACTGAAAAATCTCGGGACAGCTGCCGGCCGGGGAACCACTGGCCGTCCGGCAACAGGGCGGTCAAGTGTTCGATCGCGACGGCGATCGCGAAGGGGGTGCCGGGGCCGAATGTCGAGACCCATTCCCCGTCGAAGGCGCGGGACGGGCTGACCAGCACGCGGCCCGCGGCGGTGTCGACGATGCTCATCCCGACCTCGGTGGTGGCGTGCCGCCCGTCCCGGTGGCAGCCGGCGACGATCTCGACGTAGCTGCGCGGTCCGCAGAACACCGACTCCACCACCGGCCGTGAAGACGCCGGGATCCCCAGGTATTCAACGACTTCCGATAGCGAAGCGCCGGACCTCAGCCGCTCGTCGGCCCGGGCCCCGACGCGCATCGGCATGCTGAACTCGTCGAATCGCGCCAGCGGCCGCTGGGCCAGCCCGACGCCGAGGACCGGGACCAGCCCCCGCGCGTCGTCGATGTCCATCGCGGTGAACGTGACCAGCTGCGCGCTGCGCAACGCGACCACGGTCTTGGGCGTTGTAGCGGCGCGCTGCGCCACGACGCCGCGTAGCAGCTCGCCGTTGTCGGACGCCCCGGGTCCCACGTACCGCAGGTCGAGCCACCGGTCCGGGAAGCAGACGGCCTTGATCCAGCCGGCGACCGCCGGGTTGACGAGTCCGTCTTGCGTCACCAGACCCATCCGGGTCAGCTCGGCGCGCTGACGCTCGAAGAACTCGGCGCGTTGCGCGGCGTCGCGATAGGGCGTGGTGATCGCCAGCACCCACGGGAAACTGCCCGCCCCAATGGTTTCCGCGATGAACCACGCGTGGTCGACCGTCAGCTCGACGGCGTTGGGTTCGGCGCTCATCTTGCCTGAGTTAGCCGCCCCATTTGGCGGCTTCGGCCGTGTCGCGCGCGTACATGGCCAGGGTGTTGGCCTCGTGGGTGCTGGCCATCGACTGATAGGCGCGCACCAGGGCTTCCATGGCCTGGTTCCACTGGGTCTGCCACACCTGGTAGGTCATGCCGGTGTCGCCCTGCCAGGCGTTGGACAGCGCGGCCTGCTCGCTGGCGATGTCGGCGCCCAGGCCCTGGAGGGTGCCAGCGTAGCCCGACATGTCCCCGGCGTGGCTCAGCATCGCGGGGTAGTTGTACATGATCTGTGACATCACAAGTCCTTTCGCGATTTTAGGTCTGATCAGATCGAGGTGTAGCCGGAAGCGGCGGCTGCATCGGCGGCCACATAGGTGCCCGCGGCATCCCCGAGGTTGGCCTGGGCGATGTCCAGCAACGTGTTTATCCGGGCCGCAGCCTCCACGAAACGCGCGTGCGCGGCCTGAAACGCCGCCGAGGACTCGCCCTGGTGGAATGCCTGCGCCGACACCGCCTCCTGCTCGGCCTGGCTGATCGTGCTGCGCATCAGCGCCGCCTTGGCGGAAAACGCCGACTGCGCGGCCACCAACTGCGGAATGTGAGCGTCCAACATGCTCATAGTGATTGGTTTCCTTTCGCTCTCTTCGGAATTCGGTTGCTCACTGCCCCGTTACGAACCGTCGTCTCCCCCTCTCCCCGACTCACCCGGGCCGTCCTGATCCCAGGTGCCGGGCACCATCGGCAGCCGCGGCCCGCCGCCGAACTCGTCGCCGGCCAGCTTGGTCAACCCTGCCACTCCCGCGGCGGCGTCTTTGTGCGCGGTCCCCGCGAATCCCAGGTTCCCGGCCCCGTTCCCGGAAGCCACCGCCGAAGCGAACTCGTCAGCCTCGTCCGCCCCGCCGTAATCTGGCGCGACGCCGATGTCGGAATCCATGTCCAGGAACTCGTCGCCGTATTCGCGCATCGCCGCCCGTCGGCGCCGCCGCGCCCGCGCCTCCGCCCGGCTGGGCGCCACCGCGCCGGCCGCCGGGATCGTGGCCGCCGGTGCCTTGACCCGTCCGCGGGGGCCGACCGTCGGCCCGGACTCGGTTCCCGGGCCACCGCCGAAACCCACCATGTAGGCGAAGGTTCCGGTGGTTGCCGCCGGAGCGGGCGCGGCGGCCGTCCCGGCACCCGCGGCGCCCACCGATGCCGGGGCACCCGCGGGAGTCGCGACGGTCGGCGCCAGGCTGGCCACCGGCCACACCGTGGAAGCGGTTGATGCGAGAGCCGGTATGCCCGCCGCCCCCGCCGCGATCGGCGCCACCTCGCCGAGCGGCAGGGTGATCTGTCCGAGGCTCAGGCTCACGCCCAGCGACAGCGCCATGAGCATGGGACCGTATGTGGCGATCGGCGAAATCACCTCGTAGGCGCCAAAGAAAAGGAGCGGACTGTAGGCCACCAGCGCCGCAACAGGATTCGTCGCAAACGCAGAGATGATCTGCTGCAACGTCCCGACCGGATTCTGCAGTAGCGCCGAGAATTGGTTGAACCCCTCCTCGTAGAGGTTGACGTAGGCCTGCAGCAGTTGCACAAGCCGCGAGACTGGGTTGCTCTGCGCCGCGGCGTTGCCGAGGTCACCGGCGCCAGGATTCACGATGGAGGGAGCCGGGGTGGTGCGCGGCGCCGAGGCCAGCGCTCCGCCCGAGGCCGCCTGATAGGCGCCCATCGTGGTAGCGGCCTGGACCCACATTCGCACGTAGTCGGCCTCATTGAGCGCGATCGGAATCGTGTTGATCCCGAAGAAATTCGTCGCGACCAGGATGCCGTGAATGATGTGGTTGGCGGCCAGCTCCACCAGCGTCGGCATCGCCGCCAGGGCGCCGGCGTAGGCCGTCGCCGCGACCTCGTGCTGGGCCGCCACGCCCGCGCTGTGCGCGCTGGCCTGCTGCAGCCACGCCAGGTACGGGGCGTGAGCCGCCACATACTGCTCGGCGCTCGGCCCCTGCCATGCCCCCGCCTGTGCCGCCCCCAGAAGCCCGCTCAGTTCGGCTGCCGCCGAAGCGTATTCGGCGCTGAGCGAGGACCAGGCACCGGCGGCCGCCAGCAGCGACCCCAGTCCCGGACCGGTGCTCAGCAACGCCGAATGCACTTCCGGCGGCGAAGCCATCCAAACGGGCGCTGTCATTCTTAGCCGGCCGCCATCCCGTAGCTGGCGGCCGCCGCGCTGTCACCCGCGAGATAGCTTGCGCCCGACTGACCCACACCGACACCGGCGCGGCCCAGCTCTTCGACGCCCTGGGCGGCGATGACGGCGTGCTCCTGGCCCTGGGCGCTGAATCCGGCGGCCGTCTGCAGCGACACGGGATCCGCCGCCGGCGGCACCACCGCGGTAATCGCTGGGGCCGCGGCCGCGTGCGCGGCCGCCAGCCGCGCCGTCAGCGCCTCCACGGCCGCGCCGGTCGCGGCCAGGCCCTCGGGAACCACTCGCAACGTCATGACTAACTCCCCTTCTGTTGCGTTTCACCAAACATCGCGGCCTCACCGACTAGCGGATTGACCAACTGCACGTACGTGGGAACATCGCTGTCGCCCAACAGGATCGCGCGACCGGCGGGCAACCGGCCGAATCGTTGACCCCGGATCTTGCCGCTGTCTTGCGGGTTGCCCGAAAGCATCAGCGTGGTCGCCTGCAGGTCGTTGAAGCGGCGCAGCAACGGGCTGGTCATCAGCGCGTGGCCCGATCCGGTGGCGCGCGCCGTGACGATCACCCGCAGCCCCAGATCGCCGGCCTGCGCCAGCTGCGCGATGAGGGGGGTCCACGGCCGCTGTCCGATGTTTGGACCGCTCATCGCCGGCGAATCCGGTATCTGGTCGACGTCGTCGATGATCAGGTAATGGGTGTGGCCCCGGTAGGTCCAGCGGGACAGCTCCGCGGGCGACAGTCCGGCCGGTGGCCGCCTCGACTCGATGAGGTTGGCGAGCCCCAGCATCGCCGGGGTGACCCGGTCGATGTTGGCCGTGTACTCGTTGTCGGGGAACAATGGCTCGTCCACGAGGTGCAGGCGCCGGTCCAGCACCGTGAAAGCCACCTGGTCGGCGGTGGAGTGCTCGCGGACGGTGCGAATGATGTGGCGCAGCAGCGTGGTCTTCCCGGACTTGCTGTCGCCGAACACCATCAGCAGCGGGTTATCGGCGAAGTCGAGGACGACGGGTGCCAGGTCCTCTTCGCGCTGGCCGATGACCACCTTCTCCGTGCCGCGATAGAGCGGCCCCAGCGCGTCCGGCGCGAGATTGGTGGGCAGCAACCGGACCGGCGGCGCGGAAACCCCGGGGTAGCGGGCGTTGATCGCGGCCACCTGGTCCAGTTCGGGAGCCGCGAACAGGAAATGCTCGGCGGCCATGGTCAATCCGCGGCCCGGCTGGTCGTGCGGAACGGTGTCGGCCGGGCGGCGCAGCGCCCCGACCACCCGCACGTTGCTGTCCCGCGCGTCGTGCAACTTGAGCTCGAGCCGCATCCCGAGACCGTCGCGCATCGCCAGCGGCACCTCGAGCCAGCTCGGGGTGGTGATCACCACGTGGATGCCGTAGGCGAGGCCGACGTTCACCAATTCGGTCACCTTGGCCAGCAAGGGATTACGGGTGTTGAACTGGTCGGTGTTGTCTCGGCCGAACGCGTAGAGGTTGTCGATGACCAGGAACACCTCGCCGTAGCCGTCGTCGGGGGCGGAGCCGTGCTTCTCCCGGAACGCCTCGCGCTGCTGCCGGGATAGCAGCAGCTGCGCCAGCTCGCCGAACGTGCGGCGGATGCGTTCGGGTTCCAGCGCCGAGGCGACGCTGCCGACGTGCGCCAGGCCTTCCAGCGCCCGCAGCTGTCCGCCGCCGTAGTCCAGGCAGTAGAACGTGACCTCGCGCGGCGAGTGCAGGTTGGCCGCCGACAGGATGAACGTCTGCAGCGCAGTCGATTTCCCGGACTTCGGGCCGCCGTGGATCACCATGTTCCCGGCCGAGGACGCGGCGTCGAACACCAGCGGGTCGCGGCGCATTTCGAATGGCTTGTCGATCTCACCGAGCGGCCATCGCCATTGCCCGCTCGGCACCCCGGCGCGGGCCAGCACCGCGGTCAACGGGATCGGTTCGTCCAGCGGCGGCAGCCACAGCTGCGGTGCCCGCGGCCCGTAGCCCGCCAGCTGTTCGCCGATGGTCGCGATGAGCTTGCGCGGCGGTCCGGCGGCTTCCTCGTCCTCACCGGTGGATATCACGGTGCCGAGATCGGGCTCCACCATCCCGGCGGTGAACAGCTTTGGTTCTGGATTTGAGTGCACCACAAGGGATTTAGCTCTTTGCGGTGGCTCGTAGATGCCGTCGACGTAGGCGCTGCGGAACTTGATCGGCGCCGCGCCGGGGGCGGGCACCAGGAAGCCGACGCCCTTGTGCTCCTTGCCGGATTCGATGTGATAGGCGTCCTCCACACCGATGATCTGGCGGGACACGCTTGCACTGGCCACCTTCAACCCGATGCGGTAGGAGGTGTTCTTGTCGATGTCCTTGATCTTGCCCACGTCCAGCGTCTGGGACGCGAACAGGATGTGGATCCGGAACGAGCGGCCCTTGCGGGCCACGTAATCGAACAGCTCGGCGTATTCGGGGTGGTCGGCCAGCATCAGGGTGAACTCGTCGGCGACCACGAATAGCGTGGGAATCGGCGGCAGATCGTGTCCAGCCGCGATGGCGTTCTCGTACTCGGTGACCGAGTTGAACGCGCTGCCCTGAACCCGGCGGCCGGCCTCGCGCAACAGCACCTCCCGGCGGGCCACCTCGCCGCGCAGCGTGTCGGCGAACCGGTCGGCCAGCGACTTCTTCTCAGCCATGTTCGAGATCACCGCGACGACCTGCGGGAAGTTCCGGAAGCTGTCGGCGCCGGCCTCACCCTTGAAGTCGGCGTAGATGACGATCAGCCGGTCCGCCGAATGGGTTGTCAACAGCGACAACAGGATCGACATCAGGGTCTGCGACTTCCCGGAACCGGTCATACCGATCATCAGGCCGTGCGGACCCATTCCGCCCTCGGCCTCGTCCTTGAGGTCGAAGATCAGCGGCTCGCCGGTTGCGGTGACCCCGATCGGAACGCGCAACTCGTCGTCGCGGCGGCGCGGCGCCCACAGCGTTGGCACGTCCAGCTGCGACGCGTCCGGGATACCCAGCAGCGTGGTGAAGGTCGCGCCGCGGGTGGCCGCCGAGCGCAACCCGGCGTGGGTCGGGTTGGAGTCCCACCGCGACAGCTGACGGGCCAGGTGGGCGGCGTCGTCCGCGCCGAGTTCATCCGCGTTGTCGATGTAGGGCTGCCAGCCGCCGGTCTGCCAGCGTTCGATGCCGCGCGCGATCCGCAGGATCGGTTTTTCCGGATCCGAATACTGTTCGCGGTGCGGGGGTGTGGCGGAGTAGTGCACGACGGTGACGCCCGCCCGGCCCACCGCCAGCGCCGAGGCGTTCACGTCATAGTCGGGGTCGTCGACGACGATCAGCAAGTGCCGCAGCGCATCCGCCGGCTCACCCGTGAATGCAGGGCGGTCGGCAATTGCGGACCCCAGCATCGCGGCCAGCCCGTCGGCGTCTGTGGACAGGAAGCGCGCCGGGCCCACACCGTCGAGCTCGCCGGGAATGTCGACGTGCGGCAACCACTTCAGCCAGGACCAGTCCGGGCCCTCCAGGTCGCGGGCGGCCAGCGCCACCCCAAGTACCGTCGGGTCGTGCCAGGTCACCGCCTGAGTGATCCAGGCGCGCAACGCCGCCCGCACTTCATCTGCCTCACCCAAGACGGTGATCCGCGAGACTTTGGTCACATCGATTCCGGTCGGCACGTCGCGGACGGTGCGCTGGGTGTCGAGCAGGCTGCGTAATGCACTGTGCGACACCGGTTCCAGGTCGATCTCGTCGGCGGTGTCTTTGACTCGCAGCGCGGTGGCCAGGGGCACCTGGTGGCGGCCGGCCCGCAGCACCAGGAAGTCGGGGTCGTGCGGGTCACGCTCCCACTGACGGCGGGACCCGGGCACGGTTGCCAGGTCCGCCGGGTCGGGATGCGACCACTGCGCCGCCGCGCGCTGCTCGGCGGCCTGGGTGCGGATGTTGTCGCGGACCACCGACAGGTAACGCAGATAGTCGGCCCGTTCGGCGTCGACCTCCTCGGTGCGCATCTTGTTGCCGGTGCCGCGATAGAGAGCGGTCGCGGCCAGCAGCAGCACGAACGGAAAGAACAGCGTCTGCGGGGAGATCACCCGCATCCCGGTGGCGACCAGCGCGACGATCATGCCCACGATCAGCATCACGATCACGACAGGCAGTGCCCGCCGCAGCAGCGACGGCGGGATCACCCGGGGCAACTCCGGGGGCGCCTCGATGGTGATGGTGCCTTTGCGGGTCGTCGGCGGCGCCAGCCGGCGACGCGCTTCGAAGATCAGTCGGCTCATCGGGGCCCTCCTTCGGCCGACACGGGACGACCGGGCCTGCTGTCGGGGGCCAAGCCGTCGTGTGCCAGCAGCGCGTCCACGCGCGATAGCGTCGGGCCGGTCGCAAACAGCGACAGCATCGACCACGGGATGGGGACCGCAGGCGCGCTGAGACCAAGGGCCTCAACGGTTTTGCCGCGTCCGGCAGTGCCGGAGTTATCCGGCTCGTTGTCGATGCCATAGCGCACGCCGGTGTCAGACACCCAGAACAACGATCCGGTCGGCGGTGCGGCCGCACCCCCGCCCACGGTCTGGGTGAAGTAGCCGGTCCCCGGCGCCAGGGCGACGCGGGTGGCTATCGAGCCATTTTCCTGGGAGCCGGCGCTTACCAAATCGACGGTGCTCACCGCATCGGGCACCGGTAACACCGAGCCGGACAGCAGGCTCAGTGAGCTGGACGCGGCCCCGGCCGGCTTGCTCCAGTACGCACACGTAACGGGATTTTTGGCCGCGTCGATGGGGACGACCTGCTGATCGGGATAGCGGCTCGTGTCCAGCATCCGGGACACCGGCAGCTTGGCCACCTGGTCGGCGCCGAGCCGCGGCGGTTGGTCCACGCCATAGGAATTCGTGTTGCGCAGGATCGCGGCCAGCACTGGCGAGATGGGCTGCAGGCCGTCCGGCAACACCGCGTAGTAGTGCAGGGCGCCGGATGAGCTCTGCTCCACGCCATAGGAGACGACCACCGCCCCGATCGGGGCCGGCACCGCGAAGTTTGCCGGGGTGCCGGCGTTCGGGATCGGCGGCGCCGTCAGTGGCGGGGCTTCGGGTATCGCGTTGAACAGCCCCTGCGCGATGGGTCGCGGCGCGGGCACGTCGACACCCAGGCCCAAGGCGTTGGTGACGGCGTGGTTGGCCAGGTCAATCTGGCTGCGCTTGCCGTCCCAGAGCAGCCAGGTGTTGGCGCCCCGGTCACCGGAGAAGTCGACCAGGACCGCCTGCCCGGCGCGGATCGCGGCCGCCCGCGCGCCGTCGCTGTGAGGCTGGCCGGCGATCACCGTGACGCCGGCGCTGTGAGCAGCCTGCCCTGACCCACCCACCGCGTCGCACACCGTCCAGTTCGCGTCGTGCGAGGCGTTCTGCACCATGCGCTCCGGCGCGCCCGGAATACCGATCAGATTGCCGCGCGGAAACCGGTCCAGCTCACTGCTTTTCACCGTGGTCGGGTTGACGGGCCGGCCGACGATCAGGCGGGCCGAGGTGAGGTTGAGCACCGGGTGCAGTTCATCACCGACCCGCACATACAGCGCGGCGGTCGACCGATCGGCCAGCACCGGATTTGTACCCGCCGACCCGCTGGGCCGAATCAGCGAGAACACGAAGCAGCCCACCAACCCGGTGACCACAATGATCACGCCCATCAGCACTGCGCGCGACTGGGTGCGCAGCGGGTCGACGAGCATCCTGGTGTCGTGCAAGGCGATACCGGAGGCGATCCGGCGCATCACGAAGCGCCAGCCGGTCGCCTGGTGGCGGGTGACGAAACCGCGGCGGTAGACCACCTGGTCGGGGTTGTCGTTGACCGGGGTTCGTGAGGAGAACGAACGCCGTTCCCCTGCCCATTCGCCGTCCGGCTCCGGATTCGTCATGCCGGCTCCCGCAGGCCGAGGCCTTGCAGCAGCGGCTCAACCGAATAGCGCACGTCCTCGGTGGTGATCGTCATCAGCTCCTCATCGGTGAACTCGCCGGTTTCGGCGTGCGCGGAGTGGTCCAACCGGAATTCGCGTTCCTCTTCGGACTTTTCGACCACATTGCGGACGAACCGGCCGTTGCCTGCGATATCCAGGCCGCGACGTTCAACCCCGGCTGCATCAGCTTTCGACGAGTCGGCCAGATGCGCGAACAATGCCGCGAGATCATCGAGCGCGGCCTGGTCGAAGACGCTGTCGCGCTTACCGGCCATGAAGTTCGCGATGTCGATCAGCTCAGCCGGTTTGTACGACGGGAAGTCGATGCTGCGGGTGAACCGCGACCGCAGACCTTGGTTGGTGTCGAGGAACCGATCCAGGTCGGCGCGGTACCCGGCGATGATCACCACCAGCCGATCGCGGTCGTTCTCCATCCGGGCCAGCAACGTGTCGATGGCCACCAGGCCGAAGTCGTTCTTGGCGCCGGTGGCCACCAGGGCGTAGGCCTCGTCGAGAAACAGCACGCCATCGAGTGCGCTATCGATGACCGCGTTGGTCTTGGCCTCGGTCTCGCCGATGTGCTGGCCGATCAAGTCGGCGCGGTGCACCTCCCTGATGTTCTCCTTCTTCAGCAAGCCCAGGCCGCAATAGATTTTCGCGATGACGCGGGCGATGGTGGTTTTGCCGGTGCCGGGCGGCCCAGTGAAGACCAGGTGGTGGGTGCGCTGCGCCACCTCCAGTCCGCGCTGCTTACGCACCAGCTCCATGGCCACCGCACTCTTCAACCGGGCCACCTGGTCTTTGACCTTCTCCAAGCCGATGAATTCATCGAGCTCGCGTTCGGCCTCTGCCAGCAGCATGTGCTTGCGCTCCTGGGCTCCGGGGTCGACGAAATCGCCGGGACTGGGCTCGGTGTCGGGATCCCACGGGTCGGTGCGCGCCGCGATGCGGTCCGCGGTGGTGGTGACGATCCCGAAACTGGTATCGGACAGGGCCTGCTCGATCCGTTCGTTCTCGGGGTGGGCCGCGTACAAATCCTGCAGAACTTCCGTTGCCGACTCCTCGTCGTCGTGCGCGCGCAGCACGAGGGCTTTTGCCAGCGCGCCGTCGACCGCCGCCACGGCGACGGGGCCGTCGGGTTCCTCGAGGTACGACAATGCCGGGGCGAACATGCCCAGTCGGGCCAGCGCTGTGCCCAGGGTGATCTTGGCGGCGTGGGAGAAAGCCTCGTCGAGATCGGGGTCGTTGACGATCGGGGTCAGCAGCTTGACGACGTCCGACCAGCGCTCGGCGCGGTAGTTGATGACGACTGCGACCCAGCGGGCCTCACGCCAGCTCGGGCGGCGGCCGGTAAGACCGGTAACGATTTGGTCGGCGTCGGCATACCGCCCGGCCGTTGCCAGCGCCGCGGCATAGGCGAGGTGAAAATCGTCCGGGCCGGTGGCGCGAAACTGCAGATACAGCCCGGTGTCGTAGCGGAAGCCCAGCGCTCCGGGCGCCAGTTCCACCTGCCGCTGCAGCAAGCCCGCCGTGTCTGCGGTGCGCGAAACCGCTTCCAGCACACGGGTGGACACGTCGCCGGCAGCGGCCAGGCCGGTCCATGCGTCGCACTGCTCGTGGGCGATGCGGGTGAGCGCGGTGAAACCCGAGCGAGCGGCGGCCAGGTCGGCCGGACGCTGGCGCTCGTAAATCGCGATGCCGAGCGCGCGACAACACGTGGCGAACCGACTGACGATGTCGCCGTCAACCCTGCCGTCTAACCGAGAATTAACAGGCTCAGCTGCAAGCATGCCAGTGTCACCGCGTTCCACGGCCGCTTCTCCCGTACATAGTGTCCCCTAACCTAACCCGCCTGAAGTTAGCATTGCATAAGCTAACTGTCGAGGCTCCTGGAGTCCGTGGGCTCACGACTCGGCTCCCCTTTCGGTGGTGCTGACCAGGGTGTTCTGCGCGATCATCGGCCTGCTTTCGGCAGACTTCAGGAGCTTACTGAAAATCATTATCATTTTCAAAGTTCAGCCCCTCGCCAAGCTCGGGCTCGGCGGGCTCCCAGGTACGCGGCACCATAGGGGTTGACGGCCCGCCGCCGAACTCGTCACCGGCCAACGTGGTCAAGCCCGCCGCCCCAGCGACGGTCTCCTTGCTTGCCGTGCGAGCGAACCCCAGATTTCCGGCACCCCGATCTGAAGCCATGGTCGACGCGACCGGCTCCTCACCAGACGGGTGGCCCCAGTCCGGCTCGACCTCGACGTTCATATCCATGAATTCGTCGCCATACCCTCGCATCCCCGTCCGCAGACGCCGACGCACCTTCTGCTTTTCCCGTGCTGACGCCCCCGCGGCTGCGGCGGCCGCAGCGATATCGGGCTCGGGCGCCTTTCGCTGTGCGCTGGTGCTCATCCCGGTGCTGGACCCCATGGTCGGGCCGCCCACCAGGTAAGGATAGGCAGCTCCCTCCATCCCGGCGGGCGGCGGTGGTGGGCCCCCGGTCGCGGGCGCTGCGGTTGATGCGGGCGCCGGGGCTGAAGCCGGGGCCGAGGACGGCGCCGGGCCGGGGGCCGCGGCAGCACTCACGGGCGGAGAGCTACTGCTCACAGGCACGCCGGGTGTCTGGGGCGCAGGTTCAGCCGCTACCGGGATCGCTTGAGGCTCAATCGCATCCAGCGCGCCCAGCCCTCCCAAGCCGCCCAAAAACCCCGGGTTGGCGGCCGCCAGGGTGAGCGCGAGCGCATTGATCTCGGGGAAGAACGCCTCGTAGGCCTCCGCCGCGTGGCCCACCTCGTCGGCTGTCAATCCCGCAACGTCGGACTCGAACTGCTGTGTCGCCAAGGACGGATTCTGCGGAAATTCCAGTGCGTCGCGCTCCAAGGTGTCCGAAACCTCGAGGAATCGATTTGTCCACCAACTCAATTGGTATGGGTTACCCGAGTCGTTGTCGACGATCTTTTGCACACCGGCGCCGGCGTCGCTGCTGTCACTGCTCTGTATCGGCTTGACGATTTGCGGCGGCGGTTCGGTTTGCGGCGCCGAGGTCACCGCTGAGAAAGACGTCAGCTCGTACTGGACCATGGTGGCGGCCGCTTGGATCCACATCCACACGTACTCGGCCTCGTTGAGCGCGATGGGAATGGTGTTGATCCCGAAGAAATTCGTTGCCACCAATGCCGCGTGGATCGCGTGGTTGGCGGCCAGCTCGAACAAGGTCGGCATCGCGGCCAGGGCGGCGGTGTAGGCGGCGGCGGCGGTCTCATATTGGGCGGCCGTGGCCGCGCTGTCGGCGCTGGCCTGTATGAGCCACATCAAGTAGGGCACGTGCGCGGCCACGTACTGTTCGGCGGTGGGCCCTTCCCACGCCCCGGCCTGCACCGCCGCCAAGGTCGCGCTGAGCTCTTCTGCCACCGATGCATAGGTGGCACTCAACGAATTCCACGCCCCGGCGCCGGCCAGCAAGCTGCCCGGCCCGGGACCACTGCTCAGCAGCGCCGAATGGACCTCCGGCGGCGAAGCCATCCAGATCGGCGCGGTCACTCTAAGCCGCTCGCAAGCGAATACGACGCCGACGGGACGAGCACTTGGGCGACAGACCGCAGCGCCATTGCAACGACTCCTGGATTGGGATCCGGCGACCGCCTTGGCTGTCAGGCGGCGGAACGAGCACGCGTGTAGTAGTCGGTGGCCGACACACAAAAGTTCCCGTACCCGATCAATTCGAATCGGCCGATGGCGCCGCTCAGTTGGTCCCCGTCTCGGTGGCGATTGGTCCGGGCCCGAGAATGCCGGCCTGGTAGTTGCCCTGGTTGAGTGCGCCCGCATCGAACGTGCCCGAGTTGGACAGGCCGCTGTTGTCGCTCCCGGAGAGTCCGATGCCGGAGTTCAACGAGCCGGTGTTCGCGATGCCGACGTTGTCGAAGTCCCGGTTGAAGAAGCCCGTGTTGGACCCGCCCGTGTTGAAGATGCCCGTCTGCACGTCGCCCGTGTTGAAGAGACCGGCGCTTTGCGAGCCGTTGTTCAGCAAGCCGGAGGATGAGTCACCCGTATTGAAAAAGCCCGAGGCTCCGGTCCCGGAGTTGCCGTAGCCCGAGCTCGCGACAATCCCGGTCAGGTCGGCCGAGCTGCCGAGGCCGGTGTCCAGGGTGCCCGAATTCAGCAGGCCCGTGTCGGAGTCACCCGAGTTGAACCAGCCCGTGTTCACGCTGCCCGAGTTGAAGCCACCCGTGTTACCGCCGCCTGCCGCGTCGCCACCCGAGTTGAAATTGCCGAAGTTGAAAAGGCCCGCGTTGCCGACGCCCACGTTCCCGCTGCCCGCGTTCCCGAAGCCCACGTTTCCCGGGCCCGCGTTGGCGAACCCGAAGTTCAGATCGGCTGCGTTGCCGAAGCCGGTGTTGAAGTTGCCCCCGTTCCAAAAGCCCGTGTTGGTGTTGCCCGAGTTGCCGAAACCGAAGTCGCCGTTGCCGGAGTTGGAGATTCCGAAGTCGCCGCTACCGGAGTTGAAGAAACCGATGTCGTTGTTACCCGAGTTCCCGAAGCCGAGGTCCCCCGCCCCTGAGTTCAGCAAGCCGGCAAAGTTGATACCCACCTGGTTATTGCCGGTGAGCCCGATGCCGATATCCCCGCTGCCGCTGTTTCCGAAGCCGACGTCGCGGCTACCGAGGTTTCCGAACCCGACGTTGGAGTTGCCGGTGTTTCCACTACCGAAGTTCCCCGAGCCGATGTTGCCGCCGCCGACGTTGGAGTTGCCCTGGTTGCCGCCGCCGAAATTGAGATTGCCGATGTTGCCAAGGCCGAGATTCGTGTTGCCGAGGTTGCCGCTGCCCAGGTTGGAATTGCCGAGGTTGCCGCTGCCCAGGTTGGTGCTGCCGACGTTGCCGCCACCCAGGTTGGTGCTGCCGACGTTGCCGCTACCCAGGTTGGTGCTGCCGGTATTGCCGCTGCCGAAGTTGGTGTTGCCGGTATTGCCGCTGCCGACGTTGTTGCTGCCCTGGTTGCCGCCGCCGAGGTTGAGATTGCCGACGTTGCCAAGCCCGGTGTTGACGGCCGGCACACCGGCCAGGGCGGAAGCCTGCCTCTGGACCGCGGCCGCGGCCGTCCCCACCGGGCCGGCCGATATGGCACCGGCCACCTGACTAACACCCGGCAAACCCTCCAACGCGTCCTGCCACGGCAACAACTGCGCGGCCGCCGCTGAGGCCCCACCGTGATAACCGACCATCGCCGCCACATCGGCGGCCCACATCTCCGCATACTGGGCTTCGGCAGTCGCGATCGCCGGCGCGTTCTGCCCGAGAAAGTTCGACCGCACCAATTGCACGAACTCGTCGCGATTGGCCGCCACCATCAGCGGGTGCACCGTCGCCGCCTGAGCCGCCTCGAAAGCGCTGACTACGGCCCTGGCCTGAGTGGCCGCCCCATGTGCTTGAGTCGCCACCGCGTTAAGCAAACCCGTATACGGAGAGGCCGCAAACAGCATCGCCGCCGCCGCCGGACCCTGCCACGCCTGACCTGCCAACCCCGAGGTCACCGACGCGAAAGATCCCGCCGCCGAACCCAATTCGGAAGCCAACACATCCCAGGCCGCCGCGGCTTCCAGCATCGGGGCGGACCCGGCCCCCGAATACATCAGCAACGAATTGACCTCCGGCGGCAACACCTGGAAACTCATGCGCCCGCTCCCCTCCCGTTGCGTCGCAGGAAGCCATCCGTCAGGCCACCCGAACTCCACCAGAATCAGGCCATAACCTCACCGGCAGCCTGTCGCGCTCCAAAGTTGGTCGCGTAAAGAGGGGCGATAGTTCCACGAGAATCTCGCGAACTCTGGGCATTAACTCGCGGCAGGCCGCGAACGCTACCGCGGTGACCACCCGCCGAGCGAGAGATTCGCTTGGCCCAGTCGGCGCAGTGCATACCTTGCTAACCTCGTCACCACGCTACGAGCAGACTTGGGAGGCCCACCATCGAACCGTCGCTGGCGTGGCTGCTTTCCCCGTTGACGGTAGAGACCTTCCTCGACAAGGTCTGGACGGCGACGCATTACCACGTCGAACGGCATTCTGCGGGCTACTTCGACGACCTGCTGCACGCGCCTTCCGCGGCCGAGGAACTACTGGAGCTCTTCCGCCACGAGCCCTCAGCGGTGCGCCTGATGAGGCAAGACGACAAGAAGGCTGGGTCTGAAAGTTACCGACTTGGCGATGGCAGTCTCGACCTTGCCGGCGTCCGAAACGACTTTGCCGACGGCTTCACGATCGTGGTCGACGGCCTTGAGCGCTACGTGCGCCCGATTGCGTCCCTTGCACATTCCATCGAGGTCGAACTGAACTTCCCGGTACAGGTCAACGCATACATCACGCCGCCCAGATCGCGCGGGCTCGTCCCCCATTACGACGACCACGACGTGTTGATCCTGCAGATCGAAGGATCGAAGCTCTGGCATCTGTACGACGGCGTCGGGATACCACCTCACGCGATGCAGCGGCGTGACAAGGCGGTTCCGGCCGACGGCCTCCCTTCGCCCACCGACTTGCGCCTGGAAATCGGCGACGTGCTGTATCTGCCACGCGGCCTCGTGCACGCGGCTGACGCAGAGGCAGAGTCGTCCATCCACTTGACCGTCGGAATCCACGCGCCCACGGCGCTCACGCTCGCCATCGGCGCACTGCAGTCGCTGAGTTTCCACGATGACCGGCTCAACGCCCAGCTACCGCCACGGAATCTGGATGACACGAACATGCACGCAACCCTCGGCATGTTGCTGCGTGACACTGCCAGAGCCATCGAGGAACCGAGCGCTCTCGCGGGAGGCCTTGACGCGTTGGCGGATATTTTGGTGCTCCGCGCCCGATGCCCGCCGATCGGATCGGTCGCCAACGCCGCGGGTATAGACGGCCGGGCACTCGTCCAAAGGTACCGGCCGCTCTATTCGCGGGTTAAAGCCGTGGCCGGCGGCGTTGCGCTGCAGTTCGCCACATTGTCGATCAACGCCGGCACCGACCACGAAGCTGCGCTGCGGTTCGTATCAACCAGTACTGAGCCGTTTCGCGTGTGCGACCTGCCCGGGCTGCGTCCGCGGCAGCAGATCGACTTGGCCCGTAAGCTCATCGCGAGCGGATTCCTCGTCCGGCGCTCCAACAACTGATCCGACAAATCCGCACACCCGAAAAGCCGCGCTCCCAATGAAGCTTGCCGACCTCGCTCGTTGGACACCGGTCCGGCTCGACTTCTCCGCCCCCAGACCGGCGATCTATTGGGCCGACCTCTCCGCTGAGCGCTTCGCCGATCCGTTCTTCGACCAAAGCGTCGCGCGCTGGGCGTCCAGCACGCATGCCCGTCCGCTCGTCAGGACCGGTCTCGAGGCACTCGTCGCTCTCGACGCGGAGCCGTCGCTTGAGCCGGCGGGCATGATCTTCCACCTCTCGCGGTGCGGGTCCACGCTCGTGTCGCGGCTCCTGGGCACGCTGCCGGGTGTCGTCGTCCTCGCCGAGCCGGCCCCGCTCAACGCGCTGCTCGGGCTAGATCCCGTGCGGGTCGACGAGGCCGCGCTGGCCCGGCTTGTCCGGCTTCTCGTGCGGGCGCTGGGCCGGTGCCGGCACGACGACGAACACCGGCTGGTGCTCAAGTGCACCAGCTGGAACGTCCGCCGCCGGTCGGTACTCGCCGCCGCGTTTCCCGATACGCCCTGGGTCTGGGTGCAGCGGAACCCGGTGCAGGTGCTGGCCTCGTTGCTAGCCAGCCCGCCGGGCTGGCTAGGCCTTCAAGCCGAACCCCGACGCGCGGCCCGTCGCTTCGGCCTCGACCCGAATGCGGTATCGACGATGACGCGCGCCGAATTCGCGGCCCGCGCGCTCGGCGCGATGCTGGAGGCGGCCTCGGCCGATCCGGTTGGACGCCTCAGTGTCGACTACGCCGACCTGCCCAGCGCGGCCTGGGAGCGCATCGCCGTGCATCTCGGGCTCGAGGCGGATCCGGCGGCCATTGAACGCATGATCGACGAGTCCCGGTTCTACTCCAAGGATTCGGCGCGACAGGCCTTTGCCGGCGATGACCCGGAGCGCCGCCCGGTCACCGATGAGATACGCGAGGCCGCCCGGCGCTTCGCGGAGCCGGGGTATCGCGCGCTCAGGCCTTGACGGCGCTGACCAGGGTGTTGCGGGCGATCATCGGCCCGGCTTCGGTCTCCGGGCCGGGCACCGGCCGCCCGACCTGTCGGAGGTAATCGGCGAGCGGGGTGCCGACGGCCGTCCACCCGCGCTGGCCGAACCACTCGGTGGCCGGCGCGTGCCTTTCGTTGTAGACCAACCGGAAGAACAGGCGCTGGTCGCCCTCGGCAGCGGCGGCACGCTCTTCCTCCACCGCGGCCTCGAATTCGTCGGGCTCAAGCGGGGCGCCGTCTTCGATCGCGACGTGGCTGCCGTGGCCGGCCAAACCGTCGACGCCGGTGAACAGCTGCTCCTGCGCGCTGGCCGGCAGATAGATCAGTAGGCCCTCGGCAATCCACGCGGACGGCATGGCCGCATCAAAGCCGTTGTCCCGCAAGGCTTGCGGCCAGTCCTCCCGGAGATCGACAGCGATCTCACGACGCTCGGCGCGCGGTTGGGCGCCGTGGCCGCTGAGCACCTCGCGCTTGAAGTCGAGGACCTGCGGGCGGTCCAGCTCGAAGATCGTCGTCGCGGCAGGCCAGTCCAGCCGGTAGGCGCGGGAATCCAGCCCGGCGGCCAGGACGACCACCTGCCGCACGCCCGCGTCGGCGGCCCGGCGGAAGTATTCGTCGAAGTACCTGGTCCGAGCGCCCTGGAAGTTCACGAAATGCACGCCGAAGTCTTCGGACTTCAGCGGGTGGTCGGGTTCCTTGCCGTCGAGGACGTCGGCCGCGGGACCGCCGACGGCGCGGCAGAACAGCTCCGCGTACGGGTCGACGGCCAGCGGGTCGGGCTTCTGCGCCTCCAGCGCTCGCGCCGTCGCTACGAATAGCGCGGTCGAACCGACACTCGTTGTGATGTCCCAGGTATCACCTTCGCTACGCACCCTATCGACACTACAATCAAGGCCGTGACGCCTCCGCGAGCTGACCCCTCGCGCAGCAGTAATAAAAACGGTTATCGTTCTCACCGTGAGTGTCGCGCACTCCCAGTTCCACCGCGCATCTGTCGCTGCCGCGGTCGCACTCACGCTCGCCTGGACGTGCTGTTCGACGAACCAGACCAAAACCTCAGCAAACTCCGGCGCCGTCACACGCCGCGAGCCGGCGGCAGCACAGCGGAAGCGTCCTGCCCGACCGCCCAAAGGAGTATTCCTGGTGCCTTCGCCTCCTGAACCGCCGCGGCGACGTTCCACAGCCAAGCAACGAGCCGTCTTGGAGGTCCTAAGGGAGCAGGAGAACTTCCGCAGCGCCCAACAACTATATGTCGACATTCGCCGTGACCGACAGGTGACGATCGGCCTGACCAGCATCTACCGCATCCTGCGCACGCTGGCCGCCGACCGGATCGCCGAGACCCAGCGCGCCGAGGACGGTGAGATCCTCTACCGTCTGCGTACCGGGCAAGGTCATCGTCACTATTTGGTCTGTCGGCGGTGTGGCGAAGCCGTGGGCTTTACTCCCGTCGACATCGAAGAACATACCCGCCGCCTCAGCCGCCGGCACCACTACACCGACGTCACTCACTATGTCGATCTCTACGGCATCTGTCCGCGATGCCAAACTGCCCCGGCATCCGAAAACTCAGCCGATAAACCACATCCCACACTCGACCGGTCCACGGTCTGAAGTCACCCAATGCGCGAGTGCAATTCGCGCGGGCGGTTCGCTTCTCAGTGCGGGGCTTCGGCGCCGCGTTCGACTGCGGCTGTTTGCCGGCTGCCGTAGCGGCGGTGGAATTTCTCCACTTGTCCGGCGGTGTCGACGATACGGCGTCCGCCGGTCCAAAACGGGTGTGAGTCAGAGGTCACTTCAACGACGACAAGCGGGTAGGTCTGCACCCCGTGCGGCGTCTGCAACTCGATCGTGCGCGAACTGGTGATAGTCGATCGGGTCAGGAACGTCGCGCCAGTGGTGGCGTCCTGGAACACGACGGGGTGGTAATCGGGGTGGACGCCGGGTTTCATCATCGTTCTCCGTCCTGGGTGTGATGGGCAGGTGTGTCATCAGCAGCGTCTGCCAGCGCTGCGCAAGGGTCTTCGTGCCAGTCGCCGAACGGGTCGTCGTAGTTGATCCAGCTTTGTGGACAGCGATACTCGTCGTCGGTGAGCAGCGCGCCGTGGAGAGCGTGGCGAATTTCGGCGGCATGCGCACCGCACACCAGCACGGTCATCGCCGTGTGTCGATCGCCGTGCCGGTCGTCCCACCTCAGCTCGGCGAAGGCGCGTCGTTCGGCATCGATACCGGCCAGCTCGGAGTCGGTTAAGGCGACGAGCCATTTGCCGGCCGAACTGACCCGCAATCCGCCGCCGGCCGACTCCAGCCACATCGCGTGTTCGGGTTGGCTGGCCAGCCAAAGCCGTCCCCGGGTTCGGATCACGCCCTCCAGCAACAGGTCCAGACACGCGTGCAGACGCTGCGGATGGAAGGGCCGTCGGGCATTGAACTCAACCAGGTTGATTGGGCCCCGGGAATCCAGGGGCGGCTGTCCGGCCAGCAGCGGACCGTGCGGATCGTCGCTTTGGCCTCGCCGCGCGTCGCGGAACAGATTGTCCAGGGCGTGTTCGATGCCCTCGGCGCCCACTCTAATGCGCGCGCGCGGTGACAGGCGGCGCAGCACGGCAGCCACGAACGGGTCAGCGCGGTTGAGCACGGCCACGTCGGCGAATTCGACCTGTCCGACCACGACCTGGGCGTGTGTGCGTCCGTCGTCGAGTTGCGAGTCGCCCAGCGCCTGGCCCAGCCACACCGATGCATCGACACAGGTGACCACCGCGGCGATGGACACATCGAGGGCCGCGGGCCCGTCGGCGTAGCCCGGCGCCACACGGATCCGGACGTGGTCGATGGCCACGCAAATCGGTTCTGGTTCCAGCCATGGCGCCAAGTGCACCACGATCCGGTCGATGTCATCGCTGCGGTGCAACTGACGCAGTAGCACCAGCAGGTCGTTGCGGATGGTGCACGACACGCACCCGTGCGCGAGTTCGAGCCCAGCCTCCGTCGTATTCAACACGCCATGGCGCAGGGTCACCATCGTCCGCCGCACCACGTGACCGTCGAAACGGTGCTCAACGACCACCGTTCCCGGGGTGCGCAGCAGGGCCCCCACGACCGGGTCGGTGTCGGTCTGGCCGGCGACCAGGATGACGGGCGTTCTCATCAGTCCCCTTATCGATAATCATTTTCATTAGAGCTACCGATACGGTACCGTCTTCGGCATATCTTGTCGAAAATGATTTTCAATAAGATCCGAGTAGGTCTGCGGAGGGGAAAGTGTCTGCTCATTGCCAGGTGACCGGCCGGGCACCGGGTTTCGGTAACGCGGTGTCGCACTCGCATCGGCGAACTCGTCGGCGCTGGTCGCCCAACGTCCAGCTCAAGACGTATTACCTGCCGTCGGAGGGCCGCCGGATTCGGCTGAGGGTCAGCGCCAAGGGCATCAAAGTCATCGACCGTGACGGCATCGAGGCCGTTGTTTCGCGGCTGCGCCGCGAAGGGCAGCGGATCTGATGGCAACCACCCAGAACCGTCCCCTGGTCAAACTGCGCTCCACGGCAGGCACCGGCTACACCTACGTGACCCGCAAGAACCGGCGCAACGACCCAGACCGGCTGGTGCTGCGCAAATACGACCCCGTCATCCGCCGCCACGTCGACTTCCGAGAGGAGCGCTGAGCATGGCCAAGAAATCCAAGATCGCCAAGAACGACCGCCGTCGCGCGATTGTGGCGCGCTATGCCCCACGCCGCGCTGAACTCAAGGAGATCATCCGCTCACCTTCCAGCACCGCCGAGCAACGGGCGGCGGCACAACGAGAGTTGACGCGCCAGCCCCGCGATGCCAGTGCGGTGCGGTTGCGCAACCGCGACGCCATCGATGGGCGTCCGCGCGGCCATCTGCGCAAATTCGGGGTGTCGAGGGTACGGGTTCGCGAATTGGCTCATGCCGGGCAGCTACCTGGCGTGCGGAAGGCGAGCTGGTGATGGCTAAGAAACCTCTGCGGGCTCGTCGTCTCGCACAACCGGGCGTCCGGTCCACCAAGGAGAACCTCCTCGCAAGCCTTGGGCTCAGCGCTGTCGACTATAAGGACACCGCCGCGCTGCGCGCGTTCATTTCGGAACGCGGCAAGATCCGCTCCCGTCAGGTCACCGGTCTAACCGTCCAACAACAACGCCAGGTCAGCACCGCCATCAAGAACGCGCGCGAAATGGCGCTACTGCCCTATCCCGGACGGGTTGCAGGACTGTGAAATATAGTGCGTCTCAAGATATTCGGAAGAGGCGAACGGATTGACAGGATGACATCACATGTCACCGGGCTCGGCGCAACCGACCAGAGCGTGGCAAGTTGACCGTCCCGCGTCGCGCGACCGATCGTCCGTTCACCGTTATCGTCTGTGCCGCATGCGGGGCCGGCGATGACCTTTCCATCATTAACGAACTACGTCCCACCATCCGACGCTGCCCACACGCCATGCTCGTCTCCGCCGCGTGCATACTCGGACCACTCACCTGCGCGTCTCGACCGACCGGATGCGGCGTCATGGCCGTTTTGCAGCCCTGCACCAATGACCGGGTAGCGTGCGGACCGCCCCATTGGATCGGCCCCATCACCGGCAACGGTGAGGCGGCGGCCCTGCGCACCTGGCTAGAACTCGGCCAGTGGGAAACCGCGCCACTGCCAAGGGATCTCGGCCGGCATCAGCTTTGGACTCGCAGGGCCGGTCAGCGCAATTGACGCGGACTCATCAATGCGCGTAGGCGTAGGGGTTGGCCGGAGCATCGATGCCAGCGACCCCGGTGGCCCGCAGTGTCTGAGCCGTGACTGAATTCGGTTGCCTGCGTGCAACTTCGCCCTCGACCCGAAGCCCATGCCAGCTGGGCGTCGCCCGCGCAACAGATGATGACGATACGACCAAGGTCGACGCCCTGCGCCTCGTTGAGGACAAATCCGGTCACGGTGATCGGCCGATTCGTCAGCGAGCCGGTAGTGTCCTGAGCCTCGCGCATCAGCACATCGGCAGCGACACCTCAGAGCCGTGCCCGGGGGCGGCGGCGGAAACGCCCGATTCAGAACATCATTGGATACCGCTGTCACCGACGGCGCGGTGGCTGACGGCCTCAGCGCCGGTGATGACACAAAAATCAGGACCACGATGGGAACGACGCTGCGAGGGTGCCAGCCGGATTCAGCGCAAAGGTGACGGGGGTGCGTACGTCGATGGCGCCTCAGTCCAGGCGGTAGCGGATCAGCCGGGAGCTGTTGGCCACCACCGCCACCGATGACGCGTTGTGCAGGATCGCGGCCAGCACCGGGGACAACGCGCCGCCCGCGCCGATGACCAGCCCGGCGGCGTTGACGGCGATGGACATGCCGTAGTTCTCCCGGATGACGTCGACGGCCCTGGCGCCCAGGTCGCGTACGTCGAGCAGGCGGTGCAGGTCGTCGTTGGCCAGCGCCACGTCGGCGGTCTCGACGGCAACGTCGGTGCCGGCCAGGCCCATGGCGATCCCGATGTCGGCGGCCGCCAGCGCCGGGGCGTCGTTGATGCCGTCGCCGACCATGCCGACGACGAAGCCGTCGTGCTGCAGCTCGCGCACCACCTCGAGCTTCTCCTCGGGCATCACCTCGGCGCGCCACTCGTCGATCCCGAGCTCGCCGGCGACGACCCGGGCGATCTCGGGATGGTCGCCGGTGAGCATGACGATCCGGCGAATGCCGTTGTCGCGCAACTTCTTCAGCACTTCGGTCGCCTCGGGCCGCACCTCGTCGCGCAGGCTGATCAGCCCAACCAGCGTGCCGTCCACCGCGAGCAGCAACGGCGTCTCCGCCCGGCGTCGCAGCTTGCCCACCCAGTCCGACGCCTTCTTCGACACCCTGACTTTTTCGGCGCGCAGCAGCGACGGGCTGCCCAGCAGCAGGGTCCGCCCGTCGGCCCAGGTCCGCATGCCCAGGCCCACCAGCACCTCGCACTCCTCATGCGGCGGGATGCTGATGTGGCGTTCCTCGGTCGAGCGGATCACCGCCTCGGCCAGCGGATGGCGGGAGTGGATCTCCGAGCTGGCCGCATACGCCAGCACCTGCTCCGGCTGCCAATCGGAGTGCATCGCAACAATATTGGTGACCACCGGGCGCCCGACGGTCAGCGTTCCGGTCTTGTCGAACACCATCGCGTCGACCCGGCCCGCCTGTTCGAGGTGGGAGCCGCCCTTGATCAAGATGCCGCGGCGCGCGCCGTTGCCGATCACCGCGCTGATCGCGGTCGGGGTGGCCAGACCCACCGCGCACGAGCACGCGATCAACAGCATGGTCATCGCCCGGCGCACGTCGCCGGTGATGGCCAGGGTGATGGCCGAAACGATGAACGAGGTGGGAACGAAACGGCGGGAGAAGTTTTCGCCGACCGTCTGGATCGGCGCCCGGTCGTGCTGCGCCTCCTCGACCCGGCTGATGATGCGCCCGATGGTGGTCTGGTTGCCGACGGCGCGGGCGCGCACCACCAGGCGTCCGCGCACCACCACCGAACCGGCGTGCACCCGCGCGCCGACCATGACGCTGACCGGCAGGTTCTCCCCGGTGATCGCGGACTGGTCGACGACCACCTCGCCGTCCACCGGGACCGCGACGTGGTCGTGGACCACCACCTCGTCGCCGATCTGCACGGTATCGATCGGCACCTGAATCTCGGTGCCAGGGCCAGAGGCCCCAGAAGTGGGGCTCAGCCGGATCCATGCCGTGTCCTGGCTTCCCCGCAGCAGCTCCGAGATGGCCCGCCGGGTCCGCCGCAGCGTCAGGTCCTGCAGGTATTCGCCGATGTTGAGCAGCCACAGCACGGTGAGTGCGACCACGTTCTCCCGCAACACCAGGCTTGCGACCGTGGCCGCCGAGACCAGCGCGTCGGTGCCGGCCCGGCCGGAGCGCAGCGAACGCAAAGCGCCGCGCAGGAAGGGGTAGCCGGTGAAGACGGTGACACCGGTAGCGAACAGCCGACCGCTCGGGCCGAGCAGCGGAGGCCAGGCGAACACGTAGCGGCGCACGCCCAGGAGGGCCAGCGCCGCGCCGCCGATCACCATCCGAAGCACATCGGTGTTGCGGATCTCCGAGGAATGCGGCGCGCGCGCCGGGATCAACTCCGCGGCCACGTGGACGGCCCCGCCGATCGCCTCCAGCACCGCCGAGCGGTCGGCGCGCCGCGGCGAATACCAGACGACCACCGAGCCGGTGCGCGGGTAGGCGTGCACCGCGCGCACCCCCTGCTGCTTGGCGACGGCCTCCTCGACCGCCACGGCACGCCGCGAGTCGGCGCGCACCCACCCGACCGACACCCGCAAGCGCCCGGCCGCATCCGAAATCACATGCAGCGCAGGGCCTCCCGCCTGCGCCTCGTTGATAACCAGCGCGAGGCTCATATCAGGCGATCAGTGGTCGTGCTCGTGGGCGTCGGCGACCGAAGGGGTGGGCGCCTCCTCCCCGATGCGTTCGCGGGCCTCGGCCATCACGTCGGCGAGCCTCAGCCGCGCCGACTCAGCGGCCTCCTCGGCCTTGCGGGTGCCGCGCAACCCCAGCTCCGCCGCCGACACCGCGGTCTCGTGCAGCGGCGCATTGGCCTGGCCTTGCGCACCACCTCGTAGGCCGTCACGCCAACCAGGCCGGTGACCACCGTCCCCGCCGCCTTCGCCAAGACCCCGTACACCGCCATTGCCTCAACCTCCCGGTCTGTGACCCAACTAGCCGAGTTCTCCAAGCAAAAACATAGTGGAGCATGGCGCTATCAATATGAATTTCGGCGCGTCGCCGTCGCAGCAGCGATCAGGTAGATCGCCGCTGCGGTGCTCATGATGGTGAAGGTGGCCGGCGCCGCGGGAACGGCGTAGGCGATGGTGACGCCGATCCAGATCGCGGCCGTGGCCAAGACCGCGGACAGCCAGAACCCGTGCCAGGGTCGGGTCGCTAGCCGTGCGGCGGCGGCGGCCGGCGCGGCGAGCAGGCCGAGAACGACAAGCGCGCCGATGATCTGGGTGGCCTCGGCGACGGTGACCCCGACAATGACCAGGAAAAGCGTACCCAGCAGCCGGGTCGGCACGCCGGCGGCCTGGGCGACGGCGGGATCGATGGTGGCGAACAGCAGCGGCCGGGCGATCGCGATCAGCACGACGCCCACACCGACGGCGACCGTGACCGCCAGGGTCCTCGCCTGGTCGTTGATCCCGAAGATACTGCCGAACAAGACATTGACGTTCGCCGTGCCGTTGTTGCCGCTGCCGTGGGTGGTGTAGTAGGTCAAAAACAGCGCGCCCAACCCGAGCATCCAAGAGAAAAACGAGCCGATCGCGACGTCGTCGGCGCCGCGACGGCTGATCAGGCCCAGCGCGACTCCGGCCACGATGGTGGCGGCGAACAACCCGACGCGGGGGTCCAGCCCGGCTACCAGCGCCGCCATGGCGCCGGTGTAGGCGATGTGTCCTTGCGCGTCGCCGGCGAACACCTGACCGCGCAACACGAGGAAATAGCCGACCAGACCGCACACCACCGCCACCGCGGTCCCGGCCACCAGCGCGTGGGTGACGAAGGAGTGGCCCAGCATGTTCGCGAAACCGGTCAGCGGCCCCGACGCGCTGACGCGCCCCTCGATGATCGTCATGCCGCCACCGCGGGGCGAACCGCGGAGTGCCGTCGGTTGATCCGCCGGAGGGTTCGCTCGACGCTCGCTCGATAGCCGGCGGCCAGCAGATAGACGCCGAACGCGAAACTGCTCACCCAGAACCCGATCGGATACGGCGAATAGAACGCGCAGCCGATGCCCACCCAGGTCACCGCGACCGCGATGAGGACCGAGATCGCAATGCCCAGCGCGGGGCGGGCGGTGAAGTGGAACGCGGCCGCGGGCGGGGCCACCAGCAGCGCGAACACCAAGAGGCTGCCGGTGATCTGGCTGGCACCGGCCGCGGCGGCGCCCAGCACCACCAGGAACACACCGGCGACGAGTCGGATCGGGACGCCGTTGACGGCGGCGGCATCGGGGTCGATCGAGGCCCACAGCAGTGGCCGCCCAATCGCGGCCAGCACGATCAGGCACGCCAGTGCGGCGATGAGCAGCACGTCAAGCTGCTGGGAGCTGACCCCGGCGATGGTGCCGAACAGCAGATTGGTCAACCCGGACAGGAACCCGTGATACAGGCTGACGAACAGGAACCCGGTCGCCAGTGCGAGCGCTTGAATCGTGCCGATCCCGGCAGACTCCTCATTGAAGCCGCCCAGCCCGCCCGCCTGCGTGGGCGCCGGCAGCAGCGCGATCGCCGCCGCGGCGCCGATGCAGGCCGCGAAGTAGCCGTAGCCGGTGGCCACGCCGAGCCAGGGCGCGGCGGCGGCGCCGGGGAAGCCGACGATGGCCAGGGTGTGCCCGGCGAAGCTTTCCTTGCGCAGCACCATCACCCAGCCGACAACACCGGCGAGAACGGCGACGACGGTGCCGGCGCGCAGCGCGGTGACCATGAACGGGTAGGCCCACATCTGCTGCACATCGGTGATCAGATTCCAGGTCAGCTGTGGATTCACCCGCTGGCTCCGTCGACGTGTATGGCGGGAACATCGGGTTGGCCGACGACGAACAGGCGCCCGGCTCGGTCATGGAGCACTTCGATCGGGATGCCGTAGAGCGCGCTGAGTTGGTCGGCGGTGATCACCTCCTCGGGCGTTCCAATCACGGCCGACCCACGGGCGAGGTAAATGACGCGATCCAGGTAGGGCAGGATCGGGTTCACGTCGTGGGCCACCATCACCACCGCGACGCGGTCGCGGCGGCAGATGTCGCGCACCAGGGCGCTGATCCCGGCCTGGCTGGGTACGTCGAGGCTGGCGAGCGCCTCGTCGAGCAACAGCAGTTCCGGCCGGCGAATCAGGGCCTGCGCGATCAGCAGTCGCTGCTGTTCACCACCCGAGCAGCGGCCGATCGGGCGCCGGGCATAGTCGGCGGCGCCGACCACCTCGATCACCTGCTCGAGCCGTCGTCGCCGTTCGGCGAACCGTCGCGGGGCCAGCAGCCGCGTCAGCCACGGTACGGGCGTTCCCCAGCGGGCGCCGTCCAATCCCATTGACACCACGTCGATGCCGCGGATGCGCACGCCGGCGTCGAACGCGCGCCGTTGCGGCAGATATCCGATGCGGTTGTTGCGCCGGCCGGGGCGCGCGCCCAGCACCTCAACCATGCCGTGCGACGGTGTCAGCCCGAGCAGCACCTTCAGCAGCGTCGACTTTCCGCAGCCGTTAGGTCCGAGCACCGCGACGAACTCACCGGCGGCGACGTCGAGGGACACATCCGACCACACCGTCGTCCCGCCCACCACAGCCGAGGCGCCGCGCATCCGCACCGCGACCTCGTCGGCAACCGGCGCTGGGGCAGCTTGCTGGCTGGTGTGGCCGGGGACCGTGCTGGTCATCTACTTTCCTGTCGCGGTGTGCAGAGCGTCGGCCAGGCTAGACAACTGGGTGGATTGCCAATCTTGAAACGCCACGTTCGCCGGCGACAGTGTCTCGGTGACGGTAGTGACTGGAACGCCCTGTTTCTTGGCCGCGTCGACCTGCGCCTGCACATCTGGGTTGCTGTTTTGGCTGTTCAACACGTATACCTTGATCGCCTTCGTGGCGATCTGCCGGTCGATGGTCGCCTTGTCGGCAGGCGAGGGATCGGTGCCCTCACTAATCGCCTTGAGGAATTGCGGCGGCGTGATCAGGTTCAGCCCCAACGCATCCGAGAGCGGGGAGAAGATCGATTCACTGGCACCGACTGGCGTCCCGACGTACTTGGCTTTGATGCTGGCGATCAAGCTGTGGTAGTTGGACAGGGCCTGGTTGAGGAACTGCTGGTTCTGCTGATCGAAATAGCCCGAGTCATTCGGGTCCGCCTTCTTGTAGGCGGCGGTGATCGCGTTGGCCACCTTAGTGACCGAGTCGGGTGAATACCACTGGTGCGGGTTGCCGCCCTCGGCAACCCCGACGGTGGCGCCGACACTGACCACTGTGCGTTGGGGATTCGGGTCGGACGCAAGCATTTTGTCGGCCCAGGCGTCATAGCCGATGCCGTTTTCGACCACGATCTTCGCGTCGGCAACCATCCGGGCATCAGCGGTCGATGGCTCATAGCTGTGCGGGTCGGTATCGGGGTTGGTGATGATGCTGGTCTCCTGCACCCGGTCACCGCCGAGCTGTGAGGCGATGCTGCCCCACGCGTTGATCGTCGCCACAACCGCGAGTCGGGGGCCGGCCCCCGTGCTGCTTGTCCCACTGGTTCCGGATTGCGATGCGTTGTTGCTGCTACACGCAACCGCGCCCAGCAGTACCGCGGCCGCGCCCACCGCCGCCCATATCGCGGCCCTACGCCGACCAGGTTGACCTTTCATCGGACCTTCTCTACGGCACCGTTATTGAAAACAATTTTCATTATCTTGCCGGACTGTAGCATGCGACAGCGCGCGGTTCACACCCCACGGCCGGCCATGATTCGCGGCCTCAGCGCCACTTGCCGTATCGCGGCGCCAGCCGCGTCCGGCGCGCCGGCCGAGGCTCTCCAAAACCAAAGGAACACAGCAGATGACGCCACATCGACGGTCTGCCCGCAGGCGATTTAGGTGCGGCCGCGTAGTGCCCCGAACACACCAGTGTTTCGTGCCGCTGAGCAATGTGCCCGCCGCGCACCCCGAACCGGTATTGCGTGGCGGCCGATCCGTCCCATCCGCGGCTCATCGCCCGACACCCAGTCCTGTCATCGCGAAACGCATTACCCAGCGCCGGGACATCCAGGCGCGACGGGACAGCAGCCGCATGCCGTTGAGGCCGACGATGACGGTGGAGCCTTCGTGTCCGGTCACGCCCAGTGGCGGCGGGAGGTGACCGAGCAGGTCCCGCGTCACCAGCCCGGTAATGCAGGTGGCTGCGCTCACGAAGTTGGCGATCACCAGCTGCCGGGCGTGCCGCGAGAAAACGATGAGGTGGGGGATGGTGGCCAGTTCGTCGTCAACGACAAGGGCGTCGACATTGTCCAGCGCGAGACCCGATCCTGCGCGGCCCATGGCGATTCCGGGGTGGGCGGCGGCCAGTGCGGGACGATGCCCGCGCCCCCGGTTCGATGGACGTGTCCCTGTGGATTGTCAACAGCAGTGCTTGCCAAGCCAGGCGCGCCGACCCTCCCTGACCGCGACGACGGCGATGCCCAACGCGACCACAGGATCGGCCCACGACCAGCTGAACAGGAAGTTCAGCAGCAGCCCTACCAGCAAGACTCCGGATAGGTAAGTACACAGCAGGGTTTGCTTGGAGTCGGCCACCGCGCTGGCCGAACCCAATTCGCGCCCAGCGCGTCGCTGCGCATGCGACAGCAACGGCATGACCACCAGCGACACGGCGGCCAACACGATTCCAGTGGCGGAGTGTTTGGCGGCCTCGGCGCCCAACAGCGAACGCACCGACTCCACGGTCACATAGCCGGCCAACGCGAAGAACGACACCGCGATGATCCTCAGCGCGACGCGTTCGCGCGCCTCGGGGTCCTTGCCGAAAAACTGCCACGTCACTGCGGCCGCCGAGGCCACCTCGATGACCGAGTCCAGCCCGAACCCGATCAACGCGGTCGACGAAGCCACCACCCCAGCGCCGATCGCGACGATCGCCTCGATGAGGTTGTAGGTAATCGTCGCTAGCACGAGCACACGCACACGCCGCGACAACACCGAGCGGCGTCGCTGATCAACGGGATTCGCGGCAGCGCAACACCGTTCGGAGCAACCGTACCGCCCCAGCGCAGAGACCGACAACGACAGCCCACCCTGGCCACCAGCGTCCTTGTCGCTGATCAACCCACGTCCACCCCACCGGCCATCGCCGCCGGCGCGTCATCATCGACGCACGTCCGCGCGGTATCGACCGCGAGCACGACCTGGACCAACTCGCCCAACGCGCGGGCCAAATGCACGTCAGCCAACGCATAGCGAACCTGCCGGCCCTCGTAGCTGGCCACAACCAGTCCGCAGCCCCGTAAACAGGACAAATGATTGGACACGTTCGACCGCGTCAGCCCGAGGTGAGAAGCGAGCTGGCCGGGATAGCTCACCCCATCCAGCAACGCCACCAGGATCCGGCACCGCGTCGGGTCGGCCAGCGCCCGGCCCAGCCGGGCCAGCGCCGACTCGCGCACCTCACTCGTCAGCATCCACCAAACAATACAGCCATAACTGATATATCAGTAGCGGCTGATCTATTCCACAAAGCACGGCGCCTGCGGCCCCCACCCCACCCAGCGGCGACGCAACGCCGAGGCGGCCGATCCCGGGGCCGCGGCCAAGCTACGCCGCGGCACAAACCCCGCCTGCACGGATTGCGGTAACCGGTTCTGTCATCGGGTCTTGTCTTGAAGACACAATTCAGCAACGGCTCGCGCCCGCCGATCCGGGTTTGAGGGTTGACTGCCTACGGTGGGGCTATGCAGGACGGCGGTCCATCGATCCGATCGCGATGCCCGGGCGCGGTGTCTCGCCGCGACGTGCTCAAGTACGCTGCCGGCGCGCCCGTGTTGTTGAGCCTGCCGACGGTGCCGCTGGTGGGCGCGCCGACCGCCGGTGCGGCGTCGGCGATCGCGGGCCGGATCGTGTTCCTGGATCCGGGCCACAACGGCGCCAACGACGCCTCGATCAATGAGCAGGTGACCAATGGCCGTGGGGGCACCAAGGAGTGCCAAACCACCGGTACCTCCACCGACGCCGGTTACCCCGAGCACAGCTTCAACTGGGATGTGGTGCTGCGCATTCGCGCGGCGTTGACGGCGCTGGGTGTGCGCACCGCGATGTCACGGGGTAACGACAACGCGTTGGGTCCGTGTGGATCAGCGCGCCGCGATGGCCAACGCCCTGCAGCCCGATGCGATCGTGAGCATCCACGCCGACGGCGGACCGCCGGATGGGAAGGGCTTTCACGTCAACTATTCCAGCCCGCCGCTCAACGCGGCCCAGGCTGGACCTGCGGTCCGTTTCGCGCAGGTGATGCGCGATCAGTTGGTTAGCGCGGGACTGCAGCCGTCCACCTACCGGGGCACCAACGGGTTGTACGGGCGCGCCGACCTGGCCGGTCTGAACCTGGCCCGCTATCCGTCGGTCCTGATCGAACTCGCCAATATGAAGAACACCGCCGAGGCCGCGGTTCTGGCCAGCGCTGAGGGGCGGTCGCGGTACGCGTCAGCGGTCACCCAGGGCATCACGGCTTACTTGGGTTCCACGACTCCGGCACGTCTATGAAACCCGTTGCGTCAGAGGGACTCGGCTCGGATCAACACCTTGCTGGATATCGCCCGGGCCAACCTCGGGGATGCCACGGGCACGTATGTGGCCGCCGATGCGGCGGCCGCGTGCACCGGCTTCTGAAGCGACCGCTACTGACCGCGAAAGGACTTGTGATGTCGCAGCCTATCTGTGCCGCATGCGCGGCCGACATTGCCGGGGCGCTGCGAACTACGACCCACCATCCGACCGGGTAGCGCGCGGACCGCCCCATTGGATCGGCCCCATCGCCGACTACGGTGAGGCGGCGGCCCTGCGCACTTGGCTAGAGCTCGGTCAGTGGGAAACCACGCCAATGCCAAGGGATCTCGGCCGGCATCAGCTTTGGACTCGCAAGGCCGTCCAGAGCAATTGAACCTGACTCATCAATGAGGGTAGGCGTATGAGTTGGGCGGGGCATCGATGCGAGTGACCGTGGTGGCCTGCAGTGTCGGGATCGGGGCTGAATTCGGTTGTCGCGGCTTAACTTCGCCTTCGACTCGAAGCCATGTGTTGTCCGGTAGCCCGGCGGCCTGGGCGGCGGCCGGACCGCCCAGATGGATGCGCGCCAGTTGGGCGTCGGCGGCACAACAGATGATGACGACGCGACCGAGATCTACGCCCTGCGCCTCGTTGAGGACAAAGCCGGTCACAGTGATCGGCCTATTCTTCAGCGACCCGCTGGTGTCCTGAGCCTCGCGCATCAGCACCTCGGGAAGCGACAGTTCGGGAGCTCTGCCGGGCGGCAGCGGCGGAAATGCCCGATTCAGAACGTCATTGGAAACCGGCGTCACGGACGGCGCCGCAGCTGAGGCTCGCAGCGCCGGTGGCTTCACGAAACACAGGAGCAAGATCGGTATGACGAGCAGCCACACTATGGCGGCCCTGTGGGAGTGCACGTGACCGTGATCGTCTACTCGCGGTCCGCCTCTGCGGATATCGCAGATCATCACAAATAGCGCTAAGGCGATGAGCAACACTGCCGACGCGACCAGCCACGGCAGCAGTCCGGGTTTGACGTACCGGGTGAACGCGCCCGACCATGCGATCACGGCGATGCTGATGCCGACCAGCAGCAGAACGGTGTTCTCGCTTTCCCGGCTCATTAGCTACGACCGAGGACGAAAAATCCGACCGCACAGGCGCTGGCGATCGCTACGACGAAGGTGCAGGGGGCGAAGCGCGCCGCGAAAGCCCGACCGAACATCCCCGCCTGCATCGCGAACAGTTTTACGTCGACGGCCGGACCCACAACCAGAAAGACGAGGCGGGGCAGCAGCGGCACCATCGTCATGCTGGCGGCCACGAAAGCATCGGCCTCCGAACACAACGCGAGCACCACCGCCAGTGCGGCCATCGCGAGCACACCCAGGATTGGGTCCGCCGCCAAATGAGCGAACACCCACTGAGGCACCATCACGTGCAGCACAGCCGCCGCGGCGGCTCCCAAAACCAAATAGGATGCGGCCTGCAGAAAGTCGTGCCTTGCCGCTTCGGCGAACACCACCCATCGCGATTCCGTCCGAGCATCCGAAGCGGGCAACCTTCGGGTGATCCATTCGGGGCGGCCCCAACGTGACCATGCCCAGCCCATGATCACCGCGGTCAACAGGGACGCCCCCATGCGCGCAAGGACCATCCTAGGCGCACCGGGAAACGCCACGGCGGTGGCGACCAGCACTACCGGGTTGATCGCCGGCGCGGCGAGCATGAACGTCAACGCCGCCGCTCCCGTGGCTCCTCCGTCACCGAACAAGCGCCGCGCCACCGGAACCGAACCGCATTCACAGCCGGGCAACGCCGCCCCACCCACGCCGGCGGCCAACACCGCCACGACGGGACGACGCGGTAACCAGCGCGCCAACCGTTCCGGCGACACGAACACCGCGATCAGGCCGCTGACTACCACCCCGAGCACCAGGAAGGGAACCGCCTGCACGAACACCCCACAGAACACGGTGCCCGCCGTCGACAACGCCGCATTAAGGGCGACCGCATTCTGCAGCGTCGCCGCCGTGAAAGCGCAGGCCAACATAATGCCGACGAGCAGTTCCATCGACCCGACGCGCAGCCTGGGCCCAGACTTCAGGGTCGCCACCGTCCCAGTATGTCAGCGCACCGGACTCTTACCGGCACCCTGCAGGTGGTGTCGCAAACGCTCTCCCCCCAGACTGCAGGTCTTGGTTGATGCGGGTACTCGCCCACCCATCGGTCCGCGCAGCGGGAATGTCACTCGTCCTCCCGCATGGATGCGACAGCACTCCGTCCTTATACGCACGGTTGCCGGTTCGTCAGATTAGACGACGGGTCGCGTCGAGAGGTTCGCCTCATCAAGGGAGACACGCGCGGATAGAGACTTTTGAAGCGCACCGGCGAGAGGCGTGCGCGCGGCGAACTGACAATGCCCTAACCACCGCTTGGAATGCGGGGCTGCGGGTCGAGATCGCTAGCCGCCCCATTTGGCGGCTTCGGCGGTGTCACGGGCGTACATGGCCAGCGTGTTGGCTTCGTGGGTGCTGGCCATCGCCTGATAGGCCCGCACCAGGCTTTCCATGGCCTGGTTCCACTGGGCCTGCCACACCTGATACGTCATCCCGGTATCACCCTGCCAGGCATTAGACAACGCCTGCTGCTCGGTGGCGATATCCGCACCCAGCCCCTGCAACGTGCCGGCATGACCCGACATGTCCCCGGCATGACCCAACATCGCCGGGTAGTTATACATAATCTGCGACATCACAAACCCTTTCTCAGCACCAAGACCGGCTCAGAACCCGGTGTAACCCGACGCCGCCGCAGCATCGGCGGCCACATAGGTGCCCGCGGCATCCCCCAGGTTGGCCTGGGCGATATCCAGCAACGTATTGATCCGCGCGGCGGCCTCCACAAACCGGGCATGCGCGGCCTGAAACGCCGCCGCAGCCTCACCCTGATGAAACGCCTGCGCCGACACCGCCTCCTGCTCGGCCTGGCTAATCGTGCTGCGCATCACCCCCGCCTTAGCGCCAAACGCCGACTGCGCCGCCACCAACTGCGGAATATGCGCATCCAACAAACTCATAACAATCCCCTTCGTTGTTTCGGGTTGCTAGCTATCACGTTATTCGCTGTCATGAGCCCCTTCGCTCGGCTCGCCGCCCCCGTCGGGGTTCCAGGTGCCCGGCACCATCGGCATCCGCGGGCCGCCGCCGAACTCGTCACCGGCCAGCGTGGTCAAGCCCGCCGCCTGAGCGGCCGATTCCTTGGCTGCCGTGCCAGCGAACCCCAGATTTCCGGCACCCTGATCCGACGCCACGGTCTGCCCGCCCGGTGGCGTGCCCCAGTCTGGGTCGACGTCGATATTCATATCCATAAACTCGTCGCCGTACCCGCGCAACCCCGCCCGCCGTCGCCGCCGCGCCCGCGCCGCCTCCCGCGCGGCCGCGGCAGCTGCCGCCGCCGCGGCGGCCGTTGGTTCCAGGGCCTTCCTTTTCGCGCTGGATGCGGCCCTGGCACTCATCCCCGAGCCGGACCCAATGCCGGGGGGCACCGCGTACGGGGGAACAAAACCCACCGCACCCGCGGCCGCGGGCGGCGGCGGCGGCGGAGCCGGAGCCGGAGGGGCCGGGGGGCTGGGCGTCGGGGCAGGTGCCGGCGCCGTCGCAGGGGCCGCGGCCGGGACGGCGATTGAGGTCAGCCCCACGGCCGGCAACACGCTGGGCGCGGCGGCGATGGGTACCAGAGCCGGCGCCGCACCGGATGGAGGCACCGCGGCCAGCGCGGCCAGCCCCCCCAATCCGCCCAATGCTCCCGGGGTGGCAGCGGGGAGCGCTGCAACGGCCACGGCCGGGTTGGAGACCGCGTAGGCAAGGACTTCATTGATGTGCACCGGGAAATCGAACAGTTGCCAGCTGATCAGCCATTGAAAGGCCTGCACCGGATTTTGCGTCAGGTCTACCCCGAAATTCTGAAAGTCCTCAAACAGTTCGAGGCTTCGAGCGACCCAGAACGACGCCTGGCCCGGATTCACAAAGGTGTCGTAGGTGGCCCCATTGATCGTGCCCCCCGCCGGATCCCAATTGATGCCGAAGTGCTGCAGGATGTTCGCAACAAAGTCATCGATCGGAAGATCGACCAACGGGTCGTGCGCGAGCTGGCTATTCCCAATGCCGAGGCTGTTCTGTAAGAAATTCACCAGGGCGGGCGGAAGCCCGTACGGGTTGTCCGATTGGGTGTTGTTAAGAAGGATGCTTTCAATCTGCTGTTGCAGTCCCAGCGGATTTTGCAGGAACTGCTCGACCTGCTGCAAGATTGCTTGCTCATATCCCTGCAGCAGGTTGGAGGCGTCCTGCACATAGCTGGAGACCGCTGACGCCGGGGCATCGGCCTGCGTTTGCGCGTCGGATTTCAGGATTTGCGGCGCCGGGGTGGTCTGTGGCGTCGACGCGACCGCGGCGCCGGACACCGCTTGATAGGTCGCCATGGTGAGGGCGGCCTGAACCCACATCCGCACATAGTCGGCCTCGTTGACCGCGATCGGAATCGTGTTGATCCCGAAGAAATTCGTGGCCAGCAACACGCCGTGAACCACATGGTTGGTGGCCAGCTCGGCCAGCGTCGGCATGGCCGCCAGCGCGGCGGTGTAGCCCGCGGCGACGGTCTCCAACTGGGCGGCCGCCGCCGTGCTGTTGGCGCTGACCTGCATCAACCACGCCAGATACGGAACATACGCGGCCACATACGACTCGGCGCTGGGCCCCTCCCAGGCGCCGCCCTGCACCGACGCCAGCAACCCGCTGAGCTCCTGCGCCACCGACGCGTATTCCGCACTCAACGAATTCCACGCCCCCGCGGCCGCCACCAGGGACCCCGGCCCCGGCCCGCTGCTCAGCAACGCCGAGTGCACCTCCGGCGGTGCGGCCATCCAGATCGGCGCCGTCATCGTCAGCCGCCTGCGGCCAGATACGACGATGCCGCCGCCGCATCACCGGCGGCGTAACTGGCGCCCGACTCGCACACCCCGAGACCGGAGCGGCCCAGTTCCTGGACGCCTTCGGTGGCCACCGCCTCGTGTCCGGTGCCCGCGACGCTGAACAAAAGGGCGCTCTGCAGCGACACCGGGTCGGCCGCCGGCGGGGACACCACCGTTATCAAGGGGGCGGCGCCGGCGTGGGCGGCCGCCAATCGGGCGGTCAACGCGTCGACCGTCGCAGCCGCGGCGACCAGGCCTTCGGGCACGACACGCAACGTCATGGACAGACACTCCTGGGCTGGAAATCTGGGCTGATTGCCAGAAGCGTACTGAAAATGATTGTCGTTAACAACTCGATGGCGTCCGATGCCTTGCATGCAGCGAGCAGCCTCCGGCGGCTTGGGCGGGTGTCCATGCCGCAGTCGAGTTGCCTCGGTGAGCGCTAGATCAACGGACGCCCGGTCCGGATCCGGCGGTCGACATCCCACAGCAGCACGTTGAACGGGAACTGCCGGACGAACCGCGGCATCATGCCGTTGACAGTGGCCAATACCACCATCAGCCGGTCGAAGCGCCGTTGCTTGGCGGCGTCCCACGGCAGCCGCATCTCGTCGCGGAACCGCTGCGGCAGAAAGCCCGTGGTGATCAGCAGCGAGAAGTCGTCCGACCGGCGTTGCAGTCGGCGCGGCAGCGCCACACCCCGAATGCGGCCCGCGGCAATGGGATACAGGTAGTCCCGGACGGCGTCGTCGATGTGCACCTTGGCCAGCGACTCCTGCCAGTACCGGTCGAAGGCCGCCCGGTCCGCCGGCCACATCTCCGGCGGCACCTGCAACGTGGTGGCCAGCGCCATCCCCTCGCGGTAGTGGCGGTCGGCGTCCTCGCCGTCCAGTTCGCCGATGAAGGTCCGGTAGATGTCGACCCCGCCCTTGTACAGGCATGCCCCCACCCACAGCTGCAGGTCGACGTCGAAGGCGTTGTACTCCACCGGGCTCTCAGGGGTGGAGTACACCTGCGCATGCGCCCCGTTGACCGCCCGACGGAAGGCCTCCTTCTGGGCGTCGCTACCGGCGGTTGCCACCGCGAGGTAGGTAAAGGTGGTGCGCGCCCGTTTGATCGGGTGCAGGTCCGCCCGGCCGCTGTCGACGCGGCTTTCCAGCACGCCGTAGCCGACCCCGGGCCGCGCCAGTTGCATGATCACGTTCGCGGACCCGGCCAAAAGCGCGATGCCCATCAAACCCTCGTCGATGCCCGAGGCGCGCCTGCGCCGGGTCCGCCTCGAGAGGGATAGCCGGGGCGAATCGGCGATGGGGCGCTCCACATGCCGAATCGGCTGGTGAACCCCCTCGTGTATTGCCATGGTGAGTCCTTCCGCGGCGCCGGCCCGCCGAATGTGCGAACGCCTGTTTCCCGATGTTGTCCCGCGCGTGGCGTCGGTGTCAAGATGGTGACTATGCCTGACGCATCCAGCCCGCGGCCCTACCGCGGCATCGAGGCCGCCGATCGGCTGGCCGGGCGCCGCCGCCGGCTGCTGGCCGCGGGCCTGGACCTGCTGGGTGCCGAACAGCAGGACATCTCCGAGCTGACGGTCCGCGGCATATGCGGCGAGGCCGGCCTGGCGGCCCGATACTTCTACGAAAGCTTCGCCGACAAGGACCAATTCGTCAGCGGGGTGTTCGATTGGGTGGTCGCCGAGCTGGCCGCCACCACCCAGGCCGCGGTGGCGGCGGTGCCGGCGGAGGAACGAACCCGCGCCGGGATGGCCAACATCGTGCGGACCATTGCCGGTGACGCCCGCATCGGGCGGCTTCTGTTCAGCACCCAGCTGGCCAACTCGGTTGTCGTGCGCAAGCGTGCCGAATCCCGCGCGCTGATGGTGATGCTGTCCGGCCAGCATGCCGTCGACACCCTGCGGGCGCCGGCGAACGAGCGCGTCAAGGCGGCGGCGCATTTCGTGGTCGGCGGCGTCGCACAGACCATCAGCGCGTGGCTGGCCGGCGACGTCCAACTCGGGCCGGACCAGCTCGTCGATCACCTGGCGGCGCTGCTCGAGGAACTCACCAACCCAAACCTGTACCGCGTCACGGAAATAGCGGAAGGTGCCACAACCGCATCCCGGGATTAAGCAGCCACAACCGCGTCATCGTGAGTCGCAGAAGCCGCTGCGCACCATAGATCATGAAGATCGCCAACGGCACCTCGATCAGCAGCGCCGTGACCACCGACAGCCAGCGGTCCCTGGGCCCGGCGGTCATCAGGTCAAACCACGCGTCGCAGAGCAGCAGCACCCCGGTGGTGAACGCCGCCAGGACCAGCAGCTGACGGCGCAGGTACCCGAGCACCGCCGTCGCCACCATGAAAACGACCAACAGAACGTCGAAACCGATCCAGGTGGCGGGCCAGTTGTGGGCGACGTAGTTCCCCGGCAGCGTGATCGACAGATACCCAAGCCAGGGAACCATGGCCATCGAGCCGCCGATCATCAGGCCCAGCCGGATACGGCGGATCCGGCCGAGCAGCGCCGGGTCGATGACGTCGCTCAGGGGTTTCTCCAAACGGGTGATCAGGTCGCGCCGCTGCTCGGGTGTCAGCGCGGCGATCTGAGTGTCGGACAAAATGCCGTCGGTCATCATGGACATCCCGGGGCTCAAACACGGTCTTGCCGTTTAGCGTACGGCCTCCACCCGGGGCCGTCGGTCGGCCGCGGTCTTAGGGGCGGCCTTGTTATCGCTCGTGGTGAATTCCTTTACCCAGCAAGCGAATTCCAACGTGACGCCGTCGGGGTCCTGGAAGTAGAACGAGCGCACGTAGACCCCGGGATGCACGGTCGCCGACACCTGCTTCTCGCTCTCGTCATGGTTCAGCACCGGGCCCACCCGCACGCCCTTGTCCTTGAGCCGCTGCCGGTAGGCGTCGAACTTCTCGGCCGGTACGTGGAACGCCAGATGGTTCATGGTGCTCACGGCGCTGGTGATGTCCCCGATGCCGGGGATGGCACCCGGTGACGAGATGCCCGGCACCCGATCGGGGGCGTCGGCGAACCAGAAGAACGCGACGCAGTCGCCGTTGCCGGCATCGAAGAAGAAGTGCTGGCCCTGACCGCCGGGCAGGTCGAGCGATTTGATCAGCGGCATGCCGAGGATGTTGGTGTAGAAGTCCACGGTCCGCGCCATGTCCGAACACACCAGTGCGACATGGTTGATCCCGCCGAGCTCGAATTCGGTGTTGTTGTTGTGCGGCTTGATCATCTTGCGGCTCCCATCGGTCCGCGGCGGTCCTGGCCAAGATCCGAATCTGAATCTAACATCAGGTTCAGTTTTGCTCCAGGGAGGTGCGCCCGGGTGTCGACCGCGGCAGAACACGATGGCCGGCCCGGCGAGGGCCCGGCGTTTCCGACGCATCGCGGCAGGCGAACGCAGGCCGCGATCGACATGGCCGCCCGAACGGTCATCGCGCGCAAGGGCATCCTGGCGACAACCATTGCCGATATCGCCGCCGAAGCTGGCCGCTCGGCGGCGTCGTTCTACAACTACTACGACTCCAAAGAGGCGATGGTCCGCCAATGGGCCCTGCGATTCCGCGACGAGGCCAACCAGCGCGCGCGTTCGGTGACCGGGCACGGCCTGTCCAATCGCGAGCGCGCGTACGAGGCCGCCGCCGTGCACTGGCAGACCTACCGCAACCGACTCGCCGAGGTGATCAGCGTGTCCCAGCTGGCGATGGTCAACGACGACTTCGCCCAGTATTGGGCTGAAATCTGCTCAGTGCCAATAACTTTCATCAGCGAGACGGTCCGACGCGCCCAGGCCGAGGGCCACTGCCCCGACGACGACCCGCAACTGATCGCCGAGGCGATCGTGGCCATGTTCAACCAGTTCTGCTACATCCAGCTCACCGGGGCCAACAAACGGGCCAGCGAGCCCGACGACGCGGCCTGCATCCGGACGCTGGCCAACATCTATTACCGAGCCATCTACGCCGGCGGAGGTGAGCCGAATTGACCCGTCGCGCCGGGGCCGCGGGGGTTGTCCGCGAGTTCGTCGGGCTACCGTCACCCACCGCCGGACGGGCCGGCGCGGGCGGCCATCCATGCCAGGGGCTCTACCACCGCGGGGTGGGACGCAAGCCGAAGGTCGCGATGATCGCCACGCACTACCAAATCGACTTCTCCGAGCACTATCTCGCCGACTACATGGCCACCC
>Ga0335076_10000286_pt1 | contig 44897 bp, 39 predicted proteins | sample Lox_Sample_25_FD_206717 | JGI IMG/M metagenome (GOLD analysis project Ga0335076, IMG submission 206717) | Soil microbial communities from Loxahatchee National Wildlife Refuge, Florida, United States - Lox_Sample_2.5 | ecosystem: Environmental > Terrestrial > Soil > Wetlands | place: USA... | reverse complement strand
CCGGCCAGCACGCAGGAGAATGCGATTGTGTGCTGGTATCATTCCGCCGTGACCCGCCGCGGCAAGTTCATCACCTTTGAAGGACTCGACGGAACCGGCAAAAGCACGCAAATGCGCAAGCTGGCGGCAGCGTTGAGCGAAGGTGGGTTCAAAGTAGTTGAAACGCGCGAGCCCGGAGGGACGCCTGCCGGAGAAAGGATTCGCCGCGTCCTCCTCGATTCGACGACCGAAGGCCTTTCGCCGCTGGCGGAGATGGCGCTGATGTTTGCCTCGCGAGCGCAACACCTCGCGGAGGTGATTGAGCCTGCCTTGGAGCGAGGGCAGATCGTACTTTGCGATCGCTTTACGGATTCCACCGAGGCTTACCAGGGGAGCGGCCGGAAACTGGGAAGCGAACCGGTGCTGGAGCTTCATCGAGTGCTGTGCGGAGACTTGCAACCGGATCTGACGCTGTTGCTGGAATCCGATCCGGTGATGAGTGTGGGGCGCGCCCGCCGCCGCAATCTGCGGACACGCTCTCAGGGCCGGGGGCGCGGAGATGAAAATCGCTTTGAGCAGGAGACGCGGGCATTTTTTGCCCGGGTGCGGGAAGGCTATCGAATGATTGCCGCGCGCGAGCCCCAACGCGTTGTAGTAGTCGACGCGAGAGGAACACCGGGGCAAACGCACCAACGGATTTTGGAAGTGGTGAGGAAGAAGCTGAAATTATAGGTATTCACCACGGAATAACCGAGAACCGAGAAGATGTTTCCATCGTGTTTTCTCTGTCTCCCCGTATCGCCGTGGTAGATTTCGACTAAGCGACTATGTCTTTTTCTGATTTTTATGGGAATGCCGAGACCGTCCGCCGGCTGCGTGAGATGCTGGCGCACAAGCGCTTTCCTCATGCCGTAATACTTTCCGGGGCACGCGGCGCGGGCAAATACACTTTAGCCCTGATGCTGGCGCAGGCAATGAACTGCCTGAATCCTGGGAACGCGGAAGGCCTCCCGGATTTCTGCGGGAAATGCTCGAACTGTCTCCGGATCGCGCAGGCAAGAGATCTCGATGCGCGCTTCGTCGAGGCCGTAGAGACGCGCGAAGCGCTGCGCGAGGCCGACAAGAAAGACACACGGATCTTCGTGCAAACGCATCCCGATGTCCTCATCATCCCGCCCGACCCGCCGCAAATGATGATCAAAGTAGATCAGGTCCGCCGGGTCATCGAAAGTGTGTATTACCGCCCGGCGGAAGGCGCCGAGCGGATTTATATATTCACCGTCTCAGCTTTTATGAAGGAGGCGGCAAATTCTCTGCTCAAGGTGCTGGAAGAACCGCCAGAGTTCGCCACGATTTTTCTTCTCGCGGAAAATGCCGGCGAATTACTACCGACGATCCGCTCGCGCGCGCCCATTTTTCCTTTAGGCGCTTTGCCAGCGGAGGAAATTGAACGCGACCTGGCCAGGCATCATCCGGAATGGACGCAGGCGCAGCGGCAACTGGTCGCAGGGCTCACGGAAGGCGCGGTGGGGCGGGCACGCAATTTTGATCTGGAAGCATATGCTGCGGCGCGGGCGGGCGCGCTGACCATCCTCAAGTCCGTGCTGGCGCGCGGCGGGCACAGCGACGTCTTCAAAGTCACCGAATCGTTTCGCCAGGGCGCCGAAGGACGTGAGAAAACCGAAGAATTGATTCACACGCTTTATTCATTGCTTCGCGACCTGATGTTTCTGGGTTCCGGCGCACCGCAGCTGGTGCGCAATAGCGATATTCGGTCGGAGCTCAAAAAGCTGGCGGACTCGTCAGATTTCGATTGGATCGCTTTTGCCGCCGAGCAACTCGCCGAAGTCGAGCGCGGTATGCGGCGCAACCTGCTGCGCTCGCTATCGCTCGACGCCTTTGCGGCGGCGCTGGAGAAGGCCTCGTGAGCAATTTCTAAGGCTCGTATTATCAGCAGATTACCGAGATTACTTCGGTGGTTCTATGCCCTTTGGAGTGGTTGCCGGCTGAGGGCTCCGATCCTATAATCGATCTACTCTGGTGTAAAGATTCTCCTTCAGGTTCCGGGTGGCAGGCGGCGGGGGTGAAGTCTGTCTTCGCTGAGTTTGTAAGTGTTTGAGCTGAAACCCGGTTATGCGAAAGCGCCTGAAAATCGCAGGAATGCTGACGGCCAGCGCTGTATTTGCGACCTCCCTTTCCTTCTCGCCTGCCTTGTGGGCCGAATCCGGCGCCGACGGCGCTCCGGAAAGTATTAAGGCGACACAAGACAAGGGACGAACCATCTATGTGAACGACTCTACTCCGGTGGCGCGCCGTGCGCAGGCTCCGGAAGCGCCTCGGCGGGCGTTGATGTATTGGAGTTCGAAGGAAAACCGCTGGAAGCCGGTACCGGGACCGAATGCAGCGGCGATGCGGGCGGCGCGTTCGGCAGCGGCCGAGGTCAACCAATACCTTGGGCACGAATCAAACCAGTCGGCAACTGCCAGAATTGTCAGAGCCAACTTCAGCGGAACGATGGCCAGCCCAGAGGAAATCGACGGCGCCATCGAACAGGCAGCGGCGCGTCACAACGTCGATCCCAACCTTGTGCGGGCGGTGGTGAAGGTGGAATCCAATTTCAACCCCAACGCGGTGTCCCGCAAGGGCGCTATGGGGCTCATGCAGCTTATGCCTTCGACTGCCCGGCAGCTGAAAGTGAAGAACCCTTTCGATCCGGAACAAAACATCGATGCGGGTGTGCGCCATCTGAAACAACTTCTGGAAAATTATGATGGCGACCTGCGATTGACCCTGGCCGCTTACAATGCGGGCGCGGGCGCGGTGGCGCGCAGTTCTGGAGTTCCACGCTACGCGGAAACGCAGAATTACGTCAGGCGCATCACCAACTTGTATTACGGTGGCTTCGATGTCAGCAGCCAGGGCGCTTCGCGCGATCCCATTCGGGTGGAGCGGGATGCGCGGGGCGTGTTGTACATAACCAACACCGAATAGATTTTCGGCATCGATTTAGGAAGTCTCTCTCAGGTACCCGGATGTTTGGACAACCGATTCAGAACGAAGGCTAGGGACTGGTTTTCGTGAAGACCTCATTGCGCCGGCGCAGTGTGTGCGGAGCGGCTTTGCTTGCCGTTCTCTGCGTCTTACCGGCACATGCGCGGGTGCGCCACAGCGAATCGTGGGCGCGGGAGCGCTTTGCCACCGCCGAGCGCCTGCGCGAGGCGCTGAATGGCCGCCCGGCAACCGAGCGCACGCGCCACGACTATCAGCGCGTCATCAACTGCTACCGCAGCGTGTATCTGGGCGCTCCGACTTCCACCAAGGCCGATCCCAGCGTGGTGGCAGTGGCAGAAATGCAGGTGGAAATGGGACGGCGGTTCGATGACAACGCAATCCTGAGCAAAGCCATCACACAGTACAAGTTCCTGCGGCGCGAATACCCGGGCAGCAAATATCGCTTCGATGGTTTGTTCACCATCGGCGAGATTTACAAGGACGATCTCGATCAGCCGGAAGCGGCGCGGGCGACGTTCCGAGAATTTCTCCGCCGCTATCCTCACAACCGCCTGGCGGATGAGGCAAAACAGGCGATTGCCGAACTGGATCAGGATGCCGCATCGCAGAAAGCGGCTCCGTTTGACAAACAGCCTCAGAAAGCGAACGCGGACAAGAGAGAGGTCCCGGCGAACAAGGATGCGGCGCCCGGGTCCGCCTCGCAGGTCGCGTCACACAAAGAAGAATCATCTGACGAAACTGCGGGCGACGACTCTGCCCAGGACAATTCCTCGGATAAGGAGACGGCGGAGCGCCGCTCCGGCCGGCTGCCGCGGGTTACCGGCATTCGGCATTGGTCCACTCCGGATTACACACGCGTTGCGATCGACGTGGAAGGCGACGTCCAGTTTCAGTCGCAGCGCATCACCGATCCTGACCGCATCTTTTTTGATCTGGACGGGACGAAGCTGGCCTCGACGCTGGTGGGCAAAAGCTTCGACGTGGACGACGGTTTTCTGAAGAAAATCCGGGTGGCGCAGTTCGCTCCAGGGCGGACGCGGGTCGTGCTCGAAGTGGACAATCTTTACAAGTACGACGCGTTTCTGCTGCCCAATCCCTATCGTCTGATCATTGATATTCACGGCAAGAACGCACAGAAGAAAACACCGAAAGACGATTCGGCGACGGAATCCGACGGGACCGCCCGGGGGACCGGCGCCGGACCGCTTGCCGGTTCAGACGCGGGTCTGCCTGCCGGAGCATCCGCAGGATCGGTCCTTGCCACCGAAGCCGGCGGCCATACGAATGTTGGCCTGTCTCCTGGCGAAGCAGCTGGCGCGACGCCAACAAGGCTGGTGAAGAAGGTCGTGGAAGCGGATGACGATGACGCTTCTCCCCAGGTCGCGAAACTGGAGCCACCGGAAACGGAAGATGCAGCTTTAACCGCCACGCGCCCAACATCCGTCAAGAACCTGCCTGAGGCGAAAGAGGCGTCGTCTGATTCAGATGAGGGCACAGCATCCAACGCTGTGGCGGCCAGGCAACGCGCCGGAAAAGGACGCCAGGCCAGAAAGACCTCCTCATCGCACCCAAGTACTCCCGATGACCAGGATGCCCTCGACGATATGGAGGTCCACGAGGCACAACCCACCGCGAACGGCGACCGCTCGCTGATTCGGGCGCTGGGGCTGAAGATCGGCAAGATCGTGATCGATCCGGGCCATGGCGGCCACGACACCGGGACGATTGGTCCCAATGGCCTAGAAGAAAAAGATCTGGTGCTGGATGTGTCCAAGCGGCTGGGAAAACTGCTGGAGGCGAGGCTTGGCGCGGAGGTGGTCTACACCCGCAAAGACGATACCTTTATTCCACTGGAGACGCGCACCGCCATTGCGAATCAGGCCCGCGCCGATCTGTTCATTTCCGTGCACGCCAACTCCAGCCACGATGCTTCGGCGCGCGGGGTGGAAACTTACTACTTGAACTTCACATCGTCGCCCGATGCGTTGGAGGTTGCGGCGCGCGAGAATGCGGTTTCCGAAAAATCGATCTACGAATTGCAGGATCTGGTGAAGAAAATCGCGTTGCGGGACAAGATTGACGAGTCGCGGGAATTCGCGGCCGACGTGCAGGAGGCGCTGCACAGCGGCCTGGCGGCGAAAAGCCCGATGATCCGCGACCGGGGAGTCAAGAAGGCGCCTTTCATCGTTCTCATCGGGGCAAATATGCCTTCAATTCTGGCGGAGATATCCTTTGTCAGCAATCCCACAGATGCACGCAGGCTGGAGACCGCCGCGTACCGCCAGCGCATCGCAGAATCGCTCTACCGCGGGATCGCGAAATATGTGAACGGGCTAAGCGGCGTGAAGATGGCCAGCAAACTGGACAAGGCAGCGGGGCAATAAAGCTGATCGCCTCCCGCAGCGCCTTACTGGATGGAGCTGCCTACCTGCGAAAAGATGTTGTTGGCGTTGGCGCCGATCAGATGAACGGCACCCATCACAATCACCAGAATGACGGCGAGCATAATCGAATACTCCGCGACGTCCTGACCCTGCTCACCACGCCAGAATGTGCGAAACACGTTCATGATCTTTCCTTTCGATTACGCCGTTGCTGACGCTCCCGTAGCGCCGGCTTGTGCCGGAGCCTCGGCACGCGTCCTGAAATCCGCCGGGCTCAGACCCCAGGCTTCCGCGTCCTTTGTCATCGCCTGCAGACCGACCTGGTATTCGGCGATTCCCTTGAGTTTCTTGGTCCAAATCACCCGGAATTCCATCCTCCGCTGGCGGTAGCAAATCGTGAGCTGTTCCAGTTCGCCCAGTTGGTGGTGAATCGCTCCCAGCCGCACGCCGCTGGGCGTCACATCGAGAGTGTGAGCCAGTTCCTCGAACGATCTCCCGGAAGCGTCTTTGCCGCGCACTCGCACCGGCAGGACCGCTTTGCGGCGCTGTTGGCGGCGTTTATTGGTTTCCGCAGGACTTGATTGCATCTCTTCCCCTATCTCTATGTACCTAGTGTGCCTTGAGTTAAGGGCGCAGGGGAATGGCCCCGATGGGGGGCATTCGGCACGGTTGGGTAGGGGCACGAAGGTAATGGCGGAGCGTTCGCGCGACGCGGCAAGCGACCGTGGAAACTTTTCAGAGTGTTCTATGGTCTAATTGTTAAAGGACTGTTCGCGCGGATTCTCCCCATGAAGCTCCCCAGGTGCCTGCTGACGCTGGCTGTGGTTGCTTTGCTAGGCATCCGATTGCATGCCGGCGACACTACAGCGGCTGCGCCTCGCCCCGAGAGCCAGTCAATCCTTCCCACTCAATTTGCCGGATGGCAGATGCAGGGCGTTGCTCAGTTCAGCCAGAACCCTGCGGCGGCCGACCCGGCCAACGCCGCCGTGCTTCAGGAATACGGCTTTAACGGCCTGGAGAAAGCCACTTACACGCGTGACGACGGGCGAACGCTGAAGATTCGGGCTGCGCGGTTTGCCGACGCCAGCGGAGCGTTTGGAGCCTATACGTTTTATCTGGACCCGCAGATGGCGCGCGAGGAGATCGGTGACCAGGGTGCGTCTTTGGGGCCGCGCATTCTGTTTTATCGGGGTCAGATCGTGGTGGACGCCGTATTCAGCCAGTTGACGGTAATGTCGGCGGCTGAGCTGCGTGAACTGGCGGGCACGCTATCGCTGCCCGGAGGCAACGCCGGTGCTTTGCCTCCCGTGCTGGCATTTATGCCGCGCCATGCCTACGTTGCCAATACCGAGAAATACGCTGAAGGCCCGCTGGCGCTGGGCGCCATTTCTTCTCCGCTTGCTGGGGGGCTAGTGGATTTCAGCGCCGATCCGCAAGTGGTGCTGGGGCAGTACACAACTCCCTCCGGTCCCGCCACGCTGATGTTGATTTACTACCCCACACCGCAGCTGGCCGCCGAACATCTGCGGCGCATTGACGCCGCAAATCACGCGGCGCAGCCGAAGCCTGGCGTCGAAAGTGTGGAGAAGGCGGGGCCCTTCTTTGACAAGCGCACCGGACCGATCGTGGCGATCGCGGCGGGAGCGATTTCCGAAGGCGACGCGCGCACGTTGCTGGGATCGGTGAACTACGATGCCCGCGTCACCCGGAACGAAAACACTTATTTCGACAAGAAGAACAACATCGCCAATTTTCTGGTGAATTTGATTCTTCTGTGCATGATCCTGGGCGGGCTTGCCGTTGGCGCAGGGCTTGCGTTCGGCGGAGTGCGTATTTTGGTAAAGCGTCTTTTTCCCGGCAGGGTATTCGACCGGCCTGAGCAAATGGAGTTCATCTCCCTGCACCTGAGCGAAACCATCGTGACCGAAACCATGGTGGAAGAGGTCTCGGCCGGGCCGGAAACTCCGCCGGGCGAGGCAAATCGTCGTTAAGTTCTTCAGAAATCTTGGCTTATCGACTGGGAAAGGGGTTTCCGTCTCAATTTGCTGCAATTTCGCGATGTATTGACCAATTTTGTAAACAGTTGAAAACAAAGGCATTTATTTACGAAAAATTGCTTGACACCCCGTTTTTTTGACTCGTAAGATTCGTCCAGAAAGTTTTGACGGAATCTAAAGCCTCCGTTGGAACTATTCTCCCTTGAAGAAAAGGCTGCCCATGTTGCCGGGCGGCCTTTTCGTTTTCTGCATTGTCATTTCGGAAAAACGCGAGTGTCGATGCGTGATGCACGACACGGAACCGTGCCGGTTTCTTCGCGTATCCTCTGTTGAGTATCTTGTGACGGTCGGAATGACTGGAGGACGGTCATGTTCTGCGATGGATGTGGCGCAGCGGTTCAACCAGGGCAGGCTTTCTGCAGCGCGTGCGGCAAGAAGATTCTTGGTCCAGTGGCGGTGGCACAACGGCTTCCTGGCCGCGTGCAGCAGCATACCCATCTGCTCGGCATCCTATGGCTGGCCATTTCGGCGTTCAACGCAGTGGCCGGTTTGTTTCTGCTGATTCTCGGGACTTCGCTGTTTCCGCATCTGCACGAGATGAAAGGAGTGCCGCCCGACGTGCCTGCGGGCTTCTTGACCTCGCTGTTCACCACGCTCGGGATCGTCATTTTGCTCAAAGCGGCGTGCGGATTCCTTGCCGGCTGGGGATTGATGCGGCACGAATCATGGGCGCGCCTTCTGGCGCTGGTGCTGGCGTTCGTTTCGCTGTTCAACATTCCGCTCGGCACCGCCATGGGAGTCTATACGATGTGGGTGCTGCTGCCCGGCGAGTCGCAGAAGGAATACGACGCGCTGGCCGCGGCCAAGGCGGCCTAGGGCGCTTTACGCTGCGCTGCTGCGCATTTAGAATCGAGAACAAGCCGACGTAGCTCAGCTGGTAGAGCAGCCGATTCGTAATCGGCAGGTCAGCGGTTCAAGTCCGCTCGTCGGCTCCATCCTTTCATTTGTCCCGCCCGATCTGTTAGTGTTTTCAGTTCGTCCTATGTGCTGTTTTTTTCAAGCGCAGAGGCTGGCGGAGTCGGCTTCGGGGATTTCCTGCGGGAGGAATCCAGCCAGATGGCTGTGACAAAGATCACAGAGTTTGAGCCCTTGCCAATGAGAACATTTGCAGTTTCCGGCTCCGTGCTGCGGTGGAATGGCGTCATGGCGCGCTCTACAGAGATTTTCACTCGCAACGGGCAACTGATGGAAAGGAACATGATCCAGTGATCGTTGGAGTGCCGAAGGAAAGCTATCCCGGAGAGCGGCGGGTGGCCCTGGTTCCGCTGGTGATTCCCAACCTCGCCAAGGCAGGGTTGGAGGTGGTGATCGAGGCCGGGGCGGGCGAGGCGGCCGGCTATCCCGACGCGGCCTATAGGGAAAAAGGGGCGAAGATTCTTCCCGACCGGGCTGCCGTTTTTGGCGCGGCCGATATCGTGGTGCAGGTGCTGTGCTACGGATCGAATGACCTTACGGGGAAAGCCGATCTGCCATTGATGCGGCGCGGCCAGACGGTGATTGGATTTCTGCGGCCGTTCGGGTCGGGAGAAGTGGTGCAGCAGATCGCCGCGGCGGGGGTGACCTCGTTTTCGGTGGAATTGATTCCGCGCACCACGCGCGCCCAGAGCATGGACGCGCTCTCTTCGATGGGCACAATCTGCGGCTACAAGGCGGTGCTGCTGGCCGCGGAAACTTCTCTGCGAATTTTTCCCATGATGACCACCGCCGCGGGCACCATCACGCCGGCGCGTGTGTTCGTGATCGGCGCGGGAGTGGCCGGTTTGCAAGCGATTTCAACTGCCAGGCGGCTGGGCGCGGTGGCTTCCGCCTATGACATGCGTCCGGCAGCGAAAGAGCAGGTGCAGAGCCTGGGAGGGCGATTCGTGGAACTGCCCATCGAGGCGCAGAATGCCCAGGATGCGCGCGGCTACGGCACGGCGCAGGATGAGAATTTTTATGCCCGGCAGCGCGAACTGCTAACCCGGGTGGTCGCGGAAAGCGACGTTGTCATCACGGCGGCGGTGATTCCGGGAAAGAAGTCGCCGGTGCTGATCACTGCCGACATGGTCGAGGGGATGGCGCCCGGCTCAGTGATCGTCGATCTGGCCGCCGAACGCGGCGGGAACTGCGAACTGACGCGAGTCGGCGAAACCGTTCGGCAATATAGCGTCTCGATCATCGGCGCCATCAACCTGGCGAGCAGCGTGCCCTACCATGCCAGCCAGATGTACGCCCGCAATCTCAGCACATTTCTTTTGTACATGGTGAAAGAAGGCAAGCTGCAGTTGAATCTGCAGGATGAGATCGTCCGCGAGACGATGGTGACCAGCGGCGGAGAAATCGTCAACGCGCGAGTGCGCGAGTTTTTCAAACTGCCGGCGCCGGCGGCCAGCAGTAAGTGATCGATGCGGTTATCGACAAAGGGTAGAGGCCGGAACTGCGCGAATGCCAAGGAGCGACTATGCCAGCGGATTTCATCTCGAATCTGTACGTTTTCATCCTGGCGGGATTTGTCGGGTTTGAACTGATCAAGCGGGTTTCTCCGCTCCTGCACACTCCGCTGATGTCGCTGACCAATGCGCTGGACGCGATCGTGGTGGTGGCAGCCATCATCATCGCCGGCCGCCACGAGACGCACCTCACCACAGTTTTGGGGGCAATTGCAGTGGCGGCATCGTTCAGCAATATGGTCGGCGGATTCCTGATTACCGACCGCATGCTGCGCATGTTCAAGTCCGGCAGGCCGAAACAATGATGACTGCGTCAGGCCTTCAGCAGTATCTCGACTTCGCCTATATCGCCGCGGTCGTTCTCTTCATTTTTTCTCTCAAGCTGCTGAGTTCGCCGGTGCACGCGCGCTGGGGCGTTCTGGCGGGTGAAATCGGAGCGGCGCTGGCGGTCGTCGCCACGCTTTTTAACCCGGAACTGGTGGCGTACAAGTGGGTGCTGATTCCGCTGATCATCGGAGCCGGAGTCGGCATTCCCCTGGGAATGGTGCAGATGACCGCGGTTCCGCAGCGAACCGCTCTCAGCCATGCCTTCGGCGCGCTTTCGGCGGCCATGATCGGCATTGCCGAGTATTACGTGGGCACTGCGCCGGTCACCCGGTTCGAGATGGGCGAGATCGCGCTGGAAGTGATCATCGGGTCGCTCACGTTTACCGGCAGTTTGATCGCCGCGGGAAAACTACAGGAGATCCTGCCACAACGCCCCATCGTTTATCGCGGGCAGAATATCGTGAGCTTGACCGCGCTGGCCGGGGCGCTCGGGCTGGCGGTGGCGCTGGTGGTGAATCCGGCGAATACCATGCTTTTTCCGATCATGGTGATCGTGGCGCTGATTTTTGGCGTGTTGCTGGTCACGCCCATCGGCGGCGCGGATATGCCGACGGTCATCTCACTGTTGAATTCCTATGCCGGTTTTTCGGCTGCCCTGCTGGGGTTTGTTCTGAACAGCAAGGTATTGGTGGTGGCAGGCGCGCTGGACGGCTCTTCCGGTTTCATTCTGTCGGTGATCATGTGCAAAGCCATGAACCGCTCGTTCACCAACGTGATGTTCGGGGCGTTCGGGCAGGTACAGGCTTCGGCCGCCGGCGCCAAAGAAGAACGAGTGGTGCGTAGCGCGACGCCGGAGGAAGCGGCGGCCATTCTGGAAGCTGCCAGCAATGTCGTGATCGTGCCCGGCTACGGCATGGCCGTGGCCCAGGCGCAGCACAAAGTTCGCGAACTCTACGACGCGCTCACCAAGAAGGGAATCAACGTTCGGTTTGCGATTCACCCGGTAGCCGGACGCATGCCCGGTCATATGAACGTGTTGCTCGCCGAGGCCGACATTCCTTATGATCGGCTTGTTGAAATGGACGACATCAACGGCGACATGCCGCAGGCGGATGTGGCGCTGGTGATCGGCGCCAACGATGTCACCAATCCGGCTGCCCGCAGCGATCAGGCCAGCCCCATCTATGGCATGCCCATTATCGACGTGGACAAAGCGCACACGGTGATGGTGATCAAGCGCAGCATGAATCCCGGTTTCGCGGGCATCGACAACCCGCTTTATTACCTCGACCGCACGCTTATGCTGTTTGGCGACGCCAAACAGTTTGTAGGAGGGATTGTGCGAGAGTTAGGCGGAGGACACTGACCGGCGTGTGATCATGCGAGTTCACCTCATTGCACTCTCCGCGCTGCTTGCTGCGAGTTTGGCCTCCGCTCAGACTCAGCCTCAAATCAGCCTTATGCCCATGCCCTCGTCTATACAGATGGGCACAGGCCAGTTGCTGGTCGACCGAAATTTCTCCGTTTCGGTGACCGGCTTTCGCGACGGGTCTCTCGACCGGGGAGTGAACACTTTTCTGGTGGAGCTCTCGCGGCAGACTGGAATTCCTTTTCGACCGAATCCGGATGCCGCGCCAACACTGACGATCCATGCCGACCACAGCCGGGAGCGCGTGCAGAAACTGGGCGAGGATGAGTCTTACGAGTTGGACGTTACCGGCTCGGGCGCGAACCTTCGCGCCCCCAATCCGCTGGGAATTCTTCACGGGCTGCAGACCTTCCTTCAGCTCGTACAGGTCACACCAACCGGATTCGCCGCTCCCGCTGTAACGATAAAAGACCAGCCCCGCTTTCCCTGGCGAGGCTTGATGATCGATTGCAGCCGCCACTTCATCCCGCTCGATGTGCTGAAGCGCAATCTCGACGGCATGGCGGCGGTGAAGATGAACGTTTTCCATTGGCACCTTTCCGACGATCAGGGATTTCGCGTGCAAAGCAAGAAATTTCCCAAGCTGCAGGAAATGGGCTCGGAGGGAATGTTTTACACGCAGGATGAAATCCGCGAGTTCATCGCCTATGCGCATGATCGGGGAATTCGGGTAGTGCCCGAGTTCGATATGCCCGGGCACAGCCGCTCCTGGTTCATCGGATATCCCGAACTGGCCAGCGGGCCGGGCCCGTACGCGCTGGTGGGCGATCGGGTAAGGCCGATCATGGATCCCACCCGCGAATCGACTTACAAGTTTCTGGACAAGTTCATTGGCGAAATGGCCAAACTTTTCCCCGATGGCTACTTTCACATCGGCGGCGATGAGGTCAACGGCAAGCAGTGGGACGCTAATCCTAAAATCCAGGCGTTCATCCAGGCCCACGGCATGAAGAACAACCAGGACCTGCAAGCCTATTTCAACCAGCGCCTGGAGAAAATTCTGGCCAAGCACCACAAAATCATGATCGGCTGGGATGAGGTGCTGCATCCTGACTTGCCGAAGACCATCGTGATTCAGTCCTGGCGCGGTCAGGATTCGCTGGCGGCAGCGGCGCGGCAGGGTTACAGCGGGCTGCTCTCCTACGGTTACTATCTCGACCTGATGTGGCCGGCGTCGCAGCATTACGCCGTCGATCCCATGAGCGGCGGTGCGGCATCGCTGAGTCCGGAGGAGAAACAGCGCATTCTGGGCGGCGAGGCTTGCATGTGGGCGGAGTGGGTCACTCCGGAGAACATCGACGCGCATATCTGGCCGCGCAATGCAGCCATTGCCGAACGGCTATGGTCTCCGCAGAATGTGACGGATGTGAAGTCGATGTATGCGAGGCTCCATGCAGTAAGCCTGGAGCTGGAATGGCTGGGGTTGCGGCACCGGTCGGCCCGGAGATTGATGCTGCATCGCATGGCGGGGACCGCGGACATTTCTTCTCTGCGCAGACTCGCCGATGTGCTGGAGCCGGTGAAAGACTACAACCGCTGGGATGACTCGAAAGGCCCTATCGATTTCCACGCCCCGCTGAACCGCTTGATCGACGCGGTTTATCCCGAGAGCGACGTGGCGCGCGATTTTCGTGATCTGGTGCAGACCTACACCCAGAGCGGCTACAAAGACCACGACGCGGAAGGGCAAATCCGCGCCGCGCTCACAGTGTGGCAGAAAAACGATGCGAACCTGCACCCTCTGCTGGAGCAGTCTTTTCTTCTGCAGGAAGACGCGCCTCTCTCCGAAGAACTGTCGGCTCTCGCAGCGGCCGGCCTGCAGGCTCTCGATTATCTCGATAAAGCCGAGCCTTCTCCGGAAGCGTGGAGAGCGCAGCAGGTTACGATGGCCGGCCAGTCGCAAAAACCGCAGGCCGGTCTGCAGCTGATGGTGGCAGAGCCGATCGAACGTTTGATCGAGGCAAGTGGACCACCGCGGTAGTGCCTTGAAAAGTTCAAAGGTTCTGCACCATCTGCGCTGCATGTGAATCAACCAGGTTCTCCACAGCTTTCCAACAGAATTGCGGTTGCGAATGCGGGGCAGTTTGCACATAATGTCCTCGACGGGCTTTTCACGCAGGAGGCGCGAGGAGGCCGGCCGACAACGTGTACAGCCGAGAAGATCTGCTCAGGATTCTGCACATCACCCCGCGCCAGTTGATCAGCTGGCAGCGTGCAGGGCTGGTTGCTTTCGCGACGACGTTTTCCTTTTCCGATCTCCTGAAAATAAAAAAGGTTCGCGATCTTTGCGCCATGAGCGTGCGGCCGACGGTGATTCGTCAGTCACTCGAAGCGATGCAGAAGCAGGCGGCAGGCATGGAGAATCCTCTGTTGGAAGCGGGAGCTTCCTCGACCAGCCATCACCGAGTTGCCTTTCGCCATGGAGGAAAACTGCTGGAGCCGATCGCGGGGCAGTTCGTCATGGACTTTGCGCCGGGGGAGAAAGTCGTCACCCGGACTCCTATTCCTGCTCCCGGTCCTACGCCCGGCGAGGATGAGGCTGCGGTCTGGTTTGCGCGCGGAGTGGCGCTCGAGGAAGACCCGTCTTCCCAGGCTGGCGCCCTGGCCGCCTATCACAAGGTAATCGAGATTCAGCCGGGCCATGCCGCGGCTCACATCAACCTGGGTACGCTCTATTACAACCGGCAGGAGTTCAGCCTGGCGGAGAAGCACTACCGCGCCGCTCTGGAAGCCGATCCGCGATATGCTCTGGCATACTTCGATCTGGGAAATGTGCTGGACGAAACCGGACGCGTGCAGGAAGCGATCCAGACCTACAAGATGGCGATTCAGTTGGCACCCACCTACGCCGATGCGCACTACAACCTGGCGCTGGCCTACGAAAAAACGCGCGATCCGCGCAAAGCTCTCAAACACTGGCAGGCCTATGTGAAGCTGGATACGACCGGCCCCTGGTCGTTGCATGCGCGGAACCAGATTCAACGAATTCTGCAGGCAGATGGGCTGAAGCTGGTGCATTCGCGGCAGAAATAGCTGATGCGCAGGCGCGTCGGGTGCTGAGATCCTCTTTCGTTTTCCCGGTGCTAAACTAACCAGTTTGCCATTCTGCTTCTAAAGGTATTCCCATGCCCGAGACCGCGCTGCAGGCCGCTGCTCCCGCTCCCCTAACCACTCTTTCCGACGATGAAATTCTTTTCCGCGACAGCATCCGGCAGTTTGCTGACGAAAAAGTTCGTCCGCATGTGAAGGAGATGGATGAAAGGGGCGTGTTCGAGAAGGACCTCATTCGGCAATTCTTCGAGCTCGGGCTGATGGGCATCGAAGTTCCCGAGCAATTTGGTGGAAGCGGCGGGAAATTCTTTGAGGCAATTCTGGCCGTCGAGGAACTTTCGCGCGTGGACGCATCGGCGGGCGTAATCGTCGATGTGCAGAATACGCTGGTCAACAACGCACTGCTGCGCTGGGGAAATCCCGAGCAGAAGAAGCGCTTTCTACCCAAGATGGCTTCTGAGACGCTGGGCGCTTATGCGCTCAGCGAAGCCGGCTCCGGTTCGGATGCATTCGCTTTGCAAACGCGGGGCCAGCTCAAAGGCAACGAGTATGTGCTCAATGGCCGCAAACTGTGGATCACCAACAGCAAGGAAGCCGGACTATTTGTCTTGTTCGCCACCCTCGATCCTGACGCGGGATACAAAGGTATTACTGCGTTCCTGATCGAGAAAGACTTTCCCGGTTTTGCGGTGGGCAAAAAGGAAGACAAACTTGGCATCCGCGCTTCGTCGACCTGCGAACTGATCCTTGAAGATTGCAAAGTTCCCAAGGAGAACGTGCTGGGCGAGCCGGGCAGGGGCTACAAGATCGCTATCGAGACCCTCAACGAAGGCCGCATCGGCATTGGAGCGCAGATGATCGGCCTGGCGCGCGGCGCCTGGGAGTTCGCTTGCAAATATGCTCTGGAACGCAAACAATTTGGCAACGTGATCGCCGACTTTCAGGGGATCCAGTTCCAGATTGCGCAGATGGCGACCGAGATCGAGGCCGCGCGGCTGATGGTCTACAACGCTGCGCGCATGAAAGACGCGGGCATCAACTTCGTGAAAGAAGCGGCGATGACCAAGCTCTTCGCCTCGCAGGTTGCCGAGCGCGTGACTTCGTTGGCCATTGAAATCTATGGAGGCTACGGGTTTACCAAAGACTATCCAGTCGAGAAGTACTGGCGGGATGCAAAAATTGGCAAGATCTACGAAGGCACTTCGAACATGCAACTGGCGACCATCGCCAAGATGGTCCTGGGAAGAAAGTAAGGCTGGAGCCTTTCGTCTCAGCCTTGAGCAAACTCATTCCACTGTCCTACGGAGTTGCTGCAGAATTGAGGGCTTTAGAAGCCTCTGCCGAAGCGTAACCGAGTCACCAATGCTCGTTGCCCTTTATGTGCACCGAGTTGCACTTGGGGCCAACGCTCCGGTCAGGCTTGGCCAATCTAACTTAATGTTTTTCAATAAGTTACTACGATCAAGATTATTGGCGGGCAAGCTGCATTCTCAACATCAACCTTGCCGGAATCTTCGGCAGGTGAGGTGCCACTTTGACGATTCTGTTGAGTACCGGCTCGCCGGTTCCGGTCCGTACCAGGAAACGCAGTCTACTGCCGCTGCTGACCGTATTATTCCTGCTTTCTTATGGTCTGATGACGCTGCTGATCGTGTTTCAGGGCTCGACGATTCAATCGCAGCGGAATCTGATTGCAACTTTGTTTGAGGACAGCAAGCAGTTGTGGGTTCTGAAAGAAAAGGCTCTGAGCGACAAGCAAGTGGTCCCGGCACGTCGGCACGCGCAGGCTCCGTCATCCCAGGCGCAAGCTCCTGCGACCGCGACTCCGTCGACCCAGGTTCCATCGGCGCCAGGCCCGTTAGCCGAGGCGGCGCCGCAGCGTGAGAATCAACGGCAAGCAACCAAAGCTGCCAAGCCCCAGGTTCAACTTCCTCCCAAACCGGCAGCAGATCTGACTGACCAGCGGCGCATGTTGAACATGATCTGATCGCGTTTTTGGCGCGGATCGTCCCCCAGTCTGGAAAAATTGAATGAAGGCCCTGACCCTAGCCTTGTTGTTTACCCTGTCGGTTACCCGGCCGACTCTGCCACAACGCCATCTTTCCGGCCAGCTTGAACGCCATTCCAACGGCGGGCGCTGGTACTTCGCCGCCAACGGCCACGCGGTTTACTGCTACGGACCGGTCCGGACGGTCTCCACGGCAAATGGCGACCTGCAGCGAGTCGCGACCTTCTGCCGCGACGGAAGCCCAGTTGTGCCGTTAAAAGATTAGCTTTCCTCTTTTTCTGTCGATGTTCTGTTCGGCTCAGCCTGCATTTTCTCCAGGCTCTATGCGTTTCGGTACTTTCCTCTTCCTCGTCCGTTTCGAGCCAGCGGAACTTAGTACACTGATGACGTCGTGCCCGAACTCCCCGAGGTTGAAACTGTCGCACGCGGACTCGCCCGCCGAATCACGGGTGAGGTTGTGGAGTCAGTCTGGCTGGGCCAGAAACCGGAGCCGTTGAAATCTTCGGCGCGGGAGATTGTGGCCACGCTTGAAGGCAGCCGCATCGCCGGCGTCCGGAGGATGGGGAAGAACATCGTTTTTGATCTGGAGCGGAATGCTCCGAAACGGGGGCGATCCCGTGCCGCGCAGAATCCCTCAAGAAAGGTGCAGTGGATCGTTCATTTGGGCATGACGGGACGACTGCAGGTGTATGAACCGCAAGGGGAACTGGCCAAGCATACGCATGCCATTCTCAAGCTGGCTTCGGGAAGGGAATTGCGCTTTGTTGACCCCCGGCGCTTTGGACGGTTGAGCGTGGCTCAGGCGGGCGATTTTGATGTGGAAGGTGTGGAACCGATGGAAGTTGACCTCGATCGATTCGTCGCTCTTTTTCGAGGGCGGAAGACGCCGATCAAGAGCGCCCTGCTCAACCAGAAACTGCTGCGTGGCGTGGGAAATATCTATGCCGATGAAGCTTTGTTCCGTGCCGGCATCCGGCCGCGCCGCCGGGCTTCGACACTTTCTCGCGATCAACTGGTCAGGTTGCGGCTGGCGTTGCAAGAGGTTCTGAAAGAGGCCATCGCACTCGGCGGCTCTTCCATCTCTGACTACGTTGACGCCGACGGAGACGAAGGGTCCTTTCAGTTGCAACACCGGGTTTACGGCCGCGAAGGCGAACCGTGCCTGACCTGCAAGACGCCGATCAAGCGTGTGGTGATCGCGGGCCGCAGCAGCCATTATTGCCCCACGTGCCAGAAGTGACCGACGATTGCGAACGTGAAGGGCCATATTCTGCGATCGAGGTCATGAATCAGAAATCCATCAAGTACACCTGAACGTTCTGATAGCCTCTACTCCATGCCCGACTTTTCTATCGGAGTCGATCTCGGCGGCACCAACTTGCGCATCGCCGCTTTCACCAGCGAGGGCCAGCTTCTCGAAAAGGTCAGCCTCGGAACCAAAGTAAGTCTCGGCCCCGATCATGTAGTGAATGAGATGTGCGATTCGATTCGCGGGCTGGCGCACAAATATTCGCACAAGGGGGCTTTCCAGGGCGCGGGAATCGGAGTGCTCGGCATCATCGACCTGGAGACCGGAATGATGCGCAAGTCAGCGAATTTTCCCGGCTGGACGGAGTATCCGGCACGGGCAGAGATTGAACGGCGGCTGGGTTTCCCTGTGATTCTGGAAAACGATGGCAATGTTGCCGCGCTGGGTGAAAAGTGGATGGGTGCCGGCCGGTTCGTCCCGAACATGGCGATGGTGACATTGGGCACGGGCATCGGCGGAGGGATTGTGCTCGACGGAAAAATCTGGCATGGCCTTCACGGCATGGCGGGCGAATTCGGGCACATGACGGTCGAACCGGAGGGTGTTCCCTGCGGCTGCGGCAGCCACGGATGCGCCGAGCGCTATGCATCGGCAACTGCCCTGGTTCGCATGGCCCAGGAGGCTGCCGCACACGGCGACGCGCCCGGACTGGTCAAAGCGTTGGCCTCCGACCCCGAGTTTGGGTCGAAGGCAATCTATAACCTTGCGATGCAGGGGGATGAAGGCGCGCAGCGGCTTATGCGGCGTTTCGGGCAGTATCTCGGGATCATGATGGGGGACATCATCAACGCGCTGAATCTCGATATGTATGTGATCGGCGGGGGAGTCTCCAGCGCATGGGATGCGTTCGCGCCGGCCATGTTCCAAGAGATGCGAGAACGCTCGCTGGTTTACGCGGCAACTGCGCCCGCGGATCCCCTCGGTGACGAAAAACGAGGTCTGGGGCGGGCTGGCAACCCCGAACGAAAAACCATCGTGACCCGCGCTTTGTTGGGAAGCGATGCCGGTCTTTACGGCGCGGCTCGCATGCCGATCATGAGTGCTTAGGGGCCAAGCCGCCGACGTGAAACTGATCGTGGGTTTGAGACTGGCCTAAAGCAATCCGTCGCGCGGCTTTCAGGAAAATCTGGTTTTGTTCCGGGGTGCCGATGGTCACGCGGATGCAGCCCGGAGCACCCCATGATCCCAGGGGACGCACACTGATGCCTTCGTTCTGCAGGCGCGCGGCAAATTCCCCGGCCTCCTCTCCCACGTCGCAATACAGAAAATTCGCCCAGGTCGGGACTACGCGGTAGCCGAGACTGGCCAGTCCCTGTTGCAGCACTTGCGCCTGAGCCGCGTTATTTTCAACCACGCGGTCGACGTATTCCTGATGATCCATGGCTGCGAGCGCCGCAGCCTGCGCCACCGACGAAACCGAAAACGTGTTTCTCATGCGGGCGCAATAGCCCAGCAGTTCCGCCGGTCCCAGCCCATATCCCACGCGCAATCCCGCCAGCCCATGCACTTTGGAAAATGTGCGCAAAACAACCACGCTCGCTCCCTGGCGAACGTACTCCACCGATCTCGAATAGGGGATGCCGCGCATGGCCGCGAAGACTCTGGCAAATTCGTAGTAGGCCTCGTCGAGCACCACCACCACGTGGCCCGGGACCTCGGCCAGGAAGCGCTCGATCAGCGAAGCTTCCAGCAGGGTTCCCGTGGGATTGTTGGGGTTCGCGAGAAATACGATGCGCGTGTTGTCGTCGATTGCAGCCAGGATTGCGCCAAGATCGAAGCCGTCACGGAGTGTGGGAATTTCGATCAGGCTGGCCCCCGTTACGTGAACTGCCAGCGCGTACACGATGAAAGAGCAGCGGCTTGTCAAGGCATTTAACCCCGGAGCAAGCAAAGTCTGGCAGAGCAGGGTGAGCAGAGCGGTTGAGCCGGCCGTGACCATCACCTGCTCGGGGGGAAGATCGTGAGCGATCGCCAACTTGTGGCGCAGTTGGCTGCAGTCATCGTCGGGGTAGGAATTTACCGCCGCCAGCGCTGCGCGCATGGCTTCGATGGCCCGCGGGGACGGGCCAAAAGGGTTCTCGTTGGAATCGAGCCTCACGATGGGGGTGCGATATTCGGCCACCGGCACCGTTGAAGGAGAATAGCCGCTCATTTCCCGCGCCGGCTTGGAGACGAGATCAAAAAAACGACTCATCTTTCTTGTTTTGCGTCACAGCAGGGTGTGTTGCCCATCATGCCATGAAACGCTTCGCGCTGACCATACCGGAAGTGCAAGCCGATTTCAGCTTGCCGACTTCCAAAGCCGTGAGCGGCCGAAACTTGCCCGGTGGCACATCGAGCGTAACCGGGCCATAGCGGACGCGCTTGATTTTTTCCACACGGTGGCCGACTTTTTCGAACATGCGGCGAATCTGCCGATTGCGCCCTTCGATCAGCGTGATCTCGTACCACGGGTTTGGCCCCTCTTTCACAATTCGAATGCCGGCGGGAGCGGTTTTTACTCGATTGCCATCGCCGGTGGCAATGGAAACTCCGACGCGCAGTTTTGCGATTGCCTCTTGGCTGGGAGCGCCGGCCACCTTCACCACATAGGTCTTGGCGACGTGCGAAGCGGCTTTCATCAACCCGTGCGCCAGTTCCCCGTCATTGGTGAGGAGTAATAGCCCCTCGCTGGCATAGTCGAGGCGTCCCACCGGATAGACGCGCTCTTTCACGCCGCGAATCAACTCCATGACGGTGGGGCGTTTCTCGGGGTCGCTCAAGGTGGTGACGTATCCCTTGGGCTTGTTCAGCAGGTAATAGACATGGCGTTGCCCCCCGTGGAGGAGCTTGCCATTGACGCGAATGTGGTCGGCGTCTGGATCAGCCTTGCTGCCGAGTTCAGTAATCACCTGACCGTTTACCTGCACCTGGCCGGAAGAGATCAACTCTTCCGCCTTGCGCCGGGAAGCGATTCCGGCAGCGGCGATGATTTTTTGCAGGCGCTGGAGAGGCATGGCAGCTTGCGATCGGTGAAGCGGTGCGACTGGTCAGTCTTGCCGGGGAGCGGCCGATTTTTCTATTTCTTCTTCCTGATGTGGTTCGGGTTCAGCGGCGCTCGACATTGCCTCAGCAGACTCTTCCTCTTCGCTGCTGCTGGTACTTGGCGGTTGAGTCGCGGGTGTCCGGGATTCCGCGTGCTCTGGCGGAATCAACTCCGCCTGGAACGATTCCGCCACCAGCTTTTCGAACTCTTCCATGCTGGGCAGTTCGTTCACGTCTTTGAGTCCGAAACGCATGAGGAATTCCTTCGTTGTCTTGTAGAGGATCGGCCGCCCGATCACCTGTTTGCGGCCGGCCGTGGTGATCAGCTTACGGTCGAGCAGCGTTCCAATCACTCCACCGGAATCCACGCCCCGAATGTCATTGATTTCAGGAACGGTGACCGGCTGCTTGTAGGCGATCACGGCCAGAGTTTCCAGCGCCGGCAAGGAAAGTCGAACCGGAGGCTTCAGAGTCTTGGCAAAAGCACGCACCACTTCGTGCTGCTCGGGCTTGGTCGACATGCGGTAGCCCCCGGCGACCTGGCGAATCTCGATGCCATGATCGGAACTGCCGAATTCACCGACCAGTTCTTCCAGGGAAGAGCGCACGCGCGATTTGACCTCAGCCTCGTCGTCGGCGTTTTCGGTAATTACCGAGTCCTTGACCAGTTGAACCATTTGATCGAGGGTGATCGGCGTTTCCGCCGCGTAAATGATTGCTTCGAGTTGGGCTTTAAGACTCATAAGATTCAGTTGTCAGTGGCAACTGGTTCATCTCCAGTCGTCCCTGATCGCCGCGCGTTCCTTCATGATCTCGTCGAAGTGCGTATGCTTGCGCACGGCGATTTCGCCGAAGAGACGGTCCTGCCGCACCTGAATGGCCTGCAGCCGCACCATTTCGAGCAAGGCCAGGAACATGCACACCAACGCCGGCCGCGATGCCGTTCGCAAAAAAAGCTGCTTGAGCCTGATAGGCCGGTCTTCCAGCGAAAGCCGCCGTCGCAGATAGTCAATCATCTGGCCGACCGTTACCGTTTCCTCGTCGACATCAATCACCGGCCGGGTGCGGACGCGCTCCAGCACCTGCTGAAAGGTTTTGACCAGATCAATCACGTCGGCAGCGACTTCAGGCTCCGTACCTTCGGCATCGATGAATTCGCGCAACGCCGGATTGGTCAGCACAGCGTCTTCTATTTGCTGCTTCTGCAGAAGCATCTGCGCCGCCGACTTGAATTTCTCGTGCTCCAGCAGGCGGTTTACAAGCTCTGTCCGCGGATCTTCCTGCTCTTCCACTGCGGCGAGCGGATCGCGGGGCAGCAGCATCTTTGACTTGATGTGAATCAGGACGGATGCCATATAAATGAACTCGGCGGCCACGTTCACATCCAGTTCCCGAATCTTTTCGACGTATGCCAGATACTGCGCGGTGATGCGCGCGATGGGGATGTCGTAGATATTGATGTCTTGCTTGCGAATCAGGTCGAGAAGGAGATCGAGCGGCCCTTCGTAGACGTTGCCAACCGCGACGGCAAAAGGGAAGTCACTTTCTTCCCGTCTCGAAGATTTGTCTTCCACCACTCCGAGCGCCAGCGCGGAAGATTGCGCCGCGACCCTGGCTGGCAGCACAGGGCCGACGTTTGCCGAACCAGCACCGACTTTCGTTTCTTCCCTCAGTGGTTCCGTCACGGTTCAGGCCTTCGGCGGCTCATACTTCAGGGACATGCCCATAGCCTGCCGCACATTCTGCATGGTTTCGGCAGCGCTCTTGCTTGCCCGTTCCGAGCCCGCTTCCAGAATATCCCAGGCGAGCTTCGGATTTTCCTCAAATTTCTTGCGCCGTTCCTGCATGGGATTCAGAAGCTGCACCAGCGCGTCGGCGGCCCATCCTTTGCACTCGATGCAGCCGATGCCTGCCGAACGGCAGCCTTCGTTGACTTTAGCCATGGTCTCTTTGCTGCTGAAGATCTTGTGCAGATCACCCACTGGGCAGACATCGGGATTGCCGGGATCGGAGCGGCGCACGCGCGCCGGATCGGTCACCATGGTTTTCAACTTCTGCCGCACGACCGGCTCAGGATCGGTCAGCAAAATCGTGTTGCCGTACGACTTCGACATCTTACGGCCGTCGGTGCCGGGCAATTTTGCGGCCGGAGTCAGCAAGGATTGCGGCTCGGGAAAGACAGGAGGCGACGCGCCGTAGAATCCGTTGAATCTGCGTGCGATCTCGCGCGTCAGTTCCACGTGCGCCACCTGATCTTCGCCTACGGGAACGACATCCGCCTTGTAAATCAGAATATCGGCGGCCTGCAGCACGGGATAGCCCAGGAATCCATAAGTCCCCAAATCCTTGTCCTTAATGTTTTCGCGTTGCTCCTTATAGGTCGGTACGCGCTCCAGCCAGCCCAGAGGCGTAATCATCGACAAGAGCAAATGCAATTCTGCGTGTGCAGGCACGTGCGACTGAATGAACAGCACGGACTTCTTTGGATCGAGTCCTGCGGCCAGCCAGTCCAGCGCGACCTCCAGCGAATTTTCTTTCACCCGCGAAGTATCAGCGTAGTCGGTGGTCAAGGCATGCCAGTCGACGATCACGAAGAAGCATTCGTATTCGTCCTGCATGCGGACCCAGTTCTCCAGCGCACCCACGTAGTTGCCGAGGTGCAGCTTCCCGGTTGGACGCATGCCGCTGAGCACGCGTTTGCGTAGTTTGGGAGAAGATGTCATTTGGTTTCAGCGCGCCCGGATCACCGCGAATAGGCCAGAATCGAAAACTCCGAGCACCGGCATAATCAGCCGCCACAAAATTCCGCCCCCGAAGTAAACCAAGGCCAACAAACCGATCCAGCCCATAGTGTCATAAATCCTCAGGACAGACGCCGGCAAGAAGTGCCGCAGCACGTGGCTGCCATCCAGTGGGGGAACAGGAATCAAGTTGAAGACACCCAGGATGATGTTGATCACCATCAATTCGTAAGCCAGTAGACTAAACGGCAACAGCCAGGAATTGGTTTGGGCCGCCAGAACATCCAGCCGATTGGGATAGTTATAGAGAATGTTATTAATGACCCCAGCGCCCAGGCGCGACAGAAGAGCTACGCCTGCGAGAATGGCCAGCGCACCGCCCGCCACCACAAAATTACTGATGGGTCCGACGACTGAAGTGAGAATGTCGTCGCGCACATGATTGCGAAAATTTCTCGGGTCCACTGGGGTGGGCTTGGCCCATCCCAGGACCGGAATGTGGGCCACCAGGGCCAGCGCGGGGAGGATGATCGTGCCAAAAAGGTCAATGTGCCGGAGGGGATTCAGCGAAATCCGGCCCAGCATGCGGGCGGTGGGATCGCCGCAGCGGTTCGCCATCCAGGCGTGTGCCGACTCGTGAAAGCTGATCGCGAACAGAAACACGATCACCTGAAACACAATGTCCACGTGCTGCAGTGTCATGCGAGGCTGGCTTCGATACTAACATGCGTGAAGCAAATCTCGTGCAGCGTCGGGCGCTGAGGCTGATCGCTGCCTGATCTCAAGTTCGGACGCTGTATTGAACCGAAATTCATGGCGGCCGCGGCGATGTTTTATAATTCGCGCTCGCATTGACCATCCAAACGAAACCCGGCCAGTCTCACCTCGCGCGCCAACTCCGTCTCACCGACTACTTCACGCTCGGCTGGGGAACCATGGTGGGCGTGGGTTGGCTGGTGGTCATGGACGACTGGCTTTCGCGCGGAGGCGCCCTGGGCGCATTACTGGGCTTTGCGATCGGCGGAGCTGTTTTGCTGCCCGTCGGATGGGTCTATGGCAAGCTGGTCTCGGCCATGCCCGATGCCGCAGGCGAGATCGCCTACACGTCGGCGGCATTTTCGCGGCCGATTAGCTTCGCCACCGGCTGGATGATGATGCTGGCCTACTTCATCGTCTGTCCCTGGGAGGCCGTGGCCATCGGACGCATTGCCGGTTACATCTTCCCGGCGCTCGACTCCGCGGAGCTCTATCGCATTGCCGGACGGCCGGTCTACCTGCCGCATCTTGCTATCGGCCTGGCGTTAACTACACTTCTCACGATTCTCAACTATCGCGGCATTCGCCTGAGCGCAACGTTCCAGAACTGGACCAGCTTCGGCACGCTCGGTCTTTTCGCAGTATTCGTCGCTGCGGGCGCCAGCCGGGGATCGCCGCACAACCTCCCTCCCTTGTTCACCCACACGCCGTTTATTTCTGTTCTTCTGGTCATCCAGATCGTTCCTTATTTCATGACCGGATTCGAGTCGGTCGGAAAAGCTGCCGAAGAAGCCAGCCCCGATTTTCGCTCTCGCGGTTTTTATCGGGCAATCTGGATCGCCATTTGCGTCGGAATTCTGTTCTATACCACGATTGTTGCCGCCGTGGGCTACGTTGCACCGTGGCATCAATTGCTCGGCGAGAAGTTTTTGACCGCAGTTGCTTTTCAGAGAGCTGTCGGCGCCAGGTGGATCGTCGACATCATTCTGGCCGCCGCGATTTTGTCGTTGTTCAAGTGCTTCAACGGAAATTTCGTCGCGGCCAGCCGCCTGCTGTTCGCTATGGGACGCCGAGGCATGGTCGATGCCCGTGCCGGTGCCATTCAGTCGCGGTTTCAGACACCTTGGGCGGCAGTGCTCTGTATGGGGCTGGCTACGGGCGCATGCATGCTGCTCGGAGATGCAATCCTGGTCCCGATTACTGAAGTCGGCTCGGTCGCCTGCGCCGTCGGATGGTCCGCAGCGTGCGCAGCCTGCCTTTTTCTGGCGCGCGCCGGAGCGCAATCGAGTCGGATCGAACTATCGAGATTGGAGCGGGGAATCGCCGGATTCGGATTGCTGGTAGGAATCGCCATGGCGCTGATGAAGGTCATCCCGCTCGTGCCCGGACATTTCACACTCTACGAATGGCTGGCGCTGACAGTATGGGTTGTTTTGGGTGCGATTTCGCATCGGGCTGCTCACGTCAGTCGAACTTGATGGAGAATTCCATGAAACGAATCGGTTTCCCTTTTCTTTGTGCTGTCCTTGCCTCAATCATTCTTGCCTGCCTCGGTTCGGCTGCTGCTCAACAACCGGCCGGCTTCGACCTGGTGATCACAAACGGCCACATCATCGATGGAACCGGCTCTCCCTGGTACTCGGCAGACATCGGCATTCGCGACGGAAGAATCGAAAACATTGGCGACTTGTCGGCAGCGCCACGCAAACGCACCATCGATGCGAGTGGCCGCGTAGTTGCGCCGGGTTTTATCGATATGCTCGGCCAATCGGAACTGACGATTCTTGTCGATCCACGCCTGCCCTCGAAAATCTATCAGGGCATCACTACGGAGATCACGGGCGAAGGCGAGACGGTGGCGCCCTTGAATGACACGATTATTCAACGGGATCACGCCCTTTACGATCACTACAAGATCACGCCGGACTGGCGGACGTTCCGCCAATACTTTGCGCGGCTGGAAAAGCAAGGCATGGGTATCAACCTCGCCAGTTTCGTAGGCGCGACCGAGGTGCGCCGCGTGGTGCTCGGCGACGACAATGTTCAGCCAACCGCAGCCCAACTTGAGCAGATGAAGGCTCTCGTCCATGACGCCATGAAAGACGGCGCGGTCGGTCTCTCGACCGCGCTGGAATATGCCCCTGCCCCCTATGCCAAGACGGATGAACTGATTGCGCTGGCGACCGAGGCGGGGAAGTTTGGCGGCATCTACGCCACCCACATGCGCAACGAGAGCGACTCGGTGCTGGAGGCCATCGATGAAGCTGTGCGGATCGGTCGCGAAGCCCACGTGCCGGTGGAAATTTGGCACATCAAGGTTGCGGGAAAGAATAACTGGGGACGCATGCCCGAGGTCGTCGCCAAAATAAATGCCGCCCGCGCCAGTGGCGCCGATGTCACCGCTGATACTTACGCATACACGGCGTGGTTCAACGATTTCTCAGCTTTCATACCGCCCTGGGCGCACGATGGCGGTACTGCCAAGCTGGTCGAACGCCTCAAGGATCCTGCTACGCGGGAGCGTATCCGCAAAGACATGCTGACGCCTTCGAAAGACTGGGACAACGAATGGCAGGAAATTCCTGGTCCGGATGCGATATTGATCGGCATCGTGCAGAACCCGAAGATGTTGCCATTTCAGGGCAAGCGCCTTTCGGAAATTGCAAAACTCTGGCGCGAAGATCCTGTCGATACGCTCTTTGATTTCCTTATCCAGGATCCTTATGCGGGCGTGGCCGTCTTCGGCATGTCGCAGCCGGACGTGACTCTCGCCCTTCAACAACCGTGGGTTTCAATCGACAACGACGCATCCGGAACTTCTCCCGAAGGTTTTCTGGGTAAGGAGCATCCCCATCCTCGCGCCTACGGCACTTTCCCCCGCATACTTCGCAAGTATGTTCGCGAAGAGAAGGCGCTGACGCTGGAAGATGCAATCCGCAAATTCTCCGCGCTGCCGGCGCAGCGCATGCGGCTCGCCGACCGCGGAGTGCTCAAGGCTGGAATGTGGGCTGATGTTGTGATCTTCGATCCCGCCACCGTACGTGACCTGGCGACTTATGAGAACCCGAACCAGCTTTCAGAAGGGATGGCATACGTTCTGGTGAATGGCGTTCCGGTGATCGATGGCGGCAAGATGACGGGCGCGCTGCCGGGGAAGGTTTTGCGTGGCGAAGGATACGTGCCCTAGGGAAGGGAATCGTGGTGAGCTTGGGATCGTTTTAATTCCGCCTGGGTTTCGATAGCTGGCACTGGCAGCACATGAGGCTGTGCCAGGGTCCCGGTGATCGCGAAACCGCGAAATGCTCCACTGACTGGGGCTGCAAAAGGGCTCCGCGCCAATTTGAGATCGACTTCCCGGCTCAATGACACCCAACCGCTCACCCGAAATGTGCCGCTCGAAGAACTCAAGCTTGCCTCCTGAATTTCGAACTTGCCACCGCGCAGATGGACTGCGCCTTCAAACAGTTCTACCTGCAGCGGACCCGCATCTTTTCTCAGCGGGAGGTGCAACAATCTTGCGTCATGAACCTCCATTTCAGTTGTTGCATCGGCGGAACTCCAGAAGTCGGCTGCCGAAGTGCCCGACGCCGATAAACGATACGTGCCGCCGGCAACGCCATCGACCCAGCGGTCGTGCATCAGTTTGGCAGCCTGAGCGAGTGAGATCGCGGTCATCGACCCGGCGCTGGCGAAAGCTGGAGGGTTCACCGTGAAATCGCCCTGCCAGTCGCCACGATATTTTCCACCGAGGAAGTCCGCCCGCAAATCAGAAACCTTCAGCTTTTCTCGATCCAGCTCGAGCGAGGCGGAAACGTCGCTGGCGACAGCATCGCGAATCAGCAGGCGGGAGGCGCTGATCGTTCCGGTGGCGCGAATTTTCCCGAAGAATGCCGGCTCGGGCGGGACGGACGCAGCGAGCACCTGGTACCACTTCCGCTGATCGTGTTGGGCGCCGAGCCAGCGATGAAGTTCGCCGAGGTCGATTGCATCGCCGTTCACATTGAAGCGGACCAGACAATCTCCCGGGGTTCCGCAGCCGCGCGGGAATTCCAGCGTGCCTGCCCAGCGCGTACCGGCCGCAGTTGCGTTGAACCTTTCCACTCGAACTTCCTCCGGCAGTAGTCTTACTTCGGCCGAGGCAACTTCCACCGGGTGATTCACTCCGTGCAGCTCGACGCGAACGTTATGCAGTTGCGCTGTGCCAGTCACTTTGGGCGCGGAAAACCCGATCGGATTTCCTGAGGCCCATCCCATCCACGAACCGGCAATCCGCAGATTCATTTGCGCCAGTCCCTCCGCGGAAGTTTTCAGAGCCGGCAGGCCAAGCAAGTTCGCCAGCCGTAGCGCATCAGAGACTTCTCCCTCGCCTCTCAAATTGACTTCGTAACCGGAAGGCGCTATCCATCCTTGCGCTACCACCGGGACCGCTGATGCGCCCGACCGTACTGCAAGCGGCCCGAAACGCAAACGCGGCTCGCCTGAAACCACCATCAGACCTCGATTTGCCGTGGACCGAGCGCGCTCTTCCTGGTTTTGGGAAGAGCCTCCGCCTGGAGCGGATTCCATCGAGAAGGGCACAGTTTCGGGCCCGAGAGCCACTTTTGGTGTTGGAGAACCCGCGGACGACGCCAGTTGAAAATCGTCAATCTCACCTCCGCCCTCGAATTGAAACCCGCCGGGCGCAGACCCTCCTTCGCGAAGAGTGAAACTTCCTTGCATGGTTCCAGCTGCCACCAGATCTGGCGACAAATCCTTTTTCGCGCGACGCCCGAGCTCCGCCATCGCGCTCACGGGAACTTGCTCGGCATCCAGTGCCATATCCGCGAAGTGCGTCCCCGGCAGACCTACGTCCCCGTGCAGGCTGATGACTCCATTGCCGGCGGGCGCGCTGCAGAAGACCTGATGCAGCACGCGGTCCACAGAACTGAACTGAGCATCGCAGTGCGCCCCAAGGCGCAAGGACCCGGCGCTGGAAATGTCATAGCGATGAAAATCCTGAACGGATGCGTCCATCGAAACATGCAAAGCGGCAGGAGTTCCCTGCAGCGTAGCGTCCAGTTGCACGCCGCCGCGCCAGCCACGGTCGGTTCCGGAGGCCAGCTTGGTCAACTGTCCCAGTTGGCCGTGGCTCCAATCCAGGCTGAACTGCATCGGTGTATCGCGTAGCGTCCCGGAGCGCTGCCATTTTCCATTCATGCGCAGGACTCCGGTGTCACTAAGGCCCACGTCGGTGCGCACGGGCTGAGCTTTCAGGCGTACGCCCCAGGTGTTTTCTGACTCTTGCCACAGTGCAAAATCGGCGTCCACAAGAGCGTAGGGCTTTTTCTCCTCGCCCATCTTCACATTGATTCGTCCCGAGCTTCCTTCGATGTAGGGAAAACCACGTCGGGTTTCCAGTTTGGATTTTGCCGTCGGTGCCAGCGGCGTGTGGGCGGTGAGCTCCAGAAGAGACTCCAGATTCCAGTGGCCGTCGGCCCGGCGCACCAGGTTCAGGCTGGGTTCGGTGAGGTCGAGCCGGGCAATATCCACGCGCCCGCGGGCCAACGAAGTCCAACGCACCAGCGCGGTCACTTCCTGTGCGCGCAGCATCGGTTCTGCTCCGAAAGCGGGATCTTCATGAACTACCAGGTTTTCCAGATCGAATCCTGGCCGCGGCAGCAAGCGGATATGAACCGAGCCGATTTCTACCTGCCTGCCCAGCGCCAGGCTCATGGAATCAGAAATGCGCGTCTTGAGATGCTGTGCTCCCGGCCGCAGGAAGAAAAGGACAAGAAAGACCACCGCTACTGCGGCCACAAACCGCTGCTTGGAGGAAAAATGCTTCACGGCGTTTTACCGCACGGGTCGGAGCGTTCGCCCCCAGCGTGTTTCGTCGAAGAAGTGCAACACAACGTGCGCCAGGAATCCGAGCCGGTCGGCCATGCTTGTTTTCGTGTATTGATCAGGGGGCGTTTCGAACGACCAATAAATAAACATGGGCCGGCCGATGATATTTTCTCTGGGGATGAATCCCCAATAGCGGCTGTCGAGGCTCACATCGCGATGGTCGCCCATGGCGAAGTAATCGCCGGGCGGCACAACCAGGTCCCCACCCTCAACGTGGGACGGCAGATCCACCAGCCAATTGGGATAGACGCCATATTCGTCGGAGGGAGGGACCGCAGGAAAATTATTCCGGTAGGCCCACGGTCCGGTTTGGGTATCCATATAGCTCTGTGAGTCTGGGCCGGTTCCGGGATCGTTGAGCACGTAGGGCTCCGTGAGAGCTTTGCCGTTGCGGTAAACCACGCCGTCGCGCAGATGAATGCGGTCGCCGGGAACGCCCATGATCCGCTTCACTACGTAGGTTCCAGCGTCGTGCGGGTCGGGGTGGAGGAAAACTACGATGTCGCCATCGCGCACGTTGCGATAGGGTACGATCGGTCCAATCCATCCGGTTTTCGGCGCGAACGAGATTCGATTCACAAAAACGTGATCGCCGATCAAAAGCGTGTTCTCCATGGAACTGGAGGGAATCTCGAACGCCTGCACCACGAACGTAATAATGAAGAGCCCGGTGACGAGCACGGCGGCCAGGGAGGCGAGAAACTCTACCGTGGTCTCACGCGGTTTTTCCTGTGCGACCTGCTCGGGTTTTTCTCTTCTGGCCAATTTATTCTTCCGCGGATTCTCTGGTTCCGTTCGCCGCCAATGTGATTCCCTACCTTACCAGCCGCAAAGTCCGATGCCAACGGGTAATCTGGAAGAGATGGGTGAGGCCATAGGCGAAATGGTAGAGCTTGTCGCTCACGGAAGATGGAGAGAGGTCCCCTTCCGTGCTCTGCACCGACCAATAGATCAGCAGCGGCCGCCCGATTATGTTTTCCCTCGGCACAAATCCCCAATAGCGGCTGTCGTAACTGTCGTCACGGTTATCGCCCATGGCAAAGTAACTTCCCTCGGGGACGATCAGTTGCCCATCCTCAACCAGCTTTCGCATCTGCAACCACCATTCCGGAGTTACCCCCTGTGGCAGGTCCAGGCGCGGAAAATCGTCGCGAAACAGGTCGGAGTCGGCCTTCGTGAAGTGGGCATAAGGTTCTTTCAAAGGAACGCCGTTCACCCACACCTGCTTGTTGACCAACTTCAAATGATCTCCCGGGACGCCGATTACGCGCTTCACAAAGTGCTGAGCCGGGCTCACGGGATAGTGAAACACGATGATGTCGCCGCGCTGGATGTTGCGGTAGGGCATAAAGTAGTCGCCCACGCTGCCCCCGCCATAACACAGCTTGTTTACCAGCAGATAATCGCCGACCAGCAGCGTGTCTTCCATCGAGGGCGAGGGAATCTGAAAGGCCTGCACGATGAAGGTGATCACAAACACCGCGATTACAATCGTTCCCAGAAGTGACTGCACCGATCCGATTACATCCACTCCCGAGGCTGGCCTGACACGATCTGTGGCTTGCCCTGCGGCCTGCTGGAGACCCTGCGCCCTGACTGGCTCTTGGGAATTCGTCAACTCCACTCATCCACTCCGTTGCCGCACCCGGCTTGTTTTTTCAGCCATCGAATTGGGACGCGAAGCCAGATGAGCCAGCAGTTGCCTTGCGGCGTCCTGCTCCGCCGTCTTTTTTGTCGAACCCTGCGCGCGTCCTACGAACTCAGGGACACTTTTTCCGTCCTGCGGGCTCACTCGGACCTCCACGGTAAAAGTCTTGTTATGCTCCGGGCCGGCTTCAGCCACTAGCACGTAAGAGGGCTGTGTAAAGCCCAAACCTTGCGCGGTTTCCTGCAAGGCCGACTTGAAATCCGTCAGGGGCAGCGCACCCCCTTCCTGCTCCATGCGCTCCAGTTCCGGCGTAAGAATCTCGCGCAGCACGAACGCCCGCGCCGGCTCCAGGCCGCCGTCCAGATAAATCGCCGCCAGAACGGCTTCCAGAGCGTCCACTAGCAGCGCAGTCTTGCCCCGTCCGCCGCTCTTCTCTTCGCCCCGGCCCAGCCGGAGGTAGTGTCCCAGTTCGAGGCGTTGGGCTACGCGGATCAGATGCCGCTCGCTGACCAGATGGGCGCGCAATTTGGAAAGCTCGCCTTCACGAAAGTGGGGGAAGCGCTGAAACAACTCCTCGCTGGCCACCAACGCCAAGACGGCATCGCCCAGAAACTCCAACTGTTCGTTGTCGTTGACCTTGTATTTGTTGCCGCCTGCTTGCTGCGCTTCCTGCTCGCGGGCCTGCGAACTGTGCGTCACCCCTTCTTCCAGCAGAGCCCGGCGGCGGAAGTGGTGTCCCAGGGCCGCTTCCAGCGCGGTGATTTCACGTTCTTTCATAGTGCGGCGGCCAAGGGCCCACTCTCTGCAACTCGGGATCAGTTCTTCGGAGGCGTAGCCGGTGGCGCACTCCCGCCGGTTAACTCCACGAGCCGGGCTTTTTCCTTGCGGGCGGCATCGCCTGCGCCGGTGCCTTCCTTGGTCAAATCGACGGCCTGATTGGCATACTTCAGCGCCTCAGGGTACTTGTTCTGCATATCCAGCGACACCGAAAGCCGGAAGACCGCGATCGGGTCCGGCTGGTCGGGATAGGCATCAATGGATTTCTTGAGGTTTGTCTCAGCGTCAGGGTAGGCCTTGTTATTAAAGTCAATCGTACCCAGAATCGCATACGCCTCAGAGCGCAGGAAGCCCTTGTAGGCAGCGATTCTTTCCGGAGGCTGATTCAAGGTGGGGATATCGGTGTCCACGGTCTCGAGCGCGTGCTGAGCATCTTTCCTGGCTTCCGCCAGCCGCTGATCTTTGTCCAGATCGGTATCGCGTGTGCGCTCGGCCAGCACCTGGGCCACTCCCAGCAAGGCTTCCGGGTCGTCCGGATCGTAAGTTAGAACCTTGCGGGCCATCTCCAGCATCTTGTCGGCGTTGTTGGCCTGCTGGTAGGCGTGCATGGTCGCCTTGTAGAGAACCGGCCGCAATTCGCTGTCGGGAAATTTGGTGGCAAAGTCATCTGCGGCTTTTTCCAGCGCGGCTGGATCGGTCAGCACCACCGCGGCTTTGTAGGCGTCGAATTCAGCCTGCGTCTTCGCTTGCGGCGGACGCTTGCCCTGGGGGGCTGCCGCCGCTGCCTGCCCGGCCGGAGCGCTTTGTCCCGCCGCCGGCTTGTTATTGTTCTGAGCCAAACTGCAGGCCGCTACGCTCAGCACTGCAATGATGGTCGCTGTTCGCTTCATGCTTTCTCCTTGAGAGTTGCGACTTCTGCAACCGCTGCACCTCGTCCCGGCAATTGTAAACTGGACTGGCTTTGCCGAGTTCGCGCTCACGCTCTTACTGCGAGTCATCCTTCGGCTTGGCCGGGGGCTCGTAGGCCTGAGCCAACCCCCGCTCTGCCGCCGCCTTGATTTCCGGCAGCTCTCCACCGGTATTCAAAGCGGCTTGGTATTCTTTTAACGCTTCCTGGCGTTCTTCTTTCAAGTCCAAAATCCTACCCAAATAAACGTGCGACCACCCCACCAGCTTGGGATCCTGGGCAGTTTCAATTGTCTTTTCGAAATTGGTGCGCGCGCCATCCATGTTCTTTTCTGCGACGGCTGCCTCCGCCAGGACAAATAGCGCCCGACCCTGGTCGCCGATCTTTCGATTCAAAGCCTGCTGCGCCAGTTCCTCGGCTCCTTTGGGGTCGCCGGCCGCCAGCCGCTTTTCTGCCGTCACCAGCATCATCCGCTCTTCCGGGCGGGAAAGCTGCAGCAATTCAGGCGCGGTGGACTTGGCAAACTCCACCTGCGAGGCGTCTTTCTCTTCTTTTCGTATATCGATACCTTCGAGAAAGCCGCCATAAGCGCTGCGCAACCCGGCCGGATCTTTTTCAAACGCGACCACTGTGTTGTAGAAGTACGGAGTCAGAATATAGCCCTGCTTGACTGCATCGTCGACCGCCTGCACCCGCATGGGTTCTTCCGTCTTGCTGCCGGTGGTGCGGATTTCCACCGCCCGGATCAGGCACTCGGTCACCAGAAGCGAAATATCGTTTTTGAAGCTGTCTTCCAGCGGAGCCCGTTTCACCGACTGCAGCAGCGGCTCCAGCCGCTTCATGGCGCTGTAATGCTTATCCGCCAGGGCATCCATCACGTAGTGCAGATAGGTGTGGCGAATGGCGTCCATCTTCAGCGCCCCCGGACCGCTGGGCGAGGGAAAGACCACGACGTCGTAGTCCGAGCCATAGTTGCGCGCGTTGGTTTCGTTGGGGGAACCCATGAAGTCCAGGTAGACGGTGAACGATCGCCCCAGATATTGTGCCGAGGGCAGCTTCAGATAAATGTCGGTGTCGAACACCATCTTGGCCAGTGGCCGGTGATAGCGTTCGATCAGGCTCTCGTAATCGTTGCGGTGCCGTTCCCAGATGCTGTGCAATCCAGCCTTCTCATAGAAATGTTCCAGCACCGTTCCGAAGCTTGCGATCGGCGCGGCATCCGGCGGCATTTCCTCTTCCTTCACCCGGGGCAAAAAGTGCGGCGGGCCCTGCAGGTAGAGGGCCAGCGAGATGTACTGAGAAAGCCTGCGGGAGGCGTCTTTGGCGCCTAAGTGGTTCTTGTAATAGTCGCACACTGCGCCCCGGGCCGCCTGCGCTTCCTCCGAGTACTTCAGATTGCTCTCCACTTCCGCCCGGATGTTGAGCCGGGTGGCGTCGGAAATGTTCAGATCTTCGTCATAGCCGCAGGCGTTGAGTGCGGTCAGTACGGAAAAGATGGTTTCGCTGGTGTCGAGTGTGATCGACGACTGATTGGGCGGGTTCTGGGTACTCTGCGCGGCGCAAAAGGAGGCGAGCAGCCCGGCCAGAGCCGCTAAAACTGTACTTCGTAGACGTAGACTCAGGAATCCCTCCACCGGACTGGTGCTCTGCTAAGCGGAGAACACCCTAAGTGTAAGGACTTCGTCGAAGAGGGTCAAACCGGCAGACCGGCTGCCCCGTCCAAACCGGCGGACGAACCAAAGAGAGCTGGCGGGCGCCACTTTGCCAGGCACGCAACTGAAGAAACACGCTGCATTTCAGGCGCAACGCTTTGCGCACAAGATTCGCAGCCGGGCAACCAAGGCGCGGAAAACGGCTCAATTCAGGCCGGTTGGGCGAGCACGGCGGCGGCTACGGTGGCACGCGACCTGCTGGATACAGGTCAGTCAAGGCTTCCAGGAGGTTGCATGCGTACTCTCAGCGCTCTGGTTTCGATTCTTGTTTTGTCCGCCGTCGGCTTGGCCCAAGGCGGTCAGCGAGGCATTCCGGGATACTGTCCCTATGGCTGCGGGCCCTACGTGCCGCTGATCACCACTCCCAGCGTGTCGTTTGAAACCGTCTCTCCAGACCCGGCGGGCGCCACCAACGCCACCGGAGGATTGGTCGCCGGGGCGACGAACTCCACGCTCTCTGAGGTTTCCGGCAACACCAGCGCCGTTTACTCCGAACCGGTATGGTATTCCGGAGGAGGCACGCCGCTCATCGCGCCGGCCGTGAACTCGCCCGTGGGAAGTATGAGGATGATGCGCCCCGAGCATTTCCGCCCCATGCACCGCGAACGCCAGCCCGAGCGTCAGTCGTGGGTCTATTTCAGTTCGGCGGCACAGTCGCCCCGGGCGCTGGAAAAGGCGAGCGCGGCGACCGGCGTTCATCCCGCCAACCGGGCCTACACCAACGAGGACATCGAGAAGTTGAACGAGCAGAACGGCACCGTCCACTACGACAGTAAGACGGAGAAGATTCAGTAGTCCAAGTGAGCGTGTAATTTTCCGTCGCCCCTCGAGAACCTGCGAAGGGTGGGCATTCATCGCGGCCGATGCATCGAGCAGGATTAGTGAGCGTCGCGCTCGTGGTGCATGAGACGTGCGCTTATTCAGGCGACTGTTTACCGGCTTGCGCGTTCGCAACCGGTAGCGCAGCTCTTTCAGTGGGACGCCCCTCTCTTTGCCGGATTTCCTGGTCGACGATTTCCCATTTGATCCGCCTTCCGTTTCGTGCGCGGAGGAATGTAGCGAAATCGAATCAGATAGATGTTGTTCCCTTTGCCATGCTTTGCCACCTTTAGCAGGTCGAGCACTCCCAGAAAGCCGGATTCCCGCGCTAGTTGCGGAGTAATGTCCGGGAACCCAATCGGGGTGACGGACTCGATTTCTATCTCCCCGTCTCCCAACCGGTAGCGGCGGCCTACTGTGACATGGGGCCTGGTCCAAATCCTGACACTGCATGTGACATCGCCACGAACTACTCCGGGGCGAAGACGCTTGGCAAAAACCATAAGTCACTCCTTTTCGATACGCGGGAGAAAAAATTGTTACACACAAGGCGGAAGGCTCCCGAGGGCATATGAACGATCTCAGTTGGCGGTCGATATGGAGAATAAGCGCCAGCATCTGGTCTTTGTAGTCAACGTCTGCCAACCGAGTGAACGCTTGATACGCAGTCCGATTCTTTGGGTTTCCAGGTAACCGGAGCGAGCGTACGATGTGAAAGAACTTGCCTACTGTTCGCCTGTGTTCGCCTGCCGAATCTCTGCCTGCGGGCTTCCACAGCTGGTTTGCCTTTGCAGTGTGAACCCGCTTATGATCCTTTCGGAGCCGCGAAGAAATTGCAACTCCCGGCGGAGCGTGGGATGAAAGCGAAACTCAGAAGCCTGGCCAAGCGGGTCTCAGCCCAATGCGGAGCGCTGCGTTTGGCGGGCCAGTTTGCTCCCCCCGGAGCCGCCATCCTGATGTATCACTCGGTCCGTGACAATCCCGAGCCCTACGCCAACTCGATTGGCACGGGGATTCTTCATGCAACATCTGTTTTTGAGCGGCAAATGGAGCTGGTTGCGCGTCACTTTAACCCGGTAACCATTAACGATATTCGACTGTTCTTGGCTGCAGAAAAACCGCTGCCGCGAAGAGCGGTTGCCGTGACCTTCGACGATGGCTATGTTGACAATGCCGAGATCGCAGCGCCCATTCTCGACCGCTTCGGTATTCGCGGATCGTTCTATCTGACGGTAAGCCTCATCGGCGCCAAGAATGCTCCCTGGTTCTGCCGGTTGCGTCATGTCTTCGGTACGGCTCGAAAACCGCAATGGCTTTCGCTGAAGGGGCAGCCGATGCCCTTGACGAACCCCCAGGAGCGGAATGCGGCTCTGCTCTCTGCCTTCAACTCTTGCGCGTCTTTGGCGGGGACCTCCCTCGAACAGACGGTCTGCGCGCTGGAGAGTGATCTCGAGGTTGAGCCGCTGAATGGCGGGACCAGGTTCATGATGGACTGGAACCAGGCCAGAGCCTTACAGAAGGCTGGCCATATCGTGGGATGCCACACCATGACCCACCCGAACGTCGCGCAAGTCCCGACCGACGTTGCCTATCAGGAACTCGTAACGGCGAAGCAAAAATTGGAAGCGCAGATGGGTGCTCCTGTGCAGCACTTCAGCTATCCACACCCGGCCTTGAATCCGCACTGGAGCGAAGGAACCGTGGCCATCACGAAAGAAGCGGGATATCAAACTGCGGTCACGACAACTCCCGGCCCCGTGCGGACCGGAGACCATCCTCTTAAGCTGATGCGCATCTGGACGCCGCGCTCCGAGCAGGAATTTTCCTGGAACCTGGAATGCGCCTTCCTGCGGCGTTGGGCGCAGGCGGCGTGAGCGCTCGCTGAGGCCATCTGCGCTTTTCGCTATTTGACAGCCCGCACCAACACCAGTTGATCCGAAGCCAGCCAATTGATCAGAGGATTGCGCGCGAAGTGGTCGCTGGCTCGGCAAAATGCGCCCTGGCTGCAGAATCTGTCCACGCAGTAGAAACCCCAGCTATGGCAAACCCAGTCTTCGGCTTCCAGGTGCACGGAGTGAAGCAGATCTAACCAGCGCGGACGATAATAGCGGCGATGGATGACCTTGGGAAGTTCTCCGTTCGAGGGAACCGGTTTGCCGCGCCAGGTGTATCGCAAGGAACGTACTACAGGCCGCAAGACGAATCTCGCCTGGCGAAATGCCATGTCCACGTAAAAAAAAGGACAAATGCTGCTGGGAGTGGTTATCACCGCCATTCCTCCCGGCTTGAGAACGCGCCACATCTCACGCAAAGCGAGTTCGTCTTTCTCCAGATACTCCATCACTCCCAGACACATCACCGCATCAAAGGTGTTGTCCGCGAAGGGGATCTGTTCGATATCGCCCACGCGAAAGCGATCGGCGCTGTAATGCTCGCGCGCATACTCAACCATGGCGCTGGAAAGATCCACGCCCCAGGCGGTAAAGCCGCGGCGCATCAGTTCCGCTGCCAGATGGCCTGTCCCGCAGCCGATATCGAGGACGTTTGCTCCCGGCTGCAGTTTTCCCTCGATCATCTCCAGGGCAAAACGCCGCCGCGAAACCAGATTCTGGTCATTCATGGTTCTCGGCTTGGGATCGTTGTAGAAGCGCGCCCAATCCTCGACCGTCTTCGTAAACAGATCGTCTACCTGTCCCTTGGTGCTCATCATTCCTCCCAATGCAATGTGGCCGGTCGTAACAATTTCACACAGCGAGCTTCCCGTGGAGAAGTCGTCTCGTAAGGGAAACCACTTTTGCCGTTGCCTGCGGGGCCACCGCCAGACCAAACAGAACCAGGCTCACTCGCGGGTTCCAGGCATATGCGTTTCCTTCAGAAAAGAGGTTTCTTGCCCTGGCCAACTGTCCCTCGTGAAGCTGCATTTTGCCGGCTTCGATCAGATATCGCCCCCGAATCTCAGTCGCCCGCTTGCTTACAATTTCGCGGTCACCAGGGCTTAGCGGTAGGGTCCGCAGCGCTTTATCGAGAATGATCCAGTATGCTTCGATCATCTTGACATTCGAGGCTCCGAGCGAGCCGGGACGGCCCGCGCTCACCCTGGCCTGAACTCTGCGCGTGTATCCAATCTTTGCGCCATGGAACGCTGCGCGCATCCACATGTCATAGTCATCGCAGCGCTGCAGGCTTTCGTCGAAGAGGCTGGCCTTTAGCAGCGCATTCTTGCGGACGACAACTGTGGATATTGGAATCTGGCAGCGCTCCACGATCAAGGCGGCAAAGGTCGCCGGGCCGTTCGATGGGCACTGGTCCATCCACTTATGGGGTCGCGTCGGATCGCCGAGTGACAAACAGTCGCAGTAGACCAGGTCGAGCGTGGGATCCTGCCGGAACATCTCCATTTGCGAAGCAATGTGGTCGGGAAACCATGTGTCATCGCTATCCAGAAACGCCAGAAATTCTCCGCTGGCCCTCCGGATGGCGGTGTTCCTTGCCCCGGCAGCACGCTTGTTTTCCTGCTTGACGTAAACAATTCTTGGAAGATAAGGCGCGAGAACCTTCTCTAGTTCAGGCGTGTCCGGGGAACCGTCGTTCACGACAACGATTTCGATGCCTCTAAAAGTCTGTTGCAAGACAGAGTCCAACGCCGCCGCAATCATGCCTGCGGTGTTGTAGGCCGGCATGATGACGCTGACTGTCAGTGGCTGGCTGGTAGATTCCATCGTCATGCCCGGATCATGCACTGCCAAAAACTGCTTCCGGTTCTCCCTTTAAAATGTGATTTACGGCTTCGACGCCCATCATCACCGAGTGGTCCATGTTGCCAACTTCATAGCGCCAGGCGCCGAAGCGGCCGCGAGAGTAAATTCCTCGTTCCATCAAGGCCGGCTGCAGAATCTTCAAAGCGCGGTCCCGGTCCAGGGTCGGAATCGGATACGAATAAGAAACGGCGCGGCAATAGCGGGAAACAATGCGGCTGCGATCTGATTCTTCGATCATCCCGGCGCGAATCAGGCCGGCAATCACGCAATCCATCGCCTGCCCGGCGTCCGGGGACTCGCCTACGCGGAAAGACATTTCACACATCAAAGAGCTGTAGCGATCGGTTTCACCGTTCGGAACGTTATTGGCCGAGTAGTGAGAGAAATAGGTGGCGCGGTAGCACGGCATATCGGAATCGGCAAAATAAATCCAGCATTTGTCAGTTTCAATTTTCTTTTCCAGACCGATGCCCATAACCAGCAAGTTGTTGTGTTGCAGCAGTGAGGCAGCTTCCTGCAGATTCTCTTGCGCGGGTTTCAGCATCCCCGCGAGCAGGTCGAGAGGAGCGGTAGAAATTAGCAGATCGTAGCGGTCGCCGCTTCCGTCGGCGAAAGAAATCTGGCGGCACGAGCAGTCTACCTCTACCAGCTCTTTGCCCCGGCAGATCTTGTCCGGAAAACACTCAGCCGTGCGGCGATAGATTTCCCCGGTTCCTCCATGAAGCGGGAAGCGGAATTTGTTGTTCGGTCCCCAGGCCACGTCGTTGCGCTCGTAAACCACATTTTCCAACAGGCGCTTGAAATCGACCACCGAGACCCGCTCTCCGATCCACGAGCGTGACATCTGGTCGAGCGGGGTCGTCCACACTTTTTCGTTGTAAGGGAACATGAATGCTTCCGCGATGCCCTCGCCGAAGGTGGCCAGAATCCAGTCCCGAAAATTGCCGGCATCGTGCGGCTTCCCGTCCAAAGCTGCGCGAGCAGCTCCCAGCAGACAGCTTACCTGTTGTTCCTTGGGCAGGAAACGCAGGTTGTTCTGAAAAGGATATGGAACCCAGGAGTCGCCCTTGACGATCCAGCTCTCGCGTACCAGTTGGTTCTCTTCGCGGCCCAGCATGCGGTCTACCAACCGGTCGAAGTACGGATAGTGGGAAAAAATCACGTGCCCGCCTTCGTCCCAGACGAAACCGCGAGCGTCCGTGTGGGAGGAAGAATGTCCGCCAACGTAGCTGGCCTTTTCATAAAGTAGCCAGTTCTCATAGCCCAACTCGTGCAGGCGATAAGCGGCCCCCAAACCGGTGGGGCCTGCGCCGATAATCAGAATTCTCTTTTGATCCATGCGATCTTTTCTTGCTGGTTCTTGTTCGTCATCCGCGTGATCCTCAGAACCTTGCACGCGCCTCGCTTTTCCTGCACCTTCCCCTTCAATTCAGCCTCACTCGTCTCCCGGGAAGCTCTGCACCGGAACTGCCTCGGCTGCGGCCTGGGCAAACGCCGGTTCTCCGGGAAAGAGGCTGCGCACGCGCAGGGCACGGTTCGTCTTAAACGCCCACAGCAGTCCCAGGCTGTAAACCGCCCCACCCACCGCCAATTGGATGCCCAGCTGCCAATAATTGTGAGCGATAAAGATGCGTTTAATTCCCAAAAGCGCCGCTACCAGGGGCACACAAAGCAGCAATGGCAACTCAAATGCTTCCCGCAAAAATGTCTTCATTCGGACGCCAAGAAGCCGGCACAGGTGTGCCGGGAAAAATAGTACTGCGGAGCATGTCAAGGGGATCGCCGTGCCCCAGGCATCGCCGACGATTCCGTAAGGGCGCACCAGCAGAATGCTGAGAATCAAGTTGGAGAAGCCTTCAATTACGGAAACAATGGCCCAGGTCCGGTGCTTGCCCACGCCGAACAAAATTCGCCCGGAGGAAGCTTGGGCGAAAAACAGCGTGGATGGAATCAGTATCACCAGCAGCACCGGATAACTCTGCGAGACATATTTCGCCCCCACCCAAACCTCGATGACCGATTTACCCAGAATAATCAAGATGGCGCAGATGGGAAACATGATGAAGGCGCAGAAACGGTTTCCGGCCAGGAATATCTTTCGCAAGCGGTCCTGGTCGCCGACGGCATCCGATTCGCTGGACATAGGGGCAAATATTTGCGCCAGACTCAGGACGGTCTGGATCGCATAGTCCACGATTCGCGCTCCAATGTTGAAATAGGTAATTGCCGCGGCCGAAAGGAAAGTCCCGATGATGATTTCGTCGGTCTGGAATCGCAACTGGCTGGCCAGAATCACGATCAATGTGATGCCACTGTAGTTCGCGATTTCCCGGAAGGTCTCCCGGTTGATGTAGCGCCATCCAAAGGGCACGGGAAGAAGGTGAAGAACAATTACGCCGCGCACCACCGACGCCAGCAGCGGCAGGATTACCGTAATCATGCCGACGGTCAGCAATCCGTATCCGCGATCCAGAAAAAACACGACCAGGGCCGCACGCAATAAGGCGGTGGCAACATTCGTCCAGTTCAGAATGTAGAAGCGCTGCAATCCCTGCAAAATACCGCCGGGGATACCGAGAGGGAAGCCCAGCGACACCGACGTGCCTACAATGAGGAAGAGCCAGCGGGTACTCGACTGAAGTTCCGGCGACACGTGAAACAAGGAATCGAAGTGAAGTGCTCCCACGATCGTGATCAGGAAGCTCAGAACGCCAATACAGGAATAGGCGAAAAGGCTGGTGTTGATCAGCTTCGCCGTAGCCTCCGTATCGTGCATGGCGGTGAATCGCGAGACGTAGCGAATGATGGAGGAACGCACGCCGAGGTCGAATAAGCCGTAGTAGCCGGTAATGGAGAAAATCAGGACCCAAATGCCAAACGCTGTGTCGCCCAGGCGGTGCAGGATAAAGGGAGAAAGAAGAATCCCCACCACGATATTGATTCCCAGGGAGAACCAGCTGGAGCCGACGTTCTTGATGATCTGAGCTGCTTCGATCCGTCGCATGAGTTCACGTGTTGGCGCTGGTCAGGCGGGATGCGTAGGTGATTTTCGCCATATCCAGATTGCACTGTCGCGTCGAGATTTGATTTCAAACTTTTGACAGCTCTTGGAAAATCCGGAGGGAACAGCTAAGAAGAGCCCCGACTTTCCTGGACCAGCCTGGCCGCCTCGGGCGACTCGGGCTGGGATCGTTCGCTTCGCCCGGTAAGCAGCTCATAGCCCAGGCGCCGCATGAGAGGTCCCCATGCAGACTCAATTTCCGACGCCGACTCTGGCAAAAGCAGCTTCTTCCAGCCACCTGACGAGGCGGTCCGGATAAACGGAATGTCGGGGCGCTTGTCCTTTGTGGAGACCCATTGCGAAGCCTGGTTGCGCTCCAGTTGGCGCATTCGGTGCGCCGAACCGCGCTCGATGGTAGTGGCAAGGAGCCCGGGAGTGACTTCGATATCCAGGAAGTCGGCTACCCTGGCGAGTTCGCGGGCCGTTTCCGAAATCAAGTCCTCGTAGCGCAACAGCAGAAATCCAGGCTGGCCATCACGCGCCCCCAGCCAGCTGCCGACGTTCTCGGCCCATGTGCCCCAGTCCCCGGTTCCGAGGCGGCCTGCAACGAAATCCCGAATATAACGGGGAGTGGGATAGCTGTCCTCAATCTGCCGGTACTTTCTCTGAAAGTCGTAGTAGGAAAGCGCCACGTCTCTCGGGTCGCGAACTACGTAAATCACTTTCTTGAATCGCGGATCGAAATACTGATGGCTCTTGATTACCCGCGGCCGCGGAATACGTTTCAGATACCGGCTGGATTGGGCCTCGGCATCCGGGATGATGCGCTCGATATTGGCGAAGCTCACGGGCTCAGCCGGGCGGACCAGACTGGCCACCAGAAAACGCGTCCAGGTATTCCCCGAGCGCGGATAAGAAACGATGAAAGTGTCGTCGGGATAGACGGCCAGGGCACGCCCCGCGACATCGGTGCCCAACAGATAGCGGGCAACGCGCTTAATGCCGTAAATCACCTCAGCTGCTCCTGGAACCCGGCCATGAAGTTTCCAATCATAAAAGCAAGGAAAGCACCAAGAGGTGACAGCCACATTAATTTAGCACACCCAAACGTGTGGAATTCATTCAATTGGCGCGTCTCGCAAGGGTTTTCAGGGGTTGGATTCGTGGAATTTTTGGCTGTTAAGCGGGGAATTTTCTGCACCCCCGCCTCCAGTCAGGCATGTCTCGCGGTTGACTCGACCGGGTCGGTGGCGACCGCCAGAGCCGCGGCATAGCCGGGCGCAAGGCGCACGTCATACAACATCCAGCGGTTTGCTTCCTCCGGGTCAGGGCGCGTGCTCAGCAGCCTGGCAGCATGGTCCTCCAGGGAAACATCAAAGTCTTGCAGGGGAATAGATAAGCCTTCGCCCCGGGCCTTCATATAAGCCTCCTTGCGAGTCCAGCAGCGGAAAAAAGCGCGGTCCAGATGGTCCGCCGGGACCTGGCGGAGAGCCCGCCGTTCCTGTGCCGAGAAGAATCGCTCCGCAATCCTTGCTGCATCGGCCTGGGAACGGATTTGTTCAACATCGATGCCAATCTCGCGCTGCTCAACCACTGCCAGCGCCGTCCGGCCCTTGGTGTGCGAAAGGTTGAATCGCAAGGTTTCGCGGTGATGCAACAAGGGTTTGCCGTACGCCGAATACCGGAAAACCAGTTCTTCCGGAGCCATTGCCCGATAGGCTGCGAGCAGCCTCCGCATGTGAGCGCGGTTGATAACGAATTGATTCCGGTGCTCCGCCAGACGGTATCGCTCGGCGCGCTGTCGCTCGTCTTCCGACAGGGTTTTCCACAGAGTATCGAGTTGGTCGGGGAGGCAGACCGGTTCCCAATGCCAGACGTGCACT
>Ga0335076_10000285_pt1 | contig 44942 bp, 37 predicted proteins | sample Lox_Sample_25_FD_206717 | JGI IMG/M metagenome (GOLD analysis project Ga0335076, IMG submission 206717) | Soil microbial communities from Loxahatchee National Wildlife Refuge, Florida, United States - Lox_Sample_2.5 | ecosystem: Environmental > Terrestrial > Soil > Wetlands | place: USA... | reverse complement strand
GATGCAGCGGGCCCTGGCGGCCGAGGGGTGATCGGGAGGGGAGCCCGGCGCAGCCGGGGGGACGGGCGTAGCCTCTCCGACGCGGGGCAGCCGCGCGCAGCCGCGTGGCGGCGAGCGCGGCGCAGGGCCCCGCGAAGCGGGGGTGGGGACCCCGACGGCATCGCCGGCGGGGCGGCACGCCCCGTGAGATCACGCCGCGCGCGCGATCCGGTTCCGCCCTTCCCGCTTCGCCTGGTAGAGCGCGTCGTCGGCGCGCCGGACCAGCTCCTCGAAGCCTTCGTCCGGGCGGTGCTCGGCCACCCCCACGCTCACCGTCACCCCGCACTGGCCCTCGACCCGGGCCCGGAGCCGCTCGGCGAAGATGGCGGCCCCGTCGAGCCGCGTCTCCTCGAGGAGCACCAGGAACTCCTCGCCGCCGTGCCGGACGGCGAGGTCGGTGCGGCGCACCGAGGAGCGGAGCAGCTCGGCCACCCGCTGCAGGGTCCGATCCCCCTGGACGTGCCCGAGGCTGTCGTTGAGCTTCTTGAAGTGGTCGAGGTCGGCCATCGCCACCGAGAAGTGGGCGCCGTAGCGCTGGGCGCGGGCCAGGCAGTCGCCGGCGGCGATCTCGAGCATCCGGCGGTTGGCCAGGCCGGTGAGCGGGTCCTGGAGGGAGAGCTCCTCGGCCCGCCGGACCGCGGCCCGCGCCTCGTCCAGGGCCGCCGCCAGCCGGATGTTCAGGGCCTCGAGCTGCCCCTGCGCGTCGAGGACCTGGCGGTGCTTGGCGGCGATCTCCCCGTAGGCGGAGAAGAGCAGGGAGAGGATCCGGTCCTCCGCGCCGGCGATCCGGAAGGTCTCGCCCTCGAAGGTGACGCTCCCCGGGCCGGCCGAGGGGCGCTCGCCGGCGGGCCGGAGGAGCTCCTCCACCCGGGCCAGCAGGGCCGGCTCGGCCACCGGCTGGAGCGCCAGCTGATCGGCGCCGCAGGCGAGGACCCGGAGCAGGTCGCGAGGGCTGGCGAGGGGCGCGAGGAGGAGGAAGGGCGGCCGGCCGTCGGCGCGCTCCGCCCGGACCGCGGCGCAGAGCGCGTAGCCGTCCAGGCCGGGCAGGGCCACGTCGGCCACCACCAGCTCCGGGCAGGACGCGCGGATCCGCGCCAGCGCGCCGGGGCCATCGGCGAGCACGGAGACCGCGTGGCCGCGGCGCTCCAGGACCCGCCGGAGCCGCTCGGCCGCCGAGCCTCGCTCCGCGGTCACCAGGAGCGTCTCGGGGCGGGCCGCGCTCATCGGTCTCGCGATCGTCGCACGCGTCCAGCGGGGCGGCAAGCTGGCCCTCCCCCGATCGCGCGCCGCGCTCCGAAGGCCGCCCGGCCGCGGCGGGCGACGCCGCCGGTGGCCCAAATGGCGCGCCGCGCTTGCGCCCGGGCGGGTCCATGGGGTATCCGCCCTCCCGGCGCCCGGGGCCGGCCCTGGCCGGAGCCCCACCGCGCGAGGGAGACCATGGGACGCATCTTCGAGACCCGCAAGGCCACGATGTTCGCCCGCTGGAACCGGATGGCGAAGGTCTTCACCCGGATCAGCAAGGACATCGCCATCGCGGTGAAGGCCGGCGGCCCGAACCCGGACAACAACCCGGCCCTCCGGCGGGCGCTCCAGAACGCGCGCGGCGCGAACATGCCCAAGGACAAGGTCGAGGGGGCGATCAAGCGCGCCAGCGGCCAGGACCAGCAGGCCTACGAGGTGGTCCTCTACGAGGGCTACGGGCCGCACGGGGTCGCCTTCGTGGTCGAGGCCGCCACCGACAACGTGGTCCGGACCGTGGCCAACGTCCGGATGCACTTCAAGGACCACGGCGGCAACCTGGGCACGAGCGGGAGCGTGGCCTTCCAGTTCCAGAAGATGGGGGTCTTCCGGCTCGCCCCCGAAGGGCTCGACCTCGAGGCCCTCGAGCTCGACCTCATCGACCACGGCCTCGAGGAGATGGGCGAGGGCAAGGGGGAGAAGGGCGAGCCGCAGGTGGTGATCCGCTGCGCCTTCTCCAGCTTCGGGCAGCTCCAGGCGGCCATCGAGGAGCGGAAGCTCCCCCTCGTCTCCGCCGACTCGGAGTACGTGGCCCAGACGCCGGTGGAGCTGCCCGAGGCCCAGGCCACCGAGGCGCTCGCCCTGGTGGACGCGCTCGAGCAGGACGAGGACGTCCAGCGGGTGTTCCACAACCTCGCCTGAGGGGCCCGCCCCGGTCGGTCAGCCGAGCCGCGCGCCGAGCCAGCGCGCCGCCGCGCGGCGGCTCAGCCGTGAGATGCGGTGGCCGAGCCATGGCCACTCCCGGTACGCGACCCGCCGCTCGAGCAGCGGGGCGAGGGCGTCGCGCGCCTCCCGACCGCGCCTCGCCGGGACGACCTCGTCGGAACGCCCGTGCAGCAGCAGGACCTCGAGCCGGGCGAGCGCGGCCGGGGGAGGCTCGGGCACCGCCTCGGGGAGGAGCCGGCCGGAGTGGGCCACCACGCCCCGGATCAGCTCCGGCCGGGCGAGGCCGGCGGCGAGCGAGATCATCGCCCCCTGGCTGAACCCGAGGAGGAAGACCCGCTCCGCGTCCGCCCGGTGGGCGGCGACCGCCTCCTCGACGAACCCGAGCAGGCGGTCGCGGCTGGCGAGCACCTGGCCCGGGTCGCGGCGCGGCGGATCGCGCGCCCAGTCCACCCCGTACCAGGCGTACCCGGCCGAGGCCGGGAGGGGCGCCCGGACCGAGATCACCAGCAGGCGGGGATCGAGGTGCGGGGCGAGGGGGAGGAGATCCTCCTCGTCGGCGCCGAGGCCGTGGAGGAGGACCACGAGCGGTGGCCGTCCCGAGGGCGCGGCGGGGGGGACGATCCGGTGCTCCAGGGTCACGGCCGCTCCCCGCGCCCCGCCGGCGTCCCCGCCGCCGGCGCCGGGCTCACCGGTTGACGTGCACCACCTTCGCCGGCGGAAAGCCGTTGAAGTAGGTGGCCGAGGCGTGGCTGTAGGCGCCGATGTTCTCGCTGTAGAGCATGTCCCCGAGCTCGAGGTTCCCGGGGAGCTCCTCCGCCATGGAGACCACGTCGAGCGCGTCGCAGGTGGGGCCGAACACGGAGCAGACCTGCGCCGTCCCCTTGCGGAACGCCTGGAAGTGGTACTGGCAGTGGTCGAAGATCACGCCCGAGAAGGTGTGGTAGACGCCGTCGTCCACGTAGTAGCAGAGCTTCCCGTCGCGGACCGCCTTGCCGATGATGGTGGAGATGGCGGTGCCGGCGGTGGCCACCATGAAGCGGCCGGGCTCGGCCAGGATCTGCACGTCCTTGGGGAAGAGCCGGTCGAGCTCCCGGTTCAGGATCCGGGCCAGCTCGCGGAACGGCTTGACCGTGGCGTCGTACGGCGCCGGGAACCCGCCCCCGATGTCGAGCAGGTTCATCTTGGTGTAGCCGCGGTCCCTCGCCTCCTTGAAGATGTTGGCGGCGAGGTTGATCGCCTGGACGTAGTTCTGGAAGTTGGTGGTCTGGCTCCCCACGTGGAAGGAGAGCCCCTCCACCACCAGCCCCTGCTCGTGGGCGGCCAGGATCAGGTCCACCGCCTCGCCCGGCGCCGCCCCGAACTTCGAGGAGAGCTCCACCATCGCCCCGGTGTTGGGGACCTTGAGGCGGAGGGCCACCCCGGCGGCCGGGGCGTGCTTCTTGATCTTCCGGATCTCCTCCAGGTTGTCGTAGGTGACCAGCGGCTTGTACGGGTTCAGGGCCTGCAGCGTCTCGTTGGCCTTGATCGGGTTGGCGTAGATGATCTTGTCCCAGATCCAGGCCTGGCGCTCCTTGGCCGGCAGGTCCTTGATGCACTCGTAGACGATCATGAACTCGGGCAGGGAGGCGACGTCGAAGCTCGCCCCCGCCCGGTAGAGCGTCTCCACGATGGCCGGGTCGGCGTTGGCCTTGACCGCGTAGTAGGCCTGGACGCGGGGCAGGTACTTCTTGAAGGTGGCGAAGTTCTTCCGGAGCTGGTCGTGGTCGATCACGAACAGCGGGGTGCCGTGCTCCTTCGCCAGCTTCTGGAGCTGAGACCGGGTGGGCATGGGGCCTCTCGCAGGGCGGAGCGGGGCGCGATCAGTCGCCGTCGGTGATCAGGAAGTTCTTGAACTGCCAGGGATCGTCGAGGTCGACCGCCGGGTTGTTGTGGCCCTTGAAGGCGTTCGTGTAGTGCTTGAGCGGCGTCCAGTCCGAGGCCTTGGAGATCCACTTGCCCAGGTAGGGCTTGGAGATCTTGAGCACGTAGTCGTGGGGGAGGTCGTCCGGGACCATCACCCCGCGCTCCGGGTTCTCGATCATCCAGCTCACCGCCGCCACCACCGAGACCGCCACCTGCATGGTGGTGGCGTTCTGGTGCGGGACCAGCCGGCGCGACTCCTCGATGCTGAGGTCGCTCCCGATCCACCAGGAGCTGTAGGGGTGGCCCATGAGCAGCGCGCCCAGGATGTCCGAGCCGCTGGTGATCTCGTCGTTCATGATCCGGACGTTCTTGGGGAGCTGGTAGTCATAGCCCCGCAGCTCGTTGAGCGAGGCGATGGCCACGTCCGCCGGGCAGTAGGCGTAGTGGACGGTGGGCCGGTAGACCGCCTTCCCGCCCTCCCAGACCGTGAGCCGGTCGGAGATGGTGAAGGCCTCGCCGTGGCGGACCACCATCCCGTGGATCCGGTAGTTCGGCACCCAGGACGAGACCCAGGTGTTGATCCCCATCCGCGCCAGGCAGATCTGGTTCCGTGGCCCCTCCGCGTGCTCGAGGGCGAGGGCGGGCAGCTCCTTCTCGTGCGTCCCCCAGCCCATCTCGGCGGTGGTGGTCCCCTCCTCGCGGAAGCCCTCCACGCTCCAGGTGTTCACGAACTCGTCGACGCGCTTCGGCTGATCGGTGATCTGGGTGTCGCGCTCGCTGCAGTGGATCACCTTCACCCCGAGCTTCCAGGCGAGCCGGTTGAAGGTCCGGTCGGCGGCGAGCTGCTGGATCTCCTCGGCGGCCGCGCCGGTGAACTTGCCGTCGGCGAGGGCCTTCTTGGCGATGTCGAGGAGCCCCTGCTTGGTGAAGTGGGAGATGAGGCCGGGGTTGGCGCCGTGCTCGAGGACCGCGGTGGCGCCCGGGCGGTCCCAGCCGGCGATCATCCGGCGCACGTTCATGTGGCGCCAGTAGAGGGTCCGCTCGGTGGGGTGCTTGTTCGCCGCCCCCTCGTAGGGATCCCAGACCTCGACCGAGGTGTTGACGTAGAGGACGCCGTGGTCGTGGCACCACTGGAGGATCTCGCAGGCGTCGATGTTCCAGGCGAGGTCGACGAGGACGTCGCCCGGCCCGACGTACTTGCCGAGGAGCGAGCCCATGTTCTCGCGGGTGACGCGCTTCCGGGCGAAGGTGACGCCCTTCTTGATCCACGGCCCGAGGACCTTCTTGCGGTCCTCGAAGTCGAGGACGGTGATGTTCTTCGCGGGGACCTTGATGGTCTTCATCAGGATCGGCAGCGTGCACTGCGCCACCGCGCCGTAGCCCACGAAGAGGATGCGCTTCCCGAAGTCGATCATTGTGCTCGTCCTCGCCTTGCCGGAGTCGAATGCGCCCGGGAGCCGGGGCCGGCCCTCCGAGGCGGCGCATTCTACTTGCAGCCACGGGCGCAGGGCACGCGGATTCGGCGTTCCGGCCGGGCACCGGCGGCGAGGATCGAGGTCCGGCTCAACGCCCGGAGCCCGGCGCGTCGAGGTGCTTGCGCGCCAGGTACCAGTCGGTCACCTGGAGCTGCTTGGAGGCGGCCCGCTCCGCGGCCGCGTCGTAGGTGGTGGGGGCGGGGACGATCACGTCGTCCCCCGGCTTCCAGTTGGCCGGGCAGGCCACCCCGTTCGCGTCGGCGGTCTGCAGGGCGTCGACCACCCGCAGGATCTCGTCGAAGTTCCGGCCGACGTTGAGGGGGTAGTAGATCATCGCCCGCAGGGTCCGCTTCGGATCGATGAAGAAGACGCAGCGGACCGCGGCGGTGACCGAGCTCGGCTGGTGGATCATCCCGTAGAGCCGCGAGACCTTCTGGTCGAGGTCGGCGATCACCGGGAAGGTGACCTTGGCCCCGAGCTTCTCCTCGATGTTCCGGACCCAGGCGATGTGGGCGTAGACCGAGTCCACCGAGTTCCCGATCAGGGCGACGTTGCGGCGCTCGAACTCGGGGGTGCGCCGGGCGAACTCGACGAACTCGGTGGTGCAGACCGGGGTAAAGTCGGCCGGGTGGGAGAAGAGCACCACCCAGCGCCCCTTCTGCCAGTCGGAGAGCTTGATGGGGCCCAGGGTGGTGTTCGCCTCGAAGTCGGGCGCGGGCCCGTTGAGCTCGAGCCGGGGAGCCGGCTCGCCCTCCGTCGCCGTCCCGGGCAGCTGGGAGGTGGATGTGGCGGTGGCCATGCGAGAACCTCCTGTTTCGTGGGCTGAATGGATCGCCCCCGCGGCCGCGGGCGCGCCACGCCCGCTTGGGAGTCAGCGTCCCTTGTCCCTGCTGGCGCGCTCCCCGATCGATGCGTTGAAGCCCCTACCCGGGCGGGCAATGAACCGCTCGCCGCCGGACGGGGGACGGGCGGCGTAACGGTCGGGCAGGGCCGGGCGTATGCGAGATCAGGTGGACGAGGAGGCCCTCATGGAGGCCTACGTCTCCGGGGACGAGGGGGCCTTCCGGCGCCTGTTCGGGCGGCTCGCGCCCGCCCTGCACGCGTTCTTCCTCCGATCGGTGGGCGAGCGGGCCGAGGCCGAGGATCTGATGCAGACCACGCTCCTCCGGGTCCACGGCGCTCGGGACCGCTGGCGGCGGGGCGAGCGGCTCCGGCCCTGGGTGTTCACCATCGCGGCCCGGGTCCGGGTGGACTGGCTGCGCCGGCGGGGGCGGCTGGCGGAGGAGCCCATCGAGGAGGAGGCGCTCGCCCGGCCCGCCGACGGGCTCGACGGCGAGGCGGGTGGGATCGCGCGCGAGCGGGCCGAGCGGGTCAAGGCCGCCCTCGACCGCCTCCCCGAGACCGCCCGGGTGATCGTCCACCTCCATCGCTACGAGGAGCTGAGCTTCGCCGAGATCGGGCGGTCGCTCGGGATGACGGAGGGGGCGGCCAAGCTCCGCGCCTTCCGGGCCTACGAGCAGCTCCGGGCCCAGCTCGCCGACCTCCTCGACGGAGATCCCGCATGACCGGGTGCGACGACATCCGGGCCGCCGCCGCGGGCCTGGCCGCGCTCCCCCCGGGCGACCGGGAGCGGGAGGCGGCCTACGCCCACGCCCGGGGCTGCGCCGGGTGCGCCCGCGCCCTGCGCCAGGCCGAGGCCCTCCAGACCCTCCTGGCCGAGGCCTCGCCCGAGCCGCTCTCCGGCCCGGCGCTGGCGCGCGTGGACGGGATCCTCCGCCGGGTCCGGCGCGAGGAGGCGCGGCGGAGCGCCTGGGCGGCCGCGGCGGTGGGGCTCGCCCCGGTGGCGCTGGTGGCGCTCGCCCGCCGGCGAACGGCGTCCGGGGACTGGCTCGTCGCCCCGGCGCTGGCCGCCCTCGCCGTGGTCCTGGCGGCGGTGGCCCGGCGCCGGCCGGGCCTGGCCGCAGCCGGGGCGGTCGCCGGGGCGGTGGTCGCGGCCGGGATCGCCGGGCGGGGCGGGCCGCTCGAGGCGGGCCTGGGGTTCCACTGCCTCGCGCTCGAGCTCGCCTGCGCGGCGGGAGCGGTGGCCGCCGGCTGGGCGGCAGTCCGCCGGGGGGTCACCGCCCTGGGCGGGCGCCTCGCCGCCGGGGCGGCCGCGGCCGGGGCGCTGGCCGGGGACGCCGGGCTGCACCTCGTCTGCCGCGCCCAGGATTCGCTCCCGCACCTGCTCGTGTTCCACGTGGGGGGGGTGGCCCTGGTGGCGGTCCTCGCGGCCCGCCTGGTCCGCGGGCTCGCCCCGGCCGAGTGAGCGCGCCGGCCCGCTCGGGGCGGCCGCGTACCGCCGCGCCGCCGGTGGCGTATCCGCCGGTGCAACCACCCCGGTCGCACCGTAAAGGAACCGCCCATGAGCCGAGCCGCCGCCCTCCTCGCCCTCGCCCTGGCCGCCGCCGCCCGGGCCGAGGACCTCGAGGTGAGCCCCGACGCGGGCAACAACAGCTTCTCCGCGGTCTTCGACGCGAAGCTGGGTGAGCGGATCACGGCGGTCAGCTCCGAGGTCGGGTGCGAGCTCCGCTACGACCCGAAGAGCGGGCTGGCGGAGGGCCGCTGCACGGTCCCGCTGGAGAGCATCCGGGTCGACAACGACGACACCAAGAGCGACCACTTCCGCCAGTGGGCCACCAACAAGAAGGTGGAGCCCAAGGACTGCCGCCTCGAGGCCCAGTTCAGCGCGGTGCGGGTGGGGACGCTCAAGCCGGAGGAGCCGGCCCCCTTCACCGCCGAGATCCCCTTCCGCGTCTGCGGGCGAGGGCGCGCCGACGGCGGCAAGGAGAAGGTCACCGGGACCGCGCTCCTCTTCCCGCCCGGCGCCTACGGCGACCGCGAGACCATCCGGATCCGGGCCACCATCGCCCGCTTCGACCGCGACGCCTACCACATCGGCCCGAAGTACACCGACGGCTGGCTCGCCCGGGTCCAGTCGCTCGCCAAGGTGGTCGCCGAGCAGGGGACGGTCGAGCTCTCCCTCTTCGCGAAGGCCAAGACGCCCTGAGGCCGCCTCACGGGCCGCATCGGCGGCCCGTCCAACGCAGCACCCTCGAGAAAGGAAGGCACCATGATCCGTGAAGCCGTGAAGGGGGCCGCCGTCGCGGCCGCCGTCTGCTCCCTGCTCGCCGCCGGCGCGGCGCGCGCCGACGAGAAGGCCGGGAAGACCAAGGACGGGGCGAAGGTCGTCCACTGCGCCGGGATCAACGGCTGCAAGGGCCAGGGGAGCTGCGCCGGCGCCGACAACTCCTGCAAGGGGCAGAACTCCTGCAAGGGGAAGGGCATGATGGACACCAAGAGCGAGAAGGAGTGCAAGGACAAGGGCGGCAAGGTCGTGATGGCCAAGATGTAGCGCGACGGGGGCCGGCCTCCGGGCCGGCTCCGCCACCTCCCATGGCCATCTCCCGCCAGGATCTGGGGCACGGGGTGGGGCTCCGGGCGCGCCACTTCGCGTCCTTCCTCGCGGCGCGTCCGCCGGTCGACTGGGTGGAGGCGATCAGCGAGAACTTCATGGCCGCGGGCGGCCGGCCGCTGGCGGTGCTGGAGAAGGTGCGCCGGGACGTGCCGGTGGCGCTCCACGGGGTCTCCCTCTCCATCGGCGCGGTCGAGCCGCTCTCCCGCCGGTACCTCGCCGACCTCTCGCGGCTGGTCCGGAGGATCGCGCCCGCCCTGGTGACCGATCACCTGTGCTGGGGGCGCCACCGGGGCGAGTACCTCCACGACCTCCTGCCCCTGCCGTACACCGAGGAGGCGCTCGCCCACGTCGCCGCCCGGGTGATCGAGGTGCAGGAGCGCCTCGGCCGGCAGATCCTGCTCGAGAACCCGTCCTCGTACGTCGCCTACCGGGACTCCACCCTCACCGAGTGGGAGTTCCTCGCCGAGCTCTGCCGGCGCGCCGACTGCGGGATCCTCCTCGACGTGAACAACGTCCACGTCACCGCCCGGAACCTCGGCCTCGATCCGCTCGCCTACCTCGAGGGCATCCCCGCCGACCGGGTCGGCCAGCTCCACCTGGCCGGCCACGCCGACAAGGGTGCCTGGCTGCTCGACAGCCACGGGAGCCCCGTGCCCGAGGAGGTCTGGGCGCTCTACCGGGTGGCGCTCCGGCGGTTCGGCCGGGTCCCGGCCCTGGTGGAGTGGGACGAGCGGATCCCGCCGCTCGAGGCGCTGGTGGCCGAGAGCCGCCGGGCCGCCGCCGTCGAGGCGGAGGAGCTCCGGCCCGCCGGGCGGAGGGCGGTCCCGTGACCCTGGCCGAGACCCAGGCCCTCTTCCACGCCCTGGTGACGGGCCGGGGAGAGCCGGCGCCGGGCGCGCTCGAGGCCTGCTTCACCGGCCCGCCGGCGCTGCTGGCGGCGCGGCGGGTGCGGATCTACGCGGACATGTGGCGGGCCCGGCTCCTCGAGGCGCTCCGGGAGGAGTTCCCGGCAGTGGCCGCCTGCCTGGGCGCGGCGCGCTTCGAGGCGCTCGGCGACGCCTACCTTCGGGCCCACCCCTCGGCCCACCACGACATCGGCCGGCTGGGGCGCTCCCTGGCGGCGTTCCTCCGGCGCCATCCGGAGCCCCGGCGGCCGGACCTCGCCGACCTGGCGGCCCTCGAGTGGGCGCGCTCGGAGGTCTTCTTCGCCGGTCGGGCGGCGCCGGTCGGGCGGGAGGCCCTGGCCGCCCTCGCCCCCGCGGAGCAGCCCCGCGCCCGCCTCCGCCTCGTCCCCGCGCTCCGGCTCCTCGCGCTGGGGCACGATCCCTGCGGCGCCTGGCGGAGGCTCACGGAGGGGAAGAAGCCCGGGCGGCGCGTCCCCGGCCCCTGCCGGCTGGCGGTCTGGCGCGCCGGCGACGGCCCGGCGGTGGTCCACGCCCGGCTGGCCGACGAGGAGGGCGCCGCGCTGGAGGCGGCCCTGGCCGGCGCCCCGCTGGCCGAAGTCTGCGCCCCCTTCGCCGCGCGCCAGGACGCGGCCCGGGCCGCGTTCCGGGCGATCGGCTCCTGGCTCGACGAGGGGTGGGTGGCCGGCGTCGCTACCGGGCCTTCGCCCGGGGGTGGTGCGGGACGGGGCAGGAGAGAGCCCCGTGCTTCTCGTCCCACTGCTGGTGGTAGCCCTCGGCGATCCAGAACGGCCCGGCGGGCGCGATCTCCGTGGTGATGGGGTCGGCGAGCCGCGCCTGGGCCTCGGTCTTCGAGGCGAGCGCCTTGGCCTGCTGCTCCGGCCCGAAGGTGAAGATCGCCGACCGGTACTGGGTGCCGCGGTCCGGCCCCTGGCGGTCGCCGCTGGTCGGGTCGTGGGTCTCCCAGAAGAACTTGAGCAGCTGGTCGTAGGTCACCTTCTCCGGGTCGAACTCGACCAGGACCGCCTCGGCGTGGCCGGTGCGGTCGGTGCAGACGTCCTCGTAGGACGGGTCCTTGGTGTGGCCGCCGGTGTACCCGACCGCGGTCGCCACCACGCCCGGCACCTTGCGGAACCGCTCCTCGACGCCCCAGAAGCACCCCTGGGCGAAGATCGCCAGCTGGTCCTTGCCGGCGGGCACCAGGGCGGTGCCGTGGCCGACGTGCCCCGGCTCCTTCCCCACGCTGGGATTGCCGATCATCTCCCTCGCCTCCTGCGTCCCCTGGGCGGGCCAGAGGTAGAGCGTCTCGGCCGCGATCGCCGCGAACGCCAGCGTCCCCACCAGGACCGCGGGCCTCATGGCGCCGCCCCGTGGGTGGGCGGCTTCTCGCCCGCCGCCTCGAAGAGGCGGAGGTAATCGCCGTAGCCCTCCTGCGCCAGCCGCTCGAGCGGGACGAAGCGCAGGGCGGCCGAGTTCATGCAGTAGCGGAGCCCGGTGGGGGGCGGGCCGTCGTCGAAGACGTGGCCGAGGTGCGAGTCCGCCTGCCGGGAGCGAACCTCGGTGCGGGGGACGAGCAGCCCGAAGTCGGAGCGGGTGGTGACCGCCCTGGGGTCGATGGGCCGGGTGAAGCTCGGCCAGCCGGTCCCCGACTCGAACTTGTCCAGCGAGCTGAAGAGGGGCTCGCCCGAGACCACGTCCACGTAGAGGCCGGGCTGGTGGTTGTCCCAGTAAGGGTTGCGGAAGGGCGGCTCGGTCCCCTCGTGCTGGGTCACCTGGTACTGCATCGGCGTGAGCCGCTTCCGGAGCTCGGCGTCGGGCGGCTTCTGGAAGGCCGGCATCTTCGTGCTCTCCTGGGCGACGGGCTGGGCGGGCGCGGCCGGGGCGGGGTCTCCCGGGACGCCGCGCGCCTGGCAGGCGCAAGGCAGCCCGACCGCCAGGGCCAGCGCCAGGCGGATCCGGGCTCGTGGGATGGAGTTCTTCATGGGGCGCTCTCCCGGGACTCCTCGATCACTACGCGCCGCCCGGGAAAGGGTTTCATCGGCGGGCGCTTCCCGCGCCGGGCCCGTCCGGGCCCCCCCGCGCCGCGCTACGTCGCCGGCAGGACCAGGGTGACCACCGTCCCCCGCCCCGGCGTCGAGTCCACGAGTAGCCGGCCGCCGGCCGCGTCGGCCAGCGCCTGGACGGAGGCCAGCCCCAGCCCGGTGCCCCGCCCGGCCGGCTTGGTGGTGAAGAAGGGCTCGGTGGCGTGGCGCAGCGTCTCCGCGTCCATCCCCACGCCGGTGTCGGCCACCACCAGCCGGGCGTGGCGCCCCGCCGCGACGCCGCGCCGGTTCCAAGGGCTCCCGGGCGGAACGTCCAGCCGCTCGGCGCGGATCCAGACCACGCCACCGGTGGGCATCGCGTCGCGCGCGTTCACCACGAGGTTCATCAGGGCGAGCTCGAGCTGGGTCCGGTCGACGCCCACCGACACCCGCCCCGGCTCGCCGCTCGTCTCCAGCGCGACCGTGCGGGGGACGAGCCGGCGCAGGAGCGGCAGGACCCCGTCCACGACCTCGCGCGGATCGACCGCGGCGGTGGGTGCGGGGGCACGGCGCCCGGTGGCGAGCAGCTGCTGGCAGAGGGCCCGGCCGCGCCGGACCACCTCCCGCACCTCCTCCACCTCCGGGATCCCCTCGGGGAGCCGCTCCGCGAGCGCCTGGGCCGTTCCGCCCAGCCCGGCGAGCAGGTTGGCGAAGTCGTGGGCGACCGCGCCGGTGAGGAGGCCGAGGAGCTCGAGCCGCTGTGCCTGCTGCAGGCGCTGCTCCTGCTCCACCCGCGCCGCCGCCTCGGCCTCCAGGGCCCGCTCGGCGAGGCGGAGGCGAGCCATGACGACCAGGGCCAGACCCGCGGCCGCCGAGGCCAGGCCCGCCACCGCCCCGGAGGGCGCCCGGGCGAGCTCGATCGTCAGGAGCCCGAGCACGGCCGCCACCGCGAGCGCGGGGAGCCGGCCGAGGGGCTGGAGGGCGGCGGCCAGCCAGCGGGGAACGGCCGCCGGCCCCCCCGGCCAGACCACCAGGAGCCCGCCGGTGGTGGAGAGGGCCGTGCCGGCCGTGAGCAGCAGGTCGCCCGCGAGCGAGGTGCCGGCGTCGGAGGTGAAGGCGTGCTGCGCCGAGGAGAGGTCACCCAGGGCGAGCGCCAGCACGCCGGCCGCCAGGGCGTGGAGCGGGGGGCCGGCGATCTCCCGCGCGGGACGGGCGAGGGCCAGGCCGGCGGCGAAGAGGATCAGCACCTCGCCGGCGCCGCTGCCCATCACCTTCTCGAGGTGCCACCGCCAGGTCGAGACCGGGCCCAGGTGTCGGAGCACGAAGTACCAGACCAGGGCGGTGGCCGCCGCGGCTGCGACCAGGGCGTCGGCGGCGAGCCGGAGGCGTGGGGCGAGGCCGCGCGGACGGGCGGCCAGGGCGAGGAACCCGAGGGCGGCGAGGGGATAGTAGGTCGCGTCCAGCCCGTCCCCGGTCGCCTCGAGGAAGGGCCTCGCCGCCGGGAAGGCCCGGGCCGCGAGATAGAGCGACTCGCCGGCGCAGGAGGCGAACCAGGCACCGGCGAGCGCCCACAGGCCGGCGCGCACGCGCCCGGCGCTGGCGCGCGCCGCGATCGCGGACGCCGCGCCGGCGGCCGGGTAGAAGGGGAAGAAGGCCAGGTCGGCGACCAGGCCGCGCTCGTCGCCCGCCCGCTCGAGGCCGAGCCGCCACAGCGCGTAAGCGGCGAGGGCGAACCAGGTCCCGCCGAGCAGGGCCCGGGCCAGCCCGGCCCGCGGACGGACGATGCCGGGCCCGACGGGCAGCGGCGTGAGCAGCGGTTCCCCCACCGGCGCCCGCGTCGGCGCGGTGGACGCCCGCTCGACGTTGAGCGCGTCCACGTCGCTTTCTTCCCACGGCCCCAGCGGATACGTCATGTCGCGCGACGAGGGGAGGAGCGTTGTCCCCCCTGCACGGTGCAGACGCGCCGACCATCCCCGGCCCTCAGCCCCTCCGGGGTGGGTGAAGGCCGCCCACCCGGACCTGCGCCGGGCCCCGCGGGTGGGTATCTGTCCGGATCGCGAGCGCTCGATCGTCGAGGGGTCGAGAGGCCGGAATCCACCGGCCACCACATGAGGTTCCACGATGGCCGCCTACATGCTCATCTTCCGCGGCGCGGGCTCCAGCGCCGCCGCCGACTCGCCCGAGCAGATCCAGCAGCACATGCAGAAGTGGTTCGCCTGGTTCGAGGGGCTCACCAAGTCCGGGGTGTACAAGGGTCAGGGGGCGCCCCTCGAGCAGGGCGGCAAGGTGATCCGCGGCGCCCGCAAGGCCGTGTCCGACGGCCCGTACGCCGAGGCCAAGGACCTGGTGGGCGGGTACGCCATCATCGAGGCGAAGGACCTCGACGGCGCGGTGGAGATCGCCCGGGGCTGCCCCACCTACGAGAAGGACGGCGCGGTCGAGGTCCGTCCGGTCCGCCCGATGTGAGCGCGGACGCCGCCCGCCTCGCGGATCACCTCTTCCGCCGCGAGGCGGGGCGGATGGTCGCGTCGCTCGTCCGCACCCTCGGCGTGCGCCACCTGGCCCTGGCCGAGGACGCGGTCCAGGACGCCCTGCTGCGCGCGCTCGAGACCTGGAAGTTCGGCGAGCGGCCCCGCAACCCGGCCGCCTGGCTGATGCGCGCGGCCCACAACCGGGCGCTCGACCTGCTCCGCCGGCAGGGTCACCAGGGCCGCCTCGAGGCGGCGCTCTCGCGCGCCCTGGAGGCCGCGGCGGCCGGGGTGGAGGGCGACCCCGCCGAGCACGCCATCCCCGACGACGAGCTCCGGCTGATGTTCTCCTGCTGCGAGCCCTCGCTCTCCCGGCGCGCCCAGGTGGCGGTGATCCTCAAGTACCTGTGCGGCTTCTCGGTCCGGGAGATCGCCCAGGCCTTCCTCTCCACCGAAGCGGCGGTGGAGAAGGGGCTGGCCCGGTCGCGGGCGGTGCTGGAGCGGCGCGGCGCGCTCTACGAGGTACGCGACCCGGAGCAGGTGCGGACGCGCCTCCCCTCGGTCCAGGGCGCCGTCTACCTCCTCTTCAACGAGGGCTACCACGGCGCCCATCCGCGGCAGGCGGTGCGCGAGGACCTCTGCCACGAGGCCCTCCGGCTCGGGGCGCTCCTCGCCCGGCTGCCCGCCGCGGCCGGTCCGGAGACGCAGGCCCTCCTCGCCCTCTTCTGCTTCCTGGCCGCGCGGCTCCAGGGGCGGCGGGGCGAGGGCGGCGACCTGCTCCTGCTCGACGAGCAGGACCGGGCCCGCTGGGACCGCGAGCTGGTCGCCGAGGGGGCGAGGCGGCTCGGCCGCTCGGCCCAGGGGGGGACGCTCGGCGCCTGGCACCTCGAGGCGGCCATCGCCGCCTGCCACGCCACCGCCTCCCGCTTCGAGGAGACCGACTGGCCCCGGATCCTGGCGCTCTACGACCGGCTCCTGGAGCTCCGGCCCTCGCCGGTGGTCGCGCTCAACCGCGCCATCGCCATGGGGATGGCGGAGGGGCCGGAGGCCGGGCTCCGCGCCCTGGCGGCGATCGAGGACCGGGGGCGGCTGGCGCACTACCCGTTCCTCGCGGCGGCCGAGGCGGAGCTCGAGCTCCGGGCGGGGCGGCCGGCGCGGTCGGCCGCCCGCCTTCGCGCGGCCCTGGGGCTGGCCCGCAATCCCGCCGAGGAGGCAGTGCTGGCCCGCAAGCTCCTTGCTGCCGAGCGAGCGGTTGGCACGGCCGGAGAGTCCGTCCATACTCCCACCTGACCCGGGGTGGGGGCCCCGGCTCGGGAGTACGGATGATCCAGTGGACCGCCGATCTCGCCACCGGGATCGCGCTCATCGACGAGCAGCACCGCGGCCTCTACGCCACCGTCGCCAAGCTCCACCAGGCGATGCGCCAGGGCCGGATGGAGGTGGTCCCCGAGGTGCTCGAGGCCCTCCAGGCCTACGTCGGCACGCACTTCGCGACCGAGGAGGGCGAGATGGAGGCGGCCGGCTATCCCGGGCTGGCCGCCCATCGCGACGCCCACCAGGCCTTCGTGGTCGAATTCCTGAAGCACCGCGCCGCCCTCGCCCGCGGGGCGACCGCGAGCGGCGTGGTGGCGCTCTCCGCCTGGCTGGGCGAGTGGCTTCGGGACCACGTCCGGCGCGTGGACGGGGAGATGGCGCGCTTCCTCCGGACGCGGAACGGCTGAGCGGGCCCGGGGGCGCGGCCAGGCGGCGGGGTCGGCCGGCCACCCACACGCTCGCCGCCCCGCCTGCCGGTGAAACCGGCCGCCGAAGTGCGCTACAGTCCTGACGCCGCGTGAAGGGCCGCGGCGGGGCGCCCATGACCTTCGCCGCGAGCATCGCGCTGCTGTCGGCAGGGATCGCCGGCTACGTCTCCGTGCTGAGCTGGCAGTTCTCGCGCGCCCCGGGCTGGCGCGAGCAGCGGTTCTTCTCCCTCGCCGCCCTCTCGGTCGGCGGCTACGCCGCCCTCAACATCCCCTCCACCGCGTCCTTCCTCTCCGAGCACGGGGTGCTGATCTGCTCGCGGATCCAGTTCGCGCTGGCGGCGATCCACACCTTCGGGTGGCTGCGCTACTCGACCGTGCTGGTGGGGCGGCCCGGCTCCCGGACCGACCGGCTGCTGGTGCCGATCCTGGCCGGGATCGCCGCGGTGGGGGCCTTCACCCCGCTCTTCCTGCCCGGGGAGATCCGGCACCACGTCTTCGCCCCCATCGAGGCCCACTACCGGACCGCGGACGCGTCGACCGCGGGCGACCTCGCCTACGGGGTCGCGCTCGGCCTGCTCCTCGTCCCCATCGCCCGCTTCTACCGGGCCTGGCGCCGTGGCGTGTCGAACACCGGGGTCCAGGTGGTGGCGCTGACCGTGCTCCTGCTCATGGGCGTGAACGACGTGCTGGTGGCGGCCGGCGTCTACCCCGGCCCCTACCTGGTGGACATCGCGCTCCTCGTCCCCATCGCCGCGGTCGGCTCCGCGCTCACCTCCCGCTTCGCCGCGGACGCCCGGGCCTACGACGCCCTGCAGCAGGACCTCAAGCGGCAGGTGGCGGAGCGGACCGCCGACCTGGGCCGCGCCAAGGACGCCCTCCACCGGGCGGAGAAGCTCGCCGCCCTGGGCCAGTTCGCGGCCGGCGTGGCGCACGAGGTGAACAACCCCGCCGCGGTGGTGAACGCGAACATCCAGTACCTCCTCGAGCAGGAGCGCGACGCCCTCTCCCGCTCCGGGGTGGACGCACTGGAGGAGTCGCGCGTCGCCATGCAGCGCGTGGCCGCCATCGTCCGCCAGCTCCTCGACGCCGGGCGCCTGGCGGCGAACCCGGAGTCCCGCACCGCGGTCGCCCTCCAGCCCCTCGGCGACAGCGCCTTCTCCGTCGCGCGGGCCCGCTGCGGCCGGCGCGTGCGGCTGACGAACCAGGTGCCGGGGGACGCGCACGCCCTCGCCGGCGAGGGGGTGCTGGCGCAGGTGCTGGTGAACCTGGTGGTGAACGCGGTGCAGGCCATCCCCGACCACCGGTCGGACGGGCACGTCGTCCTGCGCGCCGAGGCGGAGGGCGACCGGCTGGTCCTGGTGGTGGAGGACAACGGCGCCGGGATGGCGCCCGAGGTCCTGCGCCGGGTCTTCGAGCCCTTCTTCACCACCAAGCCGTTCGGGAGCGGCTCGGGCCTGGGCCTGGCGGTGTCGCGCGGGCTCATCACCAGCCTGGGCGGCGAGCTGCGCCTGGAGAGCCGGCCCGGGGTGGGGACCCGCGCCATCATCGAGCTCGCCGCGGCCACCGCCCCGGCGCGCCCGGCGGCCCGGCCGGGCGAGACCCCCGCCCCCGGACCGCGCCTCCGGATGCTCCTGGTGGACGACGAGGCGCCGGTGCTCTCCTCGCTCGGCCGGCTGCTCGAGTCCCGCTACGGCGTGGAGGTGGCCTCCGGCGTCGACGAGGGGCTGGCGAGGCTCGCGGAGGAGCGCTTCGACCTCGTGCTCTGCGACGTGATGATGCCGGCGGGCGGAGGGGAGCGGCTCTACCGCGCCCTGCTCGCCCGGTCGCCCGACGTGGCGCGCCGGGTGATCTTCCTCACCGGCGGGGCGGTGACCGAGGCGGCCCGGGAGTTCCTCCGCGGCCAGCCCCAGCCCGTGCTCCACAAGCCGCTCGACCTCGACCAGCTCTCGACGGTGGCGGGGCGGGTGGGTGTCGGCCCGGGCGTCCGGCCCGCCTGACCGCGGGGCGCTCGCACCACGAGTCCTGCGACGGCCGGTCCTGGGACGATGAGTCCTGGGACCATGAGTCTCTGTCTCGCTTCCGCGCAAAGTGCAGTCGGGACGCCTACTTCACTACCAGAGTCAGATACCCCCGGTACGGTCCCCTCACAGTCCGGAACCCTGCCGGGCCACCGCCGATCTCCGGCGGAGAGGGAGGAACCATGGACGTCTTCGAGAAGTGCGCGCAGCCGCCGCTCGCCAAGCAGATGCGTGACGCCGGGTTCGACGCGTACTACCGGGTGCTCCAGTCGCCGCCGGACGACGAGGTGGTGGTGGACGGGCGGCGGATGATCATGCTCGGCTCGAACAACTACCTCGGGCTCGCCTCCCACCCGCGGGTGAAGCGGGCCGCCCAGCTGGCGGTCGAGACCTGGGGCGCGGGCACCACCGGGTCGCGCTGCCTCAACGGCACCCTCGAGCTCCACTCCGACCTGGAGAAGCGCCTGGCCCGCTTCTTCCACCGGGACGCCGCCCTCTTCTTCACCTCGGGCTACATGGCGAACCTGGGGGTGATCTCCGGCCTGGCCGGCCGGGGGGACGTGGTGGTGGTCGACCGCCGGGCGCACGCCTCGATCCTCGACGGCGCCAAGCTCTCGTTCGGCGAGGTGGCGCGCTTCCGCCACAACGACACCGAGGACCTGCGCCGGGTGCTGAAGGCCTGCGGGGACAAGGGGAAGCTGGTGGCGGTGGACGGGGTCTACTCGATGGAGGGCGAGATCGCCCCGCTGGCCCGGATCGTCGACGCCTGCCGGGAGTTCGGCGCCCGGATCGTGCTCGACGACGCGCACGGCCTCGGGGTGCTGGGCCGGAGCGGGCGGGGCACCGCCGAGCACTTCGGCCTCGAGGACCAGATCGACGTGCTGGTCGGGACCACCAGCAAGTCGCTGCCCGCCGTGGGGGGCTTCGCCGTCGCCAACCAGGAGGTGGTCGACTTCCTCCGCTACGGGCAGACCTGCCGGCCGTTCCTCTTCGCCGCCAGCCCGCCGGCGGCGGCGATCGCGGCGGTCCGGGAGGCGCTCGCCATCCTGGAGCAGGAGCCGGGCCTCCGGACGCGCCTCTGGGCCTCGACCCGCCGGGTCCTCCACGCGCTCCGGGGGATGGGGTTCGACACCGGCGCCTCCCAGACCCCCATCGTCCCGGTGGTGGTGGGGACGGTGGAGCAGACCTTCGAGGCCTGGCGGATGCTGAGCGAGGAGGGGATCTTCGTGAACGTGGTCCTCCCCCCGGCGGTGCCCGCCGGCGCCTGCCTGATCCGGATGACCCTCACCGCCGCCCACTCCGAGGCGCAGCTCGACCGGGTCCTCGAGGTGCTGCAGCGGGTGGGGCGGAAGCTCGGGATCATCCCGGGCGGCGAGGCCGAGGCGGGCGAGGCGGTGAAGAAGGCGGGCTGAGCAGGGGGACGCGATCCGGGCCGCGGCCGGCCGCCGCGGCCCGGGCGCGGCCGGCGGGCGTGCGCGCGGCGAGGGGCTCGGCTAGATCGCCTCCAGAGCCGCCGGAGGGTCCGTGCCGTCCGCCTCGCCAGCACCCAGAGTGAAGCCCAGGCTCCGCGGCGTCTCCCACGAGGTCGCGGTCCTCCTCGCCGCCCCGGCGGCCGTCGCCCTGATCGCCGGCGCGGAGAGCGGCCGGGCGCGGGCGGCGGCGGCGGTCTACGGGGCGACCCTGGTCGCCCTCTTCCTCGCCAGCGCCGCGTACCACCGCCCGACCTGGGCGCCGGGCCCGCGCCGCCTGGTCGAGCGGGTCGATCACTCCGCCATCTTCCTCTTCACCGCCGGGACCTACGCGCCCCTCTGCCTCCTGCTCGGGCCGGGCGCCGGCTACCGGCTCCTGGCGGTGGTCTGCTCCGGAGCGGCGCTCGGGGTCCTCCTCTCCGTCACCTGGATGGGGACGCCCAAGCCCCTTCGGGCGGGGCTGCACCTGCTCCTCGGCTGGAGCTTCCTCCCGGTCGCCTCCGCGCTCCACGCGGCCCTGGGCGGCGGCGGCTTCCTCCTCCTCGTCGGGGGCGCCATGGTCTACACCGCGGGGGCGCTGGTCTTCGCGCTCCGCCGCCCCGATCCCAGCCCGGCCACCTTCGGGTTCCACGAGGTCTTCCACCTGTTCGTGATCGCCGGCGCTGCCTGCCACTACGTCCTGGTCCGCTCGGTGATCCACGCGCTCGGCTAGGAGCCATTCAGAGCGCACCCACTCCTCACCCGTCCGTCACCCCTTCGCCCCGGCCGCCCGTTTCCATGGGGCATGGCCACCGGGCCGGGAGAGGGGAGGGTGCGCCTCGCGGTGGGCGCCGCCGCGCTGGTCGCGGTGGCCGCCGTCGCCTACCTCTACGGCCTCGGACACGCCTTCATCCCCAGCATCGGGGACGAGCCGCTCTACCTCCAGATCGCCCGCAGGACCCTGGAGTCGGGCCGGCTCCTCCCGCTCCTCTCGGACTCCGGGATCACCGACACCAAGCCGCCGCTCCTCTTCTGGCAGGGGATGGCGGCCGCGCGCCTCGCCGGGCCCGGCCTCCTCTGGCTGCGCCTCCCCGACGTCCTCCTCACCCTCGGGACGGCGGCCCTGGCGGGCTGGCTCGCGGCGCGCCTCTCCGGCCGGCGCTTCATCGGGCTCCTCGCCGCGGTGGTCTTCCTCGGGTTCCGCTCCACCGTGCAGCACGGGCGCCCGTTCCTCACCAACGCGGGCGAGACCTTCTTCCTCTTCCTGCCCCTGGCGCTCGCCTGGGGCCGTCCGCGCCTCGGGGCCGGCGTCGCCCTCGCCTGCGGCGCCTCCCTGGGGGCGGCCGCGCTCTACAAGTCGTTCGCCGTGATCCTGCCCGGGGTGCTCGGGCTCGCCCTCGTGCTCCGGCACCAGAGCGGGCTCGCCGCCGGCCCCTTCCTCCGCAGGCACGGGACGTTCCTCGCCCTCTCGGCGACGGCGGGGCTGGCGATCTTCGGCGTCTGGCTCCTCCTCGATCCGCGCCCGGACCTGGTCCTCGCGCAGTTCGTGCTCCAGGAGAACGCCGGCAAGCTCCAGCCGGGCGGCTGGCTGGCCGGGCTCCTCTCCGGCCCGTACCCGCTCTGGCGACTCTGGCTCGGCCCGCTGGCGAACGCCGGGCTCCTCGCGCCGGTGGTGGCCGGGCTCCTCGCCGACCTCTGGCGGCGTCGCCACGCCCTCCCCGCGGCCGAGGCCCAGCTCTGGCTCTACCTGCTCGCCTTCCTGCTCTTCTACTCGCTGCCGGCGCAGCGCCAGGCGAACTACCTGCTCCCGGCGATGGCGGCGCTGGCGGTCCTCCTGGCGCTCCGCTGGGAGGCGATCGGCCCGGCCTGGTTCCGCCTGGCCCTCGTCCCGCTCGCCCTGGCCGCCGCCCTGCTCCCGGTCCTCGAGGCGCGGGTGGAGCGGGCGGCCGGCGCGCCGCTCTGGGGCGTGGGCGCCTGGGCGCTCCCCCTCGCCCTCGCCGCCCTCGCCGCGGCGGGGGCGGTGCGGGCCGGCCTGGGGCGCGCCCTCCTGCCGGCCCTCGCCCTGCTGGCGGTGGTGGCGGTCACCGGCTTCCTCGCCCCGTTCTCGCGCCCGCTCCCGGCCGCGGTGGCGGCGGAGCTCGGCGGGCGGCCGGTCCCGTTCCCCGAGCGCTTCCAGCGGGAGAGCGAGCTGTACCGGTTCCTCGCGCCCGGGGCCGACGTGCGGGGATACCCCTGCCCCCCCGCCCCGGCGGCCTGCCCGGTCCCGGCCGGCCTCGCCCCCGGCGCGTACGTGGCGACCTACGCCTCCACCGTCCGCGCGCCGCCCGGCTTCACGCTGGTCGCCGAGCTCCCCCACCTCCGGTCGCGCCACTCGGCGGCCGAGGTCCGCGCCATGGCCAAGGGCGATCTCGGCCCGCTCCTCGAGCACCTCCTCCTCCTGAGGGTCACGCCGCCGGGCGCCTAGCGCGCCACGAGAGGAGACCGGATGCGGATCGCCTGGGGGGTCCATGGATACGGCCGCGGCCACGCCATGCGGGTGCACGCCCTGCTGCCGGCGCTCTCGGCGGCCCACGAGGTCCAGCTCTTCGCCGGCGGCGCGGCCTACGACGCCCTCTCCCGCCGGCCCGGGGCCCTGCGCATCCCGCACCTCGAGTACGTCTACCGCGGCGCGCGGATCTCCTGGTCCCGCACCCTGGCGTCCAACGCCGCCACCCTCGTCGACCTGCTCTCCGGCGGGCCCTGCCGCCGGATCGTCCGCCAGCGCCTGGAGGCCTTCCGCCCGGACCTGGTGATCTCCGACTCCGAGCCGTACCTGCTCCGCGTCGCCCGGGAGCTCCGGATCCCCTCCATCGGCCTCGACCACGTCGGCGTCATCGCCCACTGCCGTCCGCGGGCGCCCCTCGCCGACTGGCCGCGCCTCGCCCTGGACCGGGAGGCCTACCTGGCGCTCCTCGGACGCGCCGACCGGGTGGTGGTCTCGAGCTTCTTCGACGTCCCGGCGGCCCGCCCCGGCGTGCACGTCGTCCCGCCCATCCTCCGGGCCCGCGTGCTCGAGGCCCGCCCCGCCGATCGCGGCCACCTGCTCGTCTACTTCAACTCGGCCCGGCTGTTCACCCCCGGGGTGCTCGCCGCCCTGGCCGGGCTGGGCGCCCCGGTGATCGCCTACGGCGCGGGGCGGGGCGGCCGGGAGGGGAGCCTCGAGCACCGGCCGTTCGACGAGGCGGCCTTCGTCGAGGACCTGGCGAGCTGCCGGGCGGTGCTGGCCACCGGAGGGCACCAGCTCCTGTCGGAGGCGATCCACCTCGGGAAGCCCATGCTGCTCTGCCCCGAGGCGACCGCCGAGCAGCGGCTCAACGTCCGCGAGGCGGAGCGGCTGGGCGTCGGGCGCTCGGTCCGGCTCCGGGACCTCGCCGCCCCCCTGCTCCGGTCCTTCCTCGCCGACCTGGGCGTCCACCGGGCGGCGCTCGCCCGGCTCGAGCGGCCGGGGAACGCCAGGGCGCTGGAGACGCTCGCGCGGCTCGCGGCCGAGTTCACCGCCGGCGGCGCCGGACCTCGCCCCCGGGGGCCGGAGGGGCGGGCGTCACCTCCCGGTCACCTGCGCGTCGCGCCGGGCGGTTGGCCTCGCCGGTCCATGTCCCAGGCCCCTGCCGCGCCCGCGTCGTTCCGCGCCCCGTCCGCCGCGCCCTGGGTGGCCGCGGCCGTCGGCGCCCTGGCGCTCCTGCGCGTCCTCTTCTGGCTCTTCGCTCCGCCCAACTCGGACGAGGCGTACTACTGGCTCTGGGGGCTCCACCCGGACCTCTCCTACTTCGACCACCCGCCCCTCCACGCCTGGATCCAGGGGCTGCTCCACGCCGGCCTGGGCCGCTCCCTCCTCGTCCTCCGCCTCCCCACCGCGGTCACCACCGTCGGCACGATCCTGCTCCTCGCCCGGATGGCCGCCCAGCTCGGCGGCGAGCGGCCGCGGCTCACGGTGGCGGCGGCGCTCCTCGGGTCACCTCTCCTCCTGATGCTCACCTCGTTCGCCTGGCACGATCACCTCCTGGTGTTCCTGGTCGTGCTCTCCGCCAAGCTCCTGCTCGAGTTCCTGGCCGAGGTGGCCTCGGGAGAGCGCGGAACCACCTGGAGGCTCCTCCTCGGCGCGGCGGCGCTCGGGCTCGCCGGCCTGGCCAAGTACAGCGCGGTCTTCCTCGGCGTGGGGGTGGCCGCCGCGGTGGTCGCCGACCGCCGGCTCCGCCGGCTGCTCCTCGACGGCCGGACGTGGGCGGCCGCGGTGCTCGCGCTCATCGTCCTCTCGCCGGTGATCGGCTGGAACCTGGAGCACGGCCTGGCCTCGTTCCGGTTCCACCTCGTGGATCGCCACCTCTCGGGGACGGGGGTGCACCTCAGGCCCATCGGCCTGGTCCACTTCCTCGCCCCGACGCTCGCCCTCCTCTCGCCGGCGCTCGCCTGGGCGATGCTCGCGGCGCTCCGCCGGCCCGCGCCGGCGGAGGCGGCCTACCCGCGCGTCTTCCGGGACGTCGCCCTGGCGGCCTTCGCCGCGTCGACGGCGGTCTTCCTCGGGCTCTCGCTCTTCTCCTGGTCCCTCTACTACTGGAACGTGGTCGCCTACCTGCTCCTCGTCCCCCCCGCCGCCCTGGTGCTCGCCTCCCGGCCGCGCCTCATGGCGGCGCACCTCGGGTTCGGGGTGGCGGCGGCCGCGCTGCTGGTGGTCCACGCCACCGTCCTCCCGCTCACCGCCCTGGTGCCGGGGGTGCAGGACGACGACTCGCGCGAGCTCTTCGGCTGGGGCGAGGTGGCGCGCGCCGTGCGGGGGGCGCTCTCCGAGCGGCCCGGCTTCGTGGCGGCGAGCGACTACCGCTCCGGCTCGCACCTCGCCTTCGCCCTCGGCTCCCCGGACGTGGTGGTCCTCTCCGGCCGCCGGTCGGCCTTCGACGACTGGCTCGCCCCGGAGGCCCACGCCGGCGAGGACGCCGTGCTGGTCACCGATCACCGCGACCCGATGTCGCCGATGCTGGCGGCCCGCTTCGAGCGGGTCACCCACCTCGCCACCGTCCCGGTGGAGCGGCTCGGGGTGCACCTCAAGGACTACGAGCTGTGGCGGGCGGAGCGGTTCCGGGCGAGCCCCGGGGTCGTCGCTCAGTCGATCGCCGGGGCAGCGCCCCCGAGCCGCTGAAGCCGGGCCCGGAACGCCCGGGCGGCCCCCTCCGCGACGAGGGCCGACCCGGCCCCCACCGTCCACCCCGCGACGACGTCCAGCGCCCAGTGGGCGCCCACGTAGATCCGCGAGAGGCCGCCCACCAGGGCGAGGAGCCCGAGCGGCCAGGCCCGCAGGCCGTAGCGCCGCGCCGCGAACGTCGCCAGCGCCGCGGCGGACGCGGCGTGGCCGCTGGGGAAGGAGCGGCCGCGGAGCGGCTCGAGCAGGACGTGGACCGCGGGGCCGAGCACGGCCAGCGGCCGCGGCACGTCCACCGCGTGCTTGAGGAGCTGGGCGACCAGGCCGGCGAGCAGCAGCGAGGCGACCAGCGGGACCGCCACCCGCAGCCCCCGGTCGAGCCTCCGCTCGCGGGAGTAGACGTAGGCCGCCGCGATCAGCGCGATCGCCCAGCCCTCGCAGGAGATCGTGGCCACGGCCATCGGGACGTCGAGCCAGCGGTACGAGAGCGCCGCCTGGATCTGAAGGAAGGGATCGTGGGCGTAGAGCGGCGGCATCGCCCCCCGAGGATGGGCACTCGGCAGGGCGGATCCTCGCCGAACGGGTCACGGTCGGCGGACGGTTGCGTGTCGATTCGGGAACCGGGCGCCGGGCGCTCGACAGGGCGGCCCGGATCGAGGACCCTCGCCGGCCGCCATGCAGGAGCCGAGCACGGCCGCAAGTCCGCAGGGAGTCGCTGGAGCCTCGGCCGGGATCGAGCGCCCCGGCGTCGCCGTCCTGGCGATCGCGCTCGCCGGGGCGGCGGCCCGCCTGGCGCTCGCCGCCTGGGTCCCGATCACCGTCGACGAGGCCTACTACGTCGACTGGTCGCGCCACCTCTCCGCCGGCTACCTCGATCACCCGCCCATGGTCGCCTGGCTGCTCGCGGGCGCGCTCCGCCTCCTCGGCGCGTCCACGGTCGCCGCGCGCCTCCCCGCGATCGCGCTCCAGGCGGGGACGACGCTCCTCGCCGCCTCCCTGGCGAGGGAGCGAGGGGGCGAGCGCGCGGCGGTGGCGGCCGCCCTGCTGCTCCAGGCGGCGCCGGTGTTCTCCCTGGGCGCCACGCTCGTCACCCCGGACGCCCCCCTCGCCTTCGCCTGGACCGGCGCCCTGTGGGCCTTCGGGCGGGCCTTCCGGCGCGGCCCGCGCTGGCTGCTGCTCTCCGGCGCCTTCCTCGGGCTCGCGGCGCTCTCGAAGCTCACCGCCGGCCTCCTCGGCCTGGCCCTCCTCGGCGCCCTGCTCGCCTCGCCCGAGGGGCGGCGGGCCCTCCGCGGGCCCTGGCCGTGGGCGGCCGCCGCCCTCGCCCTGGCGATCGCCTCGCCCATGCTCCTGTGGAACGCGGCCCGCGGCTGGCCGTCGTTCGCCTTCCAGCTCGAGCACGGGGCGCGCGGGCGGTCCTTCTCGGTGGCCCGGCTGGCCGGATCGCTCGCCGCCCAGGCCGGGTACGTCTCTCCCCTGATCCTCGGCCTGGCGGCGGCCGCCGGCTGGCGCGCCTTCCGCGCGCTCCGCGATCCGCTCCTCGCCGCGCTGGCGCTCTCCGCCCTGCCGGTCGCCGCCCTCTTCACCGTCGCGGCCGCCTTCACCCCGGGGGCGCTCCCACACTGGCCGGCGCCCGGCTGGCTCTCCGCCTCGGTCCTCCTCGCCATCGCCGGCGCCCGGCTCCTCCGCCCGGCCCTCGGCGTGGGCTTCGCGCTCTCCGCGCTCGTGCCCCTCGCCCTGGCGCTCCCGCTGCCGGCCTCGCCGCTCGACGAGCTGCGGGGGTGGCGCGAGGGGGCGGCGGCAGCGCGGGCGGCGGCCGGGGGCGCGCGCCTCGCGGTCACCCACTGGATCGCGCTCGGCCAGCTGGGCTGGTACGACCGGGCCTCGCCCGCCTACCTGGGCGACCGGCGGAGCGGGCCGACCTACTATGATCCGGCGCCCCAGGCGCGCGGCGAGCCGCTCCTGGTGGTCACCGTGGACGGGCTCGGGCCCCAGCGCGAGCGGATCGAGGAGAAGCTCGGGCCGCTCGTGCCGGCGGGGAGCTTCACCGCGCTCGAGGGATCGCGCGAGGTGCGGCGCTACCGGTTCTACCGCTGGGAGCCCCGCGGAGTGCGCTGAGGCGCGCCTCCCAGGGCGAGCCGCGACCGTCACCCCGGTGCCGCGCCTCCGCCACGGGCAGCGGGGAGGATGCCCCCCCTTCGGACGATGCCGCCGCCCGCCGTCATGCCCGCCGTGCTCCCGCCCACCGCCGAGCCCTCGCCGCCGGCGTCCACCCCGGCCCGCGGGGACGAGGCGCGCGTCGGCCGGCTCCTCTCCAGCGAGGCGTGGATCGCGCCCGGGCGGCTGGTGGAGGAGGTGGCGGAGGTCTTCTTCGCCCAGCCGATGCTCGAGGCGGTCGCCCTGGTCGAGGCGGAGCGCCCGGTGGGGATGCTCACCCGCGGCCGCCTCCTCCTCAAGCTCGCCCGCAACTTCGGCCACGAGCTCTACGCGAGGAAGCCGGTGACCCGGATCGCGGACCTGTCGCCGCTCGTCCTCCCCGAGGACGCCGGCGTGGCCTCGGCCGTCGAGCGCGCCCTCTCCCGGCCCTCCGCCACCGTCTACGACGACGTGATCGTGGTGGACGGGGACGGCCACTACCGGGGGCACGCCTCCGTCCGCGACCTGGTCCAGCACCAGGGGCTGGCGCTCGAGCGCAGCGGGCTCGAGCGCGAGGCGGCCCTGGCGCGCGCCCGCGACCTGGAGGAGCTGGAGCGGCTGCGGGCCAGGTTCCTCGCCCACGCCACCCACGAGCTCCGGTCCCCGGTGAACGCCATCGTCGCCCTGGCCGAGCTCCTCCGGCTGGCGAGCGAGCAGGGCAGCCTCGAGCACGTGCGGACGAAGGTGGCGACGCTCCAGCGGGTGGTGACCTCGCTCCGGGGGACGGTGAACAACATCCTCGACGCCTCCAAGCTGGAGGCGGGCGGGATGCGGGTGGTGGCCGCCCCCGTCGACCTGGCCGGGCTCGTCGACGAGGTGGCGGCGACCATCCGGCTCCTGGTCGGCGCGCGGCCGGTCGAGGTCCGCACCGCGGCGGCGCCGGGGCTCTCCCTGGCGACCGACGCCCAGAAGCTCCGGCAGATCCTGCTGAACCTCGCCTCGAACGCCGCCAAGTTCACCGAGCGAGGCGAGGTCGCGATCCGGGCGGAGCCGGAGGGGGAGGGCGGCGCGCGGATCGCGGTCGCCGACACCGGCTGCGGCATCGCCGAGGAGGACCTCCCGCGCCTGTTCGTGCCCTTCGGGCAGCTCGACGACGCCCACACCAAGTCCCACGAGGGCACGGGCCTGGGGCTGGTCGTCACCCGCTCGCTCGCCGCGCTGCTCGGGGGCCGGATCTCGGTGGCGAGCCGCCGGGGCGAGGGCAGCACCTTCACCGTCCACCTGCCGCGCACGCCATCCAGGGAGGAGTGACCATGAGCGCCGCCAAGATCCTGGTCGTCGACGACGACCCGGTCCACCTCGACTGCGCCCGCGAGCTGCTGGAGCGCGAGGGCTACGAGGTCCACGTCCACTCCACCGCGTTCGGGGCCACCGAGCAGGTGATGCAGCTCCGCCCCGACCTGGTCCTGGTGGACGTGAACATGCCGGCCCTCTCCGGCGAGGGGCTGGTGTCCGTGCTCCGCCGGCGCGAGCAGACCCGCCACGTCCCGCTCTACCTCTACTCGTCGAACGACGAGGAGGCGCTCCGCTGGGCGGCGGTCCGGCTCGGCATCGACGGCTACGTCTGCAAGGGCGACGTGGAGGCGCTGCGCAAGACGGTGGCCGGCGCGCTCGCCCGCAGGTAGCGCGGGAGCCCGTCTACCGAACGGCGGCCTGGCGCGCCGCCGCCTGGGCGCGGCAGGCGTCCCGCGCCCCCTTCACCTCGTCGAAGAAGGGCGCCGGGACGACCTCGCCCCGCAGCACCGGCCAGCTCCGCTCCAGGGCGGGCCGCCAGGCGGCCGGGTCGACCGCCACCGGGACGAGCCCCTGGCGCTTCATGGCCTCCACCGCGTCGGCGTTGAGCTGGCGGACCCCGGCGTCGATCCGCCCCGCGATCTCGCCGGCGATGGCGAGGAGCCGCGGCCGCAGCTCGGGCGGGACCCGCTCCCACGCGTCCTGCCGCACGACGGTGGCCGCGAGGACGAAGCCCCAGGGGAGGTCGAGGAGGTAGCGGGCCTTCTCGAAGGCGCGCGTGGTGAGCATGTAGAGCGGGACGTTGCCCACGCAGTCGATCATCCCGGTGGAGAGGGCAGGGACGAGATCGGTGGAGGACAGCACCACCGGCTGGAGCCCGGCCGCGCGCCAGGCCTTGACCGTCCCCGGATCCCCCTCCCAGGCGAAGATCTTCGCCCGGGCCAGCTCGCCCGGGGTGCGGAAGGGCGCGTTGCAGAAGAAGGAGGCGCCGCCGATCCGGCTCCACTGCACCACCACCAGGCCGTGCTCCCGGAAGGCCGCCTCGAGCTTCCCCCGCACCCGCTCGAAGGCGCAGCCCATCTCCGCCTCGTCGGCGAAGAGCAGCGGGACGGAGAACGCCTGCGGCTCCTGCACCACGTCGTGCAGCCCGACGTCGGTGACCGCCGCGCCCTGGAGCTGCCCCACGGCGATCTTGCGGAGCATGTCGCCCTCGCTGCCCTGGACGCCCCCGGGATACACGCGGAGCTTCACCTGCCCCGCCGAGGCCTGCTCCCAGCGCTGGGCCAGGTCGCGCAGGGCTTCGTGCCAGGCCGAGCCTGCGGGCGCCAGCGTCCCGAGCTTCAGGGTAACCGGCTCGGGCCGCGCGGCGGGCGCCAGGGCGACGAGGAAGATGGCGACCAGGGTCTTTCGCACGCAGGCTCCCGTGCCCGCGCCGGGCGGCGGGCGATCCGGGCAGCATCGCCCGGGCGCGAGGCCGCACCCGGGCGGCGGCGTGAACGTTCGGGGGCGGGTCCCGAGGCTCCGCCGCCGGATCGACCGCCGACCCCATCCGCAGGGACCCACGGGTGCCGGGGGCGCCGGGGCAGGCCGTCGCCCGTCCGTCACCGGCCGGACGCGCGGCCGCCACCCGGGGCGCCGGGCGCCCGTCCCGCCTCCGCTTCCAGGGACCGCGACCGAGGCTCGACTTCACCGTGGGTCGTCGCCCTCCGCGCCCGACGCGGGCACGTGGCTTGCTGGCCCCACCGCGACCGGAGAGCCCATGCGCCTCGACCCGTTTCGCCCCCTCGCCCGCCTGCGGATCGCGACGCGGGTGGCCATCGCCAGCGGCGTCGCCATCGCCGTCACCTGCGCGCTCGGCGCGGCGGCGGCCACCGCGCTGGTGGGGGCCTCGCGCTCCCTCCATCGGATCTCCGAGGAGCGCTTCCCGGCGGCGCAGGCGCTGCTCACGCTCGAGGCCGCCGCCTCCCTCCAGGCGGGGCTCGACGTCCTCTCGAACCCCCGGGCGCCGGCCGACATCCGCCTGGCGGCGTACATCAAGGTCGACGAGGCCACCCCGGCGGTGGCCGACGCCCGCGCCGGGTTCGAGGCCGTCCCCGCCTCGCTGGCCGAGGCGGCGGCCGCGGGGCGCCTCTCGACGCGCGCCGACGTCGGTCGCCACCGGGGGGACTTCCGGAAGATCGTGGAGGGGGTGAACGGCGCCCTCGACGCGGTGGTCAGGCCGATCCGGGCGGCCGCGGGATACGTCGAGGACATCTCCCAGGGGCGGGTGGCGTCGAGGTGCACCGAGGAGCTCCCGGGGGACTTCGCCGCGCTGGGCGCCAGCCTCGACACCTGCTTCGAGGCGGTGCACCGCCTGGTGGAGGACACCCGGATGCTCTCCGAGGCGGCGGTGGCGGGCGCGCTCCGCGCGCGGGCCGACGCCTCGCGGCACCAAGGGGAGTTCGCCCGCGTCATCGCCGGGGTGAACGCCACGCTCGACTCGGTGATGGCCCCGGTCGACGAGGCCGCCGCCGCCCTGGAGGCGCGGGCCAGGCGCCATCTGAGGGCGCGGGTGACGCGGGCCTTCCCCGGCGACCACGCCCGCCTCCGGCACGCCGTCAACACCACCGCCGAGGCGCTCGAGGGGGCGCTCGTCCAGGTGGCGGAGGCGGTGGAGCAGGTCTCCGGGGCGGCGAGCCAGATCGCCTCCTCCGCCCGGACGGTGGCCTCGGGGACCTCCGAGCAGGCTGCCTCGCTCGAGGCCACCACCGCGAGCCTCTCCTCGGTGCTCGCCACCGCCCGCCGGGCGGCGGACAGCGCCGGCCAGGCGAACCTGCTCGCCCAGGCCGCGGGCGCGGCGGCGAGCGACGGGGTGGCGGCGGTGGAGGAGATGGAGTCGGCGATGGGGAAGATCCGGACGAGCGCCGAGCGGACCTCGCAGATCATCCGCGACATCAACGAGATCGCCTTCCAGACCAACCTGCTCGCCCTCAACGCGGCGGTGGAGGCGGCGCGGGCCGGCGACGCGGGCCGGGGCTTCGCGGTGGTGGCCGAGGAGGTGCGGTCGCTGGCGCGGCGGGCGGCGGGATTCACCGATCCGTCACCCGTCGCTCCCGGCCGGATCGCTATCGTCGGCCGCCTCTCCCCCCGGAGCCGTCCATGGGTCTCGTCGCGTCCTCGAGCGAGCTGCCGCTCATCGATCTGCTGCAAGTGAAGGGGCAAGCGCGGGCGAGCTGCCGGATCTCGGTGATGGGCCGGGACCGCGAGGGGTCGCTCCACCTCCTGGGCGGCGAGGTGATCCACGCGACCTACGGTCCGCTCCGCGGGGAGGACGCCGCCTACGCCATCCTGGCCGAGGAGTCGCTCCAGTACCGGGCGGCCAGCGACGCCGCGGCCCCGCGCCCGAACATGCGCCTCTCGCCGGGCGTGCTCGCCCTCGAGGCGGCCCGGCGCGCGGACGAGGCGGGCCGCCACGTCGTGCCCATCGAGAGCGCCCGGTCGGCGCGCCCTCCGCCCGGCCCCGCGGCCCGCCCCGGGTCGCCGTCCCGGCCGCCGCGGCGGAGGCTCGGCGTGCTCGTCGCCGTCGGCGCTGCCGTCCTGGCGATCGCCGGCGTCGGAGCGGCGGTCCTCCACCGCCGACCCGCAGCGCCGCCGCCGGCGACCGAGGCGCGGTCGCCGGCCGCCCCGCCGCCCGCGGTGGCTGCGCCCCCGGCGGAGCCGCTCGAGGCGAGCGCCCTCCATCCGCCCGCCGACACCCTGCCCGTCCTGACGCAGGGCTCGCCCCCGCGGGCGCCCGACCCCGCCGCGACGCTCCGGCCGACCATCGTCTGCCGCGTCCTGGTGGGCGCCGACGGCGTCGTGATCCGGTCCGAGATCTACCAGCGCCGTCCCGATCTGGCGGCCTTCGAGGACGCGGCGCTCCAGGCGGTCCGCGAGTACCGGTTCGAGCCCGGCCGGCGCGCCGGCACGCCGGTCCCGGTCTGGGTGAACTGGCCCGTCGACTTCATCTAGGGACCGGAAGCGGCGCCGGGCCCTCCCCCCTCCCGCAGCAGGAGCCTCCATGCACACCGCCCTCCTCCTCGCCTCCTGGCTGGCCGCGTCCGCCGTGCCGGCCGGCGACGCCCGCGTCGAGCTCACCGTCAAGGGGTCCGACACCATCGGCGGCGAGCTCGGGCCCGCGCTGGCCCGCGCCTACGAGGCCGTCACCCCTGGCGTGTCCATCCACTGGGAGGGGCTCGGCTCCGCCACCGCCTTCCCCGGGCTCCTCGACGGCAGCGCCCAGGTCGGCGCCGCCTCCCGCGCCATCGACGCGAAGGAGCTCGCCCAGGCCAAGGAGCTGGGCGTCTCCCTTCGCGAGTACGTCCTCGGCTACGACGGGATCGCGGTGGTGGTGAACCCGACCAACCCGGTGGCCCGGCTCGACCTGGATCAGCTCGCGGCGCTCTTCACCGGCGAGGCGGCTGACTGGTCGGCGGTCGGCGGCCGGCCGGGGCCGGTGCGGGTGGTGAGCCGCCCGAGCTACTCCGGCACCCACGGCTTCTTCCGGGACCGCGTGCTGCGCAAGGGGAAGAAGGACTCGCCCGCGACCTTCCCGGCGACCGCCCTCTTCGTGGAGAAGAGCGAGGACGTCCTGCGCGAGGTGGCCCGCGATCCGGCCGCCATCGGCTACGTGGGCATGGGGACGCTCCGCCCCGGGGTCACCGTCGTCGCCGTGGGGAGCTCCGCGGCCGGCCCCTTCCTGAAGCCGGACGCGGAGACGGTCCGGCGTGGCGACTACCTCATCTACCGGCCGCTGATGCTCTACACTCGCGGGGAGCCCCGGGGCGAGGTCCGGCGGTTCCTCGCCTGGGTCCTCGCCGGCGACGGGCGCAAGCTCATCGCCGCGCACGACTTCATCCCCGGCGACGTGCCCGAGACCATCCGGCGCACGGCCGAGCCCGACGCCGGGACGGCGCATGCGGCAGCGAGCGAGCCGCCGCGCGTCTTCCGAATCCGGTTCGACTACGGCAAGGTGGCCCTCGACGGCGAGGCGCGCACCACGCTCCACGCGGTGCTCGAGGCCGCCCGGCCCTCGGGGACGCGGCTCCGCGTCGTGGGCAACGCCGACTCCGCCGGGAGCCCGGAGGCGAACCGGCGCGTCGCCCTGGCGCGAGCCAACCTGGTCGCCGATCGCCTGGAGGCGATGGGCGTCGCCCGCGAGGCGATCCGGGTGGACGTGAGCGGCTCCGACGCGCCGCTCGCCACCAACAAGACCGCGGCTGGCCGGCGCGAGAACCGCCGGGTCGACGTCCACGTCGTGCCCGGGCGCTGAGAGCCGCCGCCGGGACCGCCCTCCGCTCGCCAGTCCGACGACCGGCCGGGCCCCGGGATCGCGGCGGCTGGCCGGATCGACGGACCCCCGGAGACGGCGCGGGCGAGGCGCCGGAGCGCCCCGCCCGCCATCCGCCTCGAGCGCTCCGCCTAGTCCTCGGACGCGCCGGCGAGCGGACGATCCGCCCGGGCCGGGTAGGGCCTGCCGTCCATCAGCCCCTCCCAGAGCACCCGGTTGAACCGGGCGGGCGGCACGCGGTCGGCGTCGGAGAAGTCGAAGCCGGCCGTGACCCGGGTCCAGTACGCGGCGTCGTGCCTCGGCGCGACCTTCGGGCCGTGGGCGAGTGGCGCGCCCAGCCCGCCGGGGGCGCGGGCGAGCGCCGTCCCCTGGAGCACGGTCGAGGCCTCGGCGGTGTAGCTCCACTTGCCCGAGGAGCGGACATCGAACACCTCGGTCATGGGCCGCTGGAAGGCGGTGTTCAGGTTGAGGTGCGGCGTCCCCAGGACGTCCTCGATGGTCCGCAGCGCGTTGACCTGGCCGTAGTGCGCGCTGACGACCGCCCCCTGCTTCACGTACGGGCCGACGACGTAGGCGGTGGCGCGGTGGGAGTCGACGTGGTCGGGCCCGTCCTGGCAGTCGTCCTCGACCACGATGACGAGGGTGTCGGCGGCGAAGGGGCTCTCCGCCACCGCCTGGACCAGCCGCCCGACGGCGAGGTCGTCGTCGGCCTGCTGCGCCTCGGGCGTGTTCACGCCGCCCAGGGCGGTGCCGAAGCTCCCCATGTGGTCGTGGCTCACCCGCACCAGCGAGAGGGTGGGCAGGGTGCGCTGGGCGACGAACTGGTCGAACTCCCGCTTCCACTCGTTGTAGCGCCACAGGTCCGGGTAGTTCTGGTCGTAGCCCCGGAAGTAGACGTCGGTCACGGGCGCCAGCGAGGGGGCGAGGGGCGCGACCTGCACCACCCCGGCGCCGAAGGGATCGCTCACCGGCGCGGCCTGGGTGCCGATGCTGCCGATGTTGTTCACCAGGAAGCCGTAGTTCCGCACCGTCCCCCCGGCCTGCAGCACGGCGTCGAAGATGTAGCCCTGCTGCCGGCCGAAGGGCGCGTCGGAGGAGGCGTGGTTGCCCGTGCCGGCCAGCACGTTGGCGGTGCCCCCGGGGAGGCTCGCCGTGGCGGCCGAGTAGTTGGTGGTCCCGGCCGGCCCGGCGGCGGCGTCGCGGGCGGCGACCGTCCCGAGGTTCACCGGGACGTTCCGGTTCGAGCCCTCGGACTCGTACGACAGGCCGCGGTTCACGAAGGCGTAGTTGATCTGCTGGGTGATCGTCTCGGTGTTGGTGACCCGGCCCTGCAGGCTCCACGACCAGCCGTCCATGCTGCCGTCACCGGGGTCCATGAAGTGATCCAGGGTGACGAACTGGCGCGCCAGGCGGTGGAAGTTGGGGGTGATGGTCTCGCCGAACTGGGTCAGGGTGGGGTCCCCGTTGGCGCCGTTGGTCAGGTCGCCCAGGATCTGGTCAAAGGTGCGGTTCTCCTTGACCACGTAGATCACGTGGTGGATGTGGCGGTGCAGGAAGCGCATGATCTCCTGGTCGCGGGCGACGTACTCGTGGTCGTAGCGGTTGTTGTCCGCGACGATCATGGTGAGCCGCTCCAGCTCGGCGGGCGTTGGCACCGGCGCGCTCACCAGCGAGGCGCGCTCGAGCTGGAACTGGTACTGGTTCGAGGCCCGCGCCGCGGCGGCGGCGGCGGCGTTGCCGCCCGGGTAGGTGATGGAGGTGATCGCGGCGGTGTTGCTCGACAGGTGGCCGGGGTTGGGCCCGGTGGCGCTCTTGCCGTTGATCACGTACATCCAGCGGCCGTCGGCGCTCAGGGTGACGTCGTGCGGCTCGTAGGCGGTGGGGATGAGGCCGGCGACCTTGAAGGCGCGCTCGCCGTGGAGCGGGATCACCGCCACCGAGTTGGCGCCCGAGTTGACGGCGTAGAGGGTCCGGCCGTCGGGCGAGACCGTCACCGCGAAGGTGGCGGCGCCGGTGTAGCGGGCCGCGGGCAGGAGGCCGGCCGGAGCCCGGGCGTCGATCCTCGCCACCACCCGGTTGCTGGCCGTGTCGATCACCGCCACCTGGTCGGCGTTGTCCTGCGCCACGTACAGCCGCGCGCCCGAGGCGTCGAGCGCCAGGCCCAGGGCGTTGCCGTCCAGGGGGATGCGCTTGATCAGGCGGCCGGCGGTGGGAGAGCGGACGTCGACGGCCACCACCTCGCGGTCGCGGTCGGACGACACGTAGGCCGTGCCGTTGCCCTTCACCACCACGGCGAAGGGGAAGGTGCCGCCCGCACCGGCGGCCGTGCCCTCGTTGCCGGCGAAGAAGGGGCGCAGGTCGTGCTCGTAGCGGACCGTGCCACTGGCCGTGTCGATCACGCTGATCGAGTCGTTGTAGTTGTTGGCCACCACCAGCGTCGCGCCGTCGGCGGAGACCGCCAGCCCGGCGGCGTTGGGGGCCACCCCGACGCCGATCCCCTTCCCGCCGTGGCCGAGGGCGATCGTCCGGGCGAGCGACCAGGTGCCGCCGCTCCGCGCGTAGGCGTAGACCACGTCGTCCCGCCCGCCCGCGGCGTAGAGCGTGCCGCCGTCCGGGGAGAACGCCAGCCCCACGTGGGCGTTGGTCTGAGGGATCACCTGGGTGAGGAGGGGCGCCGCCTGGTGGGCGCCGCTCACGTCGTAGAGGAAGACGAACTGGGTGGAGGCGGCGACGTCGGTGGTGCCGTCCGCCCTGTCGAGCGAGTTCTGGCCGGCGCAGAGGATCGCCAGCGTGGTGCCGTCCGGGCTGAGCCGAGAGCGCACCGCCTCGCCGGCGACGAAGCCGGGATAGGCGGCCAGGCCCGGGTTCAGGAGCTGCTGCGCCGCGCCCCGCAGGGCGCCCGGCGCGACCCGCTGGCCGGTGGCGAGCTGCTGCGGCGCGGGGCCGGGGAGCTCCGCGCGCGCCTGGAAGGAGAGCGCCGCGGCCAGCGCCGCGACCCCGGGGCCGATCCAGCGTGGAAGCCTTCGCGTCGACGAGTTCCTCTTCATGTGCACGACTCCTTCGGGGCGAGCGCCCCCGTTCCCGGACTGCGGGCTGCGTGACGGCCGGTAGGTTGGGCTCGGCGGATGGCATTTCCGCGGAGTGAGGGTGAAGAGCCCGGTCACCTCCGAGCGGGCTGCCCCGCCCCGGGCGTCGGAGGCGGCTCGCGCGGACGGCCGCGAACCCCGCCGAGGCTGCCGCGGGTGGAGGGACCTGGAGAGGTCGCGCGGCGATGTTCACGGCCACGTAACCGCGGAGCCATCGCCCGCCGTTACGGTCCGCTGACCATCGCAGCACCAGCGCGCGGGCGACCGGAGCCGCCGTCAGGCGGAAACCCTCGGCGTCGAGCACGGGAAGGGAAGGCACATGCCGGAGACGATGCGCAACGGAGGTTCTCGCTGGGTGGCGGCGCTCCTCATCGCCGGGCTCGCCGCGCCGGCGGCGGCGGGCGACGCCGACGAGGGGCTGGCGAAGGAGCTGGAGCCGGGGCGGATCACGGGGCAGGAACGCCCGTTCGCCTTCCTCGTCGATCCCTCCACCCCGAGCGCCGGGAGGTTCAGCGTCGGCTACGCCTTCGGGCTCGGCTCGGGGATCCCGGCCGATCGGCCCCTGCCGGTGAACATGGCGACGGCCAACGGGAGCCACACCTTCCAGGTCGCCTACGGGATCACCGACCAGCTCGCCCCCTACGCCAGCGCCACCCTGTCCCAGGGCTCCGGCGACACGAGCACCTCCGGGACCAGCTCCACCGCCACCAGCTACCAGGTGGGGCTTACCTGGCAGCCCACCCGTCCCGGCGCGCCGTTCCGGTTCTCGATCTCCGGCGCCGGGATGCACGAGGGGCAGGGCGGGGCGAGCGGCCTGACCAGCCTCGCGGCGGCGAGCTACGACATGGGGCGGCTCCGGGTGGCGGGGAACTTCCGGGCGGACAAGATCTTCGCCACCGGCCGCGACGCCGTGGACGCGTTCTTGCTCCTCGGCGCCTCCTGGCGGACCACCAGCTTCCTCCGGCTCGGCGCGGAGTACGTCGGGCAGGACCTGGAGGAGACGTTCTCCTCCGAGGCGGAGGGGGGAGCGCGCCACGCGATCGGCCCCACCGTGGCGCTCGACCTGGACGGCGGCCGCTACCAGGTGGCCGTCGGCTCGGGCTTCGGCCTCACCGCGCGATCGCCCCGGGCGCTGATGCGCGCCGCCCTGGCGTTCAACTTCTGACGGGGCGTGCCGCCCCGCCGCCCGCGGCGATGGGCCCCCTCCCTTCTCGCCGGCGTGCCGACCTCGCTGGATGGGGCGCCGCCAGGGGTATAGGCTCTGTCGACCACGGACCCCCCGGGGCGGCCATGCGCGTCGAATCCACCGAGCTGGACCTCCGGCATTCGGAAGGAGCGCGCCTCGTGGTCCAGGCGCTCCTCCGGGATGCCGAGGAGGAGCTGGCGAAGCTCGAGAGCGGCGCGAGCGAGGAGGCCCTCCACGACTTCCGCGTGGCGCTGCGCCGGCTCCGCAGCCAGCTGCGCGCGCTCCGGCCCTCCCTCGCGAGGCGACTGCGCCGCAAGCACGAGCGCCGGCTCAAGGCGATCGCCGGCGCCACCTCTGAGACGCGGGACGCCGAGGTCCAGCTCCGCTGGCTCGGGAAGGAGCGGGAGAGCCTCGCCCCGCGCGACGTCCCGGGTCTCGACTGGCTGGCGGCGCGGCTGGAGAAGCGCCAGCAGGCCGGGTACGAGCAGGCCACCCGGGAGCTCTCCGCGCGCTTCCGGCGCCTCGCCCGGAAGCTGGAGCGGAGCCTGGCCCGTCCGGCCGCCGAGGTGACCGAGGCCGCCGGAGGCCCGGCCTTCGGCGAGGTCCTGGCCGCCATCCTGCGCACCCAGGTGAGCGAGCTGCTCTCCGCGCTCGGCGCCGTGAGCGGGCCGTTCGACGTGACCCGCGCCCACGCGGCCCGCATCGCCGGCAAGCGCCTGCGCTACCAGCTCGAGCCGCTGCGCGGCAACGAGCGGGGGGACGCGACCGAGGCGGTGACCATCCTCAAGGAGCTGCAGGACCTGCTCGGGGAGCTGCACGACGCGCACGTGCTCGGGGACCTCCTCTCCGGCGCCCTGGCCGAGGTCGCGACCGAGCGGGCCCGGCGCGCCCACGCCGCCGTCCTGGCCGGCGGCTCCGGGGGGCCCGTCCTCCGCCTCGCCTCGCGAGATCCGGTGACCCGCGGGCTGCTCGCCCTCGACGTCCGGGTGGCCGAGCGGGCCACCGCCGCGCACTCGGGGCTGGTGCGCGACTGGCTGCCGTCGCGCCGCGAGGCCCTGGTGCGGGCGGTGAGCGGGATCGCGGACGCGCTCGCGCCGCGCTCCACCGGCCGCGCCGGCGGCATGCGCCGGTTCCTCCTCCTGCGGCTCCCGGAGGGGCTCCCGGAGGCGCCCGATCTGGTCATCGAGAAGGGCTGGCTCCCCGGCCCCACCCCGCGGGACTGGCTCCTCCGGATCGAGGGGCGCGACGGCGCCCGCCACGTCCGAGGCGGCGGGCGCGCGCTCGAGGAGGAGGAGATCCCCGAGGACCGGTTCTCCGCCCTCTGGCCGGGGACCGCGGGCGCCCGCCTGGTCCGGCACCGCCGCCTGGTGGTCAGGGGTGGGCAGAGCTGGACCGTCGACGTGGTCGGCGAGCGCGGCCCGGTCCTGGCCGAGATCGCGGCGCCGCCGGGCGCCGCCCTCGACCTCCCCCGCTGGCTCCGCCCGGTCGTGGTGCGGGAGGTCACCGGCGAGAAGGACTACGAGGAGGAGCGACTGGCGGCGAGGCGGCGCCGGCTCCGCGCGCTGCCGGCCGTCGCCGAGGCGCCGCCGGCCGAGGCCGAGCCCGCCCCAGAGCCGTCCGCCCCCGTCCCCCCGGCGCTGGTGCCGGGGGAGTGACGGGCCCGCGTCGGTCAAGCGAAAATTCCGTTCCGGCGCCGACGACGACTGGCGGATGTCGGTGCGCCATGATCAAATCGGCGCCATGGCGCTCGTCCGGGCGGCGGGTGGGGTCGTGTGGCGCGAAGGCTCTGCGGGCCGTCGGCTGGCCGTCATCCATCGCCCCGACCACGACGACTGGAGCCTCCCCAAGGGCAAGCTCGATGCGGGCGAGTCCTGGCACCAGGCGGCGGTCCGCGAGATCGCCGAGGAGACGGGCTGCGAGGCCCGGATCTCGGCGTTCGCCGGGGCGAAGCTCTTCGTCGACCGCGACGTCCCCAAGCTCGTCCTCTACTGGCACATGCGGGTGGTGCGGGCGGGCGCGCTCGACGACGACGACGAGGTCGACGAGGTCGCCTGGCTCTCGCCGCGCGAGGCGCTCTCCCGCCTCGACCACGCCTCGGACCGCCGGCTCCTCCTGCGCGCCCTCGCCGGCTGGCGCCGTCCCGGTGAGCGCGGCTCCGCGCTCGCCCGGGAGGCGCTGCGCGAGCTGGTGGTCGTCGATCGGCGCTGCGGGGAGGACGAGCTCGCCCCGTTCCTCCGCGTCATCGAGCGGACCATCGACGGGCAGGGGCGGCGCGGCGCGCGCCTCGCCTCCTCGGCCCGGCGCTAGCGCCTCACCCGCGGCGCGTCCCGGCGACGAGGAGCGAGACGGCCGCGCCGGCCAGCCCGCCACAGGCCGCGGCGCCCGCCAGGAGCCAGCCCATCCCCGCCGGGCCCAGCCGCAGCGCCGCCAGGGCAAGGAGGCCGATGAGCCCCGCGCCCGCCGCCCAGGAGAGCGGCGCGAGGCGGGTCCGCTCCCGTGGCTCGCGCTCTCCCGGTGAGTGGTGGAGGTGGAGCGCCTCCTCGAGGATCTCCCGGTCGCTCTCGTGGTCGAGCTTCTCCAGGGCCGCCGCCGGGGTGAGCCAGACGAGCTCGTCGACCTCGTCCGGCGCGTCGAGCGGCCCCTCGCGGACCAGGGCCATGTTCCAGTAGAGGACCACCTTGGGCGACCGCCGCGGGACGTAGTACGCCACCCCGGCGAAGGAGACGATCCGGGCCTCGCAGCCCGTCTCCTCGCGCACCTCGCGGAGGGCCGCCGCCTCCCACCCCTCGCCGTCCTGGAGCTTGCCTTTGGGGAGGCTCCAGTCCTCGCGGTGCGGGCGGTGGATGAGGGCGAGCCGGCGGGTCCCGCCGTCGTCCCGCCAGAGGAGCCCACCCGCGGCGCGGATCACGTCCATGGGACCCCCAGCATAACGCCGCGACGCGGCGCGTGGCACCGGTCGGGGATCGCGCCCGCGCCCGGCCCTGGATCGGAGGCCGGCCCGCGCGGGGAGGCGGATCCCTCGCCGGGGCCGCGCGCGCTACGCGCAGGTCGCCGCGCCAGGCGCCGTTTCGAAAACGGCACCCTCGCGCTCCGGATCGGCGGGCGTGCGGTCGCTAGCGAGTGGAGGCCAGCCGCTCGGTCGCTGGCGCACCCCCACCCCAAGCCATCACCCGAGGTCACCGATGAAGCTCAGCGCAGTCAACCGTCCTTACCGCTCGCTCGCCGCGGCGGCGCTGCTCGCCGCGCTCGCCGCCTGCAGCTCGTCCGCGCCCCCCACCTCGGCCGCCGCGCCGGCCGCGCTGGCGGCGGCGAGCGCTCCCGCCGGCGCCGCGGGCGCGCCCCGGGGAGGCCCGCGGCACATCTTCTTCATCATGATGGAGAACCACGCCACCGACGAGATCATCGGCAACACCGCCGACGCCCCCTTCATCAACCAGCTCGCCGGCCGCTACGGCGTGGCCACGAGCTACTACGGTGTGACCCACCCCAGCCTCCCGAACTACCTGGCCGCGCTCTCCGGCGACTTCCAGGGCATCTGGGACGACTGCAAGGCGGGGGCGGACGTGACCTGCGCCCCCGAGGAGTTCGTGCCCGGCTCGGGCGACGCCACCTCGGCGCTCCTCCTCACCCCGGCGGAGGTGGCGAGCGCCTCGGCCACGCCCCACTGGTTCTCCGGGCGAAACCTGGTGGACCAGCTCGAGGAGTCGGGCCGGAGCTGGAAGGCGTACATGCAGTCCATCCCCGGGGTCGGATCCGACGTCGAGTACGCGCCGGTGATCGCCGGCTCGCCGGTGAAGCTCTACGCCCAGAAGCACGATCCGTTCATGTACTTCGCCGACATCCGGAACAGCCCCGCCCGCATGCAGCGGATCGTGCCGCTGGACGCGCTCGACGCGGACCTGGCGGGCGGCACGCCCGACTTCGTCTGGATCAGCCCCGACCAGTGCCACGACATGCACGGGATGTCGCCGGCGATGGCGACCGCGGTCGGCCTGCCGGACTGCGGCTACCCCGCCTCCGGGCTCGACCACAAGGTCATCGCCCTCGGCGACGCGTTCCTCGAGCAGGCGGTGGGGAAGATCATGGCCTCGCCCGCCTGGCGGGAGGACTCGGTCCTCGTCATCGCCTGGGACGAGGACGACTACGCCGGCTTCGCCGGCTGCTGCGGGAGCCCGACCGGCACGGGCGGCGGGATCCTGGGCGGCGCCCGCGCCCCGGCCATCGTCATCACCTCCCGTGAGGCCCGCCACCAGGTCTCGACCCACCCCTACAACCACTACGCGCTCCTCGGCACCATCCAGCGGCTCTGGGACCTCGGCTGCCTCGCCCACAGCTGCGACTTCGGCGACGCCGATCTGATGACCGGGCTCTTCGATCCCGACGAGGGCGGGGAGGCGCCCCGCCTGGGGAAGAACGGCATCGACCACGTCCTCCTCCTCAGCGTCGACGGCCTCCACGAGAAGGATCTGGCCCGCTTCGTCGCCGCTCACCCCGGCTCGGCGCTGGCGAGGCTGGCCCGCGACGGGAAGGTCTACACCGGCGCCCACACCACCACGCCCTCCGACTCGTTCCCCGGCCTGCTCGCGCTCACCACCGGCGGCACCCCGCGCTCCACCGGCGTCTACTACGACGACAGCTACGACCGGACGCTCTTCCCCCCGGGCAGCGCCTGCGCCGGCAGCCCCGGGACCGAGGTGGTCTACGACGAGACGGTCGACTTCGACCTCACCCAGCTCTTCAGCGGGGGGATGAACCCGGCGAACCTCCCGCTGTCGGCCGCGGGGGGCGCCTGCACCCCGGTCCCGCCTCACGCCTTCCTCCAGGTGAACACGATCTTCGAGGTGGTCAAGGCGGCCGGCGGCCGCACCGCCTGGTCCGACAAGCACCCGACCTACGATCTGCTGAACGGTCCCTCGGGCACGGGCGTGGACGACCTCTACACGCCGGAGATCAACTCCAACATCTCCGCGGGCGGCACCGTCCAGGGGGTGAACCTGGCGGCCACGCTCGCCGCCTGCGACGGCACCAACTCCCTCCCGCCCGCCAAGGTGGCGGTCTACACCGACTGCGGCCCGGCGGTGGAGGCCTACGACGACGTGAAGGTCCAGGCCGTGCTGAACGAGCTCGGCGGTCGCAGCGCCGACGGCACCGCCAGCGCGCCGGTCCCCGCCCTCCTGGGCATGAACTTCCAGGAGGTGAGCGTGAGCCAGAAGCTCCCGGTCGGCGGCTACGCCGACGCGAGCGGCACCCCGAGCGCCCTCCTGGAGCACGCGCTCGCCCACACCGACGCCTCGATCGGGCGGATGGTGGCCCAGCTGCGCCGGCACCACCTGCTCTCCTCCACCCTGATCGTGGTCACCGCCAAGCACGGGCAGTCGCCCATCGACCTCTCGAAGCTCGCCATGGAGGGGGGCGGGCACGCCCCCGACGAGACCGTCCAGGACCCGCTCACCTTCGTGAACCTGGCCGATCCCACCATCGACGCCACGGTCTTCACGAACGACGCCACCACCGGCCCGACCCTCGGCCACACCTACGCCACCACCGGTCACGTCCAGACGGACGACGTGGGGATCGTCTGGCTCCAGGACCAGAGCTCGGCCAAGGTCGCCGCGGTGGTGACCGACCTCCAGGGCAACGCGGCGGCGATGCACGCGTCCGTCCTCCCCCCGGACAGCGTCTTCTCCGGCAACATCAGCTCCGGGGCCGCCCTGGCGGCGCTGTTCGGGGATCCGACCTCCTCCGACCCGGTGGCGGCGGCGAGGGCGCCGAACGTCTTCATCCAGCCGGACGCCGGGGTGATCTACTCCGGGAGCTCGAAGAAGATCGCCGAGCACGGCGGCGGGGCGCCGGACGACACCGGGGTGGCGCTCCTGGTCTCCGGCCCCGGGCTCCGCGGCGGGACGGTCTCGCTCCCGGTGAGCACCACCCAGGTGGCCCCCACCATCCTCGAGGCCCTCGGGCTCGACCCATACGACCTCCGCGCGGTGCGGATCGAGCGGACCCGGTCGCTGCCCGCGATCCCCTGGCGCTGAAGGCCGCGTCCGCGCGGTGGCCGGGCCCGCTCGCCCCGCCACCGCCCGGGCGGGCGCCTCCGGGGCGGAGCGGTCCGCCGCCCCGGGGCGCCCGTGACGGGAACGTGAACTGGCGGCCGCTCGGCCCAAGCGGGATGGACGCCCCGGTCCCGCGCGCGCGAATATCGCGCGCCATGGCCATCGCGAAGGGGAAGTGGGAGATCATCGGCGATCTCGGGGCCCAGGCCTTGCTCCTCCCCGACGCGGTGAACCGGGGGATCGAGGCCACCGACCGGCTCCGCTACTGCCTCGGGCTGCTCGAGAACGCGGAGCGGCAGGCCCAGGAGCCCGGCGCCGGCGCGCCGTCGCTACAGGACGAGCGCGAGGCGATCGGGATCGACGACGCCGACCTCGACGAAGTCGTCCCCGGCAGCCGCCTCGAGGGAGGCGCGCTCCGCGTTCCCCACGCCGGGCGGGTTCATCGGCTCATGGTCGAGTGCGTGGACGACATGCTCGCCCCGCTGGTGATCGCCGGCGCGGCCGGCTCCGGGGCGTCGCCCGGCGTGGTCTACCGCGACCGGTTCCAGGAGCTCCTCGGCGGCCTGCCACCGCTCGAGGGCGAGCGGGTGGCCCCCTCCTACGTCGCCCGGATCGTGCGGGCGGACGCCGGCGCGGCGGACAGCCTCCAGCGGCTCGCCGCCGACCTCCAGGGCGAGCTGAACCGGCTCCAGCAGTCGCTCTCGCGCGAGAGCATCGAGGGGGCCCAGGTCTACCGGCTCTCGGAGGAGGACCGCGACCTGGTGCGCGCCTTCATGGCGGGGGTGAACGAGACCGCAGGCCTCCGCTTCGACCACGTCGGCTTCTCCACCGCCGCCACCCGCTCCCGCGACGCCCTCCTCGTCCAGAGCGACATCGGCGCGGCCGAGGCCCACCTGCTGGTGGTCCGGGTCGCCGGGCTCACCTGCACGGCCGCCCGGCTGGCCTCGACCTGGGAGCGGGAGGCGGACGAGCTGGTGGATCGGGGGCGCAACCTGTCCCAGGGCTCGGGCGACGCCCACGCCCACGGGCGGGTGCTGGCCGAGGCGGACGACGCGGC
>Ga0335076_10000284_pt1 | contig 45101 bp, 31 predicted proteins | sample Lox_Sample_25_FD_206717 | JGI IMG/M metagenome (GOLD analysis project Ga0335076, IMG submission 206717) | Soil microbial communities from Loxahatchee National Wildlife Refuge, Florida, United States - Lox_Sample_2.5 | ecosystem: Environmental > Terrestrial > Soil > Wetlands | place: USA... | reverse complement strand
CCAGCTCCTCGTATCGGACCGAGCCGGCGAGCCCGCCGTTGCCGATCCCCTGGAGCTTGCCGTTCCAGCCCGCCGCCGGCAGCCAGACCTCGAATTCGATGTGCGAGTCGCTCGTCGGTGACAGCACGCCCGCCACTCGGCAGAACGCGGGCAGGCTGTTGATCGACTGGCCGTCCGGCGTCGCGAAGCTGCCCGCGTCCACGCGCGCCGCGGTGGCGAGGGCGGCATGCGGCAGGGACAGCGTGGCGAGGCTCTCGCAGCTGCGCACGGGCGCTGGGGCCTCCGCGGCCGTTGCGGCCAGCCCGCTCGTGGCGAGAGCGCTGACGGCGATCGCGATGCGGCGCGCGACCGAAGAGCGGGTCATGGGCACCTCCATTCGACCAGAGCGCGGCCAGTATAGCCACTGCACACGCGTGCTCGGCTGGCGCCGGTCGCGGCCGTCCGTCCGGTACGATGGAGGAGGACCTCAAAGGAGCGATGATGGCAACCCGGCCCGTGCAGCGTCTCGTCAAGTCGAAGCCGACGATCGAAGGGGCTGGCGTGCGGCTGCGCCGTGCCTTCGGCTTTGGCGCGACCAACGACTACGACCCGTTCCTGCTGCTCGACGACTTCCGCAACGAGCGGCCCGAGGACTACAAGGCGGGCTTCCCGTGGCACCCGCACCGCGGCATCGAGACGATCACGTACGTGCTGGCGGGAACGGTGGAGCACGGCGACAGCATGGGCAACCGCGGCAGCATCGGAGCCGGCGACATCCAGTGGATGACGGCCGGGCGCGGCATCGTCCACCAGGAGATGCCGATGGGCGACGCCCAGGGACGCATGCACGGCTTCCAGCTCTGGGCCAACCTGCCCTCGTCGCTGAAGATGACGGCGCCGCGCTACCAGGACGTGAAGGCGAAGGACGTGCCGGTCGCGCGCGACGACGACGGCGCCGAGGTGCGGGTGGTGTGCGGAAGCTACCTCTCGACGCGCGGTCCGGTGGAGGACGTCGCTGCGAAGCCCGTCTACCTGGACGTGCAGGTCCCGGCGGGCCGGAGGAAGAAGCTGCCCGTCGAGACCACGAGCCACGCGTTTGCGTACGTCTTCGAGGGAGCCGGGAAGTTCTGCAACGCGTCCCAGCCGCTCGCGGTGCCGACCGAGCCCGCCGGCTGGGCCGACGACAAGCCCTTCGCCGTCGCGGACAACCGGACGCTCGTCCTGTTCGACCGGGGCGACGAGGTCGAGGTCGAGGCCGGCGAAGAAGGGGTGCGCTTCCTCCTGATCTCGGGGCAGCCTCTGGGCGAGCCGGTCGCGTGGTATGGCCCGATCGTGATGAACACGCAGGAGGAACTGCAGCACGCGTTCCAGCAGCTGAACGACGGGACCTTCCTCAACCCCAAGGCGCCCCGGTGACGCTCGCGCTCCGAGTCGCTCACGTGACGCTCGACTCCCCGGAAGGGTACGCGGCCGCGATCCGGGCCGGCCGCCACCGCGTCGGCGCCGACGAGCCGGTCGCGCGCGGAGGGACGGACACCGCGCCGTCGCCTTACGAGCTGCTGTTGGCCGCGCTCGCGTCCTGCACCTCGATCACGCTGCGGATGTACGCCGAGCGCAAGCAGTGGAAGCTCGGCGCCATCCAGGTCGAGGCTTCGTACCACGTCGAAGGGAAGGACGGCCGCATCACGCGGGTCGTCAGCTTCGGCGAGGCGCTCGGCGAAGAGGAGCTCGCGAGGCTCGCCGAGATCGCCGAGAAGACGCCCGTGACCCGCGCCCTGAAGGCCGGCGTCCCGATCGCGACGACCCTTCGCTCTGCGGATCGACCGGTCCAGCCCTAGTCGCCCCCGCGCGCGATCTCCCACGGACCAGCGCGCGGTCGAGGAGAAGAGCAGCTCCGAGAACATCACGCGCGTGCTCTACCCCAACGACAACGTCTTCGAAGGCAAGGAGCTGCGCCTCGAGCAGGAGTACTTCCTGGTGAGCGGCACGCTCCAGGACATCCTCCGGCGCTCCCAGCGCCGCTGGCTCAAGAAGGCGAACCCGGCGCGTCGGCGCACGCCGAGAGCCGGCGGCCGGGGGCGACGGCCTGATAAGATCGGCCAGCCTCCCGACCGCAAAGGGTGTCTGGCCATGACCAAGCGCGCGTTTCTCGAGTTCGTGTCCGGCCTCGCGGCATGGCCGGTGCTCTCGCCGGTCGCGGCCTGGGCGCAAGGCGCCCGGCTCAAGAACTGGGCGGAGAACCTCGAGTACGGCACCGACCAGCTCCACGCCGCGCGCTCGCTCGACGACGTGCGGGATTTCGTCAGGAAGCAGCCGCGGTTCAAGGTGCTCGGCACCCGCCACTGCTTCAACACGATCGCCGACAGCCGCCACGGCTTCCTGTCGCTCGGCGAGATGGGAGATGCGGTCGCGCTCGACGCCGCGGCCCGGACCGTGACGGTCCCGGCCGGCCTGCGCTACGGCGCGATCTGCCCGCACCTCCAGGAGCAGGGCTTCGCGCTCCACAACCTTGCCTCGCTGCCGCACATCTCGATCGCCGGCGCGTGCAGCACCGCCACCCACGGGTCGGGCGAGAAGAACGGCAACCTCTCGACCGCAGTGGCGGCGCTCGAGCTGGTGACTGCTGCTGGCGAGACCGTGCCGCTCTCGGCCGACCGGGATGGCGACGGCTTCCGTGGCGCCGTCGTCGGCCTCGGAGCGCTCGGGGTCGTCACGAAGATGACGCTGCGGGTCCAGCCGGCCTTCGAGATGCGGCAGTGGGTCTACGAGGACCTGCCGCTCGCCGCGATGAGGGAGCACTTCGACGCCATCGAAGCGAGCGGCTACAGCGTCAGCCTGTTCACGGACTGGCAGGGGAAGAAGCTGCGCGAGGTCTGGATCAAGGATCGCGCGGGCGCGGACCAGGGTTTCGCCGCTCCCGGCGAGCTCTTCGGCGCGAAGCGCGCGACCCGGAACCTCCATCCGATCGCGGAGCTGTCCGCCGAGAACTGCACCGAGCAGCTCGGGGTGCCCGGTCCCTGGTACGAGCGGCTCCCGCACTTCCGCATGGGCTTCACGCCGAGCGCGGGCCGCGAGCTGCAGTCGGAGTATTTCGTCCCGCGCGCCCACGCGGTCGACGCGATCCTCGCGCTCGAGCGGATGCGCGACCAGATCACGCCGCACCTCTTGATCTCGGAGATCCGCGCGATCGCGGCGGACGAGCTCTGGCTGAGCCCGTGCTACCGGCGGGACTCGATCGCGCTCCACTTCACGTGGAAGCCCGACTGGCCGGCCGTGAGCCGCGTCCTGCCGGTGATCGAGAAGGAGCTCTCTCCGTTCGAGCCCCGGCCGCACTGGGGGAAGCTCTTCACGCTCGCGCCGTCCGTGCTGCGCTCGCGCTACGAGCGCCTGCCGGAGTTCGTCGCGCTGGCGCGAAGGTACGATCCCGGCGGCAAGCTCCGGAACGAGTTCCTGGACCGGAACGTCTTCGGCGCCGCCTAGTCGCTGGCGCGGCTCGCGCGGTTCGGGCCGCGGCTCGCCACCCTGAAGCTCGCCTTCAGGAGATCGCTCGCGCGGGAGGACGGGCCGACGAGCACGCCGTACGTCATCTCGTCCACTTGCCACGCCTTCTTCCCGGAGTCGTACCAGGCGAGGTCCTTCACGGCCACGCTCAGCGGCACGGTCCTGGTCTCGGCCGGCGCCAGCGCCACTTTCGCAAAGGCGCGCAGGAGCTTGACCGGACGCTCCACCGTCGAGCCCTCGAAGCCCACGTAGAGCTCGACCACTTCCTCGCCGGCCCGTGCGCCCGTGTTCGTGACGTCGACGGTGACGTCGACCCGGCCGTTCGGGGCGACGACAGGCGTCACGACCGCGAGGTTCTTGTAGGCGTACGTGGTGTAGCTCTGGCCGTAGCCGAACGGATAGGCGGGCTCGCGCCGCTCCTTGTCGAAGAGCGTGTAGCCGTGGTACGGCCCGTACTGGATCGTGTCGGCGTATTCGTCGAAGAAGGGGAGCTGCGCCTCGTCCTTCGGCGTGGTGAGCGGCATCTTGCCGCTCGGATTGACGTCGCCGAAGAGCACGCGCGCGAGCGCTTTGCCGCCCTCCATGCCGAAGTACCACGCCATCAGGATCGCCGGCACGTCGTGCCGCCACTCCTCCATCGTGAAGACGCTGCCGCCGACCAGGGTCACCACGCAGCGCTTGTTGGCCTTCGCTGCCGCCTGGATCACGGTCAGGTCGCGCGGCTTGAGCGCGAGCGGCACGCGGTCGCCGCCCGACATCACGATGGGCTTCATGAAGGGCGCCTTGATCACGAGCGGCCGCTTCTGCGCGGGGCCGGAAGGACGCAGGCCCTGGTCGTCGCTGATGTACTCGCCGACCTCGTCCCAGCGCGTCCCCGCCACCACCACGACGGCGTCCGCTTCCGAGGCGACGCGCGCCACCTCGGCGAGGTCCGCTCCGTTCGCGTGCAGGACGGCCGCGCCGGCACCGAGGTAGTCGCGGAAGCCGGCCAGGGCGGACGTGGTGTACGGGGGATTGACCTTGCTGCTGCCGTGGTCGCCGATGTTGTCGGCGTCGGCGAGCTGGCCCACGACTGCGAGCTTCTTCACACGAGCCTTGTCGAGCGGGAGCAGCGCGCCGTCGTTCTTCAGGAGCACCATCGACTTCTCGGCCACTTCGCGCGCGAGCGCCCGGTGCTCGGCCGACGCGGCCAGGCTCTTCGGGTAGGCCTGCGGGTCGTCGCGCGTCAGGTAGCGGAGCTTCGTTCTCACGATGCGCCGCACGCTCTCGTCGACTTCGGCCTTGGGGACCAGGCCGCCCTCGACGAGGTGCTTCAGGTTGCTGCCGTAGGCCTTTCCCCGCGGCATCTCGATGTCGAGCCCCGCGTCGATCCCGCGCTTGCCGTCGTAGACGCCCCACATCCAGTCCGACGTCACGTAGCCGCGGAAGCCCCAGTCCTCGCGCAGGATGGTGGTCAGCAGGTGGCGGTTCTCGCCGCACCACTGGCCGCGCACCTTGTTGTACGCGCTCATGAAGCTCGCCACGTCGTGCTCGACGGCCTTCTGGAAGTGCGGGAGGTAGACCTCGCGCAGCGTGCGCTCGTCGATCTCCACGTCGTTCTTGAAGCGCGCGGTCTCCATGCTGTTGAGCGCGAAATGCTTGGCGCACGCCATCACGTTGTGGCGCTGGACGGCCGTCAGGATCGCGGCGCCCATCTCGCCCGTGAGCCACGGGTCCTCGCCGTAGGTCTCCTCGGCGCGGCCCATCGACGGGTGGCGCACGAGGTTGAGGCACAGCCCGCCCCAGTAGTTGGCGCCCTGCGCCCGCACCTCCTGGCCGATCGCGTCGCCGACGCGGCGCTGGAGCTCGAGGTCCCACGTCGCCGCGCGCGCCATCGCGACCGGGAAAGCGGTCGAGCGCCCGCAGATCACGCCGCGCGGGCCGTCCGTGAACGCGATCGGCGGAATGCCCAGCCGCTCGTTGCGGCCCGCGTAAACGGGCGCCATCTCGCCGTCGTGGAAGATCGGATACAGGACGAGGCGCGCGAGACCCGAGCCCGTCATCTGCTCGATCTCCTCGTCGAGCGTCATCTTCGAGACGAGGTCGAGCGCGGCGCGGTCCGCGGCTTCGTCGCTCATGGACTTCGGCCACCGCGCGCGCGCCGCCAGGATGTCCTGCGGCTCGAGCTGCCGGCGGACCCAGAAATACCCGAAGGCCGCCGCGAGCAGGACCACCACGAACACGACGACCAGGCCGACCTTGACGAGCTTCCAGAGGCGCTTCAGCACGGTGGGCTCCGTCCGGTCGAGAGAATAACCCGAGCGCGCTCAGCGCGGATCGGGAAGCGGAGGCGCGGGCAGAGCTGCGTGCGCGAGCCAGTCGCGCGCCGCCGCCGCGATCCGCCCGGCGCTGTCGACCTCGAGCGTCGGCCGGGCCCGGACGAGCTCGAAGGCGTTGAGTCGCGGCCGCATCAGGCCGGTGCTGGTGTGCTCGACGTTCGGCGCGACGGCGTGCAGGATCTCGTGGGCCAGCACGCGGCCGAGCGCCACTCCCACGAGCCGCTGGGCGTCGAACGAGGTCGTCACCTTCTCGGGATCGAGCTCGAGCGTCGCCTCCACGGTGGGCACGTACACCCAGGTCGTGCGCACCGGCCCCTGGTTGGCCGTGCTGGCGAGCGCGGCGCGGTCGCGTCCCACGCCGCGCATCGACAGGAAGACGAGGCTCAGCTCGTCGGGTCGCGTCTCACCGCCTGCCGGCGCCGTCCTCCACGAGACGGCGAGCGGAACCGGGGCGAGCACGAGGCCGAGCTCGCGCCGCATCGTCGTGCGCGTCAGCGGGGCGAGAGACGCCATGTCGATCTCCACGGCCCGCAGCGGCGCGCCGGCAGACGCGGGGCCGGCCATGGCGGCGCCCGGCGCGGCCAGCCACCACGCGACCGTGATCCCGAGCCGCCGTCCCGAGACCCCCACGCGTCCACCTTTCTGGATGCGCGCACGCTCTGTACAGATTGTTGGACGCGCATCTTAGCGAGGCACCGTTAGACGGCGCAAGGCTTTTCTGGGACCCGGAGGCGATCACAAGTGAGGCGCGAGTCGCACGCCAGCGGGGCCCGAGCAGCGACTTCTCGGATCCCACATGAACACTTTTCGGACGATCGTGGGCGAGTCCGTTCGAAAAGGTGTAAGTGTCTGCACAGCGACCCACCTGTGCGGCGCTATCATGGGCCGCCTCCGGCCGCCGCTCGTGGGGGCAGGGTGGGGGAACATTGGCCGAGCTCGAGTCTCTTTTCGAGGGCATGCGGCTCGTCGACGAGCTCCTCCTGGAGGAGGTGCTGACGCCCGACCCGGCGCGCTCGGACTGGGCGTCGCTCGAGGGTCGGGTCCAGCTGGTCTCGAGCACGGTCCGCAAGAGCGTGCTCGACGCACTGCCTGCGAAGCCGGACAAGGACGCGCAGGAGCTCTACGCCGACGTGGCGAGGCTCGTGGGCGCGGTGGGCGCGCTGCTCTTCGCGGCAGGCGACAAGTTCGGGTCCGATCGATTCCTGCTGCGGGCGGCCGAGCTCGCGCCGCAGGGGGCGCTGCGCGACGAGCTGCAGGCGGGCCGGCGCGATCCCGGCGCCTTCTGCCAGCTGAACCTCGCGCGCTGGCTCGTGTCGCACGGTCGCGGATCGCTCGCGAGGACGCCGCTGCGCGCCGTGGCGAGCGAGACTCAAGAGCTCGCGCTCAAGCGTGCGGCGCGCGACGTGCCGCGTGGACCGCGGCCGCTGACGTCGGCGCCGCCCCTCTTCCGGCTGAACGGCTTCGGCGTGGGGATCTACGGCAGCCGCGACGCACGGGCCGACGGCTCCTACGTAACGACCTACTGCGTCTCGGCGCTCTTCGTCCCGATCCTGCCGCTCGCGGCCTACCGCGTACGGCGCGTGGAGGGCAACCGCTACCAGTTCTTCTCGCGCGAGCGTCTCGGGCCATGGGCTCGCGGCGGCCAGGCCGCCGTCCTGCTCGCGGCGCTCGGCTGGGGAGGCTACACGGGCGTGCGCGCCTACCTCGAGTCCCCGAGCCGCCTCGTGCGCATCGGCGTCGCGGAGGGGAAGCGGCTCGAGAGCAGCGGCAAGCGCGACGAAGCCATGACCCGCTACCTCGCCACGGTCGGGCAGTTCGCCGAGCGCACCGACGTGACGCCCGCCGCCGAGGGTGTCGTGCGCGTCGCCGCCGCGTCCGTCAAGGAGCCCTGTCGTCCCGAGGACGTAGCGGTGGCGGGACGGGTGGTGGCGGCCTTCGACCGGCTGCCGGTGCACGCGCGCAGCGGCGCGCCCGCCGCCTTTCTGTCGCGCCGCCTGCTCGCGTGGAGCGACCAGATCGGAACCGCGAGCCCCGCGCGCGTCCGGGCCGCGCTGTCCGTGCTCGACCTCGCGGCCCACGTCGGCGACAAGGCGGACGCGGCGACGGTGAGCGCCCGGCGCACGGAGCTCAGGCGGACGCTGGCGGACGCGCTCGCCGCCGCGCAACGTCCCGCCGACGCCCTCACCCACTACCTGATGCTGGACGACGCCAGGAGCCTCCAGGCCGCCGGCGAGGCGATCGCGCGCTTCGGCGACGGGCCGTCGCTCTGGGCGGAATCGGCTCCCGAGGTCCGCCAATGGATCGCGCGCGCGGGCAAGCAGCCGCAGCTCGCGGCAACGGCCACGGAGTTCGCAAAGCGCATCGCACAGGCGGCCACGGCGGTCGCGGCCTCGGCCGCCGTCCTCGAGACGGGGAGCGCTGCGCGAATCGCCGCCGCACACGCGCGCGCCCCGCTCGACCAGGAGCTCGTCGCGGCACTGGCGGGAGCGCGCAAGCGGCAGGGCGATCCGGCCGGCTGTCTCTCGCAGCTCGCCGTGCTCGGACCGCCGGGCCACCTCACCGGGGACGCGCAGCAGCTGCTGGGCGCCTGCGCTGCCGACACCGGCGAGCTCGAGCGTTCGGCGGCGGTGCTCGAGGCTCTGCTCGACGAGCGCCTGCCGGCCTTCGTGCGCGCCCGCAAGGAGTACTTCGCGGCCGCCGACGCTGCCGAGAGCCGGCTCGGCGACCAGGCCGACCGGGGCGCCTTGCCTTCCGAGATCAGCAAGGCGATCGAAGCCGCGCCGCAGGACAAGAAGTCCGAGGTGTACCAGAAGTGGGTCGACGCGACGCTTGCGAAGGATCCCCGGCTGGGCGAGCTGCGGGCGGAGTACCTGCGGCACGGCGCCGTCGTGCCCGCCTCGCTCACGCTGGGCAGCGTCGAGCTGCGCCGCGCCGCCGACCTCGCGGGCGAGGAGCGACGGGCGCGCCTCGAGGCGGCGGAGCGCGCGTTCCTCGCGGTGCGCGAGGAGGCCGAGGGCGGGTCGAGGTTCCACCTCGGGCTCGGACAGGTGTACTACCGGCTGGGGAAGGTCGAGGAGGGCGCAAAGGAGCTGCAGGGCCTGCTCGATCGCAGCGATCCGGATCTCACGCTCGCCGTCGCGAACGCCTACCGGGAGCTCGGCATCGACAGGCGCGCCCGCGAGATCGCCGAGGCGCTCTACGCGTCGGCCAGCAGCCTCGAGGTGAAGCAGGCGGCGGCCTCCACGCGCTCCCTGGTGTTCGTGGACCTCGACGACGAGGAGAAGTGGCTGAGCCGCTGCGACCAGACGTCCTCCTACGTCCGGACGCGGCTGCTCGAGGCGCGCGCGCAGCGCCTGCTGCGCGACGGCAAGAACGCGGAGGCCGACCGGGCGTTCGCGCAGGCGGTCGAGATCTACGACCGGCGCGCGGCGCACGACCCGAGCTCGGCGAACAACGCGGCGGTGGCCCTGATGGCGCGCCACTCCGCCACGGGCGACCTCGCCCACCTGCGCGGGGCCGTCGAGCGCCTGGAAGCCTCGATCCGCCTGGAGCCGGACGACGCGGTCCTGCTCGGCAACCTGGCCGGCGCGCTCGACGACCTGAGCCATCTCGCCGTCCTCGAGCGCTGGGCGAGGGGACGCGAGCTGCTCGCGAGCGGCCCGGAAGCCCGATCGCTGCTGTCGATGATGACGACGGGACCGCTGCGCGACCCCGTGCTCGAAGCGCTGCGCCGCGAGCCGTCGTTCCAGCGCCAGCTCGACGTGACGCGCCAGGAGCAGATCCTCGCCCCGCAGAAGCCCGCTCCCTACCTGCGGCTGCTCGGCTGGCTGCGCTGGAGCCGGGACACGGCGGGTCTCGAGGCGCTCACGCGGCTCGTCGACCAGGTGAGCGCGATCGACCAGGGCGATCCCGAGCTGGTCAAGGCCTGGCGTTCGGGCGCGAGGGACGCCCAGGGCCGGGTCGACGCCGGCAAGCAGCTGCAGCGCTCCGAAGAGCGTCTGCGCCGCGTCGCCCGCCTCGCTCACCCGCCCACCGTCGCGTGCGCCTACCTGCTCCACGCCGACGATCTCGATACCGTGGCCTTCTACGATTCCTCGGTCGACTCCTACGCCGCGTCGGCCGACGCGTACCGTCGCGCGCTCGCGAGCTGGCCCGATTCCGGGGCGGCGATCGGGCTCTCGGACGCCCTCATGAAGGTCGCGGCCTGGCGCGCAGCGGGATCGAGCGCCGCGCTCAAGGCGGCTCTCGAGAAGGAACGCCGGATCTACGGGATGACCACGATGCTCTATCGAGCGGCGACCGGCCCGGCGGGCGCCGACGTGCTGCGCGCCCTGCGCCGCCAGCCGGAGCTCGCGGAGGCGGCGCGGCTGCGCCGGCTCGCCACCACGCGTCTTCTCGGCACGACCGACTGGATGGTCGCGAAGCTGGCGGACGACGCCGCGCTCGAGAAGGCCGCCGAGCCGGCGTTCGCGCGCGCCGACCTCTCGCTCTCGCTCTCGCTCGACGTGAAGCTGCGGCCGGGAGACGAGCAGGACGCCGCCGACCTGGCGCTCTTCAAGGCCCACGCTGGGCCGACGGGCGGCAGCTAGGCGCGCGTCCTCCGGAACCAGGCGTAGACCGGCAGCCCCGCCAGGATCAGGACGATCCCGGTGACGGACTCGACCGGGCGCTCGAGGAGCGTGTTGATCACGAGCCAGGCCGAGACCAGGACGAAGAGCGCCGGAGTCAGGGGATAGCCGAAGGTGCGGTAGGGCCGCTCGGCGTCCGGCCGGCGCCGGCGTAGCACGAAGACGGCCGACGTCGTGAGGGCGTAGAAGATCCACGACGCGAAGAGCAAGCAGTCGGTGAGCTGGTCGTAGCTGCCGGAGACCGCGAGTACGCTCGACCACACGGCCTGGACGGCGATCACGCGCACGGGCACGCGCGTCACCGGGCTGAGCTGGGCGAACGCCCGGGCGAAGTAGCCGTCGCGCGCCATCGCGTAGGGTACGCGCGCGTTCGCGAGCACCGAGCCGTTGAGCGCGCCCAGGGCCGACACCACGAACGCGATCGCCACCAGCTTGCCGCCGGACTCGCCGAGGAACGTCATCGCGGCCCTGGAGGCGACGGGCAGCGCCGCGCGGTGGAGCGTCGAGTTGCTCGTCGTCACCTCCTCGAAGGGCAGCGCGTAGAAGTAGGCGAGGTTGGCGAGGCAGTAGACCGCCATCACGATCAGCATTCCCGTCGCGAGGGCGCGCGGGATGTTCCGGCCCGGGTCCCTCACCTCGCCCGCGGCCATCGGCATGTTGTTCCAGCCGTCGTAGGGCCAGAGCGCCGCGAGCATCGCCGTGCCGAAGGCGGCGATGCCGCTCCACGCAGGGGCCGCCGCGGGAGCGCGCAGGTGCGACCAGTCCGCCGTATGACCGAAGAAGAAGATGCCAAGCACGACGAACGCGATGCCGCCCACCTTCAGCACCGTGAGCGCCGATTGCACGCGGCCCCCGACCGCGACGGCGAAGCAGTTCACCACGGAGAGCACCAGGATCGCCGCGACCGCCGCGACCTGCCTCATCCCGAATTGCCACTCGAACGTCTGGCCCAGCAGGGTCAGCTGCCGCCTCGCCCAGACGTCGCCGAGCGGCAGGAAAGCCGCCAGGAAGATGGCGAAGCCGGACGCGATGCTGGCGATCGACGCGCTGCCGGCGACGGCGAAGCGCTGCCAGCCGAACAGGAAGGCCGCCGTCTCGCCGTACGACTCGCGCACGTACACGTATTCGCCGCCCGCCTCCGGCAGCATCGCCCCGAGCTCGGCGTAGGCGAGCGCTCCCGCGAGCGACAGCACGCCGGCCGCCACCCAGGCCGCGAGCACGAGCGCGGGCGTACCGACCTGCTGCGCCATCACCGCGGTTTTCAGGAAGACGCCCGTGCCGATCACGGTCCCCACCACGAGCGCCGTGGTGTCGAACCCGGTGAGGCCCCGGATCAGCCCGCGGCCGCCGTCGCTGGTCGCTTTCTCCGCCTGCGGGGCCTTCACCGGGACGGGACGATACCACCGTGCCTCGCGGCGGCCCGCGCAGCCGCGGCGCGCGCGTGGGCGTGCCGCTTGACAGCACGAACGATCGTGCTAGTTTGACGCCATGGGCAAGGGTGACGACCGCCGACAGCTGATCCTCGAGCGCGCGGCCCAGACGGCGAGCCGGCTCGGGCTCGAAGGCCTGACGATCGGCCAGCTCGCGTCCGATCTCGGCCTCTCCAAGAGCGGGCTGTTCGCGCACTTCCAGTCGAAGGAAGCGCTCCAGGTCCAGACGCTGCGCCACACCGCCGAGCTGTTCGTGGACCGCGTGGTGCGGCCGGCGCTCAAGGCGCCGCGCGGAGAGCGGCGGCTGCGCGCGCTCTTCGAGCGCTGGCTGGCCTGGGCGGAAGCCGACGTGCTGAAAGGCGGCTGCCTCTTCGTCGCGGCGGCCACGGAGCTCGACGACCTCGAGGGTCCGGCGCGGGACGAGCTGGTGCGCCAGCAGCGCGACTGGCTCGAGCTGATCGCGAACGTCGCGCGCACCGGCGTCGTCGAGGGTGCCTTCCGCTCCGGGCTCGACGGCGAGCAGCTCGCGCACGACCTCTACGGCGTCATGCTCGCCTACCACCACGCGCGCCGGCTGCTCCGCGACCCGCGCGCGGGGCAGCGGGCGCGGAACGCGTTCGACGCGCTCGTCGGCGCGGCGCGGCCGAAGCACCCCGCCCGCGTCGCGCGGGCGCGCGCTTCCTAGCCCTCGGAGACCGGGCCCCGCATGCGCGATCGCAGCCGCACCCGGGCCGATTCCCGCACGAGCGTTCGGCTTCGTGCGCAGCGCGCGCTGCTGCGCTTGCTGGCGCGGTCCGCGCCGTCCCTGGCTGCGATCCTCGGCGAGCGGATGTTCTTCACGCCTCCACCGCCGCGCGGCTCGCGCGGCCTCGCCGTGCTGCGGAACGCCGAGCCGATCGAGCTGGCGGTCGACGGGCGCCGCGTGGCGGCGTGGCGCTGGGGCAGCGGACCGGCCGTGGGCCTGCTCCACGGCTGGGGCGGGCGCGCCGCACAGCTCAGCTCGTTCGTCGACCCGCTCCTGGCGCGCGGCTTCTCCGTCGTGGCGCTCGATGCGCCCGGCCACGGGGAGTCGGGCCGCGGCCTTTCGTCGGCGCCGCAGTTTGCCCGCGCGCTGCGGGCGGCCGCCGACGCGGTCGGCGGACTCCACGGCGTCGTCGCCCACTCCCTGGGAGCCGCCGCCGTCGCGCTCGCGATCCGCGACGGCCTCGGGGTCGCGCGCGTCGTCCTGATCGGAGCCGCCGCCGAGCCGCCGGCCTGGGTGGAGGGCTTCTCCGCTCGGCTCGGGCTGCCGCCGCAAGTCGTCGACGCGATGCGCCGCCGCAGCGAGCGCCGGCTCGGGATCTCGTGGCGCGAGCTGAACGTGCCCGCGCTCGCCGCGAGCTTCGAGGCGCCGCTGCTCCTGATCCACGACCGTGACGACGCCGATGTTGCGGTCGCCGACGCCCAGGCGATCGTCGCCGCCTGGCCGCGAGCCACGCTCGTCGAGACCACCGGCCTGGGGCACAACGGGCCGCTCCGCGCGCCCGAGCTCGTCGCTCGCGCCGCCGACTTCCTGTTCGCCGGGCTCGAGCTTCCTGGCCGGGATGGGGGCCGCTCGGTCGCTTAAGCTATCCCTGGATGGCCCTCGAGGACTACCGGAAGAAGCGCGACTTCAGGAAGACGCCCGAGCCCGAGGGCGTGGAGCGCGCGCCCGGCGGCAGCTCGTACTGCATCCAGAAGCACGCCGCGTCGCGGCTCCACTACGACTTCCGGCTCGAGTGGGGCGGCGTTCTCGTGAGCTGGGCCGTGCCCAAGGGGCCGTCCTTCGACCCGCGCGACAAGCGGCTCGCCATGAAGGTCGAGGACCACCCCGTGGACTACGGATCCTTCGAGGGCGTCATCCCGGAAGGAGAGTACGGCGGAGGCACCGTCGTGCTGTGGGACCGCGGCACGTGGACGCCGCTCATCGACCCGAACCTCGGCCTCAAGAAAGGCGAGCTCAAGTTCACGCTGCAGGGCGAGAAGCTCGCGGGCAAGTGGGCGCTCGTGAAGATCAAGGGAGACGACCCCAAGGCCTGGCTGCTGGTCAAGGACAAGGACGACCACGCCCGGCCGGCGGCCGAGCTCGACATCGTGAGCGCGCGGCCCGAGAGCGTGGTCACGGGCCGCGGCCTCGCCGAGGTGGCCGCCGAGCGCGACCGCCTCTGGCACTCGCGCGTGGTGCACGCCGACGGCCGCGTGGACGCGGGCGGGCCGGCCGAGGGGGACGGCAGCGGGCGGCTCCGCCTCGCGGACCTCGAGGGGGCGACGCGAGGGCCGATGCCGCGCACCCAGCCGCTGGCGCTCGCGATGGTGGTCGAGGCTCCGCCCGAAGGCGACGAGTGGCTGCACGAGATCAAGCACGACGGCTATCGCATCGTGGCCCGGATCGAGGAGGGAGAGGTCCGGCTCGTCTCGCGGAACGGGAAGGACTGGACCAAGGAGTTTCCGCAGGTGGCCCGCGCCGTGGGGCGGCTGCCCGCGGGCACCGCGCTCCTCGACGGCGAGGTCGCTGCGGTGCTGCCGAACGGCGCGACGAGCTTCCAGGCGCTGCAGCGCCGCTCGGAAGGCGGCGTGCCGATCCTGTACTTCGTGTTCGACCTGTTGCACCTCGACGGCTGGAACCTGCGGGAGGTCGCGCTCGAGGACAGGAAGCGCGTGCTGAAGCGCTTTCTCGAATCGGCGCCTGCGGCCTTGCGCTTCAGCGACCACGTGCGCGGCCACGGCGCCGCGTTCTTCGAGCAGGCGCGCGCGGCCGGCCTCGAGGGAGTCGTGAGCAAGCGCGCCGCCGCTCCGTATCGAGAAGGGCGCGGCGGGGACTGGCGCAAGGCGAAGTGCCGGCTGGCCCAGGAGGTGGTGATCGGCGGCTTCCGCCTCTCCTCGGACGGCGGCGGGACGCTCGGTGCGCTGCTCGTGGGCGTTCACGAGAACGGGCAGCTCGTCTACGCGGGCCGCGTCGGCACCGGCGTCGGCGCGCCGCTGCTCAAGGACCTGCAGCATCGCCTCGAGGCGCGCAAGCGCGAGTCGTCGCCTTTTGCGGAGGTGCCGGCCGAGCATCAGCGCGGGACTCGATGGGTCGAGCCGGATCTCGTCGCGCAGGTCGAGTTCACGGAGTGGACGGACGACGGCCGGCTGCGCCAGCCGGTGTTCCTCGGCCTTCGCGACGACCGCGACGCGCGGCACGTCGTGCACGAGCGGCCGGGAATGGTCGAGGGCGGCGGAGTGGACACCGTGTCGGCGGGCCGGCCCTGGGAGGCGCTCCGCGGGCACGCCCCGCGCACGCGGACCCAGGGCGGCGAGGAGATCGCCGAGCTGCTCGGCGTGCGTCTCACCCACCCCGACCGCGTCTACTACCCCGACCTCGGCTTCACCAAGCTCGATCTCGCGCTCTACTACGTCTCGATCGCCGACGCCGTGCTGCCGCATCTCGAGGGCCGTCCGCTCACGCTCGTGCGCTGTCCCGACGGCGTGGGCGGCGAGACCTTCTACCAAAAGCACCCCGGCTTCTGGACGCCGCCGCAAGTCCGGCATCTCGCGATTCCCGGCGAGACCGAGAAGTACCTGTACGTGGACTCGGTGCCGGGCCTCGTGGCTCTGGCGCAGGCCGGGATCCTCGAGATCCATCCGTGGAACTCGCGGGCGGCGCAGCTCGAGCAGCCCGACCAGGTGATCCTCGATCTCGACCCCGACGAATCGCTGCCTTTCTCCCGCGTCGCGGCGGCGGCGCGGCGCGTGCGCGCGCTGCTGACCGAGGCCGGCCTCGAGAGCTTCGTGAAGACGACCGGCGGCAAGGGGCTCCACGTGTGCGTGCCGCTCGAGCCGGAGCGGAGCTGGCAGGAGCTCGAGGACTTCACGCGCGCGGTGGCGCAGCGGCTGGCGCGGGACGAGCCGTCGACGTTCACCGCGAACATGGCCAAGGCCGCGCGGAAGGGGAAGGTCTACGTGGACTACCTCCGGAACGTGAGGGGCGCCAACGCCGTCGGCGCGTATTCCACGCGCGCGCGCGAAGGCGCGCCGGTCTCCGCACCCGTCGAGTGGGACGAGCTCGACCGGCTCTCCGGCCCGAAGGACTTCGGCGTGGCCGAGGTGCCGCTGCGCGTGCTGGGCTTCGGCAAGGACCGCGCCACGGACCCCTGGGCCCGCTATCTGGCCGTGAAGCAGCGCGTGCCGGCCTCGCTCGCGAGGGATCTCGCGGGCTGAGACCGTCGGCGCGCACGACCTGTGGCGGATGCGGCCGCGAGTGGCATAATGCCGCCTCCCTGATGGCCGTCGGGCGGCGCCGACTCCTGCTCCTTGCGCTCTTCTCGCCCGCGGTGGTCGCGGCGCAGTCCTCGACTGCCCCCCTGCTTCCGCCCGCGCCGGTCTCCGCCGAGACGCCGGCTCCGCCGCTGCGACGCTGGCTCGAGCTCCAGAGCGTCACCCTGCTGACGCGCTACCGATTCCTGGAGAACAGCGCCGACGTGGTGACCGGCAACCAATGGCAGTACAAGGACGTGCTGCGCGCACGCTTCAACTTCGACGCGGGCCACCGCTACACGCTGAACGTCGGCGTCTTCTCCGGCGCGAACTTCATCAGCACGTGGAACAACACCGGCGTGGGCACCGGCAACCCCCCGCGGTTCGTCTGGACCCACTACCTGAAGCAGCTCTACGCCTCGGCGGAGCCCGTCCAGGGCTTCGAGCTGCAATACGGCGGGATCTACGTGGTGCGCGGCGAGGCCACGGAGTGGACGAGCTACGACGACGACGGCTACGCGGTCGGCGAGCGGCTGAGCCTGCGCCGCAAGGAGCTGTTCCTCGACGAGATCGCCGCGACGCGCGCCTGGATCGGGCCCTACGACACTCCCGACGTGACGAAGCGCTGGAACGGCCTCCACGAGGCGAACTACTACCAGGTCCTGCTCGCGAAGCGCGCGGGCCGGTACGTGCGCGCCTCCACCGATTGGACACACGACCAGGGTGCGGACACCTGGCGCGCCACGGTCGCGGCCCTCTTCCCGCCTTCGGGCCTGCTGAGCGCCGTGCGCTACGAGCAGTACTGGCGGATGGACCCGAACCCCGCCTTCGGCTTCGCGCTCTGGCTGGAGCGGCCCGTCACGTCCCACGCGCGCCTGCAGGCGGGCTACGCCACGGTCGACGAGCACTACGGGGGGTGGAACGCGGACCGCATCCAGCGCGGCAAGCGCGTGTTCGCGATCGGCACCGTCCCGATCCTCCGCGAGCTCACGGCTTCGCTGTTCTTCACCCAGGCCTTCAGCAGCTCGTATCCGGTCTCGAACAAGACGCGGCTCGACGTCGTCCTGAGCTACGACCTGCTGCGGACGCTCCGGCGGACCGGGATCTTCTGAGGTCGGTCGGTCGGTTCGTTGCCGACCTCTGTCGCCGCCGGCGCGAGGAGAGCGGACGCGGGGTCGATCGCACGCTCTCAGGGCCGAGGCGCTTCCGCTGGCGCCGAACCCGGGAAACCCGCTGCCGGTCTGGCTGCACGGGTGTATCCTCCTCGGCCGGAGGTTGCCCCGTGCTCACTCCGCTCAAGGAGTCGGAAGTCTGGCTCGTGACCGGCAGCCAGCATCTCTACGGTCCGGAGACGCTGAAGCAGGTCGCCGACAACTCCAGGACGATCGCCGAGGCCCTGGACCGCTCCGCGCGCATTCCCTGTCGCGTCGTCTTCAAGCCCGTGGTGAAGACGCCCGAAGAAGTGCTCGGCCTGCTCGGCGAGGCGAACACGGCGCGCGCCTGCGTCGGCCTCGTGCTCTGGATGCACACGTTCTCGCCGGCCCGGATGTGGATCGCCGGCCTCGGCGCGCTGCGCAAGCCCTACGCGCATCTCCACACGCAGTTCAACCGCGACCTGCCGTGGGGCACGATCGACATGGACTTCATGAACCTGAACCAGGCCGCCCACGGCGACCGCGAGTTCGGGCACATCTGCACGCGGCTGCGCCAGAACCGCAAGGTCGTGGTCGGCCACTGGCAGGAGGAAGACGTCCAGGACAAGCTCGCGGTCTGGATGCGAGCGGCTTGCGCCTGGGACGACAGCCGGCGCATGAAGCTCGCGCGCTTCGGCGACAACATGCGCGAGGTGGCGGTCACCGAGGGCGACAAGGTCTCGGCCCAAAAGCAGCTCGGCTACGCCGTCAACGGCTATGGCATCGGCGATCTCGTGGCGAAGATCGCCGAGGCGACCGACGCGGACACGGACCGGCTGGTGAAGGAGTACGCCGGGCTCTACGAGGTCAAGGTCCCGAGCGACAAGATGGGCGCGGTGCGCGGCCAGGCCCGGATCGAGCTCGGCCTGCGCGCGTTCCTGGGCGCGGGCGGCTTCTCGGCCTTCACCGACACCTTCGAAGACCTGCGCGGCCTCGAGCAGCTCCCCGGGCTCGCCGTCCAGCGGCTGATGGCTGAGGGCTACGGCTTCGGCGCCGAGGGCGACTGGAAGACCGCGGCGCTCGTGCGCGCGGTGAAGGTGATGGGGACGGGCCTGCCGGGCGGGACCTCGTTCATGGAGGACTACACCTACCACCTCGACCCGAAAGGGGCGAAGGTGCTGGGCGCGCACATGCTCGAAGTGTGTCCGACGATCGCGCAGTCGCGTCCCACGCTGGAGGTGCATCCGCTCGGCATCGGCGGCAAGGCCGATCCGGCCCGGCTCGTGTTCACCGCCGCTCCGGGCCCCGGCCTGAATGCGGCGGTCATCGACCTCGGCAACCGCTTCCGCCTGGTGGTGAACGCCTGCGAGGTGGTGTCCCCGGACGCCCCGCTTCCCAAGCTCCCCGTAGCGCGAGCTCTCTGGAAGCCCGAGCCGGACCTGAAGACGGCTGCGGCGGCTTGGATTCACGCCGGCAGCTCTCACCACACGGCCTTCAGCCGCGCCGTGACGCCCGAGCACCTGCGGGACTTCGCGGAAATGGCCGACGTCGAGTTCGTCCTGATCGATCGCGAGACGCGGCTTCACGAGTTCCAGAAAGAGCTGCGCTGGAACGAGATGTACTACCTGACCGCGAAGGGCCTCTAGCGATGGCGCGGAGCTTCGCGATCGGCCTCGACTACGGCACGAGCTCCGTTCGAGCGGTCGTCGTCGACTGCGCCGACGGCCGGACCGTCGGCACGCACGTGTTCGACTATCCCTCGGGCGAGCAGGGAGTCCTCGTCGACTCGAAGGACCCGCACCTCGCCCGCCAGAACCCGAACGACTACGTGCTCGGCGTCGGCGCCGCCGTGAAGGGAGCGCTCGCGCAGGCGGCGGGTGAGAAGGGCTTCGAGGCGAAGCACGTCGTCGGGATCGGAGTGGACACGACGGGCTCGACGCCGATCCCGGTCGACGCGCAGAACCGGCCGCTGGCGCTCGACCCGAAGTGGAAGTCCCACCTGGCGGCGCAGGCCTGGCTCTGGAAGGACCACACGGGCGCCGACGAGGCGGCGGCGATCACCGAGACGGCGCGGAGGCATGCCCCGCAGTATCTGGCGCCGATCGGCGGCGTCTACTCCTCCGAGTGGTTCTGGTCGAAGCTCTGGCGCTGCCTGAAGGTGGCCCCGGACGTCTTCGACGCGGCGGCGAGCTGGGTCGAGCTCGCGGACTTCGTTCCGGCCTTGCTGTCGGGCGTCGACAGCCCGAGCCGCATCCAGCGTTGCATCTGCGCGGCGGGCCACAAGGCGCTCTACTCCGACACCTGGGGCGGCCTGCCGTCGAAGGAGTTCCTCGCCCGCCTCGACCCGAAGCTCGCGGCGCTGCGCGATCGGCTCTTCGAGAAGGCGTTCGCCCCGGACCGCCCCGCGGGTCGTCTGTCGCACGCCTGGTCCGAGGCGCTCGGCCTGCCCGAGGGCATCCCCGTCGCGATGGGGGCGTTCGACGCCCACTACGGCGCGGTGGGCGCCGGGGTGAAGACGGGGACGCTCGTGAAGATCATCGGCACCTCCACCTGCGACTGCGCGATCGCTTCGGCGCGCGAGCCGATGAAGGACGTGCCGGGCATCTGCGGCATCGTGAACGGGTCGATCATGCCCGGCTACTACGGCATCGAGGCCGGGCAGTCGGCGGTGGGGGACATCCTCCACTGGTGGGTGGACGTGGTCTGCCAGGGCAGCGACGCGCTCCATGCGCAGCTCTCGGCTGAGGCGAAGCGCCTGCGCGCGGGCGAGTCGGGGCTGCTCGCGCTCGACTGGAACAACGGCAACCGCACGATCCTCGTCGATCCTCGCCTCACCGGCCTGATCCTGGGTCAGACGCTGCACACCACCCGCGCCGAGATCTACCGCGCGCTGATCGAGGCGACGGCCTACGGAGCCCGCGCGATCGTGGAGCGGCTCTCGGAGTTCGGAGTCCCCGTCGAGCGCGTCGTGTGCTGCGGCGGGATCGCCGAGAAGAACGATCTCTTCATGCAGATCTATGCCGACGTGCTCGGCCATCCGATGCTGGTCGCCGGCTCGCCGCAGACCCCGGCGCTCGGCTCCGCGATCTCGGCGTCGGTCGCCGCGGGCGTGCACGCGAGCTTCGAGGAAGCCCAGGCGCGCATGACCTCGCTCAAGGAGAAGCGCTTCACGCCGGATCCGGAAGCCAAGGCCGTGTACGACGAGCTCTACCGCATGTACCGCGAGCTGCACGACACGTTCGGGGGAGTGCCTGGGGCGAAGGCCGAGCTCGCGACGCTCATGAAGCGGCTGCTCGCGTTGCGGGACCGAAGGGCGCACTAGGAGGGAGCGGGATGGCGGGCCTCGTCGCGGAGCTGCGGGAGCGGGTCTATCGCGCGAACCGGGAACTGGCCGAGAGCGGCCTCGTGGTCGGGACGTTCGGCAACGTGTCCGAGGTGGAGCGCGCGGCCGGGGTGTTCGTGATCAAGCCGAGCGGCGTGCGCTACGAGGAGCAGACGCCCGAGCACATGGTGCCGGTCTCGCTCGAGACCGGGAAGGTGGTCGACAGCTCCCTGCGCCCGTCCTCCGACACACCGACGCACCTCGAGCTCTACCGCGCCTTCCGCTGCGGCGGGATCGTCCACACCCACTCCGAGGTCGCGACCGCGTTCGCGCAGGCGCGGCTGCCGGTGCGCTGCACGGGAACGACCCACGCCGACCACTTCCGCGGCGACGTGCCCGTGACGCGGCCGCTCACGCGCGAGGAGGTCGAGGGCGAGTACGAGCGCAACACCGGCCTCGTGGTCGTCGAGCGCTTCGAGAGCGGCGGGATCTCTCCCGAGGAGGTCCCGGCCGTGCTCGTGGCGAACCACGGCCCGTTCACCTGGGGCAAGGACGCGTTCGAGGCGGTCGAGCACGCGCGCGTGCTCGAGTACCTGGCGCGCATGGAGGAGCGCATCCTCCTGCTCGCGCCCGGGGCTCCGCTGCCCGACGCGTTCCTGGTCGACCGCCACTACCGCCGCAAGCACGGCAAGGGCTCCTACTACGGACAGCCCTAGTGCGCGTCCTGCGGCTGCACGGACGTGGCGACCTGCGGCTCCACGAAGAGGATCGGCCGAAGCCACAGGCGGGTGAGACGCTCGTGCGCGTGAAGGCCGTGGGCCTCTGCGGGTCGGACCTCCACTGGTTCGGCGAGGGATCGATCGGCGAGACTCTTCTCGGCCGGCCGCTGGTGCTCGGTCACGAGTTCGCGGGCACGACCGAGGACGGCCGCCACGTGGCTGTCGACCCGGCGGTTCCGTGCCAGGCCTGCGAGCTCTGCGAGGAAGGCCACCCGAACCTCTGCGAGCGCGTCCGTTTCGCGGGCCACGGCGACGAGGACGGCGCGCTCCGCGACTGGGTGGCGTGGCCGGAGCGCTGCCTCGTGCCGCTGCCGGCGGGATTCTCCGACGCCGACGGCGCGATGCTCGAGCCGCTCGGTGTCGCGATCCACGCCGTGGACCTCGCGCACATCCGCGCGGGCGACAAGGTCGGCGTCTTCGGCTGCGGCCCGATCGGGCTCCTGATCGCGCAGGTGGCGCGGCTGTCGGGCGCGGCTCAGGTCGTCGCGACCGACCTCGGCGCGCGCCCTCACCGCCTCGAGGCCGCGCGCCGTCTCGGGTTCCTGGCGTTCGAGGCGCAGGAGGGACGCGAAGCCCGCTCGATCCGGGACGCTCTCGGCGGCCGCGGCCTCGACGTCGCGATCGAGGTGGCGGGCGAGAACGCCGCGGTGGACGCGGCCGTCGACGCCGTGCGTCCGGGCGCGCGCGTCGTGCTGGCCGGCATTCCCGCCGAGCGGCGCACGTCCTTCGTCGCCGCCAGCGCGCGGAGGAAGGGCCTGACGCTCGTGCTCGTGCGGCGCATGAAGAACACCTATCCGCGCGCGATCCGCCTCGCCCGGAGCGGCCGGCTGGAGCTCGGCTCGACGGTCACGCACCGCTTCCCGCTCGAGCGCGGGGCCGAGGCGTTCGCGGCGGCGGCCCGCCGCGAGGGCCTGAAGGTGCTGATCGAGCCCTGACCCGCGTCGCGCTCAGGCGGTGGCTGCCCGCAAGCCCCGCGAAGAAGCCCTCGGTCCAGCCCAGGTCGTGGTCGGCGGAGTGGCCGCGCGGCCCCGCGGCGGCGCGGGCGAGGACGACCGCGGATGCGATTCGTCGTTGACAGCCGCTCCGCGGCTGGGATAAACGTCACCGCCTTCTTCAGCCGTGAAAGGAGTCGAGCCATGCAGAGGAGATCCTGGTCGCGCGGCCTCATCACCGCCGCTGCCATCGCAGCGGCATGCCCCGCCTCGCTCGGCGCTCAGCCGGCTCCGGCGCGCGCCCGCATCAAGCTCGATCCCGAGCGGGTGATCGGCGAGGTGCACCCGCGCGTGTTCGGCAACTTCGTCGAGCAGCTCGGGCGCTGCGTCTACGGCGGCGTCTTCGAGGAGAAGAGCCCGCTCGCCGACGATTTTGGCTTCCGCAAGGACGTGATGGAGGGCACGCGCGGCCTCGGCGTCACGCTCCTGCGTTGGCCGGGCGGCAACTTCGCGTCCGGCTACAACTGGAAGGACGGGGTCGGCCCGCGCGCGGAGCGGCCGGTGCGGCGCGACCACGCCTGGGGCGCCCTCGAAACCAACCGCTTCGGCACCGACGAGTTCCTGACCTACTGCGAGAAGCTCAAGGTCGAGCCCTACATCTGCATCAACGCCGGCCTCGGCACGGTGGAGGACGCCCGCAACTGGGTCGACTACACGAACGAGTCGGCGAACACCTACTGGGCGCAACTCCGGCGCAAGAACGGGCGCGAGCAGCCCTGGAACGTGAAGATCTGGGGCCTCGGCAACGAGATCGACGGCCCCTGGCAGCTCGGCCACAAGAACGCCGACGACTACGCGAAGTTCGCGCTCGAGGCCGCGAAGGCGATGCGCCGCGTGGACGACGGGATCAAGCTCATCGCCTCCGGCTCGTCGAACTTCGGGCCGGGGTCGGACTGGGTCGGCTGGAACCGCACCGTGCTGGAGCGGCTCGCCAACCAGATCGACTACATCTCGCTGCACACCTACGTCGGCAACCGCACGAACAACTTCGAGCAGTTCCTGGCGTTCGGCCAAGACGTCGACGACCGCATCGAGGTGGTGAAGGGCCAGATCCGCGCGGTGCGCGCCTCCAACCCCCAGGCGCGCCCGATCGAGATCGCCTTCGACGAGTGGAACGTCTGGTACCGGACGCTCGTGCCCGGCATGACCGAGTACGACATCGCGAGGACGGGGCTCGAGGAGCACTACAACTTCGAGGACGCCCTCGGGATGGGTGTGTTCCTGAACGCGTTCTTCCGCCACGCCGACGTCGTGAAGATGGCGAACCTCGCGCAGCTCGTGAACGTGATCGCGCCGATGTTCACGAACCCGCAGGGCATGTACCTGCAGACGATCTACTTCCCGATCGCGGAGTACGCGAAGCAGAAGGGGAACCAGTCGCTGGACGTGCTCGTCGACTCGCCCCAGTACAAGCCGGCCGACCGCAGCCGGGCGCTCGGCTACCTGGACGTGTCGGCGACCTACGACCCGAAGACGAAGCAGGTGTTCGTGAACGTGCTGAACCGGAGCGAGAAGACCGACATCACCGCGCGCATCGAGGACGCCGCCGGCGCGCCTTCAGGACCGGTGAGCGTGTGGGAGCTCGACAACCCCGACCTCAAGGCCACCCACGACTTCGGCAAGGACAACGTCGTGCGGCCCGCGGCGCGCAGCGCGAGCGTGAAGGCGAGCGGCAACGGGTTCGACTACACGTTCCCGAAGCACTCGCTCACGATCCTCGAGTGGTAGGGGTCGAGCATCGGGCGTGTGCTCCGTTCCGAGCGCCTAGAGCGGGACGGCCTCGTCGCCGCCGACCTCGCCGCCTTCGGGCTTGCGACGCCCGGATCGGTCCTCGTGCGTGGAGCGACGTCCGCCGCTACTGGACGTATCGCACGGGCTGCGGGCGGGACCGGAGGCTGAAGCAGCTCTGGGGGAAGTAGCCGCGGCTACTCGATCGAGGAGTCCGCGGCCCTCTCGAGAAACGAGCGCGAGAGCGTCGCGGCGCTCGGCGTGGCGGTCCCGCGGCGTCCGCCGGCGATCGCGTGGCCCGGTCCGGCCCACCAGGCGCGTGCCTTGTCGACCGTCCATTCCTCCTCGAGCAGGCACGCATCGAGCCTGGTCGCCGCGTCCGCCGCGGAGCGCGGCCGACCCTCGGGCGTCTTCTCGAGACAGCCGAGCACCCACGCCTCGAGGCAGGGGGCGACAGGCCGACCGAGCCGCTGCGATGGCGGCGTCGGTTTCGTGTGAAGGTGGTGGCTGCACACCTCGACGACGCTCTTTCCCTCGAATACGGGGCGCCCGCAGAGCAGGTAGTAGGCCAGCGCGCCCACGGAGTAGACGTCCGAGCGCGGCCCCGCGTCGCCCGAGCGGATGGCTTCCGGCGCGAGGTAGAGCGGCGTGCCGACGAGCCCGCCGTCGTGGCTCGCTCCCGGCTCGCCTCGCGTTTCCTTGACGAGGCCGAAGTCCAGGACCTTCGCGACGTCGGGGATCCCGCCGCGCTCACAGAGGATGACGTTGCCGGGCTTGACGTCGCGGTGGACGAGCCCGATCCCGTGGGCCTCGGCGAGCGCGCCCAGAACCTGGTGCACCACGTGGACCACGCGTGCGGCCGGCTGCGGGCCGTCGCCCGCCACGATCTCCTCGAGCGTGAGCCCGTCCAGGTATTCCATCGCGTAGTAGAAGACACCCTCGGGTGTGCGTCCATAGTCGAAGACGGAGATGGTGTTCGGGTGGCTGAGGCTCGCGGTGAGCTGCACCTCGCGCTCGAAGCGGCGGAGGCTCGCCTCGCCGACGCGCTCGGGCCGAAGCAGCTTCACGGCCGTCGGCCGGCGCAGCATCGCGTGGCGCGCCCGGAACACCACGCCCATACCGCCCTCGCCGAGCTTCTCCTCGAGCGTGTACTGCCCGAGCTGGCGCGCGTGCCGCACCTCCCGGCGCAGGCCGTAGATCACGGAGGAGCCCGCGGTCGCCACTGCGATCGCGGCGAGCATCCACATGAACATCCACACGGGGTACTTCCCCGGCTCGCCGGCCACCGAGAGGGCGAGCGGCAGCGACATCAAGGCGCTCACGGCCAGCGTGCGCGAGGCGGAGCTCGGGACGAAGATGGACCTCGTGAACACGACGAGCAGCACTTGCAGCAGCTCCACGGTCCGGCGCACGTCGGCCTCGGGAATCCGGCCCACAGAGGTCATGAGCACGAGCCCACCGAGGGCCGCCATCACGAGCGCGTCCAGGGTCCTGAGCGCGGCTGCCGTTCGCGCGCCTCCCCGACAGTAGAGCCAGGTGCCGCCCGTGACCAGGACGATCGCTCCCACCGCCGCATGGCTCGCCGGCGTCAGCTTCTGGACGCCGAGGCGGTCGAGCACCACAGCGGCCGCGTAGAACGCGACGGCGATCAGGCTCGTGATGCCGCCGAAGAGCCGCAGCCGGTCCTGAAGCAGGCGCGTTTCGGTCACGGGCTCCGCCGAGGCCCCGGACGGCGTCGCGGGTCGCACGGCCTCGGGGGGCATCGCGGCCAGTATAGCGACGCTCCACCCCGACTCCTTCATACGCTGTCGCGGGGGAATTGGATGCGCCACGAGCTTGCCGGCCGCGATCGTGACTTCGGATGGAAGGGGCTGCCCTTCACGACGACCCTCCTCGAGATCGAGGTGATCGGCACGGATGCGAACCATCCGCTGCTCGTGCAGACCTTCCCGGCGGTCTACCACTTCACGGAATAGCGCTCCGCGCGCGCCGTCACGTCGCGCGATCCGGAATCAGGCCCCGCGAGGCCAGCGCCCGCCGCAAGAGCGGCTCCACCTGCGCGCGCAGCGCCGCGTTCGCGTAGCCGACCCAGGCGACGTCGGCGTCGACGGCGAGCGGCGCCCTGAGCGGACCGCCGTGCTCGTCGGTGACGATCACGCCCAGCTCGCGGGCGACGAGCTCGCTGCAGAGGTCGTAGGGATGGCAGCAGATCCCGAGTGCGCTGCCGCGGCGCGCCAGCAGCGGCTCGACGAGCGGGCGCAGGTCCGCCAGAAAGCGGTCGTGCCCGGACGCCAGCTCGTAGAGCTGGCCGCCCGAGCAGATGTACTGGTCCTCGAAGCACTGGGCCTTGCCCTTGCGCACGGGTCCGAGCGCGCCGCGCGCGATCTCGTCGTCGATCGCGGCCAGCTCCTCGCGGGCTCCCGGAAAGAAGCGCGAGACCGTCGCGAAGCCGTGCTCGATCGTCGTCGCACGCGAGGGACGAAGCGCGAGCGGGCTGGTCTTGCCGCTCAGGCGATCGAAGCGCTCGGCCCGGGCGCCGCGCCCGCGCACGGCCCAGAGCGCGTCGCTGAGGTGCTGCTTCACGAGCGGGATCTCGGTCTGGAGCGCGAGCTCGATGTCGGCGAGCGTCGTCGCCTCGCCGCGGTTCGGGGCCACGCCGGTGAGGATCCAGGCGCTCCGCTTCTGGTACATGAGGCCGCGGGTTCCGTCGATCGGGTCCACGATCACGCGGAAGCGCGCGTCCTCGTCGCGCGTGCCGCGGGGGAGAGTGACGCGCCCGCCGGCGATGCCCTCGCCGATCAGGATCAGCGGGTGGCGCGGAGCGATCGCGCGCTCGAAGAAATCGACGAGGGCCTGCTCGCCGACGCGGTCGACCGCGTAGAGGGTGTCGCCGGAGTCGTCCTGCGCCACGCTCGCGAGCTCCGCGGTCGCCGCGCTCTCGCAAGCGCTCACCACCGCATCGCGCACCTGGGCGTGCAGCGCGCGCAGCGCCGGCAGCAGCGCCTCGGCCTCGACGACGAGCGGCCTGTCGGTGCGGGGCATCTGGTCTGCTTCGAGGGGCTGGAGGATAGCAGAGAGTGCGGGTCGGGCGAGCCCGCGTTGACGGGCGCACGAGCGGCGTCGCGAGTCAGCGCGGCCGCCGCGCTCCCTGATAGATCGCCGACCAATACGGGTCGTCGAGGCGGTCCTCGTGTACGGAAGGGACCTGGTGGGTCGTGGCGCTGATGAAGCGCTCGCCGCCGACATAGAGCCCCACGTGGCTGATGCTCTTCGCGTCCCGGCCGAAGAAGACGAGGTCGCCCGGCAGCAGCGCTTCCCGCGCGACCGGGTCCGCGTTGGGATCGGCGAACTGCAGGTCCGCGTCGCGCAGCAGCTCGACGCCGTTGGCGTGGTAGGAGCGGCTCACGAGGCCGGAGCAGTCGATGCCGTGCGCCGTCATGCCGCCCCACAGGTAAGGCGTGCCCAGATAGCGGCGCGCGGTGGCGACGACCTCGTCGCCCGAGCCGCGCGCCCGCGGGGCGGCTGGATCGACGGCTTTGACGTCGCCCTCCTGGATGTAGCCGGCCTCCCCGGTCGGCAGGCGCACCGCCACCCAGCCGGAAGGCGCTGCCGCGTCCTGTAGCTCGAGCCGCGCGGCGAGCGGCGCCAGGGCTGTCGGCCGCGCAGACGTCACGCTGGGCTCGCGGTAGATGTTGGCGACGAGGCTCGTGACCTCGACGGCCTTCCCCGCGCGCGCGTAGCGAGGCTCCGAGCCGTCGCGGTACTCGGCGATCGCACGGAGCGGGATCCAGCCGCTATAGCGGTCGGGCGTGCGGACGCGGGCGAAGCTCGCGGCGGACTCGAGCACCTGCACCACCTCGCCGAGCGTCGCCTGGCTCACCACGTCCTTGGCCTCGTCCGGAGCCGAGTAGAGGTTCTCGACCGACGCCGTCACCACGGCCTCGCGCAGCGGAGGCGCCGCGCTGTCGGCAGCGCCGAGCGCGGTCGCGGCCAGCAGCAGCCCGGCGATCATGGCGTGGGGCCGGAGCGGCGGCGCAGGACGACGGGGGCCTGCTCGCCGAAATGCTTCACGAGCAGCAGGTTCCACGAGGCCGAGCGGCGCACGTTGGCGAGATGCTCGTCGAGCGCTGCGCGCCCACCGGCTCGAGGCGCAGGCCGTGCACACGGGCGAAAGTGTCGACGAGCTCGCGCTCGAAGCCGGGGCTCGCTCCGCCTCTCGGGTCGAAGGTCGCCTTGTCCTCGTCGGCCGCAACGATCACGCGCAGCGAGCCGGCCGCCTGGATGCCCGGGAGGTCTGCGGCGCTCGCCGCCGCAGGAGCCAGGGCGATCACGGCTGCGGCCACGAGCCGGTCTCTCGATGTCGGCCCTCCTGTTGCGACGCCATTATAAGGAGTGCGGACGTGCGTGCACGCGGCCGTCGCGATGCAGGGGCCTTTCGCGCTAGGATCGACGGCCATGCACGCTCCCACGACGCGTCTTCGCATCCTTCTCGCCGCTGCGACGCTCTTCGGCGCCGGCTCGCTCGCCTCCGCTGCGGACGGCCTCGCGCTCACGCCGCCCATGGGCTGGAACAGCTGGAACAAGTTCGGCTGCAAAGTGAGTGAGGCGCTCATCCGCGGCGCCGCCGACGCGATGGTGGCGAGCGGGATGAAGGACGCCGGCTACCAGTACGTCGTGATCGACGACTGCTGGCAGGTTCGCCGCGACGAGAAGGGCCAGATCGTGGCCGACCCGGAGCGCTTCCCGTCCGGCATGAAGGCGCTCGCCGACTACGTGCATTCGAAAGGCCTGCGTTTCGGGCTCTACTCGGACGCGGGGACGCTCACTTGCGAGAAGCGGCCGGGCTCGAAAGACCACGAGGCCCAGGACGCGAAGAGCTACGCGGAGTGGGGCGTCGACTACCTGAAGTACGACTGGTGCAACGCGTCGGGGCAGGACACGCGCGACGCCTACGCGAGGATGAGCCAGGCGCTCCGCGCGAGCGGCCGGCCGATCGTGTTCTCGATCTGCGAGTGGGGGAGCACCAGGCCGTGGCTCTGGGCGCAGGGGATCGGCCAGCTCTGGCGCGCGACCGGCGACATCCAGGACTGCTGGGACTGCGGCAAGAGCTGGGGCGGCATGGGCGTGGTGCACATCATCGACCAGGTCGCGGAGCTCTATCCGTTCGCGGGCCCGGGCCATTGGAACGACCCCGACATGCTCGAGGTGGGGAACGGCGGACTGACGCCGGCCGAGAACCGCGCCCACTTCAGCTTCTGGGCGCTCTTCGCCGCGCCGCTGATCGCGGGCAACGACCTCGGGGCGATGCCGGCGGAGGTCCGGGAGATCCTCACGAACCGCGAGGTGATCGCGGTCGACCAGGACGCGCTCGGCATGCAGGGCCGCAAGGTGAAGGACGACGGCGCCCGCGAGGTCTGGATGAAGCCGCTCGCCGACGGCTCGCGGGCGGTGATCCTCTTCAACCGCGGCAGCGAGGAGAGCACGCTCGCTGCCGAGTGGGAGGCGATCGGCCTGTTCCCGGGCACGCGCGCGCGGGTTCGCGACCTGTGGACCAAGCAGGACGCGGGCGTCTTCGACGGCCGCTACCAGGCGAAGGTCGAGCCTCACGGCGTCGCCATGCTGAAGCTGACGCCGCAGCCCTGAGCGGAGCCGCGACGCCGGAGCTGCTCGCGCGTCAGGCCTTCACGGGCGCGTGCGCGGCCGCGGGCACGTTCTCGGCCACGAAGGCGTCGACGAGGGCGCCGAGCGTCGGCGCGCCCGCGTCCGCGTACTCGTAGCGCGCCCGCACGATCGGCTTGCCCACGTCGATGCGGGCGGCGAGATCGACCGGCGACGCGGAGACGACCACGTCGCACGGCGCGCGCCGCAGTGTCTCGGCGAGCGCAAGGAGCTGCGCGTCGCTGTAGCCCACGGCGGGCAGCACGCGCCCGATGTGGGGATAGCGGGCGAAGAGCTCGGCGATCGCCGGGACCGCGGCCGCGCGGGGGTCGACGACGTAGGCCCCGGCCCGCGTCGCCGCCACGAAGCCCGCGCCGTGGCTCATGCCGCCGTGCGTCAGCGTGGGGCCGTCCTCGACCACGAGCACGCGCCGGCCGCTCACGAGATCGGGCCGGTCGAGCGCGACCGGCGAGGCCGCGCGCACCAGCGTCGCGCCGGGGTTGAGCGCGCGCACCTTCGCGAGCGCGCGTTCGACGTCCGCCTCCGGCGCGGCGTCGACCTTGTTCACGACCACCACGTCCGCCATCCGCACCACGGCCTCGCCCGGGTGGTGGGTGTCGACGTGGTCGGGGCGCAGCGCGTCCACGATCGCGACGTGCAGGTCGGGCGCGACGAACGGGAAGTCGTTGTTGCCGCCGTCCCAGACCACGACGTCAGCCTCCCGCTCGGCGCGCGTCAGGATCCTGGCGTAGTCGACGCCGGTGAAGACGACACTCCCCGCCTCGATGTGGGGCTCGTACTCCTCGCGCTCCTCGTTCGTGCAGCGCGCGGCGTCCAGGTCGGCGCGCGACGCCAGCCGCTGGACGGCCTGGGTCGCGAGCTCGCCGTAGGGCATCGGGTGCCGCAGCACCGCCGCGCGCAGCCCGGCCGCCCGCAAACGCCGCGACACGTAGCGCGCGGTCTGGGACTTGCCGCAGCCGGTGCGCGCCGCGGAGACCGCGACGACCGGCAGCCGCGACGAGAGCATCGTCCGCGAAGGCCCGAGCAGCGAGAAATCCGCGCCGACGGCGAGCGCGCGCGAGGCGACGTGCATCACGCTCGCGTGCTCGACGTCGCTGTAGGCGAAGACGACCTCGTCCACCCTCTCGCGCCGGCACACGGACTCGAGCGCGGCCTCGTCGACGATCGGGATGCCGTGGGGATAGAGATGGCCGGCGAGCGTTTCCGGGTAGCGCCGCTCCGCGATGCCCGGAATCTGGGCGGCGGTGAAGGCCACGACGCGGTAGGCGGGGTCGTCCCGGTAGACGACGTTGAAGTTGTGGAAGTCGCGCCCGGCCGCCCCCACGATCACCACGCGCCGCACGTCGAGAGCCATGAGCTTCCCCCGGTTCGCGAAAACCGCCCGGGGACGACAGGTGCAAAGGGTGTGCTCGACCTAAGTCGCGGCGCTGCAACGGCTCCAGTCCGCAGGATTTGCTTGCGCCCGGCGCACAGCGCAGACCCTGCGGACGGGCGGGGCTCGGCTACTTCGGGGGCTCGGGCGCGAGAGCGCTCGCCAGGCGTCCGATGAGCGCCGGCACGATGACGATGAGCGGGCCGACGACGAGCCCGCCGAGCCGCGTCTGCATCGCCGCCGCCATCGACACAACCGTCCCTTCCGGAACGTTGAGCGCGTCCCAGTGGCGGAAGTAGGACGTCTCGATGCCCGCGGCGAAGCTGAGCCAGGTGGCCGTGAAGATCAGGATCTGTCCCCAGAGCCCGATGCTGTAGCCGACGAGCGCGGTGCCGCCCCAGCCGAAGCCGCCGAGGCGCCGCGAAAGCGCGCCGAAATAGAAGGCGCTCACGAACATCAGGCCGACGATCGAGAACATCGCGTTCCCGCGCGGCGCGTAGGGAACGCCCTTCGCGCCGAGCCCGAAGCGCGCAACGGCGAAGATGAGCAGCAGCAGCAGAGGCAGTCGGACGAAGCGCAGCACGCGAGCGATCATGCGATCCTCCCTTTGGACTGGCAGCAATGGTCCCGAGGCGAGGATTCTCTCAGGGTTCGAAGGGACGCGTCCAGCTCAGGGGAAGAGGCCGAGCGACACCAGCAGGTCCAGGCGAGCCTGGCGCAGGCGGTCCTCCGCGACGGCGAGTGCGATCTCGGTGTTGCGCGCGGCCTGCTGCGCCTGGACCACCTCGATGTTGCTGGTGGCGCCCGCCTCGTAGGCGATCTGGCTGATGCGCAGCGCCTCGGCCGCAGCCTCCGAGGAGACGCGACTCGATACGACCATCTGCTCGCGCCGCGTCACCGTCTCCTGTGCGAGCCGCTGCTCGGCCCGCGCCTCGACCTTCACCTGGTCGAAGCGGTAGCGGGAGGTCTCGAAATCCGCGAACTTGGCGCGGCGAGCCGGCGCGATCGTGCTGTCGTAGATCGGGAGCTGGAGCTGGAACGTGGCGCTCCAGGTCTTGGCGGGCTCGAAGCCGCCCTTCGGGTTCACGTACTGCGGCGTGAAGCCCACGCTGGCCGAAGGGAGCCAGGCGCGCCACGCGTCATGGGCGACGCGCTGCGAGGCGTCGACCTGCGCCGAGAACAGGCGCACGTCGGGCCGCTGCATCAGCCACGCATCGCTCGTCGGCGGAGGCGCGGGCTCGAGGTGAGGGTCGCCGTTCGCGTCGAGCGGAGCGTCGGCGAACACCGCGACGCCGAGCGCCTCCTGGGCCTGGCGCACGAGCAGCTCGGCGAGCTCGAGCTGCAGCTCGGCGGTGCCGCGCTCCTGGGTCGAGCGCACGTGGTTCAGACGGCTGCCCTTGCCGGCGTCGAGCCGCGCCTTGGCGTAGTCTTCGAGCGCGCCGGCCGTGTCGAGGTTCCGGATCGCGATCTGCACCTGACGCTGCGCGGCGATCACGGCGAGGTAGGCCTGCGCGGCGGTGACCGCCACCTGGCGCCGCGTCTCCTCGGCGGAGATCTTGGCGATCTGCACCTGGTCGGCGGCCGCGTTCTTCGAGGCCCAGCCGACGGCGTCGAGGATCGGGTATGCGATCGTCCCGCTCCAGGTCGTCTGCGTCCGCGGCACCGTCTGGAAGCCTTCGAAGCCGCGGGCTGCGTCGAGCATCACCACGCCCACGTTGCCGTAGGCGGTCGGGCGGAACACCGACTTCGACTGGTCGAGCAGCGCCTGTGCGCGCAGGATCGCCTGCGCCGCCTCGCCGACGGTCGGGTGATGTTCGATCGCCCGGCTCACCGCCTGCTCGAAGGTGACCTTCTCGAAACTGTTGGCGGCCGGGGCTGGCGCTCGCGGCGGGGCGGGCTGCGCGGGCACGGGCGCGACGACCTGCGTCTGCGAGGTCGCAGCCACAGGCACGAGCCAGGCGACGGCCGCGGCCGCCGCCAGCAGCCGCTCACGCATGGGCGTCTCCTCCGCTCGCGACGGCGGGCGCGCCGTCGTCGGCGTGGCGCCGGGCGCCGCCCGGGACGAGCGTGCGGATCACGACGTAGAGCACCGGGATGAAGATGACCGACAGCAGCGTGGACGCGAGCATGCCGCCCGCGACGGAGGTGCCGACCGAGTTGCGGGCCGCGGCGCCGGCGCCGGTCGCGAGCGCGAGCGGCATCACGCCGAGGATGAAGGCGAACGAGGTCATCAGGATCGGCCGCAGGCGGATGCGGCCGGCCGTGATCGCGGCCTCCTTGATCCCGAGGCCGCGCTCGCGCAGCTGCTCGGCGAACTCGACGATCAAGATCGAGTTCTTGGCCGCGAGCCCGATCAGCATCACGAGCCCGACCTGGCAGAAGACGTCGTTCGCGAAGCCGCGGAGCATCTGGGCGCCGAGCCCGCCGACGACGGCGAGCGGCACGCCGAGCAGGATGATGAACGGCAGCACCCAGCTCTCGTACTGCGCCGCCAGCACCAGGTACACGACGATCAGGCTCAGCGCGAAGATGTAGAGGACCTGCGCCCCCGACTTGATCTCCTCGAGCGACTGGCCCGCCCACGCGTAGTCGAACCCCGGTGGCAGCGCCTCGCGCGAGAGCTTCTCCATCGCCGCGAGCGCCTCGCCGGAGCTCTTGCCCGGGGCCGGCACGCCGTTGATCTCAGCCGAGCGGAACAGGTTGAAGTGGTTGATCACCTGGGGCGAGACGGTCTCGCGCGTCCGCACCACGTTCTCGAGCGGCACCATGCGCCCGTTGTCGGCGCGGGCGTAGAGCTGGCGCAGGTCGCTCGGCGCGGCGCGGAACTGCCGGTCGGCCTGGACGTAGACGCGGTAGGCCCGGTTGTTGAAGTCGAAGTCGTTCACGTAGGCCGAGCCCAGGAACACGGCGAGCGCGTCGGTCACCTCCTGGAGCGGCAGCCCGAGGCTCCTGGCGCGCTCGCGGTCGATGTCCACGACGAGCTGCGGGTCGTCGGCGCGGAAGCTCGAGAACAGGCCCACCACCTGGCCGCTCTTGTTCGCCGTGCCGACGAAGCTGCGCAGCGTGTTGGAGAGCCCGCTGATGTCGCCGCCGGTCTGGTCGAGCAGCTCGTATTGGAAGCCGCCGAAGAAGGAGAAGCCCTGGATTCCCGGGGGGGCGAACGGGATCACCACCGCGCCGGGAATCGCCAGCATCGGCCCGCGCACGCGGCTGATGACGGCGGCGAGCGAGTGCTCGCGGCCGCGCCGCTCGTCGTAGCCGTTGAGGCGCGTGAAGATCAGGCCGTTGTTCGGGGCGGCGCCGTTGTTGCTGAAGCCCAGGACCGAGAACGCCGCGCGGATGTCGGGGTCCTTGAACAGGATCGCCTCGGCCTGCTCGGCGATCCGCGTCGTGTACTCGAGCGAGGCGCCGGCGGGCGCCTGCACCACGCTGATGAAGTAGCCCTCGTCCTCGTCGGGCACGAACGCCGACGGCAGCGTGCGGAACAGCCAGCCGGTCACGAACAGGCCCGCGGCGAACAGGCCGAGCATCAGCAGTCGCCGGTCGAGCGCCCGCGTCAGCACGCTCACGTAGAAACGGGTGCCGCCGTCGATCACGCGGTTGACCGCAGTGAAGAAGCGGCCGTGGGCGTGGCTCTCCCGCGCCAGCAGCAGCGCGGAGAGCGCGGGCGTGAAGCTCACGGCGTTGAACACCGACAGGATCACGGCGAACGCGATCGTGAGCGAGAACTGCTGGTAGAGGCGCCCGGTGGTGCCGGGGAAGAAGGCGACCGGGACGAAGACCGCGACCAGCACGACGCCGATCACCACGACCGCGCTGAACACCTCGCCCATCGCGTCGATCGCAGCGCGGAACGCGGTCTTCTTGTACTCGCGCATGTGGCGCTCGATGTTCTCGATCACCACGATCGCGTCGTCCACCACGATCCCGGTCGCGAGCACGATCCCGAAGAGGGTGAGCGTGTTGATCGAGAAGCCGAACACCTTGACGAAGGCGAAGGTGCCGACGAGCGAGACCGGGATCGTGATCGCCGGGATGAGAGTGCTGCGCCAGTTCTGCAGGAACAGGTACATCACCAGGATCACGAGCAGGATCGCCTCGACCAGCGTGAACAGCACCTCCTTGATCGACTCGCGTACGACGCCCACGTTGTCGAAGGCGAGCCGCCACTCGAGGCCGGGCGGGAAGGCCTTCTCGAGCCGCGCCATCTCCTTCATCACGCCGTCGAAGACCGCGAGCGCGTTGGCGGAGGGCAAGAGCTGGATGCCCATGCCCGAGGCCTCGAGCCCCAGGAAGCGCAGGTTCGCCGAGTAAGTCTCGGCTCCGAGCTCGACGCGGCCCACGTCGCGGACGCGCACGAGCGACGTGCCGGCGCCCGCCTTCACCACGATGTTCTCGAACTGCGGGACCTCGCTCAGGCGCCCGAGCGCGCGGACGCTCAGGTTGTACATCTGGTCGGCGTCGGCCGGGGCGTCTCCGAGCGCGCCGGCGGCCACCTGCAGGTTCTGCTCGCGCAGCGCCTTCGTGACGTCGCCGGCCGTGATGCCGCGGGCGGCGAGCCGGCCCGGGTCGAGCCAGAGCCGCATCGCGTACTTGCGCTCGCCGAAGATCAGCACGTTGCCGACGCCGGGCACGCGCTTCAGCGCGTCGCGCACGTAGACGTCCAGGTAGTTGCTGATGAACTGCGAGCTGTAGCGGTTGTCCTTCGTGTAGAAGCCGAGCCCGCCCATGAAGCTCGAGGTGTTCTTGGTCACCGTGACGCCGGTGGTGCGCACCTCGGCCGGCAGCCGGCCCAGCACCTGGTTGACGCGGTTCTGCACGTCCACCGAGGCGAGGTCGGAGTCGCGCTGGATGTCGAAGTAGACGGTGACCGTGCTGACGCCGCTGTTGGTGCTCGAGGACGTGATGTACGTCATGCCCTCGACGCCGTTCACGACCTGCTCGATCGGCGTGGTGACGGCGCTCTCGACCGCCTGCGCGTTCGCGCCGGTGTAGATGGCCGTGACCACGACCGAGGGCGGCGTGAGCTGCGGGTAGCGGGCGATCGGCAGGAGCGGGATGCAGATCGACCCCGCCAGGATGATCAGCAGCGAGCAGACGGTGGCGAAGATCGGACGGCGGATGAAGGCGTCGGAGACCACGCTAGGAGCCCTTCGCGCCCGCCGCCGCGGGGGAGGCCTGCGCCTGGGGTGCCGCGATCCTGACCGGCGCCCCGTCGCCGATCTTCTGGATCCCGGCCACGATCAGCTGCTCGCCGGGCTTGAGGCCCGACTTCACGACGTAGTCGTTGCCGACCACGGCGCCGAGCTCGAGCTGGCGCTGGCGCGCGATCAGCTTGCCGCCGTCGCCCGCCTCCGCCACGAAGCCGAAGTACTGGCCGTTGATGCGCGTCACGGACACGAACGGAACCGTGAGCGACGGGGTCTCGGTCCACACCACGCGCACGCGCACGAACTGCTCGGTGCGCAGGCCGCTCGACTCCTCGACGAGCGCCTTCACGAGCACGGACTGGGTGCCCGGGTCGACCGACGGCGAGACGAAGCTCAGCTTCGTGGTGACGATGAGGCGCCCGGCGTCGTCCACGAGGTGGACCGGCAGTCCGACCCGGAGGTGGTCCGCCTCCTGCACCGGCACGTTGATGTAGACCTCGAGCCCCGCGTTCTGGTCGATGGTGGTGAGCGAGGTGGTGCGGGTGACGCGGTCGCCCTCGCGCACGGGGACGTCGCCCACGACTCCGGTGGTGGGCGCCGTCACCGTGTGGTACGCGAGCGCGACCTGCTGCTCGTTGATCTGGGCCTCGGCCGCCTTCAGCTGCGCGGCCGCGGCCGAGAGCGCGGTCTGCGCGTGCTCCAGCTCCGACTGGCTCGCGGCCCCGGCCTCGAACAGCTTCTTGGTACGCGCCGCGTCCTGCTCGGCCCAGCGCAGGTCGGCCTCGCGCGCGGCGCGGACCGACTCCAGGTTCGCGACGGCCGCCTGCTGCATGCGAGGGTCGATCTGCATGAGCGGCGTGCCGGGCTGCACGCGGTCCCCCGAGCGGACCAGGATGCGCGTGATGAAGCCCTCGACCTGCGGCTGTACCGTGGTCGAGCGCCTGGACTTGACGGTTCCGACGAGCTCGGTCGCCTGCTCGACGGGCCGCGCCTGCAGCTTGACGACCTCGACGGGCATCGCGGGGGGGCCGCCGGCCGGGGCGCCCGCTCCCCGGCCGCAGGACGAGGCAAGGGCGAGGGGCACGAGCCAGAAGCCGGCGCGCCCCCACCGGCCACGGCTTCTAATCGACGCAGGATTCGGGATCAAGGGCCGCTCCAGGGTTCGGCGTGGATCCCCTCAACATATCACCGGTATGATCGGCGCCGTGTGGTCCTCCACGACCGAGGGCTCGCAGGAAGGCAGGAGCTTTCTCCAGCGCCGCGCCGCGCTCTTCGGCCTCGCGGGCGCCGGGCTCGGCTTCGCCTTCCTGCTCTTCCGCGTAGTCCTGCTCGTCGCGTCGGGGCATCCGGCCGAGCTCCGGCACCCGAGCATGCTCTTCCATCTGCTCGGCGTGGTGCTGTCGCTCTCGGCCTGGATCCTGTGCCGAAGCGGCGAGCGCTCGCGCGGCTTCGCGTACGCGGCCGAGGCCGTGGCGTTCGTCGGCTCGAGCGTCGCGTACCAACTGATGGGCTGGTACATCCCGCTCGGGGCGCGCCCCGACATGATCGTGGTGCTCGCGCTGACGTTCGGGCTCATGGCGCGGGCCGTCTACGTTCCGAGCAGCGCGCGGAGAACGGCGGCCCTGGGCGCGCTCGTCGGCATTCCGCTCGTGGCCGGAACCTATCGGGCCTACCTCGACGTCGACGAGCTCCTGATCCGCGCGATGCAGGTCGCGCTCGAGCCGATGACGCGCGCGCGCCTGGCGCCGCTCGCGGCCGCCAACGTCGCCGTGTGGTGGACGCTCAGCATCGCGCTCGCCACCGCCACCTCCAGCGTGATCTACGGCCTGCGCCGCGACGTGCGTGAAGCGCGCCGGCTCGGGCAGTACACGCTCGAGGAGAAGCTCGGCGAGGGCGGCATGGGCGTCGTCTATCGGGCGAGCCATGCGATGCTGCGCCGGCCGACCGCGGTCAAGCTGCTGCCGGCGGCGAAGGCGGGCGAGCAGAGCATCGCGCGCTTCGAGCGCGAGGTCCAGCTCACGGCGCGGCTCAGCCACCCGAACACGGTGACGGTCTACGACTTCGGGCGCACGCCCGAGGGCGTCTTCTATTACGCGATGGAGCTGCTCGACGGCGCCTCGCTCGACGCGGTCGTCCGCCACGCCGGCGCGCTGCCGCCCGAGCGCGTGCTGCACGTGATGGACGCCGTGGCGGGCGCGCTCGGCGAAGCGCACGAGGCGGGCCTGGTGCACCGCGACATCAAGCCCGCCAACATCATCCTCTGCAAGCACGGCGGCGCCTTCGACGTTCCGAAGGTCGTGGACTTCGGCCTCGTGAAGGACCTGTCGGGCGAGGCGGTGTCGCTCACCGCCGCCTCGACGGTGACGGGAACGCCGCTCTACATGGCGCCCGAGGCGATCACCACGCCCGGAACGCCCGACGTCCGCAGCGACCTCTACGCGCTCGGCGCCGTCGGCTACTTCCTGGTCACGGGCAGCGACGTGTTCCGGGGCCGCAACTACGTCGAGGTCTGCGGCCATCACCTGCACACGCGGCCGGAGCCGCCGTCCGAGCGCCTCGGCCAGGCCGTGCCCGCCGACCTCGAACGGCTCATCCTCGCCTGTCTCGAGAAATCGGCCGAGCGCCGGCCGCAGACGGCCGCGGAGCTGCAGGCGCAGGTCCGCGGCTGCCGCGGATTCGGGGCCTGGGACCGCGAGCGGGCGCGCCAATGGTGGCGGGAGCATGGACCGGCGCTGCGGCGGGGCGGGACCGTCACGGAGCACCCCACCTTCACCCGGGCCGGCTCCCTGGCCTGACGTAGATCACCGCGCTTCCGAGGGGGCGTGTGCTAGCCTGACGCTGCGTTTTCCGGAGGGGGCTCGGGATGGCGCAAAGCGGACCGTTAAGTAGCAGCGCTTCGGGGCGTTTCTGGATCTGCGCGAAGTGCAACCGGCACGTTCCCACCCGCCTCGACGCCTGCCGCTGTGGAGGCACGAAGGCCGACCTCGCGTCGCCTTCTGACGCGGCCGCGCTCCCTCCTCCCGACGCGACGCTACCAGGCGTCTTCATCCCCCCGCAGCCTTTCGTGCCCGAGCCTGCGCCAGGGCCGATCGGGGCCGCTGCCTACGCGGGAGGACGGCCCGCCGCCGCCGCGTCGCTCGTAGACCTCGTGTATCCGAACGAGCGCTCGCTGTTCGCCATCGGCCTCGCGATCTCGGCGGGCTTCTGGCTAGTGCTGCTGATCGGCACGATGGGCCTGGCGCTCGGCTACGCGCTCCTCGGCTTCGTGTTCTACCTGTTCGCGCAGTCGGGGCTGATCGCGTACATCCGCGGCAACGCCGTGCGCATCACGCCGCAGCAGTACCCGGACCTCTACCAGAGGCTCTCGGCCTGCTGCCAGCGGCTCGGGATCGCCGAAGTGCCCGAGGCTTTCCTGCTCAACGCGAACGGCGTCTTCAACGCGTTCGCGACGCGCTTCCTGGGCCGCAACTTCCTGGTGCTCTACTCCGACGTGGTGGACGCGCTCGAGAGCCGGCCGGGCGCCTTGAGCTTCTATCTCGGCCACGAGCTCGGGCACGTGCACCGCGGCCACCTCGCGTGGCGGCCCGTCCTGCTTCCGGCGAGCTTCCTGCCGCTGCTCGGGCCCGGCTACAGCCGCGCCTGCGAGACCACCTGCGACAACTACGGCGCCGCGTGCTGCGACGACGTCGACGACGCCGTCCGCGGGCTCTCCGCGCTCGCCGCGGGCGGTCGCCGCTGGCACGACCTGAACGTGAGCGCGTACCTGGAGCAGGCGCAGCCCACGGGCGGCTTCTGGATGTCGTTCCACGAGCTCGTGGCCGACTATCCCTGGCTGGTCAAGCGCGTGGCGCGCGTGGTCGAGCGCGGCGGCGGCGCCACGACTGGAGTCCCGCGCCGGCACCCGCTCGCGTACCTCTTCGCGCTGTTCGTGCCGCGCAGCATGGCCGGCGCCGGAGTAGCGTCGATGCTGATCATGGTCGCGATCATCGGGATCATCGCCGCGATCGCGATCCCGAGCCTGCTGCGCGCCCGCGTGGCCGCGAACGAGGCGTCGGCGATCGGCGACGTGCGGGTCGTGATCTCGGCCGAGGCCGCCTACGAGTCGCGCGCCGGCAGCTACGGCACGCTCGACTGTCTCGCGGCTCCGGCGCAGTCCGGCTGCATCGACGGCTACGCCGCGGGCCAGCCGGCGTTCATCGACATGACGCTCGCCGAGGCGCGGACGAAGGGCGGCTACGTCCGCAGCTTCGGCCGCGGCCGCGCCAGGCCGACGCCGCAGAGCCGGGGGGGCCTCGCGTCCTTCTGCTACGCCGTGATGCCCGCCCAGCCGGGCCAGACCGGCACCCGCTCTTTCGCGGGCGACCAGTCGGGCCGCATCTGTGCCGAGTCGGGAGCGGTCAACCTCTGCAGCGGAGGCGTGCTGCCGGACGACTGCGCGCCTGTGTCGTAGCGTCCGGCAGCACCCCGACCGCCTCAGCTCTTCTTGGCGCCGCCCACCGTGTAGCGCAGGCGCACCGCGAACGTGCGCGGCGGGATCACGTGGGTTCCGCCGAACACGGACTGGATGTTGTAGACGCCCTGCGTGTCGAACGCGTTCAGCAGGTCGGCCTGGAAGGCGAGCGGCACGCCGTGGCGGGCGAGGTCCAGCCCCAGCGAGAAGCTCGCGATCGTCCGCTCCTTGATGCGGTTGGGGTCGAGGTCGGTGCCGCTGTGCACCACCACGTAGGGGGCCGCGAAGTAGTCGTTGGGGTCCTGCGCCAGGTCCTCGGGGCTCGCGTCCGTCACGAGCCCGGAGTCGTAGCGGACGTTCGCGCCGAGCCACACACCGCTCGCTGCGATGTCCCAGAGCAGCTGCCCCTGGGCCTGCAGCTTCTGGTCGTGGTCGATCAGGAACGGCCCGCCGGTGACCGCGTCGATCGCGTCGCTGTCGAGGAACAGCCCACCCGTCGGCGGCGGCACGTAGATCGCGTGGACGTGGCCGAGCGAGAAGAAGCCGCGCACCCCGTGCGTGGCGGCGAGGTCGAGGCGGAGGTCCCAGCCGTTGAAGCGGCCTTCGGAGAACGAGATCGGAAACACGATGCCGGTGTTGAAGAACTGGTCCTGGTCGCCCGCTCCCGTTCCGCGCCGCCACCACACGTCCGCGTCCAGTCGCAGCTTCGAGCCGAGCGCCTGCTGGGCGCCGAGCATGTAGTAGTTCTGCTTTTCCACGGACACCGGCAGCTCGCCGTTGCCGAGCAGCCCCGAGTCGATCACGTCCTGCGGCGCGAGCGCGGCGGCCTGGGCCGACGAGCTCAGCAGGATGTTCTCGTACTCGGGCGTGTAGAGCACCCGGTTGTAGGCGCCGCGCAGGACGGTCCGCGTGGCGGTGATGTAGTACGCGAGGCCGACTCGCGGCTCCAGCGCGTCGCCCGTGCTCGGCAGGTTGTTGTGGTCGTAGCGCAGGCCGAGGTTGGCGGTCAGGCCCTTCCACTTGACGCTGTCTTGCGCGTAGACCGCGTAGTACGTCCCGGTGCGTTTCTCGGAGAAGTCGAAGAGCGTCCCGCCCCGGCTCAGGTCGTAGGGCGCGAGGTTGGAGTTGTAGCCGTCGGCCGCGGGGTCGTTGAAGCCGGGGTCGGTGATCCCGAAGGAGAAGCGCTCGTCGATCGGGAAGCGCTTGTAGACGGCGCCAGCCTTCACCTCGTGGGCACCGCTGACCCAGGTGAATGACGGAGCCACGCCGTAGTTGTCGAGAGATCGGTCGGACGTCGCCGTGACCGGCGTGTCGCCCGCGGACGGGAACAGCTGGAAGCGGGCGAGGCGCGCGTAGGCGTTGAGGTCGAACGTGGCCTTGGCGCCGAGCACGTGGGTCCAGCCCAGGTTGTAGTTCTGGTCGCTGCTCTTCACGGACTGATCCTGCCCGGCCTCGGCCTGGCTGTAGCTGTTCGTCACGTCACGACTGGTGCGGCCGAGAAGCGCCGTCACACGCACCATGTCCTTGAGATCCGGAGCAGCGTAATCGAGGCGCACGAACCCCCGCTCGGTGTCCCCGACGTTGTGCAGGTTGTCGAAGTTGACGGGGTCGAGGAAGCGGTCCGAGCGCGAGCCGGTGGCCGAGGCAAACAGGCCGAACGTGCGCGAGCCCCCGCTCACGTTCAAGCCGCCTTCATAGGTCGAGAAGCGGGCCGCACCTCCGTACACGTCCGCCTTCCAGGGGTTGGAGAGGCCGGATTTCGTGACCATGTTCACGACCGTGCCGACCTTGTCTCCGTACTCGGCGGGCACGTTTCCGTAGATCACCTCGATCGACTGCGCGATGCCGGGATCGATCGAGTTCGAGAACGTCACGCCGGTCTGGTCGGAGATCGTCTGCCCGTCGACCACGAACTGGCCCTGGCTGTGCGAGCCCTGGAAGTGGTAGCGCCCGTTCTCGTCCTTCGCCATGCCCGGCGTGGCCGTGATCAGCTCCTCCATGGCGCGCGTGGCCACGGTGGCCGGCGCCCTCGACACGTAGGACTTGTCGATGTCCACGTGTGACGTGGAGGTGTCGGTCTCGAGCTGAGCGGCCGTGTCCTCGGTGGTGACGGTCACCGTCTCGTTGAGGTTCGCGAGCTTGAGGGCGACGTCCACCACCAGGGTCACGGCCGAGCGGACGTCGATCGCTCGGTGCACGGGCTGGAAGCCGCTCGCCTCGACGTGCAGCTCGTAGGGATTGAAGGGGACGTTGAAGAACTGGAAAGTGCCGTCGCCCACGGTGGTGGCTTCCGCCTTGAAGCCGGTGATGTCGTTGCGCAACTGGAGGACGATGCCTGGCATCACGCTGCCATTGGGGTCCGTCACCTTGCCCCGGATCGAGCCGGAGCCGGCGGCCGCCCGGGCGGCCGCCGGAACGACGAGCAGAACGAGACTCGCGTAGAGCGCGAGCTTCGACTTGTAGACGCGCGGAATGATTGCGGACATGGAACCGCTCCTTCTGGAATGGAGGCCGAGCCTTCCCGCGCGGTCGCGAGCAGGCCGAGATCCGACGCGAGCGTCGGGGCCGAGTGCGAGCTTCCTAGGCCAGGGGAGGGCCGCGCGGCGCGACCGTCGCGCGGGCGGGCTCGAGAACGGGCCGGGCCGGCGCCAGGGCGGGAGCAGCCCGCTCGACCAGGCTGACGGCCAGCGAGACCGGCGGAGGCGGCGCCACCGCGAGCGTGCCCAGCGTCAGCCGACACGCGAGGCAGTGCAGCTCGACGGGGCAGCCGTCGTCCGTATGGGCGTAGGAGGCCTCGGCGAAGGCCCCGAGGAATATCAGCAGGGCCAGGGACGTCGTGACCTTCTGCGGCCGTCGGATGCGGCTGGTCATGTTTGGATCGCTCGGCCGAGGCTTCACGAGACTAGCCAGCCTCTGCAGCCAATGTCAACCGGGCTTCTGAGCCGCGGTTCGTCGCTAGAACGAGATCCTCGCTGCGAGCTGCACGTTGCGCGGCCCGCCGCCGCCGATGAAGGGGTTGCCGCCGCCGACGTCGGTCGTCGCGGTGATCGGCAGGTAGCCGGTGCCGCGGCCGGTGGCCGGGTCGATGCCGTTCTGGAGGAAGTCCACGTAGTAGTTCGGCAGCACCGGGTTCGCGAAGTTCGGGTGGTTGAAGAGATTGAAGACGTCCGCCCGCAGCTGCAGCACCGCCCGCGACCCGAGCGCCGTGTTCTTCACGATCGACAGGTCGACGTCGTGGTACGAGGGGCCGACGAAGGCGTTGCGGCCGACGTTGCCGAAGTGCTTGCCGCCGGCGCACGAGCCGTTGCCGTCGGGCGTGCACGGCACCGCGAAGGCGCTCAGGTTCAGGACTCGGTCGGGCGTGCTCGTGCCCGCGTAGGGATCGCCCACGAGGTCGCCGCGGCCGAAGTACTGGCCGCTGCCGTTGAAGTCGTCCTCGTAGAGGTAGACGGGGTTGTACGGCATCCCGCTCGCGATCGTCACCACGCCGTTCACCGCCCAGCCCGAGCGAAGGCCGCGGCCGCTGCGGGACCCGATGTCCCACGTGAAGTACCAGGTCAGGCGGTGGCGCTGGTCGAAGTTCGAGCTCGCGCGCTCGCGCTCCGGGTGGGTGCTGTCGTCGGGCTGCGCCGCCTGCGGCACGTAGTCCTGTCCGTCGCTCGCGTCGTCGATCGAGTGCGACCACGTGTAGTTGAGGGTCGAGGTGAAGCCGTGCAGGCTGATGATCTTCAGGCTCGCCTGCAGCGCGTTGTAGCTCGAGCTCGCCGTGGACTCGAACTGGTTGCCGTAGACGAAGTCCGGGTAGGGCCGCTCGCCCGTCGCGGGATCCGCCTGGTTGATGGCGCGAAAGCGGAACAGGTTCTTCCCGTTCGAGCCCACGTAGCCGACCTGGAGCGCCGCGTGCGGGCCGAGCTGGCGCTGCAGATTCAAATTGTAGTTCTGGATGCGCGGCGTCTTGAGCTTCGGGTCCACGGTCCAGAAGTCCGAGGCGCTGTAGCCCGAGTAGACGGGCGCGCCCGGGCTCAAGACGGTCGTCGGGGAGAAGCTGTAGGTCACGCTCTTGTTGTAGGCGACGCCGGGGTTGAAGGTGTCCCACGGGATCTGGCCCACGAAGAAGTCCTGCGAGAAGGCGTCGTAGAAGATGCCCCAGCCGCCGCGCAGGATCGTCTTGCCGTCGCCGCTCACGTCGTAGATCGCCGACACGCGCGGTCCGAAGTTGCCGAAGCTCTTGTCGTAGAGCTGGGCGACCGGCACGAGCGTGCCGGTCGCCGGGTCGAGGCGCGTGAAGCTGCCTTGTGAGTCGTTGATGACGCCGTAGTAGTCCCAGCGCAGGCCGTAGTTCAGCGTCAGCCGGTGCGAGTACTGGAAGTTGTCCTGGAAGTAGAG